>ERZ1370068.452-contig-10409_pt1 | contig 45250 bp, 80 predicted proteins | sample MGYA00561227_ERZ1370068 | MGnify/ENA primary metagenome ERZ1370068 (study PRJEB38410, sample SAMEA6850437) | metagenome | study: Metagenomic assessment of the ecological functions of the soil: analysis of the soil microbiota associated with the... | reverse complement strand
CATTGCTTCGTTCAGTTACGTATTGCTGAAATCAGACTCGTGTTACTTCGGCCGCTCTCGTCCCGAAGCGATTCGACCAGATGTAATAAACCGGGATTCCCAGCAACACAATCATCAGGCCCGGCCACGTGTATTGCGGTTTGTAGCGCAATAGTACGACATCGATAAACAAAGCCATCACAATATAAATCGCCGGGCAGCACCGGATAACCGATGGCCCGATAGGGCCGCTCGGCATCGGGATGCGGTTCGCCGCAAAACGAACAGCCCGATAATCGTCAGAATATAGAAGACCAGTACGGCAAAAATGATGTAATCGAGAAGCTGTCCGTAGCTGCCGGAGACACACAGCACGCAAGTCCAAACCATCTGCACCATCAGCGACACTGCACGGGCGTCTTGTATGTGGGATGCAGTTTGCGCGACGCTGCTGAAAGAACAGCCCGTCCTTGGCCATGGCGTAATAGACGCGGGCGCCTGCCAAGAATCAGACCGTTGCAGCAGCCGAAACTAGAGATCATGATCGCGATGGCCATCAGCGCTCCGCCAGCTGCGCCAAACATCTGCGTCATCACGGCGGTGCCCACGCGGTCTTCGGCGGCGTATTTGATGCCGCGGTCCAGAATCGTCGCGCCCGGCCGGATTGCCATCAAGTGGCAGACGCGCTCAGGATAAATAAAGTTGCAGGCGATGTAAAGGGCAATCACCACGCCGGTGCCCAACGCCAGAGACAGCGGCAGATTGCGGCTCGGATTCTTCACTTCGCCGGCGGTGAAGGTCACGTTGTTCCAGGCGTCGGCAGAAAACAGCGAACCGACCTGGGCGACCGCGAGCACAGTCAGAGTGGACACGAAGACACCGGCCGCCGATCGTCGTGCTGTGGAGTCCAAGTCCGGCGTTATGCCAGAAGTTGCCGCTGAGAATTTGCGGCTATTGCCTGCGCGTTGCGTCCCACAGAACTCCGAAGCAGCACCAGTCCCAGCAGTGCCGAGACCTTGGCAGACAGTGAATACATTCTGAATGAGCGCGCCGGTCTTCACACCGAAGATGTTGATGACCGACAGTGTGACCACCACGAGAATCGCCACCAGATTTTGGGTGTTCAGACCGACGTCCATATTGCCTAGAACCATTGGGCCCAACATGAATCTGTGGGAACTTTCCAGAAGTGGAGAATCCAGGCTGTAGAGGATATGGACGGAAAGAAGACGCCGAGAAACTTGCCGGAATGCGACGCCGACAGCGGCGATGGTACCTGTCTGAATGACACAGGAACAGTGTCCAGCCGTAAAGAAAGCCCCAAAGCGGGCCAAGCGATTCACGCAGGTAGACGTACTGACCGCCGGCGCGGGGCATCATGGCGGCGAGCTCGCCGTAGCTAAGAGCGCCCACGATAGTCAGGAAGCCGGTCACCAACCAAGCTCCAATCAGCAAGCGCGGGCGAATTGACTTCGCGGGAGATTTCGGCGGAAACAATAAAGATGCCGGAGCCGATCATGGAGCCCATCACCAGCATGGTGGCGCTTGTAAGTCCTAGACCTTTAACGAGTTCGGAGTCTTGATGGCTGTGTCGCTCCCAGTCGCTGACCGCGGTTGCAGGTGAGAATGCTTGGGCGTCGATACTCAGGGGCCTCCCACTTACAACTGAGTGAGCGTCAAGACTTTACCTTAATATGCGGAAAATTCCTCTGCTCTTTCACGGGGTTCGGCCACCAACCCGGAAATGACTCGCGACCGAATTCGCGCCCGCGGCGATAACCGACGCCGCGTTCTCCAGTGTGATGCCGCCAATGCCTACGATGGGTTTGCGTGTAATATCTCGCGCGCGACGCACCCCTTCAAGTCCCACGGTTGGGTCAGGCTTCTCCTTGCTGGAAGTATCTTAAATACCGGCCCGATCGCCAGATAGTCCGCCGTGGTCTGATCTGCCGATGCCAATTGTTCGGCGTTGTGCGTCGAAACCCCAAGCATTAGCTCCGACCGATGACCCTCCTCACGCCTTCCGGGGAAAGGTCGTCCTGCCCCACATGAACGCCATCAGGCCGGCTGCTAAGCACAGATCCGCGCGATCATTCATGATGAGTTTGACGCGCGATCCAATCAGACGTTTGATTTCGACCGCGTGTTCCAACATTAGCCAGGCATCGCCTGCTTAGTTGCGGTATTGGAGGAGCGTAACCCGCCAGCAGACAGCGCCTCGCAGAAGACATACAACTCCTTCGAGGTGGCGAAGAACCGTGCGTCAACAATTGGGTAAAGACGCGGAAGCTGCAAAGAATCCTCTGTGTCCCCGTCCTGGTGCGCGGTCTAAGGATTGAACCTGCGCGGCCGCTGCCTCGGCCTGTCGCGCAAAAAACCGTTCAATAAATCCCGTATCGACATTGCCGGCGCGAAACTCCGGGTCGGCCAGAATCTTGCGGTGAAGCGGAATCTGTCGTAAATACCCTGCACCACGAACATCTCGAGCGCGCGACACTTCGCGACATCGCTTCGCTTCGATCCTTGCCGCGCACCACCAGCTTCAATCAGCGAATCATAGTACGGAGGAATCACGCCTTCCGCGTACGCTGCCGTATCGATGCGCACTCCTGTTCCACCTGGCGGATTAAACGCCGTAATCTTCCCTGCCGACGGCGTGAACTTTTCAGGATGCCCGCATTGATGCGACATTCGATGGCGTGGCCCCGGTGCACGATCGGCCCCATAAGCACCTGCTCCATACGCTCGCCCGCGGCGATCAGGATTTGGCTCTTTACCAGGTCAACGTCCGCGACCATTTTCAGAGGCACGGATCGCTCGACCCGAATTCTGGCGTTCATTTCGATGAAATACAGCCGTCGATTTTGGTCCATCAGAACCCGATGGTCCCAGCATTGACATAGCCGATATTCGCCAGGGACTTGCTGAGAATTTCACCGATTTGTTGACGTAACTCCGGGGGTCACTTGCGTCGACAGGGGACTCCTCCAGCAGCTTCTGATGCCGTCGCTGGATGGAACACTCACGCTCTCCGAGGCTGACGACATTGGCCGTGCGTGTCAGCCAAGATCTGAACTCAATGTGTCGTGGACGCTCGACATACTTCCCATGTACAGATCACCGTTGCCGAACGCGCTCGCCGCCTCACCTGTAGCTTGTCGGAACAATCCTGGTAGTTCCTCTCGTTGCGGACAATCCTCATCCCTCGTCCGCCGCGCCCGCGGACGCTTTAATAATGACCGGATATCCAACCTGCTTCGCCCACTCGATCGCCTCCCCCTCCGACGCAATCACGCCGTCAGACCCCGGCAGAATCGGACGCCGGCTTTCTTCATCAGCGCGCGCGCTTTTTCCTTTCCTCGCCCATCAGGCGAATCACTTCTGGAGGAGGACCTATGAACTGATTCCGCAAGTTTCGCAAACCTCCGCAAAATTTGCGTTCTCTGACAGCAGCCCGTATCCCGGATGAATCGCATCCACATTGGCGATTTCGGCGGCGCTGATCACCGCTGGGATATTCAGATAGCTCTGGGCGAGTTGCGGCGTCCAATACAGCGATTGCCTCGTCGGCAAATCGTACTGCGAGGGAATTCCGGTCCGCCTCGCTGTAGATTGCGACCGTGCGAATTCTACTCCTTGCATGCGCAAATAATGCGCAGCGCGATTTCCCCGCGATTCGCGACCAATATCTTTTTAAACATGCAAATTGAACCGCAAACAAAGGCGCGCTCAGCGCGCTCTAGGATACAGGCAGGAACTTAGCTCCGCGCCCGGATGGCAAACAGCTCTTGCCCGTACTCGATCGGTTGTCCGTTTCCCGACGAGCTTCTTAACAATTTCGCCAACCACGTCGGACTCAATTTCATTCCATTAACTTTCATACAGCTTCCACGATGCAGAGCACCTGCCCAACTTCCACGATGTCGCCGACCTTTGAAAACGGCGGCGCGCCAGGCGACGGCGCTTCATAAAGGGGTGCCCACGATTGGCGACCGGACAATGTGCAACTGCTCTTCTGCGGCGCTGCGGCGCGGCGGTGGAGAAACCGGCATTGGGCTCGTCACCATCCCCGCACCCTGCGAAGCGGTAGGAGCCGGATGCATCGCGAAATATCGCGTTTCAGGCAAAGAGTTGCTGCGTTAGCAGGCTCGCCAGCTGCCTGATTCGAACCTTGACGTCGCCGCGTTCCAGCTCGAACTCTGCGATGTCTTTCTCGATTAAGAACTCGATGAGTTCCTTCAGCTCTTTGGTTCATCGTCTGGGGTGGGCCGCTGCTTACTCCTTTGCGCCAGCCTGGGAACCGGCATGCCGGAACGAACTCCCTCCGGCGGAGTAGTTTAAACCTCTATAAATTCCTTTTGATTGGGAGCAAGTACTTCGCACCGGTTTCTGTTACGACCACCACGTCTTCGATGCGAACACCCCACTGTCCTGGAGATGTACGCGCCCGGTTCCACGGTGATCACTCATCCCGGACTTTAACAATTGTTCCTGCCCGCAGGCTACTCGGGAGCTTCGTGGATTTCCAATCCTACCCCATGCCCCGTCGAGTGCGTGAAATATCGCGCCAACTTATTTTTGCAGTACTTTGCGTGCCGCCAGATCCACCGCCGCGCAGCTTACCCCCGCTTTGATCGCCTCGATTGCAGCCCGCTGCGCATCCAGAACCGCCGCATAGAACGCTCGCGCTCCGCTGGAAGCAGTTCCAACGTATACAGTGCGCGTACGATCGGAACAATAACCTTCGAGTATAACACCGAAATCGCAGACCACGAACCCGTCTCGGGGAATGGATTGGCGCGATGCCCGCCCATGTGGAAGCGCCGAACGTGCGCCCGAAGCAATGATCGTCTCGAAAGACATGCCCTCTGCACCGCGGCGTCGTGCCTCAAACTCCATCGCACCTGCAACATCAATTTCCTTGGTGCCAGGACGAATTGTCGCAAGTGCGCTGTCGAATAGCCCCGCTCCGACTTCGATTGCTTTTCGAATACATTCAATCTCATTTCTGTCTTTCACCATCCGCCCTTGCTCGATGAGCGGCGGCGCATCTTTCAGGCGGAACGTCGAACCCAACTCCGCTTTCAACCGTTTCTGAGAAGCAACTGTGAGATGTTCCCCTTCGATGCCCACCGAGAGAAGACCCCGGCCCAATAATTTTCGATTGTCAGCCAGCCACTCTCCCGCCGCAGCGATGGGCGGCTTGGTCCCAATCACGGTTCTCGCGGACTTTACCTCTTCGCGGGCCTGGGCCCGGTAGCGGCCGTCAGTGAAAAGCACTGCTCGCGTTCCGGTAACAATCAGTGCAGCTGAGCTGCCCGTGAAACCGCTTAGGTATCGAATGTTGGGAAGATGACTGACAACCAGCGCGTCGAACTCGTTCGCGTCCAGCCCAACACGCAAATTTCGCAGGCGCCTTCTGTAATCCACGGCGTCGAGTGTAGCAGGAGGCGACCCCTACGGCCCCCGTACCAGTAGAGGAAGGATGGGTCCGTACTCGCGCGACAAACGTCTGATCGGCCCCGGGTTTATTCCAAAGCAAAATCGCCGGTTTCGTCGACTCTTCAGTCGAGGAAACCGGCGATTTCTTTCGTCAACGTCGTTCTATGTTTGGATGATGCGCGGCGTAATGAAGAAGATCAGCTCCTGGTTTGAGGTGCTGACGCTACGCCGTTTGAACAGGTTGCCCATCACCGGAATATCGCCGAGCAGGGGAACCTGCGCAACGTTCACCGAGTTCTGGGTCTGAATCACACCACCGATGACAACCGTTCCACCATCGGTCACCAGCACCTGCGTAGTAGCTTGCTGGGTGATCAAGGTCGGGTTGCCTTGCACGGTGCGACCGAAGTCAGGCGTCGTGTTTTCCACGTCCACGTTCAGGAAGATCGTGTTCTCCGAGGTGATCTGCGGAGTTACGGTCAAGCGCAGGAACGCGTCGACGTAGGTCACGGTGGGCGGTCCGCCCAACTGAGCCTGCGTCACGATGGGCACGCGCACGCCCTGGCGAACCAGAGCCTGAATGTTGTTCTGCGTGACGACTCGCGGACGGGACAGAATCTTCAGAAGCCCGCGCGATTCCGCCATCGTCAGGATGGCGTCGATGCGGTAGTTGTTGGTCGCATTGAGCAACGTGATGCCACTTGTCGGCGAGGTTACCGGGAGGTTCGAGAACAGCGGGATCGTGGAACCCGTTGTCGAGGAACCGCCGCCCGTCACGATGTATTTCGGATTGAGACCGCCAACCTGCGTCGGCGTTGCGCCAACGCTCGATGCTCCACCTGCCGCCGCTACGCCGTTGCCCCATCCAAAGCCCAACTGAGTACCGATGTCGCGAGCGAAGCTGCGGGTTGCTGCAACTACGCGCGCCTCGATTTCAACTTCCTGAGTTTTGCGATCCAACTGAGTCAGGAGTCGGTCAACGGTCGGCACGACGTTCGGAATGTCCGAGATGATCAGAGCATTCGTACGGTCGTCGGAGATAACATCTGCCACGCTGCGTGAGGAACTTCTTGATGGTCGGAACAACGTCTTTCGAGTGCGCATAGCTCAGGAAGCGCGTGATCGTGACTTTCTCCACGGCCAACGCTTCTGATTCAATCTGCGCGCGACGTGCATCCGCTTCCTTCTTCAAGGTTTCGACCGTCGCGATGCGCAGGACGTTGCCTTCAAGCTGGCGAGCCAGATCGTTGTTCTTCAGAACGATATCGAGCGCCTGGTCCCACGGTACGTCATCGAGGACGACCGTCAACGAACCATGCACGTTCGGATCAAGCACGACGTTCAGACCGCTGATCTCGTGGATCAGAGCGGAAGAAGTCTTTCAGGTCGACATCTTTCAAGTTCACCGAGATCGGCTCGCCCGTGTACTTCGGGCCGCTCGTCGCCGGAGTCTGCGTCATCTGGGCTTTTGCTCGGCGGCAAGATTCACCGCTGGCTGCGAGGCCGCTCCCTGTTGCAGCGATGCGCTGGGCTTCATCGCTACCAACTCGGAGGCTGGCTTATCCGCAAACTTTGCGGCTGCTTCGAGCGCCTTCACCGAGGGCTCGACCGTCGGCTTCGCGGCCGCAGTCTCGTCTTTGGGCTTGTAAGAAGGTTCGACGAACACGAAATCCGTCGGAGACGCCGTTGTCTTGGCTTCAACTGCCGCCGGCTTCTTTTCAGCAACCGGGGCGCTGGCCACAACGACTGCTGGCTTCGAGACGACCGGAGCCGAAGCCATCACCAGCTTCGCTGCCGGCGCCTTGGGCGCAGCCTTCGTCTCAGCTTTCGCCGACACCGTATTGGTGTACAGCTTGAGCGTAAATTTGTTGTCGCCACCGGGCACCAACTCGTAGCGGCAGGCCTTCTCGAGGTCCACGACTACGCGTGTGGTCGGCGTCTTTTGACCATCCATCCCTACTCGGACGCCCTTCACGCCTTCGCTGCTAACATCGACGTGGCTCTGTGAGGTCGCCATGACGGTGTTTGGCAGGTCCAGGACCAGGCGCGCTGGCGAATCCAGCGAGCTCAGCTTTGGCGTCACTTGCCCACGGGCGGTGATCTCCAGGCTGATGCCATCAGCGCCGCGCGTGACCGCAAGCTTCTGCAATGCTGCTCGTGCAGGACTTGCGCTCTCGGTCTCAGCCGCTGCGGCCATCAGGGCCAGAACCAGCAGCGGTATGAAAACACCCAGCAGTTGCTTTCGCATTTCCTTATTCTCCCCACGCGTGGCGCTTGCCTGTGCGTGTGTTTCTCAAACTCGTTTCTTCCCCATCCCGTGTTGCCACGGGTCCCGGACTTCTACACGGCCGGCGTCGTGATCTTCTTCGTAACTTCTCGCGTAAACGACTTCCTAAGCCGATCTTGATACGTCTCTTTAAAGACGATCGAGTCGCCCGTGATTTTCACTACGTATCCGTTGAACACCGGATCGTTCTCGCGCAGGAAATATGCTTTGTTGAGCGTGTTCGTCACGACCGCGATGAATCCGCTGTCCTGATGCACGACGCCCTTCAGTGCAATCTGCCCGATCTCCAAACACTTTTTGCCCGTGCTGCAACCCGATCCGCCAACCTGCGAGACAACGGGGCTCACAAACGGATCCCGCTTGCCATTCATGGCGTATTTCTTTTCTTCGACAGAATCCGGATTGCTAGGCTTGTCGTCTTTCGCTGCGGTTGTCGCAGCCGGCTTCGCCGACGTATTCGCCTTCACCTGTGTCGCAGTCTTCGCCTTCACCTTCGCTAAAACTTTCGGATCAACCTTTTTGGGCTGTGCCGCTGGAGCCGAAGACTTGCTGGCGCTAGGCGCAGCCGCTTTCGGAGCAATTTGAATCGTAACCGTCTTCGGAGCAGCCGCGGCCGCAGCCGAAGGCTTGGACGATTGTCCGTTCATCGCGCTCAGGGCCGCGTTCGAATCGGTCGCTTGCTTTTTCTGCACAGCGTTCAGATTGTCGCGCGTGTTTTGGATCACGTTTGCGTTTTGCGCCGCAGCCGTGCCCGCCGCCATTGCTAATACGAGAATGCCCGTCTTCAGATTCATCGCATCCTCCCTTACTTCTTGACGGCTACCGGAGCCGGTTTGACGCCAGTCGTGGCGGGGGTTCCAGGTCATGACTGAAATAGGTTGTCGTTGTGCACGTCGCCACCACCGTTTCCGTTGGCGCGTACTGATAAGTCTTCTTTGCTTTCGCTTCGCTCGGCTTGCGCGTCGAAGCAACCAGCAACCCAGACACGTTCACGATTCGCTCGAGCTTGCCCACCCGATCAAAGAAACCGAGCATCGAGTAGTACGGTCCGTCCAGTTCGATCTCGAACGGGACTTCCGTGTAGAACTCTTTCGCAGCGGCCGGCTTTGCCGTGTAACGCCGGATTTCAATGCCCGCCTTGCGAGCTTCCCCGCTCAGCATCCGCATGAAACCATCGACCTCTTTTTCGTCGGGCACGATGCGCCGCTCGATCTCAAGCTGTTGTTTCAAACTGGCCAGTTGCCGCTCGATTTCGGCCAGCTTCGGGCGATACGCTTCTAACTCGGCGTTCTCGCGCAGCTTGGTATCAAGTTTCTGCTGCGATGCCGCATTGGCTTCTCGCTGCGTCTTGAAAACCGTGAAATAGAGCGCCGCAGTCAGCACCACTGCTCCCAGGAGCAGCGCCGCCCATTGCTTCGGCCCCGACATTTCCCCAATGTTTGCCATATTCGTTCGCCTCTTCGCCTAGGACTTCGCCTTCTCGCAAGTCAACGAAAATTGAAATGCCTGCATGTCCTTGACCGTCTCGTCTTGGGCAGCTTCTTTGATCTCAATGTTCTTGAAGTAACCCGTCTTCTGAAGGTTCGAGATCAAGTTCGCCACTGCATCGGCGCTCAGCGCCATGCCTTCGATATCGACGCTTCCGCCCTGGTCTTTTACGTTGTTAAGCCAGACCGCTTCCGTGTTGTTGATGGTCTCGCCGACCATCGCAAGCAGGTTGACTGGTCCGCTCTGGTTCGACCGCAGTTGATCGATGACGTCGACCCGCCGCTTGTAGTTTTCCGCTTGCCGTTGGCGCTCGAGGTATCGCGCCTTGACATCGGCCAGCTCGCGGTTTTTCTGTTCGGCCTGTTCCATCTTGATGGCGATCGACTTTTTCTGCTTGTCGAGCTGCATCCAGTACGCTCCGTTGAGCACACCAGCTAACAGCAGGCACACAATCACTTTCAGCAGCGGCGATCCAACTTCGCCCATGTCGACCGAGGGCATCGAAGACGCGGACGCCTTCTTGCTCTTCGGTTTCGGCGCTCCCAGCAGATTGATTCGGATCATAGGTTTTCAAAACTCCTCAAGGCCAAACCTACGGCTACGGCCAATTGCCCGGCATTCTGTTCCACCAACTCCGCACCCAGCCCATCGACCGGAGGCGTAATCTTCTGGAACGGGTTGAACAGTTCTACCGGCATCGAGAACTCCTGCCGCAAGGCTTCGACCAGCCCCGGCACTTTCGACGAACCACCCGCCAGGTAAATCTTCTCGATGTGCTCTCCCGCCGCGCTCGCACGGAAGAAGTCGAATGTCTTTTGAATCTCGAGCACGATAATTTCGGTCACTTGCTGCAGGATCGGCGTCTTCGCGTCTTCGCTGACCGTTCCCACCTTGCGTCCCAGCTTCAGCGACTCAGCATCGTCGAAGCTCAGGTCCAGTTCTTTCTGTAACGAGTCCGTGTACTGGTGTCCTCCGACCGCTCACGTCGCGTGGGAACAAGGGCGTCGTGCCCTTCACGATGTTGATATTCATGACGCTCGCGCCCAGATTCAAAAGTGCCACCACTTGTCCCGGCGCGGGCTCGTAGTTGTACTCGTAGCAGTTCTGCAGCGCCAGGGCATCGATGTCCACAATAGCCGGGGTTTTGCCGGCCATCGAGAGTACGTTGGTGTAGTTCAGAATCTTGTCCTTCTTGACGGCGACCAGAAGCACATCCATTTGCGGGCTGCCCGCGTCTTCAGACAGAATCTGGTAGTCGAGGTTCACATCCCCCAGATCGAACGGGATGTGCTGGGCGGCTTCTTTCTGGATCGTTTCGGCCAGTTCCTGGTCGCTCATCGAAGGCAGCGAGATCTTCTTCACGATCACCGAGTGTCCGCTCACCGCCGTCGCGACCGCTTTCGTCTTGATGGCGTTGTCCGCGAACAGCTTCGAAATCGCGCTCGATACCGTCCCCGAGTCCACGATCATCGAATCGACGACGATATCCGGAGCCAGCGGCTCCAGACCAAGGTGCGCCACTTCGATGCCGTTGCGGCCCTTCTTCAGCTCCACCGCCTTGATGCTCGAGGAGCCCACATCCAGACCAACAATCGTTTTCGATCCGAATCCAAACATGTGCCCGCCTTTTGTAGCGCCGGCTTATGCCGGCTGTATTTCGTTAAAGTGACCCAGCTGCCTTTACGGCTGCTTTCGGTTTTTCTTGCCCTTCGTCTCCATCTGGTTGGACTTTTCTTCCATCCACTCATCGAGCTTCGACTTCTTGAAGCGCCAACGATTGCCCAGCTTGAAGGCGGGGATTTTCTGTTCCCCGACGTACTTGTACAAAGTGTCCGGACTGACCCCAGGTATTGCGACGCCTGGCGAATGTTCATCACTTCTCTTGAGTCGGCCATATTCAGTGTTCCCCTCCACAGAATCAACCCTCTCTTCCCTCCGCTCTTGGCGGCGTTTAAGAGGAACCGTAGGGAGGAAATTCCTCGCTCAGTTTCGTGTTCGAGTGAATTTCAGTGAGCCGAGCATATCTCAACCCGGAAAAGCCCGCCTCGAAGTGAATCTCCGTGTTTTATTGGGTTTTATGCCTGTTTTCTGGAAATGGCTTCGCGCCTAGTTGCACGCTGTGCCTATATGTTGTATGTCCACTATAGTAGGTACTACAGAATGTAGTTCTTATGCGTTCGAGGCTGGGTCACTGCGTGGAAAGTAACTGAAGTACTAGAGACGGTACGGAGGTACCGGCACTACCGCGAATGCCCCTTCTTTTTCAACGAATTCCCACAGGCGCCCTCTGAATTAGTCTGGTGTCTGCCGACCTGTTCCGTGTTTTGCCGGATTATGACCGATTCACCTGTTCAATCGTCACAGAATGCTGGAGTTGCCGCCCCTATGGTTCTCTTGTGAGCCCTGAACACCAGCTACTCCCCACTCTCAAACGCTACTGGGGATACGATTCCTTCCTGCCTCTGCAGGCCGAGATCGTTCGCAGCCTGCTCGCTCAAAAGACACCTGCGTGATCATGCCGACCGGAGGTGGCAAATCGCTTTGTTATCAGCTGCCCGCCACTCTGCTCGGCAAGACCGCGATCGTCATCTCGCCGCTCATCGCGCTCATGCAGGATCAGGTGGCACAACTTCTACAGATGGGCATCCCAACCGCAGCGATCAATAGCGCCCATGCCGCGTTCCGAACAAACAAGCATCATGCGCGAGGCAGTCGGCGGTGCCTATCGACTGCTCCTATCTTTCTCCGGAGCGACTCTCGCAAGCGGAGACAATCTCGTGGCTCAAGCAAGTCCCCATCGCCTTTCTTCGCGATCGATGAGGCGCATTGCATTTCCAGATGGGGGCACGAGTTCCGCCCCAGTATCGGCAGCTCAGTTCCTTGCGGACAAACTTTCCCACGCTGCCAATTGCTGCCTTCACCGCCAGCGCGACGCGCCAAGTGCGTCACGACATCCTCGCCCAACTTAAATTGCGCACGCCTGACCGCTACATCGCAAGCTTCCATCGTAAGAGTCTGCGTTACATCGTTCGGCAGACTGACACAACTGATCAGCGACCCGCTCTGTTGCGTGCTCTCAATCATTACCGTGAAGGCAACATCATCGTGTACGCCCCCACCATTTCAGAGGTAGAGGAGACCGTCGACTATTTAGCCGACCAGGGCGCACCTGCCGTTGCGTATCACGGGCAGATGGAAGCCCAGCAGCGTCGCCGTAACCAGGAAAAATGGACTTCTGACGAAGTACGCGTCCTCGATCGGCACCATTGCCTTCGGGCTCCGGAATCAACAAGGCCTCGGTCCGCGCCGTGATTCACCTGTCGCCGAAGTCGGTCGGGCAGTACTGCCGGGAAGCTGGCGCGCCGGGCGTGGTCGGCCTCCGACCGTTTGCTATGGAGAAAGGGGCGGCAGGATTGCCATGCTTATCGTCAGATCGGCGTTGCCGCGGAAAAGATCGCGCCTGGCAGCGCCACGCACCCGATCAAGGATTTCGATCGGAGTCCACCGCGTGCCGCCATCGGCAGATCTGTCTGCATTTTGGCGAAACGCCCAAATGGACAGCCTGCGATTCGTGTACGACGTCTGCGGATGCTTGCATCCATGGCTTCAGTTCGCGGCGACCGTCTCCGCTGCTCGGCGCAAGAAATATTCTCTTCCGCCGGATACGTTTCGCCGGCGCCAACGCCCTCCGCAAACCCGGAGTTGCGTGAATACATGAAGGAATGGCGGCGACGCACCGCAGTGGAGCAGAGCGTGCCGTCGTTCGTCGTCACCTTGTCTGATTCATCAATCGATGAACTTTGCGCCAAACCTCGCGGCTACGCTCGCTGAGCTGCAAGAAATCCGCGGCATCGGAGAGCGCAAGTCAAAGAACTTTGCGGCGAGGCAGATTCTGGAAGCCGTCCGCCGGTTCAAGGAAGGTGCACGGGCCGCGGCGCCGCGCGCCACCGCCACGGCAATGCTGCGGCCGAGACGTTGCGTCTGCTGCGGAAGGCCGCACCTTCGACGAGATCGCGAAGATGAGGGGAACGGCAGCTCACAGCCGTCATCAATTGCGGTCGCGTGCCTCGTCGAAGGCGGCGCACGTTCCACCACTTCGATGACGCGTGGGTGGACGTTGGCCGCCGCACTCAAATCCAGGTCGCCCTGCGCCAGCACGGAACCCAATGGTTGAAACGTCGTTGAAAGAGGCTGCTTCCCCGACGGGGATCACCTTCGACGACATTCGCCTGGTCGCTGGCGCGCGCCTCCGCCGCGAAAAAGCAAGTTGAAAAGACCGCGTGAAGCTGGGGCGTCAAACGCTAGTCTCATCTTTTTTGCGAGGTGGTTACGTTTGCGTTGATCTGTCCAGCTATCGAAATGGAGGGCCCTTGCGTTCCTTAGACCGTCTTCAGCCACTAGCTTTGCTCGTGCTTCGTCTGGTGCTCGGCATCGTCCTCATCGTCCCACGGATATCCAAAAGTGCTCGGTGGCGGGTTCCGGCCACGCTGCAGTTCGTTGGCGAAGCCTCGGCTTGCCGTGGTGGATGGCGTACCTTTCGACTACCTTCGCGGAATTCGTACTTCGGCGGGATGGCTCTCATCGTGGCGTTTTCACCGCGCTGTTTCTCCGTCGCAGTCGTGATTGAAATGCTTGTCATCATCGTCAAGGTAGAGGTGGCATCACGGTCTGAAGGGCGGCTACGAATTGCCGCTGGCGCTGGCCGCGATAGCGCTCACGCTGATCTTCTTCGGAGCCAGGGCCGATGGCACTCTGACGCAGTTCGCGGTGGTGGCGGAAGCAGAGGCGGGAGAGGTTGGAAAAAGCAGCTTACGCTAAAAGCATTCTCTGGCAACTAGTATCAGCGCCTGCAGCGCCCCAATCAGTACTCTGCCGGCACTCTTTCATCCCGCAGGCAGCTAAGTCTGCTGCCTGTGGGAGGATGGCGTTCTCGAGAATTGGCTGGTACGCCACGAACACATCTTTGCGCCGCCGGCGCACTGGGCGCGTCGAGGCTGATCGGAAATAACTGGTCAGCAATTCGTGCTGCGATCTCCGCACCAGCCCCAGCTCAAAGAGTCCTCGTTAGGCCACCAGTGCGCGATTGGTCTTTCGAAACGGATGCGGCAATCGTGTCCCAGTCGAACGGATTCAGGGTCCGCAGATCGATCAACTCGACCTTCACGCCCTGCTCGCGCTCAAGTTTCTGCGCCGCTTGCGATGCGCGTGGAACTACCGCGCCGTAGGTGATCACGGTGAGGTCGGTGCCGGACTTGAACTATACGCGCCTTGCCGAATGGAAGCGAGAAGTCCGCGCCCCGGGTAGTGCGAGCGGCCGTAGGTTTCGCGATAGAGGCGCTTGTGCTCGAGAAAAGAACGGGATCGTCGCAGCGGATCGCCGTGCGCAGCAGGCCAGCCGCGTCGAGCGCGTTCGAGGGGAACACTACGCGCAGGCCGGGGATATGCGTGAAGATGCTCTCGCCGCACTGCGAGTGATAGATCGCGCCGCCTGTCAGATATCCGCCAATCGCAACGCGGATCACCAGTGAGCGCGGAGAATGCGTTGTTCGAACGCCAGCGGATTACCGGCAGCTCGTCGCGCAGCTGCATCATCGCCGGCCAGATGTAGTCGAAGAACTGGATTTCGACCACCGGCTTCAACCCGCGCGTCGCCATGCCGGTCGCGCGCCCAACGATATTCGCTTCCGCGAGCGGCGAGTTGAACACGCGGTCGGAACCGAATTCCATCTGCAAGCCGGACGTCAGCTTGAACACGCCGCCCTTGCCCTTGATGAGTTTCTGTTGCAGAATACTCTTCGCGGCTGCAATCGGCCACGTCTTCGCCGAAGATCACGATGCGCTCGTCGCGCCGCATCTCGTCGCGCAGCGTAGTGTTGATCAGGTCCGCCATCGTCTTCGGCATCGGTGCCGCAGACTTCTTAGCCTCTCCCGCTTTAGCCTCTGTCGCGGGCTCAGGCGGGGCAAGACGCCGGCTGTGTCTCGAACACGGACGACGTCGGATCGAGATCCGGCGAGTACACAAAGTTCGTGATCGAGTCAGGCTGCGGGAACGCTGCTTCCAGTGCGCGGTCGACCGCAATCTGCATCTCGCTCTTCCACTTCTTTCTCGATCTTGTTGATGCCGTTCTCGTCGAGGATGCCCTCGCGCAACGAGAAACATCTGCATGCGCGTCACCGGATCGCGTTGCGCATCTCGCTGGCGTTCACTGTCGGGACGGTAGAGGCGTTCGTCGTCCGAGAGCGAGTGCGAATACGGACGGATCACGTGCGCATGAACAAATGACGGGCCTTCACTCGCACGGCAGTACGCGACTGCGCGCTTGAATGCGCCGATAGCTTGACAACCGGATCCGGTTCCGTCGATTTCTTCGAAATGAAAATTGGGGAAGCCAGACACCAGTCGCGAAATGTTTCCGCCGGCGGTCTGCACTTCGACCGGCACGGAAATCGCGTACTCGTTGTCTTCGACACAGAAAAATAATCGGCAGGCGTCTTATTGGCGGCGGTGTTCAGCGCTTCCCAGAACTCGCCTTCGCTGGTAGTGCCGTCGCCGAGCGAGACGTAGGTGACCTCGTCGCCGACGGAACTTTACATCTTTGAATTCGACGGTAATCGCCATCGGGCTTTCGGCCGCTTTCGGATGGCTGCGCAAGATACCGTCCTGCCTGCGCATCCGACGGCTTGCAGAATCTGCGTGCCGGTAGGCGACGACTGCGTGACAACGTTCAGCCGCTTGTATGCCCAGTGCGACGGCATCTGTCGTCCGCCGGAAGCTGGGGTCATCTGCGGCGCCGACTGCCTGCAGCAGCATTTCATGAGGAGTGGCGCCGAGGGTCAGACACAGGGCGCGGTCGCGATAGTACGGATAGAACCAGTCGTACGAAGCCTTGAGCGCAAAAGCCTGCAGCTACACCAATCGCTTCATGCCCGGCGCCTGAAATCTGGAAAAAGATTTTCTGCTGGCGCTTGAGCAGGATCTCGCGATCGTCCACCCGCCGCGAGGTGTGCATCCAGCCGGTAAGCCTCGATGAGCTGGTCACGACTCAGCCCTTCGTAATGCTTCCTGGATTTCTTGTTGTTGGAATCGACCTCGAGTGCACCGGCCAGCTTGGGATCAGTTTTCGTCGTCGCCATCCAGTTCCCCGTTGGTGGTTTTGGGAGGAGTCCTTGCGCTATTGTAAATGCTCGCTTCGGGAATGGGCACGCTGTTTTAAAACTCGGGAGGGCATCGGATGCTGTTGAGGTGACGACAGTTAGCGGCGGCCATGTCCGTTTGAGAATTCAACAGAATCGCCGATCGCCCAAGGCCAATTGCCAAAAGCGGACTGCAGAGCAAGAGCCTCCTTCCGATCGTTTATTCTGAAAGCAGCGCTCATGATTCGATTTCACCGCCAGTTTGATCCGCACAAGATTCGCCTGCTCATTTTTGACCTGGACGGCACGATCATTGATTCAGCGCATGGATTTGATTCAGTCGATCAACGCCATGCTGCGCAACTTTCAACGGCCCGAGGTTACCCGGCGACTTGATTGCCACGTACGTCGGTGACGGTGCGCCGATGCTCGTGCGGCGTGCGCTGGGAAATGATGTGAGCGAACCGCTGCTCCAGAAAGCGCTGGACTACTTTCTGGGCTACTACCGCATCCACAAACTCGACCACACCGTGATCTACGATGGCATTCCGGAAGCGCTCGCCGTCATCAGCGACGCCGCACAACGGTTTTCAACGACAGATGGCGATCTTGTCGAACAAGCCAGTCAACCCCTCACGTGACATCACTCATGCGCTCGGCCTCGGAGACTACTTCGTTCGCATTTATGGCGGGAACAGTTTTGCGACGAAGAGCCCGATCCCGAAGGCGCGCTGAAAATACTGCAAGAGACAGCGTCTAAACCCGAAGAGACACTGATGATCGGCGACTCCGCAAACGACACGCTGACGGGCGTGAACGCTGGACTTTGGACATAGTGGAGTGACATACGGTTTCGCTCCCCACACCCTTGAAGCCCCGCGACCGGATGTGCTCATCGATACCCCGCGGGAGTTAAGCGAGCTGTTTGGGTAGACTCGCAGCCATTACTGTCGCCGCACGTCACTCTTCCTTTACACTGCGATCAGCCAATGGGCAAAGCCAATCCTCTTGATGAATTCACGCCGTCTGAGCTGCGCAAGTTGCGCAGTTTGAAATCTCCGTATGGTATTCAGAAGTATCTCGACGAGATGCCTTACCACCTGTCGGACACGGGATGGTCTCCGAGAAGAGTGCTGAAGGAAGAAACCTCACACTGTTTTGAAGGCGCCACGCTGGCGGCGGCCGCTCTTCGAGCCAATGGCTATCCAGCGCTGATATTCGATCTCGAAGCTGAGCACGATACGGATCACGTTGTCGCAATTTACAAAAGCAACGGCCACTGGGGATCGATTGCAAAATCAAACTACACGGGCTGCCGGTATCGCGAACCGGTTTATCGCACGCTGCGAGAGCTAGCGATGAGCTATTTCGATACGCTATTTCAATCTTCGGCGCGAGCGAACCCTGCGCCGCTTCTCTGTACCGGTGAACTTGAAGCGCTTCGATCATCTTCAATGGATGACTACCGACGAAGAGCTCTGGTTTTGTTGCGGAATATTTGTTCGACGTCCGACATTTTCCTCTTATCTCAAAAGCGCAAGCCCGCAAACTTCATCGCCTGGATGATCGGTCGTTCCGTGCAGGCTGCCTGGATCGCGCGGAGAAGTAAACCAAGGGCTTCGCATCGCGAAACAATCCGTCATCGGATTACGTACACTTGAATTGTTATGAGACTTCCTCGTTGTTATTGGGCCGGGCTTATCGTCTGCGTGGGGCTCACTCTCGTGACACGGGCACAACAATTGCCGAAGCAACAATCGACGTCTGCTGTTTCCTGGCCCGACGACTCTAGAACCCTTGTCGGGTGAACAGATCAAGGTGCTGATCCGCGAGGTTGCCGAAAAGGACATCGACAATGACAGGAAGCAACACAATTACACCTATGTCCAACGAGAAGTCGAGCAACAGCTCGATGGTAAAAGCAGCGTGAAGTCAACCGAGACCAGGATCCTACGAAGTGATGGTGCTCTATGACGAGCAGGTGAAGCGCCTGGTTGCCAAGAATGATCAGCCCCTGTCCTCGAAAGATGCTGCGAAAGAAGAACAGAACATCAGAAGATTATCGAGAAGCACAAAAATGAGGACGACGACGATCGCAGGAAAGCGGATTGCCAAGCAGGAGAAGGAACGCGAGGAGGGTCGCCAGTTCGTCGCAGAAGTGAGCCGACGCGTATGACTTTCGGATGGTTGGCACTGGAAAATCTCCAGGGCCGCAATGCCTACGTGATTGATGCTGAGCCGCGCGCGGTTACGAGCCGCGGCGCAAAGAAGCGAAGATCCTGCCAAAGTTTCGATTTCGAATCTGGATTGATGTGGCGGAAAGACAATGGGTGAGACTCGATGCGGAATGCATCGACACGGTGTCATTTGGTTTTGTTATTGCGCGGCTGCATAAGGGGATCGAGAATTTCTGTTGATCAGACTCGGGTGAATGATGAGGTCTGGTTGCCCAGACACGTCGCCGTGAAGATCGATGCGAGGGTTGCGTTGCTCAAGAACGTGGATGTCGCGACGGACGTGACATTTCGAGATTACAAAAGTTTGCAGCGCCGACTCGAAGATCGTTGGAGTGGGCGAGATTGAGACAGAAGTAGCGTAGAGACACACTTCTTCCCAGCTTGGATTGGTTCGTCAAGAAAAACTGACAGCGATGAGACGCAGGTTCGTTGGTTTCGACACGCAGAGTCGTTCGACTACGTTCGCGCTTAGCTCTATTCATCAAAACGATCAGTGTTTGAGTATTTGATCGTTCGTTTCTGCGTAGCGTGTTATTTCTTCGCTTGTTAGGTCTTGGCTCTCTCGTTTCTTCTATCTGCTTTTCTTCTTCTCTGCTTCTTCTTCCTTGCTCTTCCTCTTTCTTCTTTTCTACCTTCGTCAAAAAGGTAAATGGAGTGATCACTCCTACCGCGAGTCGTAGCTCCGGAGCCCTAGGGGCGGAGAGGGGATTCCCGCACAGTTGTCTGGTTCAGTCTCCCGCAGGTCTGGTGTCCAACAAGCGCCGTGTGGTTATGCCCGGGTCACGACGGTACGCTCCAACTAGTCCCTTATTATCAGAATATCAACTGGCGTAGGGAAAATGGGACATGGGTGAAGAGTTTATATTTCTCGTGTTCGTGATGGAGTTGCGGGAAATTAGGCGGTTTTAGGGGCTTGACAAGAAAAAGTGTGGGGGTGGGCTCGGATTGGTATTTCGTCTTTTGCAATCGTGTTTTTCGCGTTCCGCGAAGTTACACCGCCAGATCCCCTTCGGCTTCGCTCAGGGCAGGCTCTCGCCGCGCTGGAGAGTAACGCTGCGGTCTTCGGGATGACGCATTTTCTATGGAATGTGGCAAGGCCGGAGTTGGTGACGTCGCAAGGAAAGCGGATTCCTCGCTCTGCTCGGAATGACAAGAGTGTTGGTGACCGTTTTGTTCGGTCGGTGAAGGCTTCCGATCGGGATGACGAATTTGTTTGTTCGACGAGTGAAGGGCGGAAGAGTTCCACGCCGGATCCCCTTCGGCTTCGCTCAGGGCAGGCTCTCGCCGCGTTGGAGTGCGCTCGGTTTTCGCGATGACGCATTTTGAAGAGGGCCGGAGTCGAGACGTCGCAACGGAAAGCGGATTCCTCGCTCTGCTCGGAATGACAAGAGAACTCGTACTTCTAGAGAACTCGATTATGGGAACTCGCACTCCTGAGAATTTGATCTTTGAAGGAACGGGGCTTACTTTCCTCCCAGACGTGCTTTCTCGAACTCGTCGCCTTTTTCCCAACCCACTAGTTTGGGGAGAGAAGCGGCTTCCCATCCGAGAGCGAATCCGAAGCGGGCCATTACGGCGTCAGCGGTGAAGTCCATCTCGGGATGGTACTCGTCGCTGGGCTGATGGTAGTGCTTGTCTGTATATTCCGCAGCTTGAGCGAGGCCCCACGCTTCATCGTGACCCTTGAATTTCATTCCCTGATTCACGGAGAACGCCGGAATTCCGACGCGCGCGAAACTGAAGTGGTCCGAACGATAGAAGTGTCCGGCTTCCAGGACGGCGCGTCAGGACGAATGTCCAGGCGAAACTCCTTCGCGATGGCTTGGACGATGGGAAAGAAAGTGGTGCGCTCGGCTCCTGAGACTTCAACTTCTTCGGGCGAGCCGAGCGGCGGGACATCGTCGAAATTCAGACCTAACGTGATTTTTCCTGCGGGGATGGGCGGATGTTTACCGAGATACTCTGAACCCAGCGGGCCTTGCTCTTCGGCCGTCACAGACGCGAAGAGAATCGAGCGATGCCGGCTTCTGCGCTGCCTGGCTGTAGGCGTGAGCCAATTCGAGGAGGATCGCGCATCCGGTCGCGTTGTCATCGGCCCCGTTGTAAATGTTGTCGCCGGGCATATCGGGACGAATGCCGAGGTGATCGTAGTGTGCGGAGAACATCACCGCTTCGTCTTTTCGTTTGTGTCGGAGCCGGGCAGGACTGCAATCACGTTGTTCGACGCGAACGGTCTGACCTTTGCTCACCATGTGTGCAACCAACTGGTCTGCAGCGGAAGCGGCTTGAAATCGCGCGAGCGTGCATCGGACATCAATTTGTCGAGGTCGAGATCGGATTTTTACGAGATCAGCCGCGACAGCGAGTTACCCAACCCGCGGCTTTTAATTTCGGGTACCGTCGAGTTCGAGATACGATTTCTCGCCCGAGTTGGAATTGCGGACGACGTCCCATCCATAGCTGGCCATATCGGTGCGGTGAATGAGAATGGCGCCGACTGCACCCTTGCGAGCGGCTTCTTCGTATTTATAGGTCCAACGACCGTAGTAGGTAAGTGCGCGTCCCTTGAAAAATTTGGGATCGTCGGTGCTCGGTTCGTTCACGAGCATGAGGAGAACCTTGCCCTTGACGTCGACGCCTTTGTAGTCGTCCCAACCGTATTCGGGGGCTTCGATTCCATAGCCCACGAAAACGATGTCGGCGTTAACGTCGGCCGTAGCCTGTTGAGTTTGGTCGTACGCAACGTATTCGTCGAGATACTTCAGATCTTTTGTCTCGACTTCCGGGGCCGGATGAGCGCGAAACGCGTCTCAGGAAGAGTGGTAATTCCGACCATCGGCACGCGCTGCATGTACGATCCCTTGTCGCCAGCCGGTTTCAGTCCATACGTCGCAAACTGCGTTGCGATGTATTCGGCCGCGATGTCTCCGCCGCGCTGTCCTGTACCGCGGCCCTCGAGCAGGTCGTGGGACAAGAAAGCTGCGTATTCGCGCAGAATGCGATCGGGACTGATTCCCTGCATCGCCCGCAAAAGGCAGCAGAAGGCATCACGCGTGGCAGTCGGCTCGGCGGCAGGCTTCGTCTGGGAAAATGCTGCGACAGACACAAGGATTGCCGCGGTGGTCAGTAAACTCTTCCACATAGGTAACGGGCTCCTAAAGACGGGTTGAACAGTGATTGGAAGAATTTCTATTGTACGGCAAGGTGCGGGATGGGGCGTCACGAGTGGGGTTCCCGGGTATGACGCGAGGTGGACAGCAAAAGGCGGACGCTATTACCCGGCGGGTCTCTCGCCCAGACTTCGCGATACAAATCAAATATCAGCTTCGTGCCCGCGACCGCGGGTTAGTTTTTGGGCTTCAACCAGAGCGAAAGTCGCGCACATCCTCGCCGGGTTGAAACACCGGCCTCGGCGTGGCATGAAGGTGCTCAGCCATCATGCGATTGATTTGTTCAACATCGACCTTGATCCAACCGACGCTGGACGTCTCAATTTCGCTATCTGTGTTAATCAGAAGACCAGTCGGAACGTTCGTCAATCCATAGTTGTTCGATACGGTGAAGGAATCGGCTGGGTCGAGGAGCACGGAAACGTGATGCCATACTGCTTCATAAAGGACGCGAGTATTCGCCTTGTTGTCTTGCGAAACGCCGATGACTTTCACGCCGGTAGCGCCGTATGCCTTGTGAAGGCGCTCAAGAAATGGAAGGCGTATGCTGGCACACTGGGCACGAAACTTTGAAGAATGCGAGTACCACCGGGCCTTCCGATAGCATTTGGGACAACAAGAACGGTTTGCCATCGAGTGGAGAGCGTGAAATCGGGCGCTTTGGCCCCGGCCTTGAGAGCAGCCATGTCGTCCTGTCCTCCGAACATTTTTGTTAGCCACTTCATCTGTGTCACTATTTTAGATCACGGGAGCAGCCAAACTGGTTGCTGAGGCGTGATCGGCGGCTGGAAGTCAGCGGATCACATGGCCTTTGCGGCTTTCAGTATTTTCCTGGCCAACCCAGTCAAGGGGCAGGTCGGGCAAAGCCTCAAGTGGCACCCACTTCCCTGCTCGCGATTCGGGAAATCTGTGATGTGTCACGCGGACGACGTAGTCGGTGACCGTGATTGAATGGCGCAAAGTGAATGCGACTTTGGCGCCGTTCGATGCGGGTTGCAGCTCCGGCAACTCCCACATGCTCGGCATGAGCGATGCGTTCCTGGATCGCTGAATGAGCAGGACGCGCTCTTTTCGCAGATCAAGCGCATAGTGGACTTCGCGCTTGGTCTGCTTCGATGACTTTTGTCGAACGATCCTCGCCACGCGTGGCACAAGACTGGTTCGCCGGACAGATCAGACATTGAGGGGCACGCGGAGTGCATACTGTAGCGCCCAATTCCATCATCGCCTCGATTGAAATCACCGGGGCGGTCGGGGGAAGCAGTGATTGCGCCTCCGCCCAGACTTCCATCTGTTTAAGTTTGCGACCAAGAAGACGATCGAGGACACGCTCGACGTTGCCATCGACGACGGCGATCGGCTCGTTGAAAGCAATGCTGGCGATCGCCGCAGCGGTATAGCGTCCAATGCCAGGAAGAGCGAGCAGCTCTTTGGAAGTCGAAGGAAATTGAGCGCCCTTTGTTTGAACAACATTCTCCGCGGCCTGATGCAGCATTCGCGCTCGACGGTAGTAGCCGAGTCCGCTCCAGGCCGCGAGGACAGAAGCGAGGAGCCGCCGCGAGGGCCTCAAGATTTGGGAATCGTTCGAGAAAGCGGCGATAGTGGTCTAGAACCGCGTTCACCCGGGTCTGCTGCAGCATGATTTCCGATAGCCACACGCGGTAAGGGTCGCGCGTCTTACGCCATGGCAGGTCTCGTCGGTTTGCGTCGTACCAGCGAAGGAGGCGCCGTTGAAATGTGCGCGCATCGGGTTGGTAGGTGCGTGCTTTCATGCAAGAGGCATGCTAGCAGGATGAGCCACAGTTCGGGGTCGTGAGAAGTAAGCGATGGGCGGAAGATTCACGCAACAAAATCTTGAGCAGGGCGTGGTGGCAGTGCGACAGGGATGCGGTCATAGACTTCCGAAAGCACCGCGAGTTTGCGGGCCAGTGCGTCGAGTGAGAACGCCTGGCTTGTAACGCCATTGCCAGTTTCCGTTATTCGAGCTCGGCACGTTCATCCGCGCTTCGCTGCCCAAGCCAAGCACGTCCTGCATCGGTACTACGCTTATGCTTGCGACCGACCCGACTGCGGCGCGAATCATCGCCCAATGGATTCCGTCTTCGGACTCACCGAGATAGGTTTCGCGTATTTGCGCTCTTGTTCGGACGCACCGGTTTGCCACCATCCTACGAGCGTGTCATTGTCATGCGTGCCGGTGTACACAACCTTGTCGGCGGTGAATGTGTGCGGCAAATACATGTGCGCACCGACATCTCCAAAACCAAACTGCATGACAGCCATGCCAGGGATTCTTAATCGCTCGCGGAACGCATGAACTTCGGGGGTGATGTAACCGAGATCTTCCGCAAAAAACGGCAACCCTCCCAAAGCTTCTCGAAGCTTCAAGAACAAATCATCCTTGGGACCGTCGACCCACTTGCCATTCACAGCGGTCTCCTCGGTGCCCGGAATTTCCCAATACTGTTCGAATCCGCGGAAGTGGTCGAGACGAATGTAGTCACACGTGCGGGTGGCCCAACGCATCCGGGAGATCCACCATTGATAACCGTCCTGTTTCATCACGTCCCATCGATAAAGCGGGCTCCCCCAACGCTGGCCGGTCTTGCTGAAATAATCAGGGGGAACGCCGGCGACGACCTCGGGAGCGAGGTTTTTATCAAGGTGAAAAAGATGAGGATGGGTCCAGACATCAGCGCTGTCAAAGTTGAGGAAGATTGCGATATCGCCAACCACTCGGACAGAACGGCCGGCGCAGTAGGCTCGTAGCGCGCCCCATTGTTCGAAGAAAGCAAATTGGACGGCGCGGCGAATATCGAGATCCCGTGAGAGCTCGTCTCTGACCTTCGCGATTGCGGACGGTTCGCGGCGCATCAACTCCGCGGGCCAACCATTCCAAGACTCCGAGACGATATCGCGCCCGCAATGCATCGAAGAGAACGAAGTCATCGAGCCACCAACTGGCGTCTTGGCAAAAAGCATCGAAACGGGCTCGCGCGTTGCCCGACGCGGATGTAACAAAGGTGCGGGCCGCCTCAAACAGGAGTGGCATTTTCGCGCGAAAGATCGTTTCGTACTCAACAGCTTTCACTTCTGAAGTGAGGGCGCTGATTTTTGTACGGTCAAGCCATCCGTGTTCAACCAAACGCTCCAGGCTGATGAGGAGAGGATTGCCTGCAAAAGCAGAGGTGGATGAGTAAGGAGAGTATCCGTAACCGATTGGACCAAAGGGCAAGATCTGCCACAGGGCCTGTTTGGCCGCAGCGAGAAAATCGGCGAATTCGTAAGCCGCTGGCCCGAGGTCCCCAATTCCGCCGCGCGATGGCAGCGATGTGGGGTGCAGCAGGATTCCAGCGGCTCGCGGAAATGACATGGGTACGATCCTGACGCGCAATGTAGAACTTCAGTTCAAAAAAATAGCTGCCATCCCGAAAGTCTTGTGTTGGTCGGAACGACAGCCATCGCGATCTGAAACTGTCCTGCCTTTTACATACACCTCTTCGCCAGGAGCGGAGCGGGTGAGACCTTTCATTTCCTTCTCGTTGATTTTGATCTTGCCTGACTTCTCCATCTGCTGCCGAAGGTTGTTCACGAAAAGCCCGAACTGCTCATTTTCGCGAGTCTGGATAAGGCTGTCGCGGATCTGGTCTTTCTTTTCCGCGAATTCGGCGTCCGTCGGATCTTGTTTTGGACCACGGACAGCACTGCGCCCGACCCGCCCAGATTCACTGGCGCACTGATGTCACCGGGCTTCATGGTAAAGACCACATTGGCGGCCCCGCCATAGATCCGATGTCCGGCACCTGGCCGTCGGGAAGAACGAGGTTCACTGGTCTTCACGGTCGCGCCAAGTTCCTTGGCTGCCTTTTTCAGATCATGAGATGCTTTTGCACGGTCCGAGAGTTCCTGCGTTTTTGGGAAAGCAACACACCAGCGCGTTCGTTCTTGAATTCGCTTTCAACCCGCGAACGAATTTCGTCAAAGGTAGGAGTCGATGGCGCGCTTCACACCTTCCACTTCGTAAACTGCGAAACCCTGTGGAAACGCGACGGAGTCGACCGGCGCTTTTCGCGCGCCATAAAGATTGCTTCCATGAACTGAGGCGAACTCCCGATGCCGGGAAGATTTGCGTCTTTTGCCACAAAGTCGGTGGTTACGACGCCCATGCCTTGAGCGGCTGCGGCTTTGTCCAGTCCGTCAGCGCGTGCTTGTTTGACAAGCGCATTCGCAGCGTTTTCAGCAGCGCGCTGGGCTTTCTGTTGTTTCAAGATTGGCTCGATGTCAGCTTTCACTTCTTCCAGTGTCTTCATGTGGGCATCTTGTTTGTCGTCCACACGAATGATGTGATAGCCGTAACTGCTCTTCACGAGATCGCTGATCTGGCCCTTCGGCAAAGAGAACGCGGCCTTTTCAAATTCGGGAACGGTGCGTCCACGGCCGACCAAACCGAGCGAGCCGCCATTTTTGGCGCTGCCGGGATCGTCAGAGTATTTTTCTGCGAGCTTCGCGAAGTCGCCGCCGGCCTTGACCTGCTTCAGAGCACGTCTTTCCGCCTTCACGCGCGCGGCCTCAACGGCTTTGTCGTCGACTTTGCCATCCGCGGCCGGGAGCGGCGTCTTGATCAGGATGTGGCTGACTTTGACTTGTTCCGGCAGGCGATAGTCGTCGCGATGCTGGTCGTAATAGGCCTGTAGATCCTGCGCCGTTACCGCGGTTTGGGCTGACACTTTGCCCATGTCGACGATGGCGTATTTGATCTTGCGCTTTTCGGGAATGGCGTTGTTATATGAGGCCTTGTTGCGATCGTAAAACGCTTTGAGTTCCTGATCAGTTGGGTGCAAACCCTTTTGGAGATCGGCCTGGCTCAGGATGGCGTAGTCGAATTTCACCTTTGTATTGCGACGATCAAATTCCTGGCGGATATCCGCGTCGGTGACTTTGCGCTGCCGGTAACAAGAGCTTGAAGCTTTCGCAGTAGAAGGTCTTGACTCACGGCTTTCTCAAAGACGGTGGGTGTCAGATCAGCGCCCTGGAGCATTTGTTCGTATTGCGCTTGACCGACAAACTTTCCGCCCGGGAAGAAGGCCTGGGCGTACCGGCCGTTCTGAAGCTCATCGCGCACTTCGTCGTCGCTGACTTTAAGGCCAAGGCGTTGCGCTTCGGCAATCATCGCCTTACGGCTGATTACCTGCTCGGCGGCGCGAGATGCAAAGAATGGGAGCAGCATGGAAGCTTGAGCTGAGCCTTGTGGGAACTGCTGGCGTAACATCTGGCGTGCTTCGCGGTTGACCTCAATCGTTGGTGACGGGCTCGCCGGCAACTGTTGCGATCACGCCCTGGCCGGGTCGTCCGGTCAGGAAATCGGAGCCGAGGCCGCCGGGGATGAGCGTGATGACCATGGCTCCGCAGAAGACGCAGCAAAATTCCGCTAAGAATGATCTTTTGACAGGGCCCGGCGTTTGCAGAAATCGAATCATTGTTTTTGGTGCTCCAGGTCGTTGGTACTCCAGAGTGGGTAGGAGAACTTTTGATTATAAACCACGGTCTGGGCGTCAATCGCGCGGCGCGGCGTCCACAAGCGGCATCGAAGACTAAGGTGACGGGCGAGATTTTTGAGCGTCGGCGAAAAGCTTCCAAAATCAGCTATTGAAACGTATTAATAAAGCGTGATATCACGTTGCGGATGCATAGTTCCACAAGATTTGATCTTGCCGCTGATTCTGATGTGGTCCTCTATTCAATTCCAGGGTCGGCAACTCGTCGAAGGAAACCCGTCATGATGAAACAACAGCTTGCGTTCGTTTTCCTGCTTCTCTCCTCATTGATGTCTGCCCAGAGCACGGCTCATTCGGGCAAATTCGCGTTGGCAGATGGTTGGCACCTGCAGGTCATCCGCAAAAGTGGAGAAAACGGGCGAGCAGATTTCCGAGTCCGGGCTTTGCGACCGACGGGTGGTACACAGTTTCAGTCCCAACCACCGTGGTTGCAGCACTGGTGAAGCAAAAGGTGTACCCCGATCCAACGTTTGGGATGAACCTTCGACAGATTCCAGGGGTGACGTACCCGATTGGCGCGAACTTTTCGAACATTGCGATGCAATCGGATAGTCCGTTCGCGGTGCCGTGGTGGTATCGCAAGCAATTCACGCTGCCGGCCGATTACAAAGGCAAGACGCTGTGGCTGAATTTTCGTGGAATCAACTACAAGGCAAACATCTGGCTGAACGGAAGCAGATCGCGAAATCAGACGACGTCGCCGGCGCATGGCGGACTTACGAATTCAACGTGACGGATGCCGCCGGAAGCCTGGCGCGGTCAATGTGCTGGCGGTTGAAACATGGGCGCCCACGGAGACCGATCTCGCAATTACGTTTGTCGACTGGAACCCGGCCCCCTGACAAGAACATGGGCCTTTGGCGCGAGGTTTATCTCACGACGAGCGGTCCAGTGGCGGTGCGCTATCCAACGGTGATTACGAAGTTGAATGCCCCTGTCAACGACAAGGCAAACCTGCTACGTGACGGCACTCCTCAAAAACGGAAGCAATCAGCCGGTGAAAGGCACGCTGAAGGGCAAGATCGAAAACGTGGAGTTCTCGCAGGATGTTGAGTTGGGCGCGAACGAATCGAAGGACGTGGTCTTCGATCCGGCGAAGTTTTCGCAGTTGAATTTTGATAAACCCCGACTGTGGTGGCCGGTGCAGATGGGGACACCGAATCTTTACGACCTCAGCGTGTCGTTCGAGGGTGAGCCGGAAAAGTTTCGATTCCAAGCAAACGAAGTTCGGCATCCGCGAAATGAGTTCTGAGCTTGACTGCAGAATAAAAATCGCCTGTTTTCGATCAACGGAAAGAAGATCCTGATTCGCGGTGGAGGCTACGCCCGACCTGATGCTGAGTGAGGATTTGCAGAACATCGATGACCAGTTCCGATACGTGCTGGATATGGGACTGAATACCGTGCGGCTCGAAGGCAAGCTCGAGACCGAAGAGTTCTTCGACATGGCCGACCGTTACGGCGTTCTGATGATGGCGGGATGGTGCTGCTGTGATCATTGGGAGCACTGGCCGAAATGGAAGCCACAGGATTTCGACGTCGCGAAGGCTTCGCTGACCGATCAGATGTACCGATTGCGAGAGCCATCCGAGCCTGATCATGTGGCTGAACGGCAGCGACAATCCTCCGCCGCCGGACGTGGAAGAAATGTATCTCGGGATCGAGAAAGCAGTTGATGTGGCCGAACCCAATCGTCTCTTCGGCGACGGCAGAAACCTGCCACCGTCACTGGCGACAGCGGGCGTGAAGATGACCGGGCCGTATGAATACGTGGCGCCGCAATACTGGATGGAAGACGACGGAAGCAATCCGGCGTACAAGTGCAATCCCGGAGGATGCGGCGGCGCTCACGGATTTAATACGGAAACGAGCATGGGGCCGGCCGTCCCTCCGATCGAGAGCCTGGAAAGATGTTGCCGAAAGACCATCTCTGGCCGATCGACGAATACTGGAACTTTCATGCGGGCGGAGGGGCGTTCAAGGACATCCACGTATTCACCGACGCGTTGAACGCACGCTACGGAAAAGCAGAGAGCGCGCAGGATTACGCCGATGAAGTCGCAGATGATGACTTATGAAGGCGTTCGCGCGATGTATGAGGCATACGGCCGCGACAAGTATAGGGCGACCGGGGTAGTGCAGTGGATGCTGAACAATGCGTGGCCATCGGTGATCTGGCACCTGTACGACTACTATCTGCGGCCGGGCGGCGGGTATTTCGGCGCGAAGGTTGCGATGGAGCCGTTGCATCCGGTGTACGGCTACAACGACCGATCCATCTCCGTGGTAAGCAGCCAGTATCAGGATGCGAGAAGGCTTGAAGTTGAAGCGCCAAAGTGTATGGCGTCGACATGAAGGAGAGAGTTTTCGAAGGATGCCACGCTGGATGTTGCCGCCGACACGTCGGTGAAGTCGTTTGCAATTCCAGAAGATTACCGACACGCCCGTGTACTTTGTGGCGCTGCGGCTGGCGGACGCATCAGGAGACAAGTTGGCGTCGAACTTCTACTGGCTTTCGAGTAAGCAGGAGACGATCGACTGGGAAAAAACATGTGGTACGTGACTCCGACGGCGTCGTACGCGGATTACACAGCGCTTGGCCACCCTGCCCAAAGGTGAAATTGAGGACAACGAGCCGCACTGAACGGAAAGGCAAAGAAGCGATTACGCATGCGACGACTCGAGAATCAAGCAAGGATCTTGGCCTTCTTCGTTCGGCTAAAAGTGAATAAGGGCAAGGACGAGATTTTGCCGGTACTCTGGCAGGACAATTACGTTTCGCTGTTGCCTGGGGAGAAGCGCGAAATCAGTGCGATCTATAGAGCGAGCGAACTGGGTTCGGCTACGGCCAGCGTTGAGGTGAAGGGCTGGAACACGGAGTAATTTTCAATTTGCGATTGCCGATTGACGATTGCTGATTTGGATAGCGTTGATCCTTCAATCCACAATTGCCAAATTGGCAATTGCAAATTGGCAATCGACAATGCTGCTCTCACTCTTCTGGCGGCAAATCGAAATTCACCAGATCTCCACGGAAGCCGCGCGTTTTCCAGGCGCCGAACGCCGATGCCAACCAGCATCCAGATGCCACCTACGATCCATGCTTTCCAACTGAGGTTCTTCCAGAGGAAAAAGCAGATCGTGAAACCGGCGAGCGGCGGCGCGATCAGGGCGAGAAATTAAGAGGCAAACGCCCGCGACGGCGTAGGCCGTCATATTGGAGCCGGGCCACACGCCAATTGCAATGATAACGAGAGTCAGCAATGCTGGAAGTATCGGACTCTTCTTCGCCTCACGGACGTTGTACCGGACGAAGGCCGCCAGGTTCACTCCCATAAACGCGATGAGCGCGCCGAAGTTCAGCATTTCTAGCGCCAAGACCATAGCTGAACAGGCCGACGCTCACCAGCAACGCTCCAGCCAGCGCAATGACGCCGACGAAGACTACGTTGTTGCGCGGTACATGGCGCTTGGGATCGACGACTCCAAAAAGGATTGCGGCAATGCCTTGCTGCGGCCCATCCCGTAAAGCAAGCGAGCAGCGCCGATTTGAGCGCCCATTCCTGACCCGAAGTTCGCGACCAGCAGCGTGAATCCAACGATGGTGAACAGCGGAGCCCATGCGCGCTGGGCAACGAAGGTGAACTGCAGTGTCAACGTTCGGAAAAGGTTCGGAGGCGGGCCAGATCAATTGCGCTGCGTAAACCTCAAGGGCGGAAAGAATGCCAATGACGAAGCAGGTGAGGAACCGTAGCCAGGAGTAATGTTGCGGCGAGGGTTTTCTGCTTCCTCTGAAAGAGTGGAGATGCCGTCAAAACCGATGTAGCTAAGCACCGCGATCGATGGTGGCTGCCAGCACGGACTTGATGTTCCACATTTGCGGATCGTAGAAAGGACGCGTGAAATAATCCGCCCCGTCGTGAGCGTGACCGAAAATGTAGCGAGCCGCAGCCATGAAGAAGACGGCGACGACAGCGCCCATGCCGGCGGCAAGCAGTGTGTTCACGCGAGCGGAGGTCTTGATTCCTTGAATGTTAAGGAACGTGAAGACGGCGCCGAAGAAAAGAGCCCAAGTCAGTACGGGATACCCGGAGCAAACACATTGTGCCTGCTGGCTACACCAGACGATGCAGATCATGGGGTTGAGCATGTAGTCCATGACCATGCTCCACCCGGTGACGTAGCCGAGCGCGGGATTGATTTCCTGTCCAACGTAAGCGAAGGCCGAGCCGGCGCTCGGATAAGCGCGCGGCCATGCGTCCGTAGCTGAAGGCGGTGAACAGCATGGCAACCATGGCGATCAGCAGGGTGGTGACGACGTGGCCGCGCCCACGGTCGCTCAGCACTCCGAAGACGGACATCGGCGCGACCGGCTGAATGACAATGATTCCGTAAAGAATGAGATCGCTAAGCGTGAGTGTGCGTCGCAGACGTGGTGCACTGGTGGTCGCGTTGGTAGAAGGGCTGGACATTCCACTCCTTATGGACTTGGGAACTTTGGACTTGGAAACCTCGTCATCGTATCCGGACAGAGGGGGTATCGGGAAGCATGCTGCGTGAATAGGAGAGCCTGAGTTTCACTATGTGAGAAATCGGTGGAAACAAGTCGCCGGATTTTCGTATGCGAGATTGCGAAGTGTCAATAGAATTATGGACTATTAAAACGATTCTCTACGGGGACTCGTGCTGAACCATTAGGAGATCTGGTGATGAATATTCGACATCTCGTCCACACGCTGGTGCTTCTCGGCATGTTTCTCTGCTCCTGCCTCGGAATTTCCGCAAACCGGGCCAAAGACTGTTTCAGGAGAAATTAGGGTATCCGGCGAATGCACGGCTGCTGATCATTCATGCGGGATGACTACGGAATGTCGCACTCCGTGAACCGCGCCGACGACCGAGGCTTTGGAGAATGGTATGGATCACGTCGGCCAGTATCCTCATTGCCGTGTCCGTGGTTTCAGGAAGTCGCACGAATTACGAGCAAGCATACGGATTGGGATTTGGGGATCCATCAGGCTCTGAAACAGTGAATGGACCGACTTTCGCTGGGGATCGGTGAGTGGACGAGACAAGGTGCCATCCCTCTATGACGCGCAAGGATATCTGCCCCTGGAAACCTCAGCGGTTGCCCAGAACGCAAAGATGGCGGAAGTCGAGCTCGAGTTGCGGGCGCAAATCGGATCGCGCAAAGGCGGCGGGCATTCATCTCACGCATCTCGACACACATATGGCGGCACTCATGCAATCCCCCGACCTCTTCAAGGTGTACGCAAAGATGGGGCATGAGTATGGGCTACCCATTTTGGTGGAGCGAACCGGCACACATGGCTTGCCGACTGGAATTGATTTTGCCTGCCGACGAAGTGCTGGTACAGAACGTTGTATCGATGGAACCTGGCGTGGACGCGAAGGGATGGTTCGATTGGTACAAGAAAGCTCTTACGCCATTGGCGCCCGGTGTTTATCAATTGATTGTGCACCTGGCGTATGACGATGATGAAATGCGCGGAGCCACGTGGGACCATCCGACTGGGGCGCTGCCTGGCGTCAACAAGATTTCAATCTGGTGAAGAGCGCGAGAATTTCGCCAGTTCTTGAAGGAGCAGGGGTTTGTGCTCGTGACATGGAAAGAATTGGCGAAAGCGTTGCCGAAGTAAAACCCGACGGCGAATCAATAGGGACGGAGCTACTTTCGAAGTGGCGCTGCTTCCTTAATTCCCTGGCCTTCGACGATTGTGTAGATTTTGTCGGCGTCGAGATTCTTTAGTTCCTCGATGTTGCCGTTGGGCCAGCGGATGAGCGCGGAGTCGATCTTTTCCGCTGATCCCAGGCCAAAGTGCAGCCGGAGATCATTTTGCGAGAGGTAGCTTCCTCCACCTCGCACTTCATCGAATTGCTTCTCGCTCGATGAGGTGATGGTGACTCGCGCGCCGATAGCGGCACGATTGCTTTCGTCCCAACCAGCTTGAAGAGCACTCGGTGGTTGGTGCTGGTGTTCTGATTTATCAGACAGCGACGGCGGCGCGCCAACGTTCAACACAACAATGTCGATGTTGCCGTTATTGGCGATGTCTCCGAAGGCGGCGCCCCGGCGCGAGTGGAGCGGCATGGTTGCGAGGCCGGCTGCTTTGGATACTTCTTCAAAGCGGCCATTGTGTAAATTGCGATGGAGCAACATCGGTTCGGCGTAGGCTGCGCTGCCGGAAACGGTGTCCATTTGCGGATAGACGTGGCCGTTCGCAACGAAGAGATCCGGGCCAGCCGTCGTTATCCATATCGAAGAAGACGTTCCCCATCCCACGAGCGGCATGCTGGACGGTCCGAGTTGCGATGGAAAGGCAACGTCCTCGAACTGCTGCTTGCCGAGATTGCGGTACAGAGTATTGGGCTGGTCGGCAAATTCTGTAATGAACATCGAGAGGCGGCCGGTGTGGTCGTAGTCGCCCCAAGTTACGCCCATCGATCCGAGAGCTTGACCCTCGCCGTTCATGGCGATCCCGCTGACCATCGATTCGTCGGTAAATGTGCCGTCGTGATTGTTGTGGTAGAGGTGATTGGGCGTCGCGTCGTCGGCGACGAAAAGATCAGGCCACCCGTCGTTGTCGTAGTCTCCCCAGGTCACGCCGAGGCCGTAATAGCCATCGGGATCGTTCACGCCTGCCTTCTTTGAAACCTCTTCGAACGTGCCATCGCCGCGGTTGTGGTAGAGGAAGTCCGTCTCTCCTTGCATGCCCCACGGACCGCATTGCACGGGAACACCTTTGAACTTGCAGAACTTTGTGCTGCCGAATTCCGGCAGGTCGTTCATGTCCACGTGCACGTAGCGGGACACGAAAGAGGTCTACGTTGCCATCGCGATCGTAGTCGGCCCAGGCAGCCCCGGTGGAGAAACCTCCGCGCTTGCACCTTCGCTTTATCGGTGACGTCTTCAAATGTGCAGTTACCCTTGTTGCGATAGAGCGCATTGCCGCCGTATCCGGTGACGTAGAGATCGAGATTGCCATCGTTGTCGAAATCGGCGACGGCAACGCCCATGCCCCAGCCTTTGTGAGCGAGTCCGGCTTTTGTCGGTGATGTTGGTGAATTTGAGGTCGGCATCCTGGTGCCAGAGCGTGACGAGCGGATCGCCACCGTTCTGGCGATAGCGATCGACGGTCGATCCGTTGACCATGACGATGTCGAGCTTTGCCATCGTTGTCGCAGTCGAAAGACGCCGACGCCGCCGCTCATGGATTCGACAACGTAGTGTTTGTCGGCGGAAGAGATGTGGGATGCGGTGAGGCCGGATTGCTCGGCGATGTCTTTGAAGGTGGGTATGGGGGTGGTGCTGTGAAGTGGGAGCTCTTTGCGCGGCCGGTGTCTTTGCCGATGGGGCTGGATGCGGCTTGGTTTGCGAGATTGCTGCGCTCGCGGTGAAGAGCATGATGCCGAGTGCGAGCTGCGGGAGAGTGACCGACATGCGTTTTGACTATTTAGCGGAGGTGTCGGGGCAAGATGGCGGTTCGCGGGCGTCCTGACAGGAAAGCAGGTCACTTCGCTTCGCTCAGGATGACAAAGGGTATTGGAAGCCGGACGGTGATCAACATGCGTTTGATTATTTTAGCGGAGGAGTCGGGGCACGGTGGCGGTTCGCGGGCGTCCGACAGGAAAGCAGGTCCTTCGCTTCGCTCAGGATGACAAAGGTATTTGGAAGAATTGAAGGGCACGCTCACGCGTGCCCTGCAAAGGCCGAGAACTGACGGCTGACAACTGGTTCTACGGTGCTTCGATCAGCTCCATCTTTGCCGTCGCGCGTGCGGTGGAGGACCATGACTTTGCCTTTGGGATCGCGGAAGACGAAGACGTCGCGGTCGCGAAAGTGCGCTTCTTTGATCGCTTCTTCCAGGGTCATGGGACGCATGGCGACAGAGTCTTTGGAGTGCGACCAAGTGAACTTCCGTGGTCTTGGCGACCGCTGGAAATTTGTGAACGACCACCGGGACAGATGTTGCTTCCGTCGAGTCCGACCGCAGCTTGCGATCGGCTTCTGGCGCAGCTTCACCGTTCCATTTCTTGCGAGTCGCTGGCGCTTCTTGCTGCAGCCACGTGTCTTGTATTTGAGCGGCCTGCTTTTCCAGATGCTCAAAAGCCTCGTTGACGGCGGATTTCATGTCGCCCGCCTGGGCGAGCCCGACGATGGGGCCATTGCGCGGGCTGATTGTGATTTCAGCTTTATGGCGGTGTTTCTCGACGGCCAGCACTACCTTGGTTTCGAATTTGTCGCCCAGGATTTTCCTGATTTTGTGAGGCCGGTTTCGACCGTCTTTGCGGATGGTAGGAGTGATTTCGTACTGCCTGCCGGTGTATTCCACGTTCATTGAGCGCTCCTCCCTGGGTTTGTTCCTGATTGGAGCTCAAACAACCGGTCAGCCGTGCGTCGATCTCTTAGGGACTGGTTCGTGGTTACCGGCGGACGCCGGCACTGCACTTCCCTTCACTTTACTTCTTTACTCTTCGCTGGTGAGTGCTGGGGATTCGCATGTCTTCGCGGTATTTCGCTACCGTGCGGCGCGTGACCTGGATGCCTTGCGACTGCAAGAATGCGGGTGATCTGCTCGTCGGTCAGCGGCCGAGCTGGGATCTTCTTCCTCGATGAGCTTCTTGACCCGGCGCTTGAGGATCAGCAGCGAAGTGTTGCCGCCCTGCAGGGCCGTTGCACGCTCTCGCTAGAAGAAATAGCGCAACTCGAACACGCCCTGCGGAGTGTGCGCATATTTACTGGCAACCGCGCGGCTGACGGTGGAAGGATGCACGCCGATTTCTTCGGCGACCTCCTTGATCATCATCGGCTTCAGCTGGTCGATGCCTTGTTCGAGGAAATCCTGCTGCCGGGCGACGATGGAGTAGCAGACCTTGGTGATGGTCTGCTTGCGCTGCTCGATGTTCTTGATCAGCTGGATGGCGCTCTTGTAGCGCTCTTTGACGTAGTTGCGGGTGTCTTTGTCGTTGCGCGTCGTTGGTCAGCAGGCGCTTGTAGGCCGGGTTCAGGCGCAGCGTCGGGCACGTCGTCATCGTTCATCATCACCAGCCACTCGTCGCCATGCTTGATGAAAGCGACGTCAGGCTCGATCAGGCGGGGCTGGATCTTGTTGTAGCGCAGGCCGGGGCGCGGATCGAGAGTGCGGATGTAGTCCAGCGCGGCCTGCTGCACGGCTTCAGGCGGGCGGCCGATGGCCTTGCCGATTTCTTTGTATTGCTTGTTAGTGCAGTGCGCGCAGATGCTGGTCCACCACGGCAATCGCGTCCGCGAACTGCCTGCGCAGTGGCCTCGCCGTTGCCGTTCTTGTGCTGCGGCCAGCTGCTGCCTGGTGGTAGCGCAACTGATAGAGCAGGCATTCGCGCAAGTCGCGGCATGCCACTCCCGGAGGATCCATCTGGCGCACGATGTTCAAGGCTTCGTGCAGATCTGCCAGCGTAAAGCTAACGTGAAGCGGGATGCAGCCACTGGTGTCGGGGTTGCTGGTTCAACGGGTGGCGGGCTGACTGCCTGTTCGAGTGCGGGGCGGCAGCAACGCCGGTTCCGCCGCGCCGTCGCTGGCCGAATCGCCACTGCTTGAGGCCTCAGGTGAGCATTCGTCCCAGTCTTCCGCGGGGCTGCGATCCGCACCCTGCTCTTCGAGCTCCGACGCCACGCCGGGTATGTCTTCTTCAGTTTCGGTTTCTGTCTCTGTGGCAGATAGGCCGCAGCGCCGCCGCTTCCTTTACGACGTTCTGCTGCGTTACTGCGTCGGCTTCCGGCGACGCGGGAGGCAGCGATTCCCATGCAGCTCTTCGTCGCTGGCAATCAGGTATCCGTCTTCGCTGCAGATTGCCGATTACGAGCTTCGGCGGCTTCGCGCACTCGCTGGCCTCACCGACATGGCGCCAAGCTGCCAGGTCAGGTGGTCGGTCAGAGTTCCGGGCTTGAAAGGAAGTTCTCGAACGATGGCCGCTCGATTTCTTCCATCTCGCCTTGGCTGCGATAGCCGGGGTCGAGGTATTCCTGGAAGAACGAGCCGAAATCGATTTCTTCGAAAGGGTCCTTGGTCTCTCGGCGGCGGTTACGGATTTTCTTCGGTCGCCGCGCTGCGACGCGGTCGCGCTTCTTCTTCCTTGCGCCCGACGTCGTCGATGCAGGGGAACGGCATCTTCCAGTTCTTCGAGAACCGGGTTCTCCACCATTTCGGCATTGATCATGTCCTTGCAGCTCGAGCTTATTGAGCGCGAGCACGCGAGACCATCTGCACGAGACCCGGCGTCAGGATCTGCCGTCTGCGACAGCTTCGACGCTCAATCTGGGCTGCAGAAGGACCATTTGGCGGTCTTTAACTCTCGTCTATTCTCGGTGTCGCCTCAGCCGCATGTTCTGTGTACCAAGGGCACTATCGGTACCCGTCTAAACGAGTGAAAGCTTTCTCCTAAATAGACCCGACGTACCTCCGGATCAGCTGCCCAGCTGTTCCGGGCGTGCCTGAGCGGAAAATCCTGTCCTTCATTGATGATGTAGGCCCGATCCGTCACCGATAGCGTTTCGCGAACGTTATGGTCGGTAATCAAGATGCCGATGCCGCTGGCTCGCAGATCCTGAAATGATCTTTTGCAGATCGAGCACAGCGATCGGGTCAATTCCCGAAAACGGCTCATCCAGCAAAATAAAGGTGGGGTTGATGCACAAGCGTCGCGCGCGATTTCGACCCTGCGTCCGCTCTCCGCCCGACAGCGCGTACCCGCGGTTCTGGCGGATATGCTCCAGGCCCAACTCGGTCGATCAGCGTCTCCATCTTCTCCCGGCGCTCGTGCCAGGAAATAGGCTGAGACTTCCAGGACCGCCAGGATGTTCTCCTCTACCGTCAGCTTGCGAAAACCGAAGGCTCCTGAGGGAGATAGCTGATGCCATACTGGCGCGCCCGCAAGTACATGGGGACGCTCGTAATATCGTCGATCGTCGATGAGGACCCGCCCAGTGTCCGGGGGATCAAACCGACGATCGCGTAGAAGGAGGTGGTCTTGCCAGCGCCGTTAGGTCCAAGCAAACCAACGACTTCGCCCTGCTTTACCTGAAGGCTGACTCCATTTACAACCCGGAACGGCCACGATAGGTTTTGCCGATTTCGTCGGTGGCCAGCGTGCGCATTTATCGTGCCACTCGCGTCCTGAGTTGTGTGTCGGGGAGGTTTCTCGTCCTTCGACCGAGCACCCTATCATCGTGTCTAAAGAAAGTCAACGAAACCGCCGGTAATCTTGCCATGTTCGGCATCCAAAAATGCTAGAGCGGTCCGTCCAGGTTAGAACGAAGGAATCGGCTGCCACGGTGTAAACGAGCTTTTCTCCCGTGGCGCGACGGGAGGGTTGAGGTGATGACCAACCTGACCTTCGGCCACGATCGGTCAACCGGCCGGCAGCCTCTGGCATTTTTCGCGTTTCCTCCATTGGGCTCCAGCTGGGAACAGAATCGCATCCATTTGTCGACTGGAGATCGTGGCGTCTCCCGCCGCGGGACGATGCATTTCCTTCGAGAATGCACTTCCTGCTCGCTATCGATGTGGCTGAGTCGGTCGCGGGTGATGGTCACCGGCAACGCTTTCCCGCTCTTGTCAATTTGAACGAGCACTGTTGAGACGCGCGCTCCATTTGCCCGGGCGACCAACTGACCGGTTGTCGCGGTCAAACTCAATCGCTTGGTGCCTCGACCACATTCGCGTTCTGCCACAATCTGGCAGCCCCTGAGTAGATGGCGCGCGAGGGCGAACGGTTTGCAGTCATTTTGCGAGCAGTCACGTGGATGGAGGAAGACGCGGCAAGGAGCGCGCCGTCGGGTTGCGGTTTCAACTACGCTGTACGGTGCTCTTGACGTCGCCATCCGCAGCAAGACTGCCGGTGCCTCGGTTGAGCGTCATCGTCTGCGCCGTCGGTGCTAAATCCTGAATCGGTGACGCGCGGCGTGCCCCGTCAAAATCAATTGCTGATCGGATGGCGTGTAGGAGCACGATCGGCGGCGGCTCTGCGTTCCGCATCGGTGTAGATGAGATTTCCCTGCTGTGTGATTGATTCGCCGTCCGCCCTCTGGGCTGAAAGTCGACGTCGAGCATTTCACTCGTCAGTGCGATCGGGTTGACCCGGCGTAAGGGTACGAATACGTGCATCGGGGGCACCGTGCAGGGTTGAGAGCCGATTGCGATTATCAAATCGAAGCAGAAACTTGGCAGCGGTTATGACGGCCTTCTGATCAGATCCGGCCTGTGCAATCGTGATCTGACCCGAGGCGTCAGTTTGCGCACGATCGAGATGGCCGTTCACCAGAAGTGCGTCCATTGCTGGTGCCGCAATTTCGACGTCCTGTCCCTTGCGAGAACTGTTCGCGGGGTCGACGGGCTGTTGTTGGCGCAAACGAACATCGCGCTCGGCGTGCACCTTCTGCAGATCTTTTTCCCGGCAAAGTCGGAGCACGATTCGGCCCGCGCTGGCGTCGGCGATCTGGGCACCGGTTGAATGGAGCTGAACATCACCTGACAGGACCGCGTTGCGCAGTGCGCTTCCCTTCTCAGCTAGAAAGAATTCGGCGCTGTCAGCGTGCGAGCTGATGTTTGAGCGACCTTGGACCTCGCCCCGAACATCCCCTTGAGCGAGTACACGATTCACTTCGTTCTTGTCGTCGAGATAGAGCGTTGCATGCTGCGCAGTCACCTGTTGATTGCCGCGCACAAGATGCGCCTGTATTAATTCAATATTCCGCGGGTCTTTGGTAATGATGGCGCGGGTGGCCGTAATGCGGCATGCATTCGGCCGGAACAGCATTGATGTCGATCTGTGATTCAAGCGTGAGGATTCGATCATTCGCCGCGTAACGAGCGCCTACGGCTGACCCGGATGCTTGTGCAGTTCGAAACTCGATGCGCTGGTCAGTTCCAGCATTGCCGGTTTTCTGATTGAAGACGAGGCCGCTTGTCCTGAGATGAATCGGGTTTTTAGATTCCTTGGGAGGAGTCTGGTCTGGGTTCGCAACGCCCATTGGATTGGCTTCGAGGTCGATCTTGACTTCCCCTTTAGCAGCAGCGTCCCCCAGTTTGTGGGTCATAAACAAACTCGTCTCCCGAGATTTGATCAAAGCGCGATGCGTCGCGACCGTAGAGGAATGATGGATACGTCGTGAAGTTCGGTATGTCCTCCCTTTTTGAACTCCACGGCATCGGCTCGCTTGCACCGGTAAAGATCGTGCGTCCCTGTTCGGACTTTGCGAGACTTTGAAGCCTTCAGCGGTCCGCTGGATATCAACCGGAAATTTTTCCCGGGAGGTCTTTCAGTGCGTTTCGCACGCGCCAGCGCGGCATAGAAATACATGGAGCCGACGATGACGGGCATGGCGACGGCCGTAATGGCCAGCCAGCGGCGCAATGCGGGTGATGCGATCCATGTGAGCTTTAGTGTAATGGATGCGAGATAAGCGATTTCGACGCGAAGTTCGAGCGCGCAGAGTGGGCCTGTTTCGGGTGCGACGCAAATCCGTTCAAGATAAGCTCGAGGCCGCCGTATTCAGGATGGTCATTTACGTCGAGGGTGAATGCGACATCGAGCGGCGTATCACCTGGAAGGAGTTGCTGCTGCTGGACTACTTTCAGCCATACGCCAAGCCATCGCACCTGAAGCTGACGTTGCGACGCCAGTTCTCAGACCGCGATGATCGTTCGTAGCCAGCCATACCGTTGGAACGCTGCGGAATCGAAGCCGCATCCGGGTGACATCGTGGCGGGAGCGTGGCGGCTGTGCCGCTGCCGCGACTGCTGCGTCAGCGGTAGGTAGAACGTCTTCGCTTAACGCGGGCCTAAGAGCCGCTCCAAGCTTCAATTTCACGTGTTTTCTTTAATTGTGCGAGCCGGAGTCAACAGTCGGACCATTCGTGCCGTGAAGACCGGTTCCGGATTCCCCTGACCGAAACGGTTCCATCCGGCTCACCAACTGATGAAATGTGGGCGACAGTCGCACAGATCCAGCTCGGCGTCGTATTCGAGACTAGGCTCCGAAATCTTCCGGAGTTAAATGCGTACGTGCATGTTGGTCGAGCCGTTCGCGAAGGGGCGGCGACGTTAGAACTAGGTAGGGCAAAGCCGACGGCGTGAGAATGAACCGCCATATCGGCTTTGAACAAATCACGACGCAGGACTCACGATCGCATCGAGCAAATGAAGGCGCGAATCGAGCGACCGGAACCATGAGCTTCCATGCCCGTCACGAGAAATAACCGAGGCAGGCCGTCCGTACGCTTTTCGACAACAACGACCTCGCCGTGATACCGATGACGCACGGTGCCAGTCATCACCGTCAATTACGACGCAGTACGCTTCGTGAAGATGCGGCTCCCGCTCAAGGCGCTTGCCCGATTTCATCGAGGATTTTGCGTTCTTTCTTCTTGCCGCTCGGCGTTCAGCTGATTCAGCCGTCCGGCGATTTCGCGGGCGCGTTCGGGGTCTTTCACGCTGAATAGATCGACAACGTCGTGGGCGATATCCATGCGTCCCGCTGCGTTGAGCCGTGGCGCAACACGAAATGCGATTTCAGCGGAGGTCAGCGGACGAAGCGCCGAGTTGCGCAACTTCGAGCAGAGCCTTCAGACCTGGATTGACGGGAGCTCGCAAGGCATCGAGGACCAAGCTTTGCGAAGACGCGATTTTCTCCGATCAGGGGAACGGCGTCGGCGATCGTAGCAATAGCGACTACTTTCATGAACGACATCAGCAGCCGCGACTGATCGGGACGGTCAAGCTTGCGCTGCATCAGCCCTTGGGCAAGTTTGAACGCCACGCCTGCGCCACAGAGCGCCTTGCACGGATAATCGCAGCCAGGCTGATTTTGGATTGAGGACGGCTAGAGCAGCAGGTAAACCCTTCGTTGCCAGGAAGATGGTGATCGGTAACGATCAAGTCAATGCCCATCCGTCTCGCGGTGTCGGCGGCCTCAAACGCGCGGATGCCAGTATCTACGCTGATGATTAGCCGAACTCCGTCAGCGCTGGCCCGTTCAACGACGTCGTCCTTCATTCCATAGCCGTCGCGAATTCGATGAGGCACGTGAAAGTCGGCAGCACCTCCACACAGTTCGATCGCGGTCTTAAGAATCACCAATCGCGGTGGTGCCATCCACGTCATAGTCGCCGTAGATGAGAACTTTTCTTTGCGCTCGATTGCAGCTTGCAATCGCTCGAGCGCCGCAGTCATGCCGGACATCAAGTGAGGGAGTGCAGGTGAGAAAGAGATGGAGATAGGAACAAGTCCGCGGATTGCGGATCACTAATGCCCTGCGCCACGAGCAATCGTGCAGTAGCGTGAGCGCATCGTTCGATCTGAGGTCTTTCTTGAGTTGCAAGACTGGGAGCCCCACGCAAAAACAAAGCGAGGGAATTTGTGGAGAGCCCGGATCGGCGTATTTAGCAAACCAGCGCATGCCAGACCGAGTTATGGCTCATCTTCCTGATCAGATTCGTCGATGGCAAGTCCGCCGAAATCCTGAGAGATTTCATGAAGGCGTTGGTAATGCTCGTACCATTCCGTGCCGGTCTCGTATAGAAAAAATGCAACCTTGGTAAGCCCACCCGAGTTGGACGAAGCCAGTCTTCCCGACAATAAGTGCGCAACCAACGCGCGTCTTCAAGAATCTTCCTCGTTGGTGTACTCGCCTTCCTCCATCCGGTGCATCATGGAGTCGAGTTCCGAACGCTCGAGTGTCCAGGTATGCATCGTGACGAATGGCGCAGCAGAAGCTTTCGCAAGTTCGACAAAGATCTTTCCAGCCGTCGGGGTTACCGCCGGACTCCCACATCACGCTCTGAACTTCTTCGTAGTCGATGAAGCCGAAGAAGCGGCGCATGCCATGCCCTTCGATGAACGCAATCATGTCATCTTTGAGACCAGAAAGGTCGTCGGCGGTTGAAGACATATAGGGGCTCACGGTGATGAGGTGATTGTACGGCCACCTAGAGCCGGGTTGCTACTCTGCACGATGGAAAAAAGAAAAAAGTGAAGGCTTCGCGACCTTCCGTAGATGCGAAGCCACAGCTGCTTTCCGCGAGGTGCGCAGCCTGCTTGGCGGCCGCGTACCAGGAAGCGCGCAGTCATGAAGGAGCGTATCGTTGTGGTACACTTTTGTTTCGCAACCACCAATTATTCACACATGCTCTTCTCCAAAGAATATGTGGCCTACCTGGCCCGTGAAGTCACCAAGAAATTGATCGCAGGCGAAGTGATCGAGACGAAGGAAGTGCCTGCGGTCACCGAAAAGTCCATTCGGCCATTCTCGAAGAACTCACGCTTGAAGATCGCATCAATGATGAAGTCCGCGTCATTCTTGAGGCCTATTCCGACGAGATGCAGAAAAGCGGCGCCAACTACCGAGGAAATGTTTCGCAAAGGTGAAGAACGAGCTGGTACGGAAATACAAGGCGGTCCCATGAGATTGAGCCGCGACAAGGTCAACAAACTGGCTCATGTCGTTACTGACGCGCTCGCGGACCTCGACCAGGTGGACTTTATCGAAGACCGAAGCACGGTTCGATTGGAAGTTCGAAAGGTGCCTTGAAGATCTGATGTCGCAGGAAGCACGCGTGGATGCGGCAGCCCGCCAAAAGATCGAAAGCCAGAAACGCACCATCCTCGAAGGCTCGCGCAGGAATGGGACATCTTGTACCGCAAGTATTACAACGAAGAAGTGAAGAAGCTGGGCGTTTAAGGAGCGGCGCCCTCAACTCTCCTCTAGCTTCTTTTTCTTTAATCTTTCTCGCTCGTCGGATTGCCTGTCTTCAGCGGCCTGCTTCTAACACCGGCATCATCAGCACATCGCGTCTTGATCCTTGGGATTTCGTATCACCCCCAGTGCACCGAGCTGCTTGGCCACCGGCTGCACAACCCTGAGCATTTCCGCCATCGCGCGCGCGCGGATTCCTTGTCGCTGCTGTCGGGGCCCTGGCGTTGAATGAAGCTCTCCCATAAGGATTTTCTTTTGGGAAGACCACTACCTTCACCTCTTCATTGTCGGCAATGTTTGCCGATTTCTTGGCGAGGATTTGAGTGCTTCGTCGAAGCCGCCTAATTCGTCGACAAGGCCGAAGATTTTTTGCATCGCTGCCCGGACCAGATTCTTCCTTTGCAATATCGAGAACTTTTCTCTTCGGAATCTTGCGCCCATCGGCCACCTTGCTGGTGAAATCTACATAGAACGCGATCAAGCCGCGCCTCAAACCGTTGCCATTCAGCAGGCGAGTAGTCTTGCGTGCCCGTAAACATGGTGGCATTGGATCCGGCATGAACTTCATCCCAAGACAAACCGACCTTGTCCCAGAGTCCAGAGGTCAGCACTTTGCCGCCCAGCACACCGATGGATCGCTGTAATGGTGCCTGGCTGAGCGACGGATCTTGTCGGCGGCCATCGCAACGAAGTAGCCGCCGGATCCAGCCAGATCTCCCATGGAAACGATGACGGGTTTGCCCGCTTTCCGCGCGCGGACTACTTCGCGCCAGATTGTGTCCGATGCAACGTAGGATCCTCCGGGGCTATCCACGCGAAACAGGATTGCTTTCACGTCCTTGTTGGCGACGGCTGCTCGGATCGCGCTGGCCACTGTGTCCGATCCCATCGTCAGCGAACCTTGCACCGGATCGTAGCTGCTCTACCGCGGAGACGCCTCCCACTCCGTAAACAAGCGCGATCGTCTTTCCGGAATCGTGTGGACGGCCCAGCGCGGTCTGAATATTTCTCTCGAGATAGAGGCTCCAATGTCAGTACCCCAGTTTCTGCCTTCAGCTGCTCGTACACTTCGTCGCGATACGCTAAGCCGTCAACGAGCTTGGCATCCACAGCCTCTTTGCCGAGATAGGGACCACGGTCGACCACAGTCTGAAACTGATCAGGAGCAATCTGTCGCGCCTGACAGATGCCTTCCGCAGTCGCCAG
>ERZ1370068.7059-contig-6000_pt1 | contig 45257 bp, 76 predicted proteins | sample MGYA00561227_ERZ1370068 | MGnify/ENA primary metagenome ERZ1370068 (study PRJEB38410, sample SAMEA6850437) | metagenome | study: Metagenomic assessment of the ecological functions of the soil: analysis of the soil microbiota associated with the... | reverse complement strand
GGCACTTCGTTCAGTTGCGTGTGCTCGTGAATGCGCAATCTCAGATTATTCCCAACCGCGCCACTGGCTGCACCACCGTGAGCAGCGTGCTATTCCAGCGCCGAGTTTTGGCCGATTTCCAGCTGGTTGCAGCCGGTGCGCTCCTCGACGCCGCTAATCGACCTCGCCCTGTGGGACGCCGCGCTCCTGCCGACAAACTTCTCCCGGCATCCCGGCGCGAGTAGATGTGAGGCTCCCCTGGGGTTGAACAACGGCAAAACCCAGCCCACAAACTCGGTTGGAGCCATCGGTGAGTGCAGGCATCCGCCGTTGGGCACGGCACAGCGGCATCGGCGGCTTCAGCACCCATATCGTGCGATTCATGGAGGACAAACTCACCATGATCGTCCTGATGAACGGGTGGCGTGCGCGAGCGTCGCTATCGTCGGCACGGCGCCGTTCGGGCCTGACACTCAGTTCATAAGCTGACGATCTGCGGCTCAGGCTGACCAACGACCAAAACCAGCGCCTCGCCCGACCTCGCGAAGAGACTCGAAGTTGATTACGCCCGGTTCCGTGCGAACTTCTGCGCACCTCCGCAACGCGCCGATGGCCTCGACAAGCGACTCAAAGGAAATGACATCGTTCACCTACCTCACCCAACGACCGGCCAATCGCCCGTTCCAACGCGAGCGCCTGGGCGTGCCAGTTAATCGCCTGTGTTTTGCTACAAAATGGTCACCGGCGACGACACGCGTTTCTACCTTCCGAGGTTGACGGGCAAAGGTGGCGCATTAATGCGCAATCTGCCTCTGCGGCGGATTAAGGGGCGAAGAGTGTGCGGAACAACATCAAAGGGCTTGTCCGTCTGAAGAAAGCGTAAATGGTCGAAACAAGCAGTCATTGCGATCGCGTTCTCTACCGATGGCAGCAAGGTCGGCTTCGGCTTTTGCCGTCACCCTGCTCAGCGCGGGCTACCAGGTCGGCGGTCAGCTGCCTGCATCGCCTGGTAAACCGCCCGGTGCTGTTCCGCGGTTGGCAGCTGGGCATTCGCTGCGCCGTCTGCAGCTGGCAGTCACCGCCCGCCGGCAAAAGCCGTTCGTGCGCCACGGCGGAGAGAGCGAGCGATCTCACATACGCATGCGCCATCGGCGGGAGCCGGAGCCACGGTCGGTATCAGCCAACGGTCGCTCGCCTGACGGACCGGAGCCGCAGCGCTCGCCGCTTCGAAAGGTTCTCTCCAGCTCGGAAAGCTTTGCAGGCTTCACATCCGCCTTTTGCTGCATCCGTTCGGGCGCGAGCAGGATCGCTCCGCAACCCAGAACTTAGATAGGGACAGAGCCTGGGACAGAGCCTCATAAGCCGCAGTGTCGAGTCTTTAACGACCAAGCCCTGGCGAGCTGGGATAACGCACGCAGTTCATTCTTGTTCCGATCCTCAGAAGTTGGGAATAATTTGTCCCATTTAACAAACTGCGCGTGGCCGCCGAAACAAAGCCGCGATGATACGGCGCCGCTTTGGTGCCACTGCCTCTTCGAGAAGCCCTTCGCTTGGGTCGCTGTCGCCCCGTCGTTGGAAGTAGCCGGGATCGCGGCTGCGTCCGGTTTCCCAAAACAACATGTCCGCGTCGCCTTGAAAGCTGAGATCAAGGAAAGTTTTGCCCATCGCGCCGGCCGCCCAGTCGAAAGCTCCGTTGCCACTGGTCTACGCAGCCGTTCATCAGGTAACTGGTAAAACTTTCGGCGTGCCCACATACTTTCCCCCGGGCCGAAGGCTATTCGCGTCTCCGATGGAGGGGGCAACATATGCGCCGCCAGCCTTCCTCATTACCGGGTAAGAAAAGCCCGTGCTCCGACCATAGTATGTTCCAGCTTCGGCAGCGCTTCGCCTGGTTTGTAGAGCCAACCCGCCGGGAGTGACGCATTCGAGTGAACCACTCACCACCGCAATTTGGGGGCTCTGATCTCGGTCATTGTTGTCGCCGACGGCCATGATGTGAGCCAGCAGCAACTGCTTTTGATTGTTGATGCACAATGTCCGCTGCGCTTTTCTTTCGCCTTGCTCAACGCCGTGCAGTAACACGCTGGCCAGGATCGCAAATAATGGCGATCACCACCAGAAGCTCAATCAAAGTGAAAGCGCGCGGCGGAAACTCGTCGCCGAGCCGGCTCGGCGTGTTGTTCTTTATCATCGATCAGCCTCGGCACGCTGTCACCTGTAGGGAACTAACAAACCATTCTATCTGCCAATCGTTATAGCCAATACTCAGCTCGACTCGCCGACCCATCGTACACACCTCAGGTTTCGAAGATTGTTTTGCATCGAATCCCCAATGGGATTGGCAGACTTGAAAATCTGATTGCGCCCCGAACCATCGAAGTGACGCGATTGAAGAACCTCATTGTCCGAGAACGAAGTTAACGATAAGACTCCGCGGAATTTCGAAAGAAGTAGGCCTTCAGCCTTTCACTACCCATTTACCGCGAAATGATTTTCGCCGGAAATCCACGGTTGGCATGACCCGCTGGGCGTCAATCTTGATTGCCGGATCAATGTGGGTCGCCGAGGGAAACCTGCGCGCGACGGAGGTTGGACTGATTAAGATCAATGGCGCGATTGGCCCCGCCACCGCCAGCTACATTTCCCGAGCGATTGATGTCGCTGCCGCGCGCCATGACGCCTGCCTCATCATCCAACTCGACACGCCCGGCGGCTTGCTCGATTCGACCAAGGACATCGTCCAGAAATTTTACGCTTCGCCCGTGCCGACGGTCGTTTACGTGTCACCCTCCGGCGCGAGCGCGGGCAGCGCGGGCGTGTTCATCACGCTCGCGGCGGACGTGGCGGCGATGGCGCCGAACACCAGCATCGGCGCCGCGCATCCGGTTTCCATCGGCATGGGCGGCGACGTGGAAAAACCGATGACGTGATGAAGAAAAAATGGAGAACTACGCTTCCACCTTCATCGAATCCATTGCCGACCGTCGCCATCGCAACGTCGGAGTGGGCCAGGTCCGCCGTGATCGACAGCCAGGCGACCACTGCCGAAAAAGCGCTCGACCTCAACGTCATTGATCTCATCGCCAAAGACGTGCCCGACCTGCTTCAACAACTCGACGGGCGCACCGTCGGCGACAAGACGCTGAACACCGCGAACGCTGAGGTTTTTGAAATCCGCATGACGCGCTGGCGAACGATTCTTCCAAGTGGTCTTGCGACCGGAAGTGATGTTTGTGCTGATGCTCATGGTCATTTACGGGATCATCGGCGAATTAAGCAATCCGGGCGCGATTCTGCCGGGCGTCGTGGGCGCGATTGCGTTGATCCTCGTGCTTTACATGTCGGCGATTCTGCCCGTGAACACGGCGGGGCTGGCTTTGATTGGCCTCGCGATGGCGCTGTTCATCGTGGACGTGTTCGCGCCGACGCATGGCATTTTGACGGGGGGCGGCATCATTTCGTTTTTCCTCGGCGCGCTGATGTTGTTCGACCGCAGCGACGCGGCTTTCAAATTGTCCCTCGCTTACATCATTCCGGCGACGGTGCTGACGGCGGCGTTTTTCATTTTCATCGTGGGCGCGGGATTGCGCGCGCAATTCCGGCCGGTCTCAATCCGGCACGGAAACGATGCTGGGCAAGACGGCCAGCGCGCTTTCGCGCATTGACGCGAGCGGCGGCAAGGTGTTTATCGAAGGCGAATACTGGAACGCCGTGAGCGAAACGCCCGTCGAATCCGGCCAAACCGTCGAAGTCATCGGCATCGAGGGATTGACGTTGAAAGTGAAACCAAAAACCAATGAAGGAGAAATTATGGACGACATTGATCAAGGCTGGCTGCCAACCTCGGCCCCTGGGCGATTGTCTTGATTGTGCTCGCGGTGGTTGTGCTGCCGCAGTCCATCCGCATTCTGCGCGAATACGAACGCGGCGTCATTTTCCGGCTCGGCAAATTGCAGGGCGCGAAAGGGCCGGGACTCATCTTTCTCATTCCGATCGTGGACCGCATGGTGAAAATGGATTTGCGCGTGGTGACCATTGACGTGCCCAAACAGGAAATCATGACGCGCGACAACGTGCCGGCCACGGTGGATGCGGTGGTTTATTTCCGCGTCGTCGATCCGAACGCGGCGGTGGTGAAGGTGGAAAATTTCTGGAAAGCGACTTCGCTCATCGCGCAGACGACGCTTGCGCAGCGTGCTCGGCCAATCACCGCTGGACGACCTGCTTGCGCAACGCGATATCATCAACCAGAAGCTGCAGGAAATCATCGACAAACAAACCGAGCCGTGGGGCATCAAAGTCACGGCGGTGGAAGTGAAGGAAGTGGCGTTGCCCGACAGCATGAAACGCGCGATGGCCAAGCAGGCCGAAGCCGAACGCGAACGCCGCGCGAAAGTCGTGAACGCCGAAGGTGAATTTCAAGCCGCCGAGAAAATGGTGCAAGCCGCCGCGATGATCGCCAAGGAACCGATTGCGCTGCAACTGCGCTATCTCCAGACGATGCGCGAAATGGCGAGCGAACACAACACGACCACCTTCCTGCCGCTGCCGGTCGGTTTGTTCTCTGGCGTTCTTGAAGAAATAAGAACCAAGCCGACACGTTGGCCAGATGGGACTGGCGCCGGCCGCTACCGGGCCGGGACGCCTGTCAGATTCCAGAGCCGCGCGCACGCCGTCCACGCTACGAATCAATCGGCAAGAAATAACCGAAACAGCACCGGGGCGATTCCGAAAAGTTGCGTCTTTCAGACCAAGGTTGCGAGGCCCGAGTCACTCTGGAAGAAGATCACTGGTGAATCCAGGGAGGCGTTTCGGCCCGCTGGGTTCGTTGAAGTGCTTGGCAGTCTCCGTTTGAGCGATTTTTCGAGTTTCTGCTGTAGTAATTCGTCTGACCCTCAGATGCTTCTTCGGCTCTGTCCTGGATATCCTTGTTGATGCGTTGATAGAGAAAGCCGAGACAAGCATTTCGAAGCAGTCTTGTTGGTTCGGCGCGCTGGAAAAAATGTCCGATTGCCCACGCATAAAGCGTAGGGAAGTCGTCAGCATGAATCTTCGAGATGGGCGAAGCCTCGTTTTCCGAGCCTTCTTTCGGTAAACCTTGATGATGGTTTCCCGCGGACACCCTCATGGTTTGAGCATTCCGTAAGCCATAACGCTCCTGGGATGGTGCTTCGAGTGTGAAGGTTTGTTGACGGTGTTTGAAATCTTATCCTCGCTCACTGCCAATTGTGACCGCGCTGTCCGCCGCCAAAGGCGTGCCGAGCGGATTTGTGTCATGATTGCGATTTCAGCCGGTCATTCCCTGATGGTTATGTGGCCGGTTTGGGTCACTCTTTGGCAGGCCGATATGAATCATGCACCCTATCTGCTGTTTGCTCCCGCATCGCCAGGAATCCGCCCATCCTTCTCGACCGAGCGCACGATCATGGTGCAGGTCAAAGGCGGCTGGAACCTGCGTGGAATTGCCACGTTGTCAACGACCTGAAACTATCCGGAAAGCAGCGGACGGAATTATCCTAACCGTGAAAAACCCAACTCAACACGATGCGCCACAAAGCGGCGCGCCAGCCTCAACCGCGATCGGCAATCGGAAGTTGCGAGGAAGCAAATCAACGCGCGCTCCTAGCCAATCACGACAGCCGGGGCGCACCTTGCGACTGGAGAGCTTCAGCACCCGACGCGGTAGGTGTCGGAACCGGGAGGAGCGGTCTCGATGGGTGACAATCACATGGCGGGACTTCTCCGGCAACTGGCAACGGCTGGCGACAGCCTGGAGTTTGCCGTTTTCGTGGATAATGGCCTCGACGGTCGTGGTCGCGGCGCTAGCTTCGCATCCATCGTCACGTTGGCTTTCAGAAGACGTGAGATGGGGCAACCCGCCTTGGCCGCGTTGGCGGCGGTGGTAAACTTCGCCGCGTCAACTCCGGGAATTTTGCCGTCACGTCCAGGTGCGATTCCGTGACCGTCCAACCCGCGTCGGTCTTTGTCCATCGTGATCGTCGCCGTCGTGTGGATGGATTCTGGCGTGATGCCGGCCTTGCCCAGTTCCGCCGAGAAGCGCCATCGAGAAACAGCCCGCGTGGGCCGCCGCGATGAGTTCCTCGGGATTCGTGCCGATGCCATTCTCGAAGCGCGTGCTGAAGGAGTATTGCGTTTCCTTGAGCACACCGCTGTCGCTGGAGATCGTGCCCTTGCCGTCCTTCAAACCGCCGCGCCAGACTGCTGATGCTTTACGTTTCATGTTCGCTCTTGTGTGTGTTGGGTCAGAGCGTGAATTCGCTCCGACTCGTCAGAGGCTACCGGCGGTTTCCTTCCACCTCAAGCGAGACATTGGCATTCGGGCCGACTGTGTCCGCCGGACCAGTCGCAGCGGCCTCGCACACAAGGAGGCGTTCGGATAATGCCACACCCGCTTTCCTTCGGACATGCAGCCGGGGACCGAATGATTCCGTGGCGATGAAAACCAGTCTTGGCGTCGGCAGGAATCTGCGGCTGGGGCTTTGCCCACAGCCGCGCTCCGACGGCATGGGGCGCGCGGAAATGGAATGGCCGCAACTCCGTTGGGCGATCTCGCAAAGTGGCGTGGTCGAGGTTCATGGCTTGAGTCGCAAGCCACGGTAGCGTTGCAACATTCGACGCATCAAGTGGCGCAAAAATCGACGGGCATGCCCGATACATCCACCACGCAACCCGGGCGGAGAAGGGAAACACGATGATCTCCTGGTTACGCGCCCACTCCGCGCAGGATCGCTTTCGCGGCCTGTCCCGGCTCGATCATCCAGCGCCAAGGAAGCTGCGCCAGGTGGTCCTCCTTTCGCACGTTCCAGCACACGTTATGTTCCCCGATGTCCGTTCGCACCAGGCCAGGACAGGCGACGCTCACTTTCACTCCCAACCCGGCCGCCTCTGCGCGCAGGGCCGTCGAGAAACCAATGATGGCCCATTTGGTGGTGCTGTAGGCCGTGAGAATCGGCGTCGGCATCAAACCGGTCACCGACGAAATATTCACGATGTGCCCGAAGCCCCTGCCGCAACATGACTCGATACGCCGCCATCGTGCCGTGCACCACGCCGAACAGGTTTACGTCCACCACTCGACGGAAGTCCGCGACGTTCCCATCGCGGAATTCGCCCACAATGGCGGCTGCGGCATTGTTAAACAGGTAATCAAGACGCCCGTGAGCAGCAACGACGTCGCTCACCACTTTCTGGACCGGCCTCGCCGCACGAAACGTCCAGGAGTACCGCCGTGGCGCGACCTGAGCGTTGCCGAATGGCCGCCCCGACTTCCTCCGCCTCCGGGGACATTGATATCGGCGATAACAACGACCGCGCCGCCGCAAGTTTGTCGCACAGGGCACGGCCAATTCCGGATGCGCCGCCTGTCACGAGCGCCGACACGGCTTTCGCTCGCGCGTCGGTGCCGTCAACGGTCAACCTCCAAGAGTGGCAGTGATTTCCTCGCACACTTCATCCATCTGTGGCGTTTCATCGGCCGTGCGGCTCGAGACTTGGCCACGGTTTGCGGTCGTGCAGGTAGGTATTGAACCAGTCCAGGGTATTCGGTCCCGTTCGTCCCGGTGTTCCGACAGACCATGGTCTCCACCCTGGAACATCACGAGCCGGAAAGGGTGGCGTTGCTGATAAAGCTTTTCTGCCTGGCGTGCAATGAGTTCATCGGATTCACGCGCCAGTCGGCAGTGCCCGCCAGCAGCAGGATCGGCGTCCTTCGCCAGCCTCCGGCCACAGTGAATGGCCGAACGCGCCGCAGCGCCTGCACCTTGTTCGTCGCGTAACCGGGCACTAGTTCGCCGATGACATTCGCTGTCTCCCATCTCCGCCGCAGTTTGATTCCTTCTTCCAGATCGACCTCGCCAGAGCCGATCAGCCGCCGCGATTCGTTTGGTCCGCGTCAAGGCAAGGTAAGTCATCATTCCGCCGCGGCTCCAGCCTTCCATGCCGATCCGCGCCGGATCAATTTCCTCTTTGAGCTGAGTCGATGAGCGGAAGAAGGTTCAACACATCGTTCACATCTGTGCCGCCGAACCCGGCCCTCGCTACCCGGGCTACCGCGATAGTTGCTCGCGATCACGGAATAGCCGGCGGCCGCCAACGGCGCCATCCACCGGACGGAATTCGTATCCGTCCACGCGCCGAAATCGCGATTGCCGCCGCGATTCTCGATGATGCACGGACAGCGGACCGCTCTGGCGCGGAGCCGCCATGTAGCCGCAGACCTTCAAGCCGTCACTCTCGTAGGTGAATTTCCAGAACCGGGCACGTTGAACGGCGGTTGGAGAGCCGCGCCGGGTACTGGCGTGATTTGAGCACGTCATCCGAGATCACCAGCTCCGTGCGGCTGAGCAGTGTGCCGTTCTCCACGGCGGCAGGGCAGCGCCTCCCGCCAGGCAAAGAACAAGCGAGGCCGCCTGAGACGAAGCGAGGCCGCTCCTCGGTGAAGTTTATCCAAACTGAAGCCAGACGCGAGAGAACACCGGCGGGCTGTTCATGGTTGAAAGTTGAAAGGCATGTGGCGCTTTACGCCAGCGCTTTTACCTTTTTTCCGAACATCGTGGTCAGTTTCGCGCAAGTTCCCTTGTCGCCTCGATGCTCCAGTTGCTGCCGATGGCGAGCAACGGAGCGTCGCTTCAGTGAGTCGCAGCGCAGCGAAACGGCAGCATAGCATGGAGATTCTGGAAATGTCCCGGTGGTGGCGAGTTGTTGCCGGTGTTTGGCGCCAACCAGCCTTAGACCATTGGGCGGGCGCTCATTGTGCTGGTAGGCGATTCGAGTCTTCTGACTGCAGCCGTAATTCAAATCTTTCGGAGCAACAAGGCGCAATGCGCGCCCTCTTTTCGATGTTCCAGCAGTTTCAGCTTCGCGCCAGACCGACAGGTAGCGCGAGCCGTTGCGTAGGTCATGCTTGTCGCGTTCCATGTCCGGCAATGTTGCTTAAGCGAAATTCGGGTGTCGGGTGTGCATGAAATGAGCGCTTTGTGGCGGTTGTTGTTCAAGGGGGTGTTTTGCAGTGCGTTGAGGCACGCGCGCGTTTCGGAGCGTTGCGTGCGACATGGTCGTGTAGCTCCTTTAAAGCACGCCGGATAATTCGAGCTGTTGATGATGAAATAGGTCAGGTCATTCTCATCGGTTTCGGTCTGCCGCAAGAAAGCGGTGCCATACTGCGCGGGGCTTTCGCAAGACGCCTTTAGCGAAATGGAGATGAACTCAAATAACCAGTAGCGAGTGAAGCATTTGCCAGTAGAACGGTGCCCGCGCTGTTCGGCCATTTATAAATCCCATGAACGGATGATCGCCAGCCAGCCAGAAGTGTAGAATGATGCCCCGAATGACGGGGTGAACAAAAGTCCAGGTTTCGCCTGTTGGCAAAATCGCGCATCGCTTGTAAGCGCCCCCAGCAGTTCCTCGGCTGCGGGCGGTGTCATTGGAAAGACTTTCCCCCTCGATATCTGAGCATTAACCATCTTCATCCGCGCTGGCAGAAAGCGATCAGCCCCATTCGCAATGTCAGGTGCACCGTCAGAAATCTCCTGGTGGACTTGGAACACTATTTCTGGGCTCAAGGAGTTTGTTCTTCAACTCGATGATCCGCTGCATCGTCTTGTAATTGATGACGATCATTCGTTCCCGCTGCGATCGTGGCTTTCGCCCTTCGGCGAGCATTTTCTTAGCGACCTCACGAGGAAGTTGTTGCCGCTCGCTGGATGGCTGGAAGTGATAATGGCCTCCTCACATCTGCTTGAGCGGATTGCGTAGCGTTCACGCGCTGTTCGGCGTTTGTTACCCTGCTCAGGGATTTGGACAAATGTTCCACCGCCACGGTCAATCTGGTGGAGGTCGGTCACCAGTCGAGCACAGTGAAATGAAATCACTGCCCCTACATGTCTTTCTGTAGGATTTTCGGTAGCCAGCATGTCGGCGCATCTTCAAACAGCCACGCAATCACCTCGTGCGTCACGCCTTCGGGCGGTTTTTGAAAACGCAGCTGTCCCAATGCAGATAACGTCCGTCGCAAAATTCAGATCTCCAACCGCTGCCAGAAATGATGATCAGCTTTTTCGGACTTTTGCAGGCCGGTCATCTTTATCAAAGGAGGGCAGCGTTTTCGGCGTTTCTGCGCATATAATTATTAACGAACTATCAGTTTACATTATCAATTAATAGTTCATAACTTTGGAAAGCAAGTCTGACGGCAACCACCAGTAATAGCGTCTTTTCAGGAAGCTGTAGCGCAAGCTGTAGTCGGATTTCGTTTAAATATGCGGGCTACGCGTTGAAAAGCCTTTCCACCTTCGCCTTCCACCACGCTTCATCCATCTTCGACGATCCTGGTGGCCAGGGCGTTTGAAGCCTTCGCCGGGGAGTTTCTTAGGCGCGTCAATGCCAGGAGCTTGCTGGTGGGGTGTAGTTCTATTTGAGCGCGTCACGCTCCGAACGCAGCAGGTTCACCGCAACGTACCATCACATTTCCGCGCCACAACATGGAGAGCGATAATGTTTGATGAGTTTATTAGCCGCACTTCACGATGATGCGCCATATTCGTTGATCTTCGTGACACACTGTCATGATAATGACATGGCTTAAGTTCGCCGTCGAGCAGGCCCGTGTTCACGGGCGGCATTTTCGCGGTGCGATAATTTTCCTTTTCGCCAATGTCTCGCGCGCCGAGAAGACGGAAGAGCCGGGCCGGCGGCGACCGTCGCCATGTAGCTGCCCTGCTGGTCGAGCCAGTTGGCGTCGCCGCGTTCCGGGATGCCGTAGCTGATGAACGTGGAGCGCGGCGCGCTACAACGCGATCAGCTCATGCGCGTCCACCGGCAGGTCGCCGGCGTTCTTGCTGCCGAAGGTGGATTCGGCGGCGCCGTATTTCAGAAAGTTGCCGGCCATCCAATGGTATTCGCCGGAGCCGGTGAGGTTCTCCACCGCTTCGCCGAAATTGCGGCGATGCAGCTTTGCGCCGCCTTCGCCGGAGGAGCCGACCAGCGCCATCGGCGAAGCGCGGCTCGAAAGCCAGCGTGACCAGCGCGCTTTGCCGTAGCGCGAAACGCCTTCGATGCCGACCTTCTTCGCGTCCACGGCGGAATCGGTTTCGAGATAATCCAGATCCGCGCGCGGCGCCCCAGGCCCACGCGCGCAGCGAGCCCCAGTCGTCCGGCTTGCGCGGCTGGCCTTTGTTGACGAGGCCGATGATGCCCTTCGTCAGTCCAGCGCCGTTGTCGGCCTGAATGCTGTTCGGGATTGATCGTCGCGCATACCCCCATCCGGCGGCGATCAGTTGTTCGGTCGGAGGAGGACCGGCGTTGGTCCGCCGCCGAAACGCGCCGCAAAGCGATTGGTGGGCGCAGGCTCTCCCGGTCGCCGCGGAAAACCACTTCCGCCGAAGCCGCCGCCGAACATCATCAACACCGGCACACGACGCTCGTCGGTATTCGCCAGCGTGACCGTAGTGTCATCTGGATGTCCGCGCTGATGGAGCGGGACAGGCGGCGGAATTGTCCACTACGCCCGGCCAGTTGCTTGCGGTGAACGGGAATTCGCCCGCCACGCTGGTCCACACGCCCTGGCGTAATCGTCTTCACGTTACTTTTGGGAGCGTCTTTGGGCACGTTTGACCGATGACTTCTGCGTTCGAAGTCCTCCACCACGATTTCAGGCCGGCGCTGCATCCCACCACATCTTCGGCGCTGGTGACCTTCTCTGTCCGTTCTTCTCAAGACGTGAGCGCTTCCGGCAGATCGGGATAAGGATCTCGCCTTTGCCGGATCCGCGACGTCGGCTCGCGTTGTTGGTCGCATTGGCGCTGCCGCTCGGTCCGGGCCGCAGCCGGCGATCCCCAACTGCTCCATCACGATTGCTGATGATCCTGCGCGGTCGTCCAGTTTGTGGATGCCGGCGTTGCGCTCGATCCCGGCGAGGAATTGCCCCGGCCAGGCGATTGCCAAAATGCAATCCTGGATGTGAGTCCCGCTACCGACAGACCGAGAAAGATTGGGGGGCGTGTGCGATTGTGCATAGTTTGCAGTGGGTTATCGGCTTGCCAAGAAGTTTTCAACCTTCGCCTTCACCGCTGCATCCATCTTGATGAGCGGCGGCCAGGGGCGTTTGAAGCCTTCGCCCGGCAATTTTCTTCGTCGCGTCGATGCCGAGTTTGCTGCCGCTGGCGATTTCGCTGGTGGCGTGGTCGAGCACGTCGGACGGGCCTTTGGTGAAGATGCTGTCGCGTTGCGGGTCGGTGTTGGCGCAGAGGCGGAAGAGGACTTCGCTGGTGTTGTGCACGTCCACGTCGTCGTCCACCACCACGATGTATTTGGTGAACATCATCTGCCCCATGCCCCAGAGGCCGTGCATGATTTTGTAGGCCTGCATCGGGTAGGTCTTGCTGGATGCTCACGAAGACGAGGTTGTGGAAGACGCCTTCGGCCGGCAGCGCGATGTCCACGATCTCGGGGAAGTTCATCTTGAAGATGGGCAGGAAGAGTTTCACGGACGCGCCGCCGATGTAGAAGTCTTCCATCGGCGGGATGCCGACGATGGTGGCGGGATAAACGGCGTCTTTGCGGTGCGTGATGGCGGTGACGTGGAAGACGGGATACGGCTCGGGCAACGTGTAGTAGCCGGTGTGGTCGCCGAACGGGCCTTCGTCGCGCAGCGGCTCGGTCGGGTCAACGTAGCCTTCGATGACGAAGTCGGCGTTGGCGGGGACTTCGAGGTCGTTGGTCTCGCACTTGACGAGTTCGACGGATTTTTGCGGAGGTAACCGGCGAGGAGGAATTCGTCGAGGCCGTCGGGCAACGGCGCGGTGGCGGCGAAGGTGAACACGGGATCGCCGCCGAGGAAAATGGCGACGGGCATGCGCGTGCCGGTTTCGTAGTAGCGGCGGCCGTGGCGCGCGCCGACTTTCTGGAGCTGCCAGTGCATGCCGGTGGTGCGGTCGTCGTAAATCTGGATGCGATACATGCCGACGTTGCGCTCGCCGGTGTCGGGGTCTTTGGTGACGACGCAGGGGAGGGTGATGAAGCGCCCGCCGTCGAGCGGCCAGCATTGTTGGATCGGGAGGTTGGGTTGAAGAGTTGGGGGGTTGAGGCGCTGGGAGTCGGGAGTATCCGCCTCGCCGCGAGAGGGAGCGACATTCGCCGGACTCGAAGCGTCGGTTTTCCAGAAGCGTTCAGGTTCGGTGCGGCTGGCAGCGGGGATCGGGTGCGCGTCGGCGGTGCCTCAAACTGTGAATGACATCCTGCGCACCCTGGACCGTCGCTTCACGAGCTCCGGTTCGCATGGCGCAGTTCGAACGCGGTGCCGAGCAGCTTGAGGGCCTCCACGGCGAGGTCAGCGGCGGCTTCCGGCGCTCATCAATGCGTAACCGTAGGCTCTGCCGCGCCACTTCGTCCACGGAATTTGCGCCCAGGCTCGGAGCCATGCGCGCTTCCAGGAGCCCGAGCACGTGTTGATCGCGACGGGAAAGGGCGGAGACCTGGCCGGTCAGCGGTGGGCGTGCCGTCAGCAAATGGCTGCCACTTTCCACCGCCCGGGGACTTCACATTTGCAGCGGTCGGCAAGCGCGGTCATTGCAATTTCTGGTAGCGACGGGCGTGTGAGATGCGGATCAGTTCGCACCGCGCGTTCCAAAGGCGATGACGAAACTCACGGGAGGAATCGAGGCCATCGCTTTGAATCCTGAAAATATGTGTGATAAATTTGATGACCCACCATCAGGTCTAGCATGCTCTGCTGAAAAACCGTTGCGTTGATAGGCCGGCAACCTAAAAGCCTGCAGGCAAAGCAATCGCGGCGCTGAGCCACGCCGCCGGGCAATTCGGCGACCGACGAAGCGACTGCGCCTTCATTTGGATGACTACCAGCCGAGACGCGGTTCTGGCGGTAGAGTGGTGGCCGTTGCGCATCGTGCCTGGCTCGATGAAATGCTCGTGCAGATGATCGACGTGTTCAATCACTGTTCTCAGAGAACCACTCGAGGCGATGTAGTCAGATATGCTCCAGGTCTGCTGCATACTCACAGAGGCCGACGACGCCGCCGCAGCGTGCGGACAAACCGGGATGGCAAACTTGGCGGCCGCTCCAGCGGCGCGGCCGCTCGCTGCGCGTCAGTGATAGGCGGGATAACCGGTTGCCAGCATTTAGCCGTCCTGCCGCGTAGTAGCGGGCGAACGAAGATTCGAGCGACGCCTGGCATTCCAGAAGGAGTTGCGCCTCTGAACGGCGCGGACCTCATAGCGCGATGTCCAGCCGCGATGTCCTATCACGCAGGACACATACAGATTTCCAATCGCTGCAGTCTTGCCAGCGAATCTGTTCTATCGACGTCCAACCAGCATCTCGATTTTGGTGACCGACGATGACCAATTCGTTTCTAATGATCCGTGAATCGATCTCCCTTCAAACTGAAGAACAAGCCAGTACGACATGCAGAGCTCCGGCGATTGCGCGTTCCCCGGCCGTGCGCGCTCGTCCAGGAGAATCGCGTGAGCGTCGACGACTTGATCGCACCGATTTTGCTCCACGATAAAAGCGGCCCGCCGAGAGCGGTCGAATCGATGCCGGGGCGATCATCAGGCAATTTCGTTCGTTGATTTGGTGTCGAGGTGCGATCACTGCGCGTTCGGCATCAAGGCGAGCGATCTTTCCTGCGTTGATTCAAAGGCTGGAATTCGAGAAACAGTTCTGCAACTGGATATCGATATTTTAGTGATCTTGCGAATACCGTTTCGCGAAATCAAAGCGGCAGTGCCGCAGCTCGTGATCTTATCGCCGGCGTCAGCCTGGACCCTGCACCTGCACGGGCGACGGCCTGCGAACGAGAAGGAACGGACGTTGACAACGATCGAACGGTCGGCCTTGACGCAAATGGCCGTTCACCAGGCGGAGGCCGGTGTCGATTGATTTGGCATAATCGGACATGATGGACGGCGGTGCGGGCGATTCGCCGTGCGGCGGATTCCGCAGGTTTCACTCAGACTGGAGATATCGGCGTGCGGCGAAGTTTGCCTCCAGCCTATTCTACAGGTCCTTTCATCAGGCGATCGGCGGCAAGCAGGCCGCGGGAGGCGGTTACCTGGACAAACGCGCCTATCAAATCCATCCCGCGAATCTGCGCGGCCTTGCGGGATGCGTTGCTCGGATGAAAGCGGAGGGGCGGATCGCCGCTGATGTGGTCCGGCCCGGCGGGGCCTTATCTCGATGTGAAATTCGAGAGCCTGCGAAATCGAACTTTGGTTCCGCTAGTTGCTTATCGGGTGTCTGGAAGTATTCGCGGATCCACGCGGCAGCGCGGTTGGGTTGGCTCGATTTGGAAAGGGTCCGCGATGAGTCGCCCGCGGCGATCAAGCGAGCGAGCCGATCTCATCGTGCCGCTTGCTGCCAAGGACGTTGCCCAGTTTGTTTGCCTGGCCGAACCGGCGGCGGAGCGACTTCCACGGTTCGAAACATAATAGCTCGGATTGAGCAATCTCAAACGTTGAGTGAGACTGTCGCCAGCCATAATAACTTTGGTACTTTGGGCATCGCTTGTGCATGAATCTGGCATATTCGCGAGTTAGGGTCAGGCGAATGCTTCGGCGATTTCTCTCGGCAGAGATATTCGAGTAATATAGGGCTAACACTTTGCGCTGAATTTCAGCAACTGTTTCGGCGTTTCGGCAATTGGTTCTCAGTTCGTGACGGCGCGCCACCTCAAAACGGACTTTCTTGGTTGTTTGTCGCGAGCACTTCGCTGCTGAGATGCGCCGTCATCGCCTGCTATTTTCGCCGCATCCAGGAGCAAATGAAGTACCACTTCAGGACAGGGAAACGCCTCAAGGACCGTTTCAGCTTCTCCTTGGGCATACCAAGGTCGAGCGCAGATCAGATGCACGCGGCATCAAGTAGATGACGCCCTGGCAATAACCGGAATGTGATTGATGTCTGAAATACCAGGCAGAGCGGACATGCCGCGGCTCAGCTCGGTTGTGCTGGCGAACCTGGACGACGAATCTGCACAGTTGAGGGGCTGGCAGACGGTCGGCCGCATCTGTCCTCCCGCACGACGGTGAGCTGCAGCCAGCGGTCGTCCGACGATTGCGATAAGATATTGCCGCGCCCCAGCGCGGCCGGTCGGGTGGCGGACGATGCGGCAGGAAGGCGCCCATCGGGTAACCTGGTCGGCCACGCCGCACGACCACAGGCCGTTGCCATGCTTTGGCGCGGCGTTTCAGCGCTTTGTCGTCCAGCTCGGGCCGGGCGGCGCGTTTTGGATCGTATTCGGCATACGTCTTCTTGCAATGTCGGCCGGAATGCATCAGAATGTCGGCAAAGCATCACATGATGTTTCTTTGCCGCCCTATTTTCATGCCACTTCACTTTGCTTTTCCTTTCCCAGCGCATTCAAAGGCTGCCGGTCCGTTTTGTTCGACGGCCGGGCTTCAGGCGCAGCCTGCAACCAGTTGGCGAAGCAGCGGCGCATTCTATCGCCGAAACCTTTCTGCATCCACCTGCTGAGGCGCTTCTGTCCCCGGGCAGCTTCGCTGGTCCGGCCGCGCCGTCGCGAGTGGCAGCACCCGCCATCCGCTGATCGATGCTGCTCGCCGCGCTCGCGGCAGACGGCGGCGGCCCGCGTCTACCTTGGCCCGGCCATTCCGACGATGACCGCCGACGACCGGCCAGGTTAGATCTCGCCCGAGCTGGAGTGGCGCCATGCGCGGGATCGCTGTCTCGACAAGGCGTTTCCGCAGCTCCGGAGACTTCCCACCATGATCGTGGTCGACGGCGCGACGCCGAGCTGGCCGATGACGCGGCCAAGCGGCTCGCCGTCGGCGCTGCAGCGAGCGACCCGATCTTTCCACAATGTGCGACAGTCCGGACGGCGGGCCGGTTCTTCGAGCGCAACGGGCTGCTGCTGCTCTCGCTCGACGATGTCAGGTCGGCTGACGGACGCCCTGATCGCGCCGCAGCGCCTGATCGGCGCTCGCTGCCGACCGATCCCAGCCTGCGCGGCGTGCTGAACGATGCTCGACGCCGCGCTGCTGGGCGTCCGAGCCGGCGGCGACATGAAGCTCAAGGATATCGAGCCCCAGCTGACGGCGCTGGCGGGAACGTTCGAGAAGGCCGTGGCCGGCCAGCCGGCCTACTTCTCCTGGCGCGACGCTGGTCACCGGCGACGCGCGCTGATCTCGGCGACGACGCGACGATCATCATCGTCCAGCCGGTGATGGACTTACGCGGCAGTTGCAGCCAGGCGGGGCGCGAGCGACGGCCATTCGCGCGACGGCGCAATCGCTGGACCTGGATCCCGCTCACGGCGTCACCGTGCGCCTGACCGGCCAGGTGCCGCTGGCGGACGAGGAATTCGGCGTCGCTGGCCGAGGATGCGCACCTGATCCGCGGCGCCATGGTCGCGGCGCTGCTGGGAATCCTGTGGCTGGCGGTCCGCTCGGCGCGCGTCGTGATCGCGATCCTCTGCACCACGCTGATCGGCCTGGTCATGACGGCACGCCATCGGCCTGCTGGCGATCGGCCGCTTCAACCTCATCTCCGTCGCCTTCATCCCGCTGTTCGTCGGGCTCGGCGTCGACTTCAGCATCCAGTTCAGCGTGCGCAGCCTCGCCGAGCGGCTCGTCCGGCCGAGCCTCGAGGCGGCGCTCGTCGGCGACCGGCACGCGCCATCGGCACGGGCGCTGGCGCTGTCGGCCGCGGCCATCGGCGCGGGCTTCTTCGCCTTCCTGCCGACCAGCTATCTCGGCGTGGCCGAGCTCGGCACCATCGCCGGCCTCGGCATGATCGTCGCCTTCGCGCTCGACCATCGTCCTGCTGCCGGCATGTCCTGGTGCTGCTCGCGCCGCCGCAAGCCGGCATGAAGGAGGTCGGCTTCACCATGCTGGCGCCGGTCGACGTCTTCGTGCACCGCCATCGCCGCGCCGTGTCCTGGCCGTGGCGCTTCGTCGCCGCGATCGCGGCCGCTGCGCTGCTGCCGCTGCGTGCGTTTCGACTTCAATCCGCTCAACCTCAAGAGTCCCAGGGTCGAGTCGATGGCGACGCTGCACGACATCGCAGCCGATCCCGACTGGACGCCCGACGCCATCAACGTCCTCGCGCCGTCGCTTGCCGACGCGGTGCCGCTGGCGCGCCGGCTGGCCGACCTGCCGGAAGTGTCGCGCGTCGTCACGCCTCAACAGCTTCGTGCCCGAGGACCAGAAGCGAAAAGCTGGTGCTGATCGGCGATGCCGTGGATGTGCGTCGAGCCCGTCCTCGACGTCGAGCCGGCCCGAGCCGCCATCGGACGCAGAGCTGCAGCAGAGGCCTCGGCGGCGACGGCAGCGTCGCTGCGGCAGGCGGCGGCGACAGCGCCGGACGCTGGCCGCCGCCGGCTCGGCGCGCCGCCTGGCCGACGCGCTCGACCGTCTGCAGGCCGCCACGCCGGAGGTCGCGCCGCCGCCGCGGCGGCCGTGGTGACGCCGCTCAAGATCATGCTCGACCAGGTGCGCGCGCGATGCTGCAGGCCGGTCCGGTCACGCATCGAGAGCCTGCCGCGCGAGCTCGTCGCCGACTGGACTGCCGTGGATGGCCGCGCCCGGCTGCTGGTCCTGCCGCAGCGACGACCGACGACAACGCATCGCTGCGGCGGTTCGCGCAGGCGGTCCAGGCCGTCGCGCCGGATGCGACCGGCTGGCCGATCTCCATCAGCCGCATCGGGCGACAGCGTCGTCGATGGCCTTCCTGCAGGCCGGGCGTCTATTCCGTTCGTCGCCATCACGCTGCTGCTGGCGGTCGTGCTGCGCCGGGTGCGCGACGTCGTGCTGCACCATGCTGCCGGTGCTGCTGAGCGGGCTGCTGACGTTCGGCGACCTGCGCGGCCCTCGACCTGCCGCTGAACTTCACCAACATCATCGCCCTGCCGCTGCTGTTCGGCGTCGGCGTCGCCTTCAACATCTACTTCGTGCTGGCGTGGCGCGCCGGCGAGACGGCGATGCTGCAGTCGAGCCTGATGCGGGCCGTCGTCTTCAGCGCGCTGACGACGGCCACGGCGTTCGGCGCGCTGTGGCTGTCGAGCCATCCCGGCACCGCCAGCATGGGCCGGCTGCTGATGATCTCGCTCGGCTGGGAGCTTCTCGTGACGCTCTGTTGTTCCGGCCGGCGCTGCTCGCGTCGCGCCACCTCGGCGCTGACGAAGTGTTGACAGCATTGTGCTGTCATCGCAGTGTGCGATGCGAGGCGCTACCCGTGGTGTACGACCGCCGCTGCGCTCTTCTCCCGCGCCACTCTATGCCGGCACAAGAGAAGTAATTATTCTTGCCCGCACCCGATGACACTTGGCTCTTAGACAGGACTGAGCAATGTTGGCGGCGTATCCCTGCCGACACTCACGACGGAGGATCGGCATCACGAGCACCGCCACAGGCTTTCTTTGGACACCTCCAGCCGACGACCAGCGTTTCAGCCACCAAGGTTTTTCCGGGCGGGCAGCGGCCACGGCGGAAATAGCCCAGGTCGGTAGCGGAAATTGCGGGAAATGCGGTGGTCTCCCGCCGTTTCCGTCGCTCGGTTCGTCCAGCTTCACGTCCGGAGCCCGGCGCGGTACTTTCGCGCCCCAAAAGGAGCCCCCAATGGACCTGACATTCGGCAAGGAAGAGCTGGCCTTCCAGCAGGAAGTGCGCGGCTGGCTGAAGGAGAACCTGACGCCCGAGATCGTGGGCGAGCTCAAGGTCGGCCGGAACGCCTACATGCCGAAGGAGCAGCTGGTCGACTGGCAGAAGCGCCTGGCCAAGAAGGGCTGGCTGTGCACCGGCTGGCCCAAGGAATTCGGCGGGCCGGGCTTCACCACGACGCAGAAGTACATCTTCGAGATGGAGATGGCGCAGGCGGGCGCGCCCGGCACCTCGCCGTTCGGCCCCAAGATGTGCGCGCCGGTGATCATGAAGTACGGCTCGGCCGAGCAGAAGGCGCGCCACCTGCCGCCGATGCTGAACTCCGACCTGATCTGGTGCCAGGGCTACTCCGAGCCGGGCTCGGGCTCCGACCTCGCGTCGCCTGCGCACCAAGGCCGTGCGCGACGGCGACCACTACGTCGTCAACGGCCAGAAGACCTGGACGACGCTGGCGCAGACCGCCGACTGGATCTTCTGCCTGGTGCGCACCTCGACCGAGGGCAAGCCGCAGGAGGGCATCTCCTTCCTGCTGATCGACATGAAGACGCCGGGCATCTCGGTCGCAGCCGATCATCACCGCCGACGGCAACCGCGCCGGCACGCAGGAGGTGAACTCGGTGTTCTTCACCGACGTCAAGGTGCCGGTCGAGAACCGGGTCGGCGAGGAGAACAAGGGCTGGACCTACGCCAAGTACCTGCTCGAGTTCGAGCGCGGCGGCAATCCGTACAGCCCGCGCCTGCGCTCGGCCTTCGAGCGGCTGAAGCGGCTGTCGCAGGCGATGCCGGACGGCGAGGAGTCGATCATGGCCGACGTCGTCGTGGCGCGAGAAGCTCGCGCGCATGGACATCGAGATCTCCGGCCTGGAGATGTTCGAGCAGGAATTCTATTCGCAGCTGGCGTCGGGCCAGAACCCGGGCCGCTGTCGTCGATGATCAAGCTGCGCGGCACCGAGGTGATGCAGCAGGTGCAGGAATCCGCGGTCGAGGCGGCGGCTACTACTGCCAGCCGTTCCCCGAGCAGCGCGCCTGGAACGCCAATGTCGAGCCGATCGGGCCGGAAGGCGTCGACGTGCTGGCGCCGCGCTACTTCAACGGCCGCAAGATGACGATCTACGGCGGCTCGTCGGAGGTGCAGCGCGGGATCATGTCGAAGGTGATGTTGGGGCCTTTAGGCCCATCGCTCACTGAGCGCATCGAAGCGCAGTCGAGGGGGTCTTCTCTCGCATCACTGTCGACGACGGAGTGCGGAGTAAAGATCGATGCGTCTGGCGCTTCAACGACGAGGAACTCGCCTTCCAGAAGGAAGTGCGCGACTGGATCACGGCCAACATGCCGCCGGAAGTGGCCGAGGAGAGCCGGCGCAGCCGCACCAGCCACGTCTCCAAGGAGCGGCTGCTGCAGTGGCAGAAGAAGCTCGCCGAGCCAGGGCTGGCTCTGCCCCAACTGGCCCAAGGAATATGGCGGGCCGGGCTGGAACTCGACGCAGAAATTCATCTTCGAGATGGAGATGGCGCGCGCCGATCTCGCCCTATCTCTCGTCCTTCAGCATCAAGATGGTGGCGCCCGGTCCTGATGAAGTACGGCAGCGCGGCGCAGAAGACAGCGCTTTCTCCCGAAGATCGCCGCCGCCGAGGAGCTGTGGTGCCAGGGCTATTCCGAGCCGGGCTCGGGCTCCGACCTCGCGCGCGCTGCGCACCAGGCCGATCGCGCAGGGCGATCACTACGTCGTCAACGGCCAGAAGATCTGGACCACCAACGCGCATTGGGCCGACTGGATCTTCTGCCTGGTGCGCACCTCCAACGAGGGCAAGCGCCAGGAGGGCATCTCCTTCCTGCTGATCGACATGAAGTCGCCCGGCATCAAGATCGATCCGATCTACCTGGTCGACGGCACGCGCACGCCGATGCGCCACGAGGTGAACCAGGTGTTCTTCACCGACGTGAAGGTGCCGGTCGAGAACCGGGTCGGCGAGGAGAACAAGGGCTGGACCTACGCCAAGTACCTGCTCGAGTTCGAGCGCGGCGGCCAGGCGCACGGGCCGCGCCTGCGCAAGGCGTTCCGCCATCTGCAGACGCTTGTCCAAGACGCAGCTGGACGCCGGCGAGCCGTTGTCGGCCAGCGCCCAGCTGGCGCGAGAAGATGGCGGCGCTGGAGATGGAGATCGACGCCGTCGAGATGAACGAGCTGATGTTCTATTCCAGCCTCAAGACCGGCGACGCGCCGGGCAAGCATGGCCTCGATCGTCAAGATGCGCGGCACCGAGGTCGGCCAGAAGGTGACCGAGCTCGCCGTCGAGGCGGTCGGCTGGTACGGCGCGCCGTTCACCGAGCTGCGCAACTACGACAGCAACGTCGTGCCGGTCGGCGGCGACTACGTCGACGACGTCTCGCCGCGCTACTTCAACACCCGCAAGACCACGATCTACGGCGGCTCGTCGGAGGTGCAGCGCAACGTGCTCGCCAAGGCGATGCTGGGGCTTCAAGTGCTGAGCGTCGATGGATTATCCGCCGTCTCGGCCGCAGCGGCCCTGAAAGTCTCCGAGATCTGCCTCGGCACCATGACCTTCGGCAACGGCGCCGACCAGGACGAGCGCGAGCCGCATGGTGGGCACGCGCGTTCGATGCCGGCGTCAATTTCTTCGACACCGCCAACTCCTATGTCGGCGGCGTGTCGGAGACGATGCTGGGCGAGGCGCTGAAGGGCAGGCGGCACGACGCCGTCGTCGCCTCCAAGGTCTTCAATCCGATGGGCGGGCGGCCCAACGATTCGGGCATGTCGCGGCTGCACATCAAGCAGCAGGTCGAGGACAGCCTGCGCCGCCTGCAGACCGACTACATCGACGTCTACTACATCCATCACGTCGACGATTCAGACGCCGCTCGAGGAGATGCTGCGCGCCTTCGACGACCTCGTGCGCCAGGGCAAGATCCTCTACACCGCCTGCTCGAACTACGAGGCCTGGCGCCTGATGGAGGCGCTGTGGCTCAGCGACAGCAACGGCTGGGCGCGCTTCGACGCCTACCAGCCGCAATACAGCCTGGTGGTGCGCGACATCGACGAGGAGATCGTGCCGGCCTGCGCAGGCCAAGGGGCTGGGCCTCGTCGCGTGGTCGCCGCTCGCCGGCGGCTACCTCGCCGGCAAGTACACGCCGGGCAGCCTCAAGGCCGAGGGCACGCGCTCGGCCGAAGGCTGGGGCTTCAACAGCCGCTTCTTCGCGCCCAACCACGGCGAGATCCTGCAGACGCTGCTCGACACCGCGCGCGAGATCGACCGCTCGCCGGCGCAGACGCGCTGCGCTGGGTGATGGACCAGCCCTACATCGACCAGCGCCATCGTCGGCGCGCGCAACGCCCAGCAGCTCGGCGAGACGCTGGCGCGCGGGCGGCTGGCGCCTGCCGGCGGCGGCGCTCGACAAGCTCGAACAAGGTCTCGGCCCAGCCGCACCGCTATCCGCGCGCCTTCGAGGAGTCGATGGTCGAGCGCCGCAATTCGGCGATCAAGATGCCGGGCGCCCGAGTAGTGAACTCTCTGCAGGCGCCAGCGGAGGGTTGTGCCATGGGCAGGAACATCGTCGTGTGCTGCGATGGAACGGCCAATCAGTTCAGCCAGGACAACACCAATGTCGTCAAGCTCTACTCGGCGCTGGTCGACGATGCGGCCTGGCAGCTGATCTTCTATCACCCCGGCGTCGGCACGATGGGAAGCGCCGGGGCGCGCTCGCCAGCTGGGGCCAAAGGGCTACGATCTTTGCCGGCATGGCGGTGCGGCTACGGCCTGGGCGCGACATCACGGCCGCCTACACCTTCATCATGAACAACTACTAGGCGAGGCGAGGGCGACCGCCTGTTTCCTGTTCGGCTTCAGCCGCGGCGCCTGCGGTTCGCGCGCGATCGCCTCGCTGCTGCGCAGTTGCGGCATCCTGCGGCCGGGCCACGAGAACGCATCGATCCCTTATGCCATTCGCCTGATGAATGCGATCGGGACCAAGCCAGACCGCCGAGTATTTTCGCCTCGTCGCCCGCCTTCGAGCGCACGTTCGCGGCGGGCTCCTGCAAACCGTACTTTCCGTCGGCGTCACGGGATACCGTGTCCTCGGTCGGCTGGATCAGCAATCCTCTGAAGATCCCTACACCGCCAACAACGCCGATATCCAGATCGAGCCGCCACGCCATCGCCTCGGATGAGCGGCGCGGCTTCTATCGCCCCGAACCTGTGGCGGCACGGGGAGGAAGGCGGCGCGATTCCGGGCCGAAGGACCTGAAGCAGGTGTGGTTCGTCGGCGGCCACAGCGATGTGGGCGGCAGCTGTCCGGAGACGGAGAGCGGCCTGTCGAAGATCGCCTTGCGCTGGATGCTGCGCGAAGCCGAAGCGGCCGGCTTGCTGATCGACGCCTGGCCGCCAGGATGCCGCGATCGCGGCGCCGGGCAGAGGACCGGATCCCAATGCCAAGACTCATGACGAGCTTGCGGCACATCTCTACCTGGCGCCAGCTCGAGCACGTTCCCAAATATCACTACGACTACGCCACCAGATGAGACCGCTCGCGCTAACCGACAGCCGGCCACGCTGGCTGCCGCCGGGATGCTCGCTGATCCAGCCAGATCGGTCTTCCAGCGCGCCGGCTATGCGCCGCAGCTGCCAACCGACTCATGTCGGTGAGCCTGAGCCTCGCCGGCGGCTCGCCAGGCTGAGGGTTTCACTGCCGGATGCCTCGTCCAACCATCGGCTCCTTGAAGGAGCGCTTCGCGCGCGCGCTTCGCACGCTGCGGCCTTTCATTGCGATGGTCTGGCGGACGAGTCCGTCGCTCACCGCTTCGTCGCTGTTGCTGCGGCTGGTGCGGGCGCTGCTGCCGGTCGTCAGCCCTCTATATCGGCAAGCTGATCATCGACGACGTCGTGCAGCTGGTGCAGATGCCGGGCAAGCCGGCGACGCTGCGAGCAATGGCTGGACGAGCGGCCTGCTCAACTGGCTGGGCGTGCTCCTGCGCTGGCCGAGTTCGCGCCTGGCCGTCCTGTCCGACATGCTGGGCCGCGTCGTCGCGCTCGTCGACAGCCTCGTTGTCGGAGCGCGTGACCAACGCCTCGAGCGTCAGCCTGATGGAGCACGCCGCGACGCTCGACCTGCGAGGATTTCGAGGACGCCGAGTTCCAGGACCAGCTCGAGCGGGCGCGCCGGCAGACCAGCGGCCGGACTCACGCTGATGAGCCAGCTGTTCGGCCAGGCGCAGGACATCGTGACGGTCGCGAGCTTCGCCGCCGGCCTCGTCGTCTACGCGCCGTGGCTGATCGTGCTGCTGCTGGTGGCGCTGGTGCCGGCCTTCCTCGGCGAGGCGCATTTCAACGCGCAGAGCTACTCGCTCGACTACGCGCCGCACGCCCGAGCGGCGCGAGCTCGACTATGTGCGCCAGACCGCGGCCAGCGTCGAGACCGCCAAGGAAGTGAAGATCTTCGGCCTCAACGCGCTTCCTGATCGAGCGCTACCGCGCGCCTGGCCGACGACTTCTACGCGGCCAACCGCGCGGCTCGCGCTGCGGCGCGCGGCGTGGGGCGGCCTGTTCACGGCGATCGGCACCGTCGGCTACTACGTCGCCTACGCCTACATCGCCTGGCGCACGCTGCGCGGCGAGTTCTCGATCGGCGACCTCACCTTCCTCGCCGGGCTCGTTCCGGCGCCTGCGCACCCTGCTCGAAGGGCTGCTGACGGGCTTCTCGCAGCGTCGCCGGGCCAGGCGCTCTACCTCGACGATCTCTTCTCGTTCTTCGAGATCCAGCCGGAGATCCTGTCGCCGCCGAATCCGCTGCCGTTTCCCGAGCCGATCCGCGAGGGCTTCGTGTTCGAGGACGTCGGCTTCCGCTATCCGGGCGCCGAGCGCTGGGCGGTGCGCCATCTCGAGCTTCACGCTGCAAGGCCGGCGAGGTGCTGGCGCTGGTGCGGCGAGAACGGCGCCGGCAAGACGACGCTCGGTGAAGCTGCTGACCCGGCTCTACGACCCCGACGAGGGCCGCATCCTGCTCGACGGCCACGACCTGCGCGACTACGACCTCGACGCGCTGCGCGGCAACATCGGGCGTGATCTTCCAGGATTTCGTGCGCTACCACCTCACCGCCGCCGACAACATCGCGGTCGGCCGCATCGACGCGCGCGACGACCGCGCGCGCATCGTGCGGCGCGGCGCAGCGCAGCCTGGCCGACGAGGTCATCGCCAAGCTGCCCGCGGGCTACGACCAGATGCATCGGCAAGCGCTTCCAGAACGGCGTCGAGCTGTCCGGCGGCGAATGGCAGAAGATCGCGATCGCGCGCGCCTACATGCGCGACGCGCAGGTGCTGATCCTCGACGAGCCGACGGCGCGCGCTCGACGCGCGCGCCGAGTTCGAGGTGTTCCAGCGCTTCAAGGAGCTGAGCGAGGGCAAGACGGCGGTGCTGATCTCGCACCGCTTCTCGAGCGTGCGCATGGCCGACCGCATCCTCGTGCTGGCCGACGGCAAGGTGGAAGCCGCCGGCACGCACGACGAGCTGCTCGCGCCAGGCCGGCCGCTATGCCGAGCTCTTCGAGCTGCAGGCCGCCGGCTACAGGTGACGAGCGTTCCGCCGTCGGAACGTCCGTTCTTGCCGTTCAAACGATACAACTTGCGGTATATGGCGTCGCGCGCCGTTACCGGTATGGTAGGGCGACTGCACGCCCACTGGCCTTGACCGGTCAGGATTTCTTCCCGATGCCGCAGCATGATGCGCAGGCTCGCAGCCGCGGTTGGCCGGGGTCAGCGGCTCCCCGGCACGGGTTCGTTCAAGGAACGGTTCGTCGCACTCCGCACCCTGCGACCGTTCGTGGTCATGGTGTGATGCGACCAGCCCGTCGCTGGCACCTTTTTCTCGCTGCTGCTGCCGGCTGCGCGTGCGCTCTGCCGATCGCCACGCTCTATGTCGGCAAGCTGATCATCGACGACGTCGTGCAGGCTGGTGCAGATGCCGGAGCAGCCCGACGACGCTGTCGGCAATGGCTGGCCAGCGGCCGGCTCGATCGGCTGAGCGTACTGCTGCTCGCGGCCGAGTTCGCGCTCGCCGTCCTGGCCGACATGCTGCGGCAGGGTCGTGATCGCTGGTCGACAGCCTGCTGTCGGATCGCGCTGACCAACGCCTCGAGCGTCAGCCTGATGGAGCACGCGCGCGACGCTCGACCTCGAGGATTTCGAGGACGCCGAGTTCCAGGACCAGCTCGAACGCGCGCGACGGCAGACCAGCGGGCCGGCTGACGCTGATGAGCCAGCTTGTTCGGCCAGGCCCAGGACATCGTGACGGTCGCTGAGCTTCGCCGCCGGCCTGATGGTCTATCGCGCCCTGGCTGATCGTGCTGCTGCTGCTGGCGCTGGTGCCGGCGTTCCTGGGCGAGGCGCATTTCAACGCGCAGAGCTACACGCTCGACTTCGGCCGCACGCCGGAGCGGCGCGAGCTCGACTACGTGCGCCAGACGGCGGCCAGCGTCGAGACCGCCAAGGAAGTGAAGATCTTCGGCCTCAACGGCTTCCTGATCGATCGCTATCGGCGGCTGGCCGACGGCTTCTACGCCGCCAATCGCGCGGCTCGCGCTGCGGCGCGCCGGCTGGGGCGGCGCTGTTCACCGCGATCGGCACCGATCGGCTACTACCTGGCCTATGCCTACATCGTCTGGCGCACGCTGACGGGCGAGTTCTCGATCGGCGATCTCACCTTCCTCGCCGGCTCGTTCCTGCCGCCTGCGCACCCTTCTCGAAGGGCTGCTGACGAGCTTCTCGAGCGACGGCGGCCAGGCGCTCTACCTCAACGATCTGTTCTCCTTCTTCGAGATGCGAGCCGGAGATCCTGTCGCCGGCCAACCCGCGGCCGTTCCCGCAGCCGATCCGCGAGGGCTTCGTCTTCGAGGATGTCGGCTTCATCTATCCCGGCGCCGAGCGCTGGGCGGTGCGCCATCTCAGCTTCACGCTCAAGGCCGGCGAGGTGGTGGCGCTGGTCGGCGAGAACGGCGCCGGCAAGACCACGCTGGTGAAGCTGCTGACCCGGCTCTACGACCCCGACGAGGGCCGCATCCTGCTCGACGGCCACGACCTGCGCGACTACGACCTCGAGAGCGCTGCGCGGCAACATGGGCGTCATCTTCCAGGATTTCGTGCGCTACAACTTCACCGCCGGCGACAACATCGCGGTCGGGCGCATCGACGCGCGCGACGACCGCGCGCGCATCGAGCGCGGCGGCGCAGCGCAGCCAGGCCGACGAGGTCATCGCGCAAGCTGCCGCGCCGGCTACGACCAGCGTGATCGGCAAGCGCTTCAAGAACGGCGTCGAGCTGTCCGGCGGCGAATGGCAGAAGATCGCCATCGCCCGCGCCTACATGCGCGAGGCCGCAGGTGCTGATCCTCGACGAGCCGACGGCGGCGCTCGACGCGCGCGCCGAGTTCGAGGTGTTCCAGCGCTTCAAGGAACTGAGCGAGGGCAAGACGGCGGTGCTGATCTCGCACCGCTTCTCCAGCGTGCGCATGGCCGACCGCATCCTCGTGCTGGCCGACGGCAAGGTCGAGGCCGCCGGCACGCACGACGAGCTGGTGTCGCAGCCCGGCCTCTACGCCGAGCTGTTCGAGCTGCAGGCGGCCGGCTATCGCTGACGCCTCAGCCCGCCAGCACCGGCTCGCCGACGATCTGCGTGCGGTGCATCAGGCGGCGCAGGCTCTCGTCGAAGGCGTCGCGGCGGTGCATGACGCAGCGGTTGTCCCACATCACGAGATCGCCGACGCGCCACTTCTGGTACCAGGCGAAGCGCTCCTGGGTGGCGTGCGCCCACACCGCGTCGAGCAGCTTCTCGCTCTCCTCGACCGCGAGGCCGTGGATGTAGGCGCCGGGCCGGCGGCCGAGGAACAGCGCCTTGCGCTTGGTCACCGGATGCAGGCGGACGAGCGGATGCACCGCGCCCGGCGTGCGGCGCGGACGTCGAGCGTGCGTCTGGAAGCCCTTGCGCAGCTCGCCCGCCGAGTTGCGGCTGAGATCGTGGATGCAGGTCTTGCCCTCGATCGCGCGCTTCAGCTCGGTCGGGCAGCGTCTCGTAGGCGGCATACATGTTGAGGAAGCCGGTGTTGCCGCCGTCGGGCGGCACTTCCAGCGCATAGAGCAGCGCGGCGCGCGGCGGCAGCGGGTTGTAGGACATGTCGGTGTGCCAGACGAGCTCGTAGCTGCCGAGCCCGCCGATCGGCCTTGCCGTCCTTCTTGACGCTGGAGATCACCGCCACCCAGTCCTCGGCTTCCTTGACCACGCCGGAATCCGCGCGGTCGAAGTTCGCCGCGGCGATCGGCACGCGGTCGAGCTCGCCGAAGCGGGCGCTGAATTTCATCAGCGTGGGATCGTCGAGCTTCTGGCCGGAGAAGCGCAGCGACCAGATGCTCGGCCCACGCCTCGGCGATGCGGCCGAAGGCGGCGTCGCTCACCGGCTCGGACAGGTCGACGCCGTGCACGTCGGCGGCCGAGCGCGCCGCCGGTCGGCTGGATCCAGACTTCGCTCATGGGCCGCCTCCCGGTTCGAAATAGTGCGGCACGAAGCGGCTGTTGTTGTGGGTGATGCGCCGCTCGTCCTCGCGCATGCCGATGCCGGCCGGCTTGCCCTCGATCACCCACGAGCCGACGACCGCGTGGTTGCCGTCGAACACCGGCAGCGGCTGGTAGGCCTGCCAGACGATAGCCTTCGCTGCCGTAGCTCGCCGCCCGCGGTGTCGAACAAGCCCGGGCCGACGATGGTGACGTTGTGGCCCTCGCGGCCGAAGATCGGCTTCTTCACGAAGGCGCCGCCGAGGTCGGCATGCTCGGTGTCGAAGGCCGGCAGCAGGTTGGCGTGGCCGGGAAAGCCCTCCCACAAGAGCGGCAGCGGCATCTTGTTGCTGAGGATCATCTTCCACGCCGGCTCGATGAACGCCGTGGTGTCGGTCCAGCACATGCGCGCCGAACGCCTCGCGCACCATCCATTCCCAGGGATAGAGCTTGCTCATCACCTGGATCGGCATCTCGTCGGGATCGGTGAAGCGCCTGCCGTTCCAGCCGATCTGCGGCGACCGCGATGCGGCTTGCCGGCGAGGCCCGCCTGCAGCGCGGTGTCGCGCAGGTACTCCGAGGTCGCGAGATCCTCGGGCTGGTCCTCGAAGCGCGCGAAGTGGACGCAGCGCCTCGGGCGGCAGCGCGGCTGCAGGACGCCGCGCCACGCCTCGATCAGCTTCTCGTGGATCGAGTTGAACTGGTCGGCGTCGGGCTTCACGTCCTTCAGCCAGTACCACTGCACGACCGCGCGCCTCGTAGAGCGCGGTCGGCGTGTCGGCGTTGTACTCCAGCAGCTTGGGCGGGCCCTCTGCCGTCGTAGGCGAGGTCGAAGCGGCCGACCAGATCGTCGGGTCGGCGCGCCGCCACACCCGCTCGATGTAGTCGCCCCAGGCCGGCGGGATGCGCATGCGCTCCCAGAGCTTGTTCGCGACGACATGCTCGACCGCCTTGAGGCAGAGGCCGTGCAGCTCCTCGGTCGCGGCCTCGAGCTGGTCGATCTCGTCGGAGGTGAAGGCGTAGCAGGCCTGCTCGGTCCAGTAGGCCTTGCCGTCCATGCACGTAGTAGTCGAAGCCGAGCTGCTCGAGCTTGCTGCTGCCAGCCCGGACGCGGCGTCGACGGCTTCGCGGCGCATCGTCAGCTCGACGCCGGACGAGCCGTGCTCGACACGGCCCGTGCTGCCGAAGCCGCCGCGCTGGCTCTGGGCCGGCGCCTGCTGTGCTGAGCGCACTGGTGCGTCGTCGCCGACGGTCTTGCCGCGGCGTGCGGGCGAGGCGACCGCACGGCACGCCCGCGATAGAACGGATTGCTCATGAACCAGCAGATAGGGCAGCTGCCCAGGCCCGCCGCCGATCGCCGGGCGCGCAGGGATAGAGCAGGGCCGCGCCGGCCACGCCCATCAGCACGAGCTTGATGCCGCGCGACAGCGCGCTGACCGCCGGAGTGGGCCGAGGCGGCATTGACATCGTCAGGTCGTGAGGCAGGCCGCGTTGATCAGGCCGAAGCATGCGGCGAAGCCGCCGGCGCGCGATGCCGGCCAGCCGTCTGGTCGGCCTCGATCGCCTGCGTGAGGATCGGGCAGCATCAGGCGCATGCACGACATGCACGATCACCTGCACGAGCGGCCGACCAGCGACCACAGCACGACGTCGGTCAGGCTCACGGAATGGGCGATGGTGTTGGCGAGCGGCAGGCAGAAGCCCAGCAGGCGCGCCGACCAGCGCCGATCGCGGCCGCGGAGTTGCCGGCGCGGATCAGGCGCGAACTCGCGCCACGGCGTGATCAGGACGTAGATCCAGAGGAACAGAGCGCGGCGAGGCGCGAAGCCCACGACGACGTAGCGCACGAAGTTCGGAAAGGCCGTCGACCAGCCAGTTGCAGCTCGGGCATGGCGCCGACTCTCGGCCGCTCAGCCGTGCATGGTCAAGCCGCCCGACACGCTGATCGTCTGGCCGGTGATGAAGGCCGCGTCGTCGCTGGCCAGGAAGCAGACCGCGCCCGGAATGTCCTCGGGCTGGCCGACCCGCTTCATCGGGATGGCGCTGACCAGCGCGGCGCGCACCTTCTGGCCGCGCTCGTCGTCGCCGGCGACGGCCGCCAGCAGCGGCGTGTCGGTCGGGCCGGGGCAGACGGCGTTCGAGCGTGATGCCCGCTGCGCGCCACCTCGCGCGCCACCGTCTTGGTGAAGGCGATGATGCCGCCCTTGCAGGCCGAGTAGACGGCCTCCTGCGAGGAGCCGACGCGGCCGGCATCCGAGGCGATGTTGACGATGCGGCCGCTGGCCGCGCGCCACCATGCCCTTCAGCACGACGTGGCTCATGTTGAGCGGGCCGCGCAGGTTGATGGCGATGAGCTGGTCCCACAGGTCGGGCGTGGTGTCGACGAAGTTGACGAAGCGGTCCCAGCCGGCGTTGTTCACCAGCATGTCGGTCGGGCCGACCTCGCGTCTCGAACTGGGCGATCGGCCTTGCCGACGGCGTCGTAGTCGGCGATGTCGACGCCCGCACGCGAAGCCTTGCCGCCGTCCTCGGATCTCCTCGGCGACCTTGTTGGCGCCGTCGAGGTTCTTGTCGAACACGCCGACGCTGCGCGCCGTAGCCCGGCGAAGCGCCGGCAGATGGCGCCGCCGATCGCGCCGCCGCCGCCGGTGACGATGACGTTCTTGCCTTCAAGTCCACGCATGGCGCGCTCCTCAGAGGGGCGAGTAGGGATCGAACTTGGGCTTGCGCTTCTCGAGGTGCGAGGCGAGGCCTTCCCTTCACCTCGGGCCCGAGGAAGCCCAGCATCTCGAGCGCCGTCGAGGCGTCGAAGGACGGCCCCATCATGCGCAGCCAGTTGTTGAGCGCGTACTTGGTGAAGCGGATCGAGGTCTGCGCGCCCTCGGCGAGCTTGGTGGCGACCTCGAGGCCCCTTGGCCTCGAGCTGGTCGTCCTCGACGCAGAGCGAGACCAGGCCGATGCGCTCGGCTTCCTCGCCGTCGACCGCCTCGCAGAGCAGCAGGTAGTACTTGGCCTTGGCCATGCCGCAGAGCAGCGGCCACACGATCACGGCGTGGTCGCCGGCGGCGACGCCGAGCCGCGTGTGGCCGTCGATGATCTTGGCCTTCTTCGAGGCGATCGAGACGTCGGCCAGGATGCCGGCGACCAGGCCCGCGCCGACGGCAGGGCCGCGCATGGTGCTGACGATCGGCTTGGAGCAGTTGATGACGTTGTAGACGATGTCGCGCGCTTCCTTCCAGGTGCGCAGCAGCGCGTTGTAGTCCTTCATGTTCTTTTCGATCAGATCGAAGTCGCCGCCGGCCGAGAACACCTTGCCGCCGGCGCCCTGGATGATCACGCAGTTGACCGTGTCGTCGCCGTCGATGTCGCGCCAGACATTGACCAGCTCGGTGTGCATGATCGAGTCGGTGGCGTTGTATTTGTCCGGCCGGTTCATGGTCACCCGCAGCACCTTGGGATGCGGGCGATCGAACAGCAGGCGCTGGTAGCGTTTTTGCCAGTCGGACATGGGGTCTCCTCCGTTGCGGAGAGCGTAGTCGGCTGGACGCGCTGCTGTCAGCCCGCGCGGTCACTCCGTGCTGAAGCGAAGACGAAGGACTCATGTCTGGTGCCGAGAGGCGATGACGGTCCTTCATGCTACGCGCAGATCGAGATCCGCGCGCCTCAGGACGATCATAACTAACGCCGCGTGTTGCCGGCGCTCCACTGGCCGGCGCTGGCGAAGCGCACGGCCTCTTCCGCCGCGCGGACCAGGGCGCGCGCCTTCAGCACGCTCTCCTGGTACTCGGCCTCGAGGTCGGGATCGGCCACGACGCCGACGCCGGCCTGCACGTACATGGTGTTGTCCTTCACCAGGCCGGTGCGCAGCAGGATGCAGGTGTCCATCGAGCCGTTGGCGGCGAAGTAGCCGGCGCAGCCGGCATAGATGCCGCGGCGCACCGGCTCGACCTCGTCGATGATCTCCATGGCGCGCACCTTGGGCGCGCCCGACAGCGTGCCGGCCGGGAAGCCCGCCTTCAGCGCATCGATCGCCTCCAGCCCGTCCTCGAGCGTGCCCTCGACGTGGCTGCTGATGTGCTGGAGGTGGCTGTACTTCTCGATGGTGAACTGCTCGACCACGCGCACCGAGCCGATCTTGGCGACGCGGCCGACGTCGTTGCGCGCCAGGTCGAGCAGCATCAGGTGCTCGGCGTGCTCCTTGGGATCGGCCAGCAGCTTGTCGGCGAGCCGCTTGTCCTCCTCCGGCGTGGCGCCGCGCCGGATGGTGCCGGCAAGCGGGCGGATGGTGACGATGTTGTCGCGCAGGCGCACCAGGATCTCGGGGCTCGAGCCCACGATCGAGAAATCGCCGTAGTCGAAGAAGATCAGGAACGGCGAGGGGTTGATGCGGCGCAGCGACCGGTAGAGCGACAGCGGCGGCAGCGTGAAGGGCAGCGAGAAGCGCTGCGAGGGCACGATCTGGAAGGCGTCGCCCGCGCGGATGTACTCCTTGCAGGTCTCGACCATCGCCTTGAAGTCGTCCTTCGACATGTTGGCCTGCGGCTCGGGCAGGCCGTCGAGCGCGTCGGCGCTCTCGCGCCGGAAGCGGCAGCGAGCGCTCGAAGTCCGACACCGCGTCGGCCAGCCGCTCCTGCGCCGCCTCGTAGGCCGCGCGCGCGCCGATGCCGGCCTGCGGCCAGGCCGGCGTGACCAGGGTCACGTTGTCCTCGAGGCGGTCGAAGATGCAGATCAGGGTCGGCCGCACCATGATCGCGTCGGGCAGGCCGATCGGATCGGGATTGTTGTCGGGCAGCCGCTCCATGTCGCGGACCATGTCGTAGCCCAGGAAGCCGAACAGGCCGGACGCCATCGGCGGCAGGCCGGGCGGCAGCTCCATCTGGCATTCGCGGATCAGCAGGCGCAGCGTCTCGAGCGGCCGGCCGTCGAGCGGCTCGAAGGCCTGCGCGTCGGCGCAGGCGCGGCGGTTGATCTCGGCCTGGCCCTTGGTGCAGCGCCAGATGACATCGGGCTTGAAGCCGATGATCGAGTAGCGGCCGCGCACCGAGCCGCCCTCGACCGATTCAGCAGGAAGGAATTGGCGCGCCCGTCGGCGAGCTTGAGATAGGCCGAGACCGGCGTCTCGAGGTCGGCGACCAGCGTGGTCGAGACGAGCTGCGGCTTGCCGGACTCGTAGCACGCTGGCGAAGGCGTCGAAGTCGGGCGAGATCGACATGCCGGCACTACGGCTGCTGCTGCGGCTGGAAGGCCGCGGCGAACACCGCCTCGTCGACCGTGACGCCGTACTTGGTGCGCAGCGCCGCGACGAGCTGCAGGATCAGGTCGTTGGCCACCATGGTGTCGAGCTGCTTGCCGAAGCGGTCGAGCGCTTCCTTGTCCTTGGCGAGATCGGCCGGCTCGACCTCGCTTCAGGCGCACGATGACGCTGCCTTCGGCGGTGCGCACCGACTGCGCCTTGCCCGGCGCGCAGCTTGAACAGCTCCTGCACCACCGGCTGGGTGAGGTAGTTGCCGGCTGATCGGCCTCGAAGCGCGTGACCGCCTTGGTGGTCCGCACCTCGAGGCCGAGCTCCTTGGCGATGGCGGCGAGATCGGTGCCGGCCTTGGCCTTCTCGACGCGCCGCCTTGACCTTGGCGTCGGCGAGCTTGCGCCGCTCCTCGGCCTGCCAGGCCTCGACGACCTTGGCTTCGACCTCGGTGAGGGCGGGGACGCGGGCCGGCGTGACGCGGTCGGTGCGCACGACGAAGTATTCGCCGCGCTGCGTCTCGAGCAGCTCGCTCTCGGCGCTTTCGCGCGTGGCGAAGGCGGCCTGCACCAGCTCGGCGGCGCCCGGGCCGATCACGACCTGCTTGCCCGACGCATCCTGGCCGCGCGCATCGACGTTCTCGTAGGTCTTGACCTTGAGGCCGAGCTCCTCGGCGGCCGCCTTCATCGACTGGGTCTTGCTCAGCGATGCGCTCGAAGTCGGTGACCAGCTTGATCAGGAGGTCGGGCGCCAGCTGGGCCTTCGAGCTCCTTCTCGAGCTTGTCCTTGACCTCGTCGAACGGCACCGCCTTGCCGGGCTCGATCTTGTTGACGCGCACCACGTGCCAGCCGAGCGGCGACTGGATGGGCGCCGGCGCGACGCCTGCCGGCAGGCCGAAGATGCCGTCGGCGAGCGGGCCGGGCGGCAGGTCCTTCTTGGTGACCGGCCCGAGCTTGATCACGCCGTCGGCGTTGCCGAGGACCTCCTTGGCGGCGTCCTCCAGCGACTTGCCGGCCGTGGCGCGCGGCGATGATGGCCTTGGCCTTGTCCTCGCTGTCGGCCATCGCCTGGTCGACGTCGCGCTTCTCGGGCGTGCCGAACTCGGCGGAGCGCGCGTCGTACTCCTGCTTGAGCCTGCTCGGCCGTCACCGACGACCTGGGGCAGGATGTCGTCGACGCTCAGCAGGACGTAGGAGAAGGCGCGGAACTCGGGGATCTGGAACTTGGTCTTGTTGGCCTCGAAATAGGCGTTGAGCTGCTCGGCCGTGGGCTTGGGCACGTCGGCGACGATGGCGTCGGGCACGTAGATCGTCTCGGCGACGCGCTTCTCGCTCTCCATCTTGAAGATGTCGTCGCGCAGCGACTTGGGCGCGAGCCCGTCGGGACGCACCACGCCGAACAGCTGGTTGGCGGCGATCTCGCGGCGCATGTCGGCGACGTACTGCGCCTCGCAGATGCGCGCCTGCTGCAGGCGGTTGCGGTAGAGCAGGGGATCGAACGAGCCGCCGGTGCCCTGGAAGGCCGGATTGCGCGCGATCGCGGCCCGCACCTCGGCGTCGCTCACGACCAGGCCGAACTGCTGGACGGCGTGGTCGAGCACGGCGCGCTGGACGACCTCCTCCAGCGCGCGCACATGCAGGCCGTAAGCGCAGCGCCTGCTCGGGCTCCGGCCGCTGGCCGGTCTGGCGCTGGATGCCTGTCGAGCTGGCGGTTGAACTGGTCGCGCACCTCGTTGACGGTGACCGAGGCGCCGCCGACCCAGCCATAGATCGGGATGTGCGTGCCGCCGACATGGGCGACCTCGGTGCTGCGGCCGCCGGTCCGCAGCATGTCGCCGACGCCCCAGAAGCCGAAGCTGATGATCAGCATGCCGAAGAGGATGAACAGACATGATGTATCTGGCGTATTTGCGGAACTGATTCACGGAGCGGCGGGTTGTGGACAGGGGTCGGGTTTTGATCGGGCGCGCATGCCTACCACCCGTCCCTGGGACAGGCAACCAAGCGGGCCTTTGACCGCTGAAGCCGCCGCCGCTAGACACGCCGACGAGACAAATCGGGGAAATTTCATGGCGCGTACGAGACGGCCGCTGATCGCCGGCAACTGGAAGATGAACGGTCTCAGGGCCGATGCTCTGGCGCTGGCCAAGGGCCGTGGCGGACGGCGTGAAGCAGGCCGGCTGGACGCGACCGCGAGGTGCTGGTCTGTCCGCCGGCGACGCTGGTCCTGGCCGTCGCCGAGGCGGTGAAGGGCAGCGGCGTGCTGGTCGGCGGCCAGAACTGCCACGCCAAGCCAAGCGGCGCCCATACCGGCGAGATCGCCGCCGAGATGCTGCGCGACTGCGGCGCGAGCCATGTCATCGTCGGCCACTCCGAGCGGCGCGCCGATTGCGGCGAGACCGACGCCATCGTGCGCGCCAAGGCCGAGGCGGCGTGGCGGGCCGGGCTGCTGCCGATCGTCTGCATCGGCGAGACCCTGGCCGAGCGCGAGGCGGGCAAGACGCTCGGCGTGCTCGAGGCGCAGCTCAAGGGCAGCGTGCCGGCCGGCGCGACGCGCCGCCAAGCTGGTCGTGGCCTACGAGCCGGTATGGGCGATCGGCACGGGCAAGACGCCGACCACCGCCGAGGTCGCCGCAGCGCACGCGCATATTCGCAAGGTGCTGGGCGGGCTGATGGGCGAGGCGGCCGCGGTGCGTCTTCTCTATGGCGGCTCGGTGAAGGGCAGCAATGCCGTCGAATTGCTGGCGGCGGGCGACGTCGACGGCGCCCTGGTCGGCGGCGCCAGCCTCAAGGCGGACGAATTTTTGGCTATCGCCAAGGCCGCCTAAAGCGGCTAGAAGCGCCCGCTGCGGTAACCCGCATGGCGTATTCCCATCTAGCGCTGGACCAAATGGACGCGGTACGAGGCTTTCTGCACGATTGGCGGCTGGTGCTGCTGATCATCCATGTCGGCGTCACCGCCGCGATGATCGTCGTCATCCTGCTCCAGCGCAGCGAAGGCGGCGGCCTGGGCATGGGCCGCACCGACGCGCTGTTCTCGGTGCGCGGCCAGGCCAACGTGCTGTCGCGCATGACGGCGATCTTCGCCGGCATCTTCTTCTTCCTGAGCCTGGTGATGGCGTGGAGCATGACCGATCCGTCGCGCGCGCGCGCGCTCGATCATGGATCAGCGTGCCGACCGCGCCCGCCGCGCCCGGCAGCGCCGGGACGCCGCGCCCGGCGGCCGCGCCAGCGCCCGCGAGCGCCCGCTCAACCGTCCGCGCCGACCCGCTAGGAACAAGCGCCGTGTCGCGACCGTTCCCTCCGCCGAAGCTCTCCGGCGGGAGCGATATCCCCATGGCTGCGGCCAACAAGATTTAGTATGCTGTAAGCCCATGACGCGCTTTATCTTCATAACGGGCGGCGTGGTTTCCTCGCTTAGGTAAGGGTCTTTCGTCGGCGGCGCTGGGTGCGCTGCTGCAGGCGCGCGGCTATCGGGTCCGGCTGCGCAAGCTCGATCCCTACCTCAACGTCGATCCGGGCACGATGAGCCCGTACCAGCACGGCGAGGTCTTCGTCACCGACGACGGCGCCGAGACCGACCTCGACCTCGGCCACTACGAGCGCTTCACCGGCGTCGACGCCACGGCAGAGCGACAACATCACCACCGGCCGCATCTACTCGACGCGTGATCGCCAAGCGAGCGGCGCGGCGACTATCTCGGCGCCACCGTGCAGGTGATCCCGCACGTCACCGACGCCATCAAGGAATTCATCCTGCGCCGACACCGACGACGAGGACTTCGTCCTGGTCGAGATCGGCGGCACGGTGGGCGACATCGAGGGCCTGCCGTTCCTCGAAGCGATCCGCCAGCTCGGCAACGAGCTCGGCCGCGAGCGCGCGATGTACGTGCATCTCACCCTGCTGCCCTGGGTGCCGACGGCGGGCGAGCTCAAGACCAAGCCGACCCAGCATTCGGTCAAGGAGCTGCTGAGCGTCGGCATCCAGCCCGACCTGCTGGTCTGCCGCAGCGGCGACAAGGAGATCCCGGCCAACGAGCGGCGCAAGATCGCGCTGTTCTGCAACGTCAAGCCGAGCGCGTGATCGAGGCGCGCGACGTCGACACGATCTACCAGGTGCCGATCGCCTATCACGACCAGGGCTTCGACCGCGAGGTCTGCCGCTATTTCGGCCTCGAGGCCGAGCGACGAGCCCAACTCTCGACCGCTGGCGCGGCGTGGTGCGCTCGGTGCGCGAGCCCGAAGGCAAGGTGACGATCGCGGTGGTCGGCAAGTACACGGTGCTGCTCGACGCCTACAAGTCGCTCAGCGAGGCGCTGACGCACGGCGGCTTCGGCAGCAACGTGAAGGTCGGGCTGGAGTGGATGGACTCCGAGATCTTCGAGCGCGACGACGCCGTCAGCCATCTCGAGCACGTGCAACGGCATCCTGGTGCCGGGCGGCTTCGGCGAGCGCGGCACCGAGGGCAAGATCCACGCGGTCAAGTTCGCGCGCGAACGCAAGGTGCCGTTCTTCGGCATCTGCTTCGGCATGCAGATGGCGGTGATCGAGGCGGCGCGCAACCTGCTCGGCATCGAGGACGCCTCGTCGAGCGAGTTCGGCCCGACGCGAGCACGCCGTGGTCGGCCTGATGACCGAATGGATCAAGGGCAACCAGATCGAGAAGCGCGCGGCCAACGGCGACCTGGGCGGCACGATGCGGCTCGGCGCCTATCCGGCGCATCTGCGGCGCGGCACCAAGGTGCACGACATCTACGGCGAGGACGTGATCAGCGAGCGCCACCGCCACCGCTATGAGGTCAACGTCAACTACAAGGACCGGCTGGAGCAGGTCGGCCTGCGCTTCTCCGGCATGTCGCCCGACGGCATCCTGCCGGAGATCGTCGAGATCCCCGACCATCCCTGGTTCATCGGCGTGCAGTACCATCCCGAGCTGAAATCGCGGCCGTTCGCGCCCCATCCGCTGTTCACCTCGTTCATCGGCGCCGCCAGAGAACCAGAGCCGGCTGGTCTGGCGCGCGAGGGATGCCGCCGGCCAGGGTCGTATTTCGGTCATGTTTCTCGGCTGGAGTCGGCTGTCATGAACACGTCTTCTTCGCCCTCATCCTGCGCCTGCCGCGGCGCTGGCGCCGCCGCCTGGGCGCCAGTCCGCCGCGCAATCGCCAAGGCAAGGCGGAGCGGCGCGATCCGATCTTCCTGCGCTTTCCCGAGATGGCCGAGCGCTACTGGGTCAACACCGAGACCATCGGCGGCGAGCCACAAGGTGGTGGCGGTGCCGATGCCGCGCCAGTGCGCCTTCCTCTATGCCGACTCCTATACCAAGGGGCAGATGAGCGAGAGCGAAGTGCAGCAGATGGCGCTCTCGAACTGCAACCGCAAGCTCAGCGAGCTGGGACCGCTCGGCGAGAACTACAGCACTGATTGCCGCTGCCAGGTCGTGATCAGCAACGAGCGACTATGTCGTGCCGCGCAACGCGCTGCCCGACGATTCCTACGGGCCGGTGTCGATCTTCTATCGCGACGACCGCGGCAACGTCGCCCGCGCTGAACGGCGTCGCCCGGTACGGCGCCCTGATCGGCCGCGACCGCTCGGTCACCTTCACGGTCGAAAACCCGCGCGGCGAGCAGGTCTGCGAGGGCACCTTCACCAACGACGCGCCCGGCCAGCGGCCGTTTCTCGCTGTCCGTGCTTCGCCGGCAAGTTCAGCGGCAGCGGCAGCTACCAGAGCAAGACGGGCGCGCCCAACGACCACATCATCGCGCGCGGCCAGACCGCGCGCGGCCTGCCGGTCGTGATGGTGATCGGCCTGCCGCGCACAGCTCGCCGTCGGCACCTACGGCGGCATCTGACATGCGCCGCGCCTTCGTGCTGCTCGGCCCTGGCGGCCTCGCGCCGGCGGTGGCGCTCGCCCAGAGCGCGGGCGAGGTCGAGCGCTGCTTCCAGAATCCGGCGGCTCTGCGGCCAGCGGCGGTGGCGGCTGCCGCGCCGGCACCGTCCGGCGGCGGCGCCCGTCGCGGCGACGCGGCCGGCCGCACCGGCGCCGGATTATGCGACGGTGCTGCAGAGCCCCGAACCCGACCGCAAGCACATCCGGAATCGCTGCGCACGCTCGACAAGTACAACGGCCCGATCGACGGCAACCTGCAGTCCGAGGCGACGGCCAAGGCGATCAGCGACTGGCAGAAGGGCACACGGCCTCAATCGCCGTCGGCAAGCTGACGCCGCAGGAAGCCGCAGCAGCTCAACGCCGAAGCGGCCAAGGCGCCGATCAGGCGGATCGAGCCGCCGCCCCAGACGGCCGCGGCTGCCGACGCCGTCCATCGCAAACCAATGCCGATGCGCTGAAGGCGCTGCAGGCGACGGCTCGCCGAGCGCCGCAAGGCAGCCGAGCCCAAGGCCGAGGCGGCGGCGCAGTCGCTGATCCGCGACCTCAAGGCCTATGTCGCCGCCGACGGCAAGGGCGTCGGCCGGCGAGCAGTTCGCGGCCTTCGCCAAATGGTACGCCGACAACAAGGCGGCCGGCCGCACGGTCGGCGAGATCGCGCCGATCATCGACGACTATGGCGACGCCAAGGTCGGCGCCGCGGTCGCGAGCAGAAGTGCTGTTCGAGACCAAGCAGGACGGCAGCAGCCAGTCGCAATGCCTGGTCTTCGCCTGGATCGAGGGCAATCCGCGCAAGAACACGCAGAGCCTTCTCCTGCGACGACGTCGCGGCCGTCGAGAAGTGGAAGACCGACCAGGCCCTGAAGAGCGCCTGGCGCTGAGGGCTGGCCGGGTCACACAGAGTCATCCAGTCGCAGCGTGGGACTTTGCTGATGCCCGATAAAGACTCGCGCCACTCGGAATGGCGCGTACTTCAGCAGCGAACTTGTGACTTAGAACCTGCCCGCTCCAGATAGCTCTGGAACACGCCGACGTGCACGAGGGCAGGGTCGGCCGAGTTCGGCCACAGCTCCTCGGCATGGAAGCGCACGTCGTAGGTGGGCTCGTCCTCCGCCTTCCACGCCGTGCGCGTGGGCATCGGGAAAGGGATAGGCCGGCGACTCGCTCGACCACGACGCCGGTCTTGCCGCGGATGTAGCCCGGCATGCGCACGTGGCCGGGAACGTGGTCGGTGCGCACCCGCACGCGATCGCCCGGCTTGAAGCGCTCGCGCTCCGCGACGTTCGTGCGGCCCGGGCGCGCTCGGGCGCCGACAGCGGGAAATGCTCCCGTGCGCGCGGCGCTCGAGCTCCTCGCGCGTGACGATGCCCTTCTCGACGCAGAGCGTCGCCAGGCTGGTGAGCGAGCGCTCGTAGTAGCTCGCCGACAGATAGTGGCGCGGCTCCATGCGCTCGATCGCGTGGCGGTACTCGTCCATGTTGAAGATGCCGAGCTTGACCGCGAGCGAATAGAGCGCGTTGACGCGCGCTTCCCACGGCGCGTGAAACGTCGTGCGCGTTCAGCGAATAGCGGACCGCGGCCGAAGCCCTGCTTGCCGCCGAGATCGTGCATGCCGTCCATGGTCTACTCCGTTCCTACAGGCGCGCGACGCCGATCATCGAATCCTCGGTGACGATCTCGGCGAGCTTGTCCTCCGACCAGCCGATGCGTCTCGGGCGGCTGCACGGGCAGCACCATGTAGCGCGGTGTCCGCCGTCGTGTCCCACACGCGGATCTCGATCTCCGGCGGCAGGTCGAGGCCCATTTCCTTGAGCACCGTGCGCGACTGGCGCACGACGCGGGACGCGGTACTCGAGATCCTTGTACCAGTCCGGCGGCAGGCCGATGATCGAGAAGGCCGTGCACGAGCACAGCGTGCAGCAGATGACGTTCTGCACCGTCGGCGTGTTCTCCAGCACCACGAGATGGCGGTGATGCGGCCGGCATGGTGAGGCCGAGCTCGGCCACGGCGTCGCGGCCGTTGGCCAGCAGGCGCTGGCGGAAGGCCGGATCGGTCCACGCCTTGGCGACGACGCGCGCGCCGTTCTCCGGCACCCATTGCTCTTCGGCCAGGTGCTTGAATTCGTCGATGAATTCGCCGGCCTTCATGCCGCGCTCGTCGAACGCGGCCTGGATGGCGTCGACGCGCTGCTCGACGGAGGCCGTGCTCTGACGGACGTGGGTTTGATCGGGCATGTTCGTCACTCCCAAAAGTGAACCCCAGTATAGAAAACCTGCATCGTTCCGTCACTTGCTCCGGGGAGGGGCGCGGCTAGGACAAGCCGCGCCCACGCCCGTCCCACAGGGAGTCTCGTCCGATGAGCGCCATTGCCGAAGTCCGCGCCCGCGAAATCCTCGACAGCCGCGGCAATCCCACGGTCGAGGTCGAGGTCGAGCTCGACAGCGGCGCCATGGGCCGGGCGGCCGTGCCGTCCGGCGCCTCGACCGGCGCCCACGAGGCGGTCGAGCTGCGCGACGGCGACAAGAAGCGCTATGGCGGCAAGGGCGTGCTGAAGGCGGTCGCAGGCGGTGAACGGCGAGATCATGGATCTGCTGTCGCGGCCTCGATGCCGCTGGAGCAGATCAAGATCGACCGCGCCCTGATCGAGCTCGACGGCACGCCCAACAAGGGCCGGCTCGGCGCCAACGCCATCCTCGGCGTCTCGCTGGCGGTCGCCAAGGCGGCGGCGATGGACAGCGGCCTGCCGCTCTACCGCTATGTCGGCGGCAGCCAGGCCTCGCTCCTGCCGGTGCCGATGATGAACATCATCAATGGCGGCGTGCATGCCGACAATCCGATCGACATCCAGGAATTCATGATCATGCCGGTGAAGGCGCAGCCGCTTCGCCGAGGCGCTGCGCATGGGCTCGGAGATCTTCCACGCCCTGCGCAGCCAGCTCAAGGACGCCGGCCACAACACCAACGTCGGCGACGAGGGCGGCTTCGCGCCCAACCTCGCCTCGGCCGACGAGGCGCTCGGCTTCATCATGAAGTCGATCGAGCAGGCGGGCTACAAGCCGGGCGAGGACGTGATGCTGGCGCTCGATCCGGCCTCGACCGAGTTCTTCAAGAAGGGCAAGTACGAGCTGGAAGGCGAGGAGCAAGTCGCTCGATGCCGCGCGGCATGGTCGACTACTACGCCGACCTCGTGAAGCGCTATCCGATCGTGTCGATCGAGGACGGCATGGCCGAGGACGACATGGCCGGCTGGAAGGCGATCACCGACAGGCTCGGCAAGAAGATCCAGCTCGTCGGCGACGATCTGTTCGTCACCAACCCCAAGCGGCTGGCCCAGGGCATCAAGGACGGCATCGCCAACGCCATCCTGGTCAAGGTGAACCAGATCGGCACGCTGACCGAGACCATGGAAGCGGTCGCGATGGCGCGCACGCGCCGCCTACGGCGCCGTGATGTCCCATCGCTCGGGCGAGACCGAGGACGCCACCATCGCCGACCTCGCGGTCGCCACCAACTGCGGCCAGATCAAGACCGGCTCGCTGTCGCGCTCGGACCGCGCTCGCCAAGTACAACCAGCTCCTGCGCATCGAGGAGCAGCTCGGCACCCAGGCGCGCTACGCCGGCACGTCGATCCTGCGCGGCGCCTAGGGCAGGCCGTCAGGTCCGCTCGGGCGCTCTGGAACGCGGCCACCGTCGTCAGTCAGGCGCGCCCTGAACGCGACCTCGTAATGCGTCGCGAAGTCGTCGAACTGACAGCACGGCCGTGCCTCGGGCTCGACCACCGACTTGGCGATGTCGGGGCCGGCGAAGGCCTCGATCGCCTGCGCGTGATCCCAGAGCGTCAGGGCGAGGAATTCCGTCCGGCCGTCGACCTCGCGCCGCAGCAGCCAGGCGCCGCGATGGCCGGCGAGGCTCCTTGAGCGACGGGACGACGGTTCCGGTGACATGCCGGAAGTAGGCGTCGGCCTTGGCCGTCGTCTCGCGCGCGGCCGCGCCAGAGGCGGGCGATCATGGCGGCGAAGGCTAGTGGCGCACGGCGCATCGGTATTGGTAAAAATTGCCCATGGCGCGCAGCGATCCGCAGGAACTCGACGCAGTATTGGTGGGACCGGCATCTCACCGGCCTCAGCCTGCTGTGCGCCGACTTCACGACCCACGAATATCCGCCGCACACGCACGAAGCGCTGGTCGTCGCCGTCACTGAGCAGGGCGGCTCGATGGTGCAGAGCCGCGGCCAGGTCGAGCAGGCGCATGCCGTCGACGCTGTTCGTCTTCAATCCGGCCAGAGCCGCACGCCGGCTGGATGGGCTGGAGCGAGCGCTGGCAGTACCGCGTCGCTCGTACCTCACCCAGACGGCGCTCGATCAGGTGGCGCAGCGGCCTCGGCATCGAGACGGTGCCCTACTTCACGCGCAACGTATTCGGCGATCGCGACCTGATCGACGGCTTCCTGGCCATGCACCGTGCCATCGAGAGCGGGCCGCGATGTCTTCCGCGAGCGCGAACTGCTGATCGGCACCTTCGGACGGCTGTTCCAGCGCCATGGCAGCGGCGGCGCGCCGGATCAGGCCGGCGCCGCGCGACCAGCGGTGCTGATCGTCGGGTGAAGGAGCGCATGCGCGCTGACTATGCGGACCGAGCTTCGGCTCGAGGATCTGGCACGGCGATGTCGGCCTCGACGACTTTCCAGCTCATCGGCCTGTTCAAGCGCACGCGTCGGGCTGACGCCGCATGCCTACCTGACCCAGGTCCGCCTCAACATCGCGTGCCGGCATCTCCGGCATGCGCGACCATTTCCCAGGTCGCGACCGAGCGGTTTCTACGACCAAAGCGCGCTCACCAAGCGATTTCAAGCGCTGCTCACGGCATCACGCGCCGCAGTTCAGCGCGCGGCAGCGTAAAGGAGCCAGCGCGCGCAGCGACGAGTTTTGCGCGACATGGTGCGCAG
>ERZ1370068.10907-contig-9565_pt1 | contig 45260 bp, 66 predicted proteins | sample MGYA00561227_ERZ1370068 | MGnify/ENA primary metagenome ERZ1370068 (study PRJEB38410, sample SAMEA6850437) | metagenome | study: Metagenomic assessment of the ecological functions of the soil: analysis of the soil microbiota associated with the... | reverse complement strand
GTTACGTATTGCCAGCGGCGGGGTCGTATGCGCGGGCCGCCGGCAGAGAGGTCGGTTTCTCCTTGGTGCGGCAGAGCCCGGTTGCGGAGTTGGACCCGGGGCACCTCGATGACCCCACCGGAGCCACCGGGCGGCGGCGTACCCTCGGCGCCGGCTTGTTAGCGTTCGCGTTGGTGAGGTCCCCACGCCGGCGGCGATGGTGTGGCGGGAAGCGATGGATGTCATCGACGAGCGCGTTGCTGGTCTGGATGTCGACAAGCCGATGGTGGTCGCCTGCGTGCGCCGGGTGAGCGGCCATCAGGTCAGCCGCGAATGCCGCAGCTTTGCGACAACCACCGCCGGGCTGCTGGCATTGCCTGGCCTGGCTGGGCGGGTTTGTGTCCTGACCAGAACGAGAGCCCCACGGGTCAAGCTCCGTGGGCTGAAGGCCTACGGCAAGAACGAATCGACTCCGACTGCGGCAAGGGCGCCTGCTGGCTGAAGACGATGCTGGTGCAATGGCGCCGGGGCGGCCAAGCGCAAGAAGGGCAGCTCCTACCAGGCGCAGTTCTTCCGGTTGCGAAGCCGGCGCGGACCGCAAAAGACCATCTGCGCTGTCGCCGCCTGGCTCCCCACCGCGATCTCTCACATGGTGAATTACCGCACCCGCCACCGCGACCTTGGCGCCGCCCACTTCGATCGCGCGTTCGTCCGAGGCCAAAGCCCGGCGCCTGCTCGAGCCGCTCGCCAAGCTCGGCTACCAGGTCCAGCTGCAGCCTGCGGCCCGTTCGCTTGATGCCTCGCAACAACCCATCTTGCTTCTTGTTAGAGCGTATCGCGCGCTGCGGCAATCTCCGGCCGACGAGCCTCTGTCGGCTCCGAGGATTGTCGCTTTGCTCGCAATGATGGGGTGTGACGGTTCGATGCCGGCTCGCCTCTGCGAGTGATCGAGCGGCCTATTCGGCGGTGAGGCCGGAACCGTCGCGAGGGAGCTGCTTCGCCCGCTCCGGGGCCAACTTTCCCAGGCGCTTGACTTGCCGGACGAGGTTGCCCTTGCCCGGTGGAGAGCTTGTCATCGAGCGCGGTCGTAGGATGCGCGCGCCTGCTCGAGGCGGTGGCCGACATTGTCCATGTCCTCGAGAAACTCGACGAATTTGTCGTAGATGCGGCCGGCACGCTCGGCGATCGCCTCGGCGTTGCGGTTGCGGTGCTCGACCTGCCACACATTCGCGGCGGTGCGCAGCGCCATCATCAAGGTCGTCGGCGTCGCGATCGCGACATGCTGTTCCGCGGCATAGCCGGTGAGGCTCGCATCGTGCTGCAGGGCGATCGCGAGCGCCCCTCGACCGGCACGAACATCACCACATAATCGAGTGCACCCGCCGCAGCGGGGCGACTGCTCGCCCGTGTTCAGCGCCCTGATGCGGCGGCGCAGCGAGACCAGGTGGCGGGAGAGCTGCGGCGGCGCGGTCGTCCTCGGTCATCGCACCCAGATACGCCTCGAAGGCGACGAGCGGCACCTTGGCGTCGATCAGGATATGCTGGCCGCCCGGCAGGTTCACCACCGCATCCGGAGAGCGGCTCCGCTCTTCGCCGGCGCCAACCGTCTGCCTCGATCACATATTCCTCGCCCTCGCGCAGACCGGACCGTTCGAGGAGCAAGGTCAGGATCATCTCGCCCCAGGCGCCCTGGCCCTGCGCCTCGCCGTGCAGCGCCCGGACGAGACTGTTCGTCTCCGCCGTCATCCTTTCGCTCGTATCGGTCAGCTCGCGGATCTGTTCGGTCAGTAGAGCCTCGCCCTCGGTGCTCTCCCGGTGGGCCGCTCTGCAGGCCGCTCTCGAACTCCGGTCAGCCTGTCCGCCAGCGGGTTCAGCAGATGTTCGATCTGTTCCCGGCTCTGCCTGCCGAAATCGTCGCTTTGCTGCTCGATGATCTGCTGCGCCATGAGCTTGAATTCGCGAACCATTTCCGCCTTGGCTTCGGTCAGCGAGGGCGAGCTTCTTCTTCCGCCTGCCGGCGCTCCTGGTTCAGGGTTTCCTCGATCCGTCGCGAGGCTGCTGCGAAGATCGCCGGCTTCACGCCGAGCCTCCGCAAGCGACGCCTCCGCGCCTTCGAGACGCTCTCTCGGGTTTCGCGATGAGCCGCCTCGACCCGGCGGAGCGCTTCGGCAGCCGTCGCCAATTGCCCTTCGGCCGCCGTCCTTGGCCTCGCTCAGCGACCCCACCTCGCGGACCCGCTCCGCCAGCGCCGGCTCCAGCTCCGCGACCCGCGCGGCCTTCTGCTCTTCCAACAAGAGCCGCCGCTCCAATTCGGCATACGCCGCTCTCAGCGGTTCGGCGCCGGTTTCGGCGCAGGCGAGCAGCGGCGATCGTCATGCTGCGGCGCGATGACGAGCGCGACCACCAATGCGGTCAGTACCGAAGCAGCGATGACCAAAGCGACAATATAAGCGGCGGGCATCCGATACTCCGGGTTTACATCAGCCGGGACGTTGGCCCGGAGGGTGCCGTTCACTAGAGCAATTTCCGATCGCGGCACCCCCTCACCCAGTTCTGTGCTCGGCTTCCTCGCCAACCCTCAATCCTCTCCCCTAGGGGGGGTTTGGCTGCGCAATGCGCTATAAAATCGACATCCTTTGTGCAGCCGATTCGCACAATAAAGGGACCGCAGGGTGAACAACTAATTGCAACTTCTTTGATCCCAAACCCATTATGCGTAGCACGTTGATCTGGGACCCATGATGGAAGTCGCCGACTTCACGCAAATCGGAAAAGATCATGACGCCTCAAACTGGTTTGCGATACTCTCTCGCTTGTTGTATGGCCGCTCGTCCTTTATTATTGGACAAGACGCAAAGTTAAGCAATTCCTCACTTTGAGGTGTATCCAATACCCGGGAAACAAAATATAGGTGGCCATACATATGATGCGGTAGGCTTCACCTTTACCAACCGAACCCCTTCGGTTTTATATGTGAGACAGGTACGCTTACGAGAGAACCAAAAGCATTTCCTATTCCGTCCGCAGCAGTTAGAAGTCTTTCCGGCTGGCGTAAATTGGGCCCTCGAAAATCAGAATGGACATCTAATAGACGACGAACGGATATCGAATACGACTGGTAGAGCATTGTCCTCAATCGCCGTCTCGAAGCCTATGGGCAGCGAGATCCAGTCACACCGACCCGGATGGCTTCGTAGACTTTTTCGTCGACCGAAATACTTCATCCTCGAATACACTGCAATGGTCGGAGAGGAAATATTCGGTTAGAACTGTTTATTGATGCCAGGCCTGGAAACCCGGTCATTCCAGGTTGTTCACGGAGCGATGTGCCGCTTGGAAACTGTGGTGTCATAGGGATCACCAGGCAAGCTCTGCTTAAACTGCAAAAATAGCCTTTGAGAAATCGTCGCAGATAAGTTGACGAGTTTTGCCCGCTGCCCCAAACCAACAAAGGAAGACCCCATCTCGCGCGTTAGTCGCCCCTCAAGCAGATGAAAATTCGATACTGAAAAGAGGATCACCATTGCCAACTCCCTGGAAGAAAGATCGTCCATCCGCTAATATCGGGATCTCGATCTGGCGTGCTTTAAGAAGTTCTGCCGCTTGTTGAAGAGCGTTTGCGCATCTTTATAGTATTCTCAGCTTGATGAGATCGCGTAATCGCTCGCGGTACGAAAGACGTACTTTCGTTAGGTTGCCAAGTCGGGCTAATTCCTCCTGAAAATCTGTCGCTTTGCTTCCCCAACAGATCACCGTCGGTGATCTCCCCGAGATGCTATGGCAAGCTATAAGATGAAAGGTAGTCGCGGTTCTCGAAGAAAAGCCGGATTGTTGTATTAAGCTGCTTCAGCAGCATCCATCTTTGTAATCATGTTAATCAACGTCCTTATACAATATATAGCGTTTTGCTCGTCTGCGGGCAACGACCTTATGAACGGGGCTCAGGTCAGTTTTTGCTGCTTACGTACGCGCGAGCGCAGTTTCGGCATCGCAGTTGCTGGCGGTAAATTCGTGCCGCTCATAAAGAGGGGTAAATATGTCGACGCCGAAGTTGCTCAACAACGGGACGCAACTTTCCGGATTTTGTGCAACTAATTCAATTTTTGTGCGGGCTGCTCATACCGATGCCAACCGATCGAAAACCGCACTAATGCGCGAGCGGATCGGGGCGCAGCTGGAACTCGACGACCAGGGGCTCGACAATGTCGCCGGCGTCTTGCCGGGGCGCCGGGCGCGGGCGCGTCGATGCCCTCGATATGCTGCGGCGTGCGGTTGCCCGAGCTCGCCCATAGGGCGCGCCCCTTCCAGCCGGCGTTCGGATCGTCGATGCGGCCTTCGAGCCCTTTGGTGAAGAACCCCATCGGATAGGGCACGCGCAGTTCGACGAAATGGCCGTCGACCAACGCGTGCAACGAGTCCGACTGGTTGCCGGTTTCGAACGGCACATTGGCGCCAAGGCCCAAAATGTTGTGCTGGTCGACCCAGACGTAATACGGGTTCTCTTCGCGCGCCGGGATCACCCTGGAAGCCCGGTCCCGACAAGGCGTAGAACGCAAAGCCCTCGGGGCATTTCTCGCCTTGCTCGGCGCCCGGCCCGTTGAGCGGCCCCTTGCATTTGCGCCGGTCGAAGCTCGCCAGGTGGCCGCTGTCGAGCGGCAGCCAGGCGACGCCGTTGCGATCGATATCCATGCCGCGGATGCCGTATCCGGGCAGCGGCACCTTGTAGATCTCGGCGAGCGCGGTATCGGACGGGTTGGCGCCCGGATCGAGCCGGATGATGTAGCCGGGATGGGCCAGGCTCGAGCTCCAGATCGTCTTGTCCGCCGGCGACCAGGCCATCGCGTACATGCCGAACGCAATCCGCGTGTCCTTGCCGTAGTCGGGCGGCTGGCCCGGCTCGTTGTAGCCCTCGTCGCGTTTGCCGTTGGCGTTGGTGTCGACGATCAGCGGCGTCCAGCCCTGCGCCTTCGCCGCATCGCCGGTTTCCCAGAACAGCTTGGTGTTGATCCAGCCGGCGACCGCCAGCTTGGGCACGGGGCGCCGCCGAGACCCGTGTTGTTGCTGAGCCAGAGCGTGTTGTCGGCATCCTCGGCGAAGTTCAGGTGATGGGTGCCGAAGCAGGTGTCGATCGTGCGTGAATTTCTTGGTCTTCGGATCGTAGACCGTCACCTGGCGCGAGTTCTGGAAGAAGCCCTCATGCGCCACGTCGAGCGGATAAAGCTGGGCCGAGCGCAGCGGCGAGCCCTGCTTGCAATAGGCCGGAACGTCCTTCGGCGAGCGGTTCTGCGCTGCCCAATAGACCCGTCCGTCCTGGTCCATCGCCGAGGTGTGCGCATTGACCTTGCTGTCCCAGGTCTGCTCCATGCCGAAATAGGGCGAGGGCGCGACGACCTGGTTGGCGAGCGCCGAGCTCGGCGTGCCGTCGCGGACCGGCGGCTCGATCGTGGTCTTGGTGTTGTGCACCGGGTCGAGCACCGGCTGCGCGTTGCTGCTGAGCTCGGTGTCGCCGTAGATCGGGCCATAGGCGTTGATCGTCGGGTTGCGCCGGTCGGTCGTCGTCAGATCGTGCAGGTAGTGCTTCGGGTCGAGCCAGTCGCGCACGGTGATGACGAGATTGCGCTCGACGCCGACCGGCCGCGGCGGGCTGCGGCTCGGGCAGTTCGCCGGCTCTGATCCGGTCGGTCCAGTCGGCGAGCCGGGCGAGCTGGCCGCCATCCGGCGTCATCAGCTGGGTGATGAAGCGCACCATGTCGTGGCCGGCGGGGCCGACCGAGAGCCGATAGGCCCAGGCGTCCTGCGACGACTCGAACTTGCCGAGATTCTCCGGGATGCGTCCGGGTCGCGTAATTGCCCATCTGATGGCAGTTGCCGCAGCCATTGGTCTTGATGAAATTGAGCCACTGGTCCTGCGTCTTGAACATCTCGGGAATGCCGTTGCCCTTGTCGCCGGTGCCGGGGAACAGGCTCTGGTCGGGGATCTTGACCATCGAGTACCAGTAGGCGGCCGGGTAATACCGCGCCGCGGCGGCAAGGCTCGGCGCGACCTCGGCGGTCAGGTCGAGGATGCTTGCCCGGCTCGCGCATCGACCTTCGGCGAGTCGACGAGGCCATAGCCGCGCACCCACACCCTGTAGCTTCGCCTTGGGCAGGTCCGGCATGACGTAGCGGCCGCGTTCGTCGGTGACTGCCATCTTGGCGAAGCGGGTGCCGAGATCGGTCGTCTCGGCGATCACCCAGACCCCGGCTTCCGGCCCAAACCGGCTGGTGACGACCCCGCCGATGTCATCGTCGTCGATCGCTGGCGCGGCCGGTTGCTGCGGCGTCTTGCTGGGCCGCTAGCTCGGACGGAAGGAGCATAGCGGCCATTGCGATGCCGAGCAGCGATCCGGCGAACAACGTCGTTCTGCCGCGCATGGCAGCCTCCTGCGATCCCGCCTCAGGACGGGGTTTGGGCCGGGCCGACATAGCGCATCGAATCGAAATACGCTTTGCCCAATTGCGACGACAGCGTCCGCACATAGAAGGTAGATCCGCCCGGTTGGCCCTCCTCCCAGCTCGGTCCCCATTGGATCTCGAGATAGGCGTGCGTCGCCGGGAGCGAGCCGGACCTTGTCCTTGTAGCCGGTGGGGATACCACTGAGGGGCTGCACGGTGAAGCGATAGGTGCCCGGCGGCAGATCGCGATAGGAAGCGGCCCCGGGCTCGCTCCGTGCGATGGGTTGGCCGTTGGCGTATATTATCGGCGTTCCGAATGCTTCCTCCGGGTCGTTGTCGCGCAGGAGCCACACGCGAGCCATCCCCGGAGCGAGCGCCGGGATCTGCGCCTGCGTTCTCGGCACGTCCCCGGCGGCGCGCAGGCGGAAGGCGCGAGCAGGCAGAAGCCGAGCAAGATCGGCGCGATGAGATGGTATTTCGTGATGCGCATGATCCTCCCCCGTAATGTCCGCTCATCGGCGCCGCGCGTTTTACCCGCGCCGCGGCGCTATTATAACGCTTTTGTCAGGAGACGGCGCATCTTGCGGCAGTGGCGCCCGGTCGGGACCCGGCTCACCCGCCGCAGAAGGAAGGCGGTTCCTCTTTCCGGGGTTGCCGGACTGCCCCTTCTTGAAGCGGGTGTGCAGCGGCGGCCGGCCCGGGCCCACCTTGTAACCGCTCTCGCCGTCCGCCATAGGGCACCTCCTCTCCGTCTCGGAGCTTGCATTTATAGCCGCATTGTGCTATTTTGTCAACTCAAAAACGTGTATTTATAGCAACAACGATGCTAGATGCCGATGCAAATTCTCCCTGCAGCCTCCCTCAGGAGCGCTCAACGCCTCCCTGCTGCCCGAACCCTGTGTCGCGGCATCTAACTATTTGATCTGCATCGCCTTATGGTCGATCGGACGGGCGATTTCCGCGGCGCACCGAAATTCTCCCTGGTCTCAGGGAGGCGCAGCTTGCGCTTGGGTCTGAGCGCGCCATGGCTCTCATCGGGCCGGCACGTTCGAGAAGAGCCCGCCCAGGCCCTCGGCCATTGTCGGGTGCGCGAGGATCGCGTCGCGCAAGCCCGTGTAGGGCATGCCCGCCAGCATCGCGGTCTGCGACCACGGCCATGACTTCGCCGGCCTCGGCGCCGAGCATGGCGAAACCGAGAATGCGGTCGCCGTCGGCCGCGACCAGCGCCTTCATAAAGCCGCGCGTCTCCGAGGTTGTCCGCGTCCGCAACACCGCGGCGATCGGCAGTTTCGCGACGCGGACGGCGATGCCCTGACGCCGGGCCTCGGCTTCGCTCAAGCCGACCCGCGCCAGCGGCGGGTCGGTGAACATGCAGTAGGGCACGAGCCGGTTGCGCGGTGGTGCGGTCGCCGCCGGCCAGATTGTCCCGGATGATGCGGAAATCGTCCTCCGAGACATGCGTGAACTGTGGACTGCCTGCGCACTCGCCAACCGCCCGAGACGTCGGGCGCGCTCGTCTCGAGCCGGTCGTTGACCGCGATATATCCGCGGCGTCGAGCGCGACACCGGCGAGGTCGAGCCCGATCCCGGCGGTATTGGGAGTGCGTCCGGTCGCGACCAGGATATCGCTGCCTTCGATGGTCTGATCGCCCGAGGGCGTGCTGCAATTGAGGCTGACGATTTGTCCCGGACCGGCCCTGCACACCGAGAACCTTGGCGCCGAGATGCACCGCGATGCCTTCGTCGCGCAGCATCTCCAGCAACTGCGGCCGCGACGTCGGAATCTTCCCGGCTGGCGAGCTGTGGTCCCGACCTCCACGATAATCGTCACGCGGCTGCCGAACCGGCGATAGGCTTGGGCCAGTTCGAGGCCGACATAGCCGCCGCCGATGACGATGAGGTGGTCGGGCAGCCGATCGAGCTCGAGCGCCTCGACATTGGTGAGCGGCTCTGCCGCCGCGAGACCTGGAATATCCGGGATCGTCGCATGCGTCCCGAGATTGAGAGACCACGCGATCGCCGGTCAGCACGCGCGTACCGCCGTCGTTCAAACTCACCTCGATGGTCTTCGGCGCAATGAACCGGCCCGTACCCATGATCAGCTCGGCGCCGCTGGCCTTGTAGCGGTCGAGGTGCATGGCGATCAGGCCGTCGACCATGTCGCGCTTGCGCGCCAGCACTCGCTTCATGTCGGTGGCGACGGAACCCGTCACCATTCCGAACCGATCGGCGTGGTGAACCAGATCGGCGACTTTCGCGCTCCAGATCTCGTTCTTGCTGGGAAGGCAGTTGGTGTTCGGGCAGGAGCCGCCGATCAGTTTGCGCTCGACGACGGCGCATGCGATGCCCCGACTTGGCCATGTGCCAGGCCAGCAATTTGCCGCCTGCTCCGCTACCGAGGACGAGCATTTCATAGCGTTCCGGTTGGGGCATCTGTCAACTCCTCAGAGATCGACTCTTCGGTCGCCAGCGGCGCACCGTGAACGCAAACGCGCGATCCTCAAAGCCGATCCCCTATCGAGGGCTCGCCCAGCGCCTAGACGCTCCCGGCGGCGTCATCGCTTGGCGCTGCCCGAAGGCGGTAGCTTGAGCCGGAATCCGACGAGGTCGGCGGCAGCGAACCGATGAGCTGGCGATAGAGCTCGTCGACGTATCTCGCGTCGCTGGCGCTGAAGTTGGGCTGATAAGGCGGCGCGAACTGCTCCGCAGTCGGCCGCACGCGGCGCTGTCCGCGCCGGCTCGCTCGGCGGTCGGCTGGGGTCTCGCCGGCGCGTCCGCCGCCCGTGCTCCAAGGGCGGCGACGAGCAGCCCGGCAGCAAAGGCCAGCATCGCCGCTGCACGGCCCGCCACGGGGCGGTCCTTGTGCCACGGCGCGCGCGGTGCAACGTTCGGAATGCCGGCGTTGGTTGACGACGAGTCGACACTGCCCGCGGCGTCGGCGGAGCGGCTGTCGAATCTCATGATGTATTCCTTCGGTGTTGTTGCGCTGTGCCGGGCCTCGGGTGCCCGAGCGCAACATCTGCGCTCTTGTCTGTCACGCCAATCGATCTTCTGTTTTGCTCAACGACCCCGTTGCGCAAGTCTCGCGCGCTCCCGAGCCGCCTCCTTCTTCTCCAGTGATCTGCCTGTCGCAAATTCTCCGCCGTCAGCAATCGCCTGTGCCAAATGTCCGGATTACCGGCCCGCTCTGGCGAATTTCCGATACCAATCGCCAAGCTGGCGCCAGCTTACGCGGATCTCTTCTCCATGGCGCTTTTCTAGTCGCGATGTCCTGGGTCCGACGTTGTTGAGTGCGTGCGGCTGGTGCGCCTATATCTGCCGTTTAAATCGTTTGATCCTTGCGGATCGCGGAGCCGCTCCGAGCGATAGCATGCATTCCTTGGAGGAATGACCATGGACAGCTTGACTGCGATGGAGGTACTCGTCCGGGTCGTCGAAACCGGCTCGTTCTCCGGCGCGGCGAGACTGCTCCGCGTCGGACAGCCCGCTGTCTCCAAGACCATCGCTCAGCTTGAAGAGCGCCTCGGCGTCCAGCCTGCTGCTCAGGTCGTCGCGCGGGCTCACCCCGACCGAGGCAGGCCAGAACTTTTACGAGCGCGCCAAGCGCTCGATCGAGGAGGCAGACGAGGCGGAGCTCGCGGCGCGCGACGCGGGCACCGGTCTTGCGGGCCGGTTGCGCTTCAGCTCGGGCGTCACGTTCGGCAGGCCCACATCATTCCGCGGCTGCCGCTATTCCTCGCAGCGCATCCCGAGCTCACGGTCGAAGCGATCCTCGACGACCGCGATGTCGACTTGATCGAGGAAGGGATCGATGTGGGATTTCTCATGGGCATGCTCGCCGACTCCACGATGGTGGCGCGCAAGATCGGACAATCGCGTCGACTGGTGCTCGGCACACCCTCTTATTTCGAGAAAGCGGGGAGCCGTCGACGCCGGCTGAGCTGGCAGATCATCAGGCTGTGATCTGTGATTTATGTCCAGTGAAGGGACGCGCTGACCTGGTCGTTCCCGGCATCGGCACTGCGGAGGAAACCGTCACACTGAAGGGCAATGTGCGGACCACGGCGGCGGAGGGCCTGCGCGAGGCGGTCTTTGCCGGCCTCGGGTTGTGCGTCGCCTCCGAATGGATGTTTCAGCCCGATCTCGACAACGGCAGGGTCAAGCAGGTATTGCCGGCCTGGACCCTGCCGTCGATGGATTTGTGGGCGGCATTCCGACCGGCCGCCGCGCCAGCGCGAAAGCGCGCGCCTTCACCGCCTTCGTCGAGGATCAGCTACGCCAGACCAACTTCGCGGACCGACCCGCCCGTCGGGCAAGCGAGCCGCACTGCAATAACGGGAGCGCCGCATGACGGTCAAGGTCCAGGTTGGTCCACCGCAGATCGCGATTCACCAAGGCCAGACGGTGCTGATCACCGAGGAGGACGGGCAGATCAACTGGCCGAGCGAAAAGGGCCTCTATTTCTTCGATACGCGGGTTGTCAGCAGCTGGCGTCATTTATGCCAACGGCGAACCATGGGAACTGCTGAACGGCGGCGCCATCAGCTACTACGCATCCCGCATCTTCCTGACCAATCGCGTCTTTGCTCACCGAAGACGGCACGATCCCGCCGCGCACGCATGGGCCTCATCCATCAGCCGATCGATCAGCGGCGGCATGCACGAGGACCTTGACATCACCAACGACGGCATGAAGCCGGTGATGTTCCAGCTCGAGATCGCGCTCCGCTGCGATTTTGCCGACATCTTCGAGGTGAAGTCGGGCCAGTATTGTGCGCCGGGGCCGGATCACCACGGAATGGTCCGCAGCGCACCAGCATCTGCGCACCACCTACCGCAATGGCGACTTCAGCCGCGCTGGTGACGATCTCCCCGGCGCACTCGTCCGCAAAAGCGGTATACGCCAACGGACGGCTCAGCTTCGAGGTGGCGCTCAAACCGGGCGAGGCATGGCATTGCTGCCTCCTCTATACGCTGACGGACGGCGACCGGCATTTAGCTTCGCCGACCGCACTGCGTCGGGCATAGCCACAAGTCGCACCACGCCGAGACGATGGCGGACTGGCTACAAAACGTTGTCAAGATCCAGACCAGCAACGAAGAATTCTATCGCCTGTTTCGCCAGGCACTCGAGGATATGGCTGCGCTCCGCCTGCCGATCGCAGGCACGGATCACATGGTCTTCCTGCCTGCCGCCGGACTCCCTTGGTTCGTGGCCCCGTTCGGACGCGACAGCCTGATCGTCTCGCTGCAGAACACCCTTATCTATCCGGAGTTTGCACGCGGAGCATTGGAGGTTCTCGGCTCCCTGCAAGCAAAGGAAGAGGACGACTACCGCGATGCCGAGCCCGGCAAGATACTGCATGAAATACGCTATGGCGAACTTGCGCATTTCAAGCTGATCCCGCACACGCCCTATTACGGCACCGCGGATGCCACGCCGCTCTATCTGATCACTTTGCACTCCGCCTGGCGCGCGACCGGCGACCGGAGCTCTTGGAGCGGCATCTCGAGACTGCAGAAGGATGCCTGTCCTGGATCGACAAATATGGCGACCGCGACGGCGACGGTTTCCAGGAATACCAGACGCGCTCTCCGGTCGGCTACGAGAACATGGGCTGGAAGGATTCGGGTGATTCCGTTGTCTATCCCGGATGGCTCGCTGGTCAAAGGGCCAAAGGCGCTCTGTGAGCTGCAAGGCTATGTCTACGATGCCTGGGTGCGCATGGCCGAGGTGTTCGATGCGCTCGGCAAGCCGGACCGCGCGCAGGCGTTGCGCGCGAAAGCCGGCTGCGCTGTTCGACCACTTCAACGAAGCCTTCTGGGACGAAGAACTCGGCTTCTATGCCTATGCGCTCGATGGCGAGAAGAAGAAGGTGCTGACCGTCGCATCCAACGCCGGACATTGCCTCTGGTCCGGCATCGTGCCTCCCGAGCGCGCCAAGAAAGTGGTGGAACGCCTGATGGCGCCGGACATGTGGACCGGATGGGGCATTCGCACGCTTTCCGCCAATCACCCGGCGTTCAATCCGTACAATTATCAGACGGGTTCGGTCTGGCCGCACGACAACGCGATCATCGCGATGGGCTTCAAATACTATGGCTTCGGCGCGGAGGCGGCGCGGATCGCGCACGACATCAGCGTTGCAGCAGAGCCACTTCCGGCTCAACCAGCTGCCGGAGCTGTACACCGCATTCGAGCGCGAAGAGACCAACTTTCCCGGTGCAATACATCGGCGCGAACGTGCCGCAAGCCTGGGCGGCCGGCTCGGCCTTTATGCTGACACAGGCCCTATTGGGATTTCTGCCGGATGCGCCGCGCAACAAGCTGTATATCGACCCGTCGCTTCCGAGATGGCTGCCCGACCTGACGGTGCACGACCTCCGCGTCGGTAAGCACAAGCTCGACATCCGCTTCTGGCGCGAGGGCGAGGAGACCGCGTTCGAGGTGATCAAGGGTGACCCCAGCCTGGTGGAGCGCTGCGACCCTGGCATCCAAGGTCGCGCAGCTGAGAACCGCGTCCGATGCACTCTAGCTGATGGCAACCCCGACCTTGAGACATGGCGTCCAGCGCCCTCGGCAGGCGATCGGATTAGCGCAAAGCTGTTCGGTACTCAGCAAAGTCGTCCAAGAGCGGCCGATCGGTATGGCGTAGATCGGTGAGCGCCAGTTGGAGGAAGCACACTCAAGGAGAAGAAGCCATGCCCGCTACCAATAATCGCGCTGGAGAAGAGCCGGCCGATCCGGTGCTGTGAGCCGCAGGCACACGTCGCCGACGCCGGGGCGACGCTCGAATTCGACCGGTTTTCAGCGTATTGCTGCGCCGGCGTGAGTTGCTTAGCCGAGGGCGTCCCGATCGAGTTGGGGACGCGCGCTTTCGATCTGCTCCTGGTCCTGCTCGAAGCAGATGGCGCATTGGTCACGAAGGAAGAGCTGTTGAGCCGAGTTTGGCAGGGTGTCGTTGTCGCTGAGGAGAATTTGAAGGTCCAGATCGCTGCACTGCGCAAGGCCCTCGGCAAGGGCCGTGACTTTTATCCGCACCGACTTCGGCCGCGGCTACCGGATTTACCGCTGCCGTGCGTTCGACATCCGGCTGGATTTCCCGTCGGCGTCCGACGCGCGAGTGGCATCGGTCGCGTCGAACGCGGCGCGCTCGGGGCATCACTAGCGTTGCGACCAACGAAACTGCCCGGGAGTCATTCCAAGCATCTGACGAAAATGGCGCGCGAAGTGACTTTGGTCCGGAGAAACCGGCGGCGAGCGCGATTTCGGATAGTGACAGCTCGGAGCGAGCCAACATCTCCTGCGCTCGCGCGACGACGTCGCTGCTGACGAGATAGTGGTGGGGCGTCACACCGGCCGACTGCTTGAATGCTCGTGCGAAAATGGTACAACGACAATCCTGCAACACCGGCGAGTGCCGCGGAGTTCGATGCTATCGCCAGATATGCGTTTCCACGTATTCAGCGTACCCGACGCATGGCGCCGGGCGGCGGGAGACCGCCGCGGGTTTGCGGCGCCGGCGCGAACTGCCTCATATTGGCCAGTAAATCCGATCGCGGGCGTGTATGTAGAGCCATGCTGGCTGCGTTCTGCCAGGCGCCGAGATCCTCTCGGGGTGTCACCAGCGCAGGCCGGGTCTCATCGCTCCCGGCGATGACGAGCAGCGTCGGGATATCGGTCGTATCCTTCCTCCGAAAGAGCGCGCGGTCTTGTTGCAGCAGAGGGTCCACTGGACGACACCAGGCGCGGCAGCGCGCGATCATCGAGCAAGAGCGAAGTGCGCGCGGTTCGGGTTGCGCCGACAACGCGTTGGCTGCCGTCGACGGCCAGCAGCATCCCTGTGATGCCTCTCCCCGGCGGCGCAACCGCCACGATCCACTGTCGGCTGAACTGTTCCTGGAAGAATCGGCTCCTCTATGGCGCCCGCCGACGCCGCAGTAAGTGCGCCTGTCGAATACATGTGCGCGCTCCGACCGCTCCGGATCGCGATTGCCGAGACATCCAAAACCGCGATCAATCTCCCATCGACGTTCGAAAATGGGCGCGCCCGAACAACTGAGATTTATGCGCCGCGATCGATAGTGCTGGCCGCTCTGTGGACCGTTACAGGCCGCTCCTCGGCAATGCAGGTAACCGATGCCATTGGTCCCCTCGATGCGCCTCGGACCACACGCCGCCGAGCCAGGTTCCCCAGTATTTAAATCGGCTCGCACTCGCTCTGGTCGCCACGGTGCTCGACGGCAACCCCGGCCGTGTTACAGAACAAAGAGTATATCCGCTTCGCGAACTACCCTTATAAAGTCAGTTGTCGACTCCTCCCTGTGCACTTAGAATCAGCTGGTCGAGCGGCTCACGGATCTCTACGAAGCTCGTGGGGAGCGAGGATACGTGGTGTCTCGTTACTATCAGGATTAACGCCATGCTTGTTCGCGGATCGCTCCCAGGAGGTCGATACCTCCTCCGTACCCCGTATGAGCGTGTCCCCTTGCGCGACCAAATAAACGCCCTCGGCATGTCGCGCGGGCATGTCTATCGATCGGACAGAGTGCGCTGAGCTCGCCATTACTCAACTGATATGGTGGTGATATAGGTGGCTGCCGAATGTTGCCCATTTTTGGGTGGCTGAGGACCGATTACATGACATTTCGGCGCGGACCGCCAAATGCCGCACCGCAAAACCGTGGCGCCGACAGAGGATTTCGGCGACGCGGCGGCGGTGGCAGACCTGCCAATCGGCTTCGTAGCACAGCAGGCAGCTCGGCGCGGCTTGGGCGATTTCGCCGGCCTCCTGCAGCGTCGAGCTCGGCTTCGGGGCGGGCGAGCTTCTCCTCGACGATCGCCCCAGAACCGGCTCCCATTCGCGGCGCCGGTTGGCGAGGCGGCCCTCCGGCGGCGTGCCGAGCGCCGCGAGATGGACATAGCGCATCCCAGCCTCCTCGATCGCCGCCGCGAGCTGGCGCTTGAGAAGCCGGGCCGGCGCGAGATCGGCCGGTCGCGCACGTCGATCAACGTCGCCACACCCGCCCCGGCGAGGGTGGCGAGGACGTCCTTCAGCAGCGCCTTCTCGTAGCCGATCGTGATACAGCGTCGGCAGTCGGTCATGCGCTGCGGTAGCGCTCGACCGCGGCCGGGTCGAGCTCGATGCCGAGACCGGGCCGCTCCGGCAGCCGGATCGTGCCGTCGCGCTCCTCGCGGAACGGCTCCTTCAGCAGCTCGTCGCGCAGCCCGTTCGGGTTCTGGTCGAATTCGAGCACCAGCCCGTTCGGGATCGAGGCGACGAAATGCAGCGCCGCGGCGAGCAACACCGCGCCGGCGAAGGCGTGCGGCGCCACCATCAGGTGGTGCGCCTGCGCCAGCGCGGCGATGCGGCGGCATTCGGAGAACCCGCCGGCCCAGGCGATGTCGGGCTGCACGATGTCGACCGCACCGCGGGTGATCAGCTCGCGAAAGCCGTAGAGCCCGACCTCCGTCTCGTAGCCGGCGATCGGCGTGGCCGAGCGCCGCGGCGACCCGGGCGCTGCCGTCGATGTCGTCGGTCGCGACCGGCTCCTCGATCCAGTAGAGATCATAGGGCTCCAGTCGCGCGGCCCATCTCGGATCGCCATCGCCGGGCTCCAGGCGCAGTTGACGTCGACCATCAGCTTGGCGTGCGGGCCGAGCGCCTTGCGCACCGCCGCGACCCGGGCGATGTCCTCCTCGGGCTCGACCTCGCACAGCTCGGCATGGTCCGACCAGATGGCGCAGATGGGTCTGCGTCGACGGGTTGCGCCCGATCTTCATCTTCATGCCCTTGAAGCCGCGGGCGCGGTAGCCCTCGGCCTCGCCGGCGAGGTCGTCGACCGCCTTGCCCTCCTGGTAGAAGCCGCCGCTGGCATAGGCCTCGACCCGGTCGCGGCAGCCGCCGAGCAGGCGATAGAGCGGCAGTCCCGGCGACCTTGCCGGCGATGTCCCACAGCGCGATGTCGATGCCGCTGATCGCGTTCATGACGATGCCGCGGCGGCCGTATTGGCGGGTGCGCGCGAACATCTTCTGCCACAGCCCCTCGATCAGCAGCGGGTCCTCGCCGATCAGCATCGGCCGCAACTGCTTCTCGATGACGTCGCGGGTGCTGCCGCCGCCGACCCCGGCCTCGCCGATCCCGATCATCCCGCTCGTCGGTCTCGATCTCGACCAGGAGCGCGCCGCGCCGCGCCTGCATGCCGCCGGCGCTGCCATAGGGCGGCTCGCAGCGGCAGGACAGCGGTATCGTGCGGATATCGACGATCTTCATGATTTCAGCCCTCGCTCAGCACCGCCGTCGATGCTAACACGACCGGGGTCACAGCCAAACGGAGGGAAGAGTGCTGCACGATCCTCGATCTCAATGCCGAGCTCGCCAAGCTCAAGATGCTGCGCGGACGCACCCCGGAGACACCGGAAGCCGATCGGGCGGGCGCCTTTGCGCGATTGGCGCCGTACCGCGACAGCGCCATCAACCTCGCCAAATTCTCCGGCGAAGGCCCATGGGAGCGCCACCCCAACGGCGACGAGATCGTGCAGGTCGTCGACGGTGCCACGACGTTTCACATCATGGCCGAGGACGGGCCGCAATCCTATGCTGCTAAAGGCCGGGATGGTGGTGATCGTGCCGCAAGGGAAGTGGCACCGCTTCGAGGCGCCGGATGGTGTCACCTTGATGACCACCACACCTCAGCCGACCCAGCACCTCACCTTCGCCATCGACGATCCGCGCTACGCTAGACAAGGGACTGACGCATGGAAAAATTCACGACGCTGAGCGGTGTTGCCGCACCGCTGCCGATCGATCAATCTCGACACCGACAAGATCTTCCCGGCGGTCTACCTGAAGACGATCAAGCGCACCGGGCTGTCGCAATGGCTGTTCCAGGAGATCCGCTTTCGCGCCCGACGGATCGGAGAACCCGGATTTCGTGCTCAACCAGGCGCCCTATCGCAACGCCAAGATCATCGATCGCGCGGCGACAATTTCGGCTGCGGGTCGAGCCGCGAGCACGCGCCCTGGGCGCTGCTCGATTTCGGCATCCGCTGCGTCATCGCGCCGAGCTTCGCCGACATCTTCTACAATAACTGCTTCAAGAACGGCATGCTGCCGATCGCGCTGCCGCAAGGAGATCGTCGACGAGCTGATGGAAGACGCCAGGAAAGGCGCCAACGCGGTGATGACGATCGACCTCGAAACGCAGACGATCTCGCGCGCCGGACGGCGAGAAGGTGCATTTCGAGCATCGACGCGTTCCGCAAGCATTGCCTGCTTGAACGGGCTCGACGACATCGGCCTGACCGAGCAGAAGGGCAGCCGAGATCGCCGCCTACGAGGAAAAGAGCGCGGCTCGCGCGGCCGTGGCAGTTCGGCATGATCCGGCCGGGGCCTGAGCCGTGGCGGAAAGCCGTGCGTCGAACCGCAAGGTCCTGGTGCTGCCGGGCGACGGCATCGGCCCGGAGATCATGCGCGAGGTTCATGCGCGTCGTCGAATTCTTCGACCGGCGCCGCATCGCCAGCTTCGAGGTCGCCGAGGGTGCTGGTCGGCGGCGCCGCCTACGAGGCCTACGGCACGCCGCTGACCGAGGCGACGCTGGCCCAGGCGCTGCGCCAGCGACGCGGTGCTGTTCGGCGCGCGTCGGCGGGCCGAAATGGGACACGCTGCCGTTCGAGTTGCGCCCGAGCGCGGCATCCTGCGGCTGCGCAAGGAAATGGATCTGTTCGCCAATCTGCGCCCGGCGGTGGTGTTCGATGCGCTCGCCGACGCGTCGAGCCTGAAGCGCGAGCTCGTCGCCGGGCTCGATCTGATGATCGTGCGCGAACTGACCGGCGGCATCTATTTCGGCGAGCCGCGCGGCGATCGAGACCGCTGCCCGACGGCACGCCGCCGCGGCATCAACACCGAAGTCTACACCGAGGCCGAGATCGAGCGCGTCGTCCGCGTCGGCCTGCGAGCTGGCGACGAAGCGCCAGCGGCCGCGTCTGCGAGGTCGACAAGGCCAATGTCATGGAGTCGGGCGGCTGTGGCGCGAGGTCGCCGCAGCGGGTGCGCGACGCCGACTACCCGCGATGTCGAGCTCGTCGTTCATGTACGCCGACAATTGCGCGATGCAGCTGGTGCGCAACCCGAAGCAGTTCGACGTGATCGTCACCAGCAATCTGTTCGGCGACATCCTGTCGGATTGCGCGGCGATGCTGACGGGCTCGCTCGGCATGCTGCCCTCGGCCTCGCTCGGCGCGGCCGGACGCGACCGGGCGGCGCAAGGCGCTCTACGAGCCGGTGCATGGCAGCGCCCCGACATCGCCGGCAAGGACGTCGCCAACCCGCTCGCCTGCATCCTCTCCTTCGCGATGATGCTGCGCTATTCGTTCGACCTGGCCGAGGAGGCCGATCTCGTCGAGGATGCGGTGCGCCGCGCCCTGGCCGCCGGGGTGCGCACCGCGCGACATCCGTGCAGCCGAATACCGCGCGCGGTCTCGACCCGCGGTGATGGGCGACACGATCCTGCGCGAGCTCGAAAAGGCGGCCTGAGGCGCAATTCGGGCGCGAGCGGCGCCGCGCGCCTCCAAACCCCGGGTATCGAGAAGGTCCTATCCCCGATGCCGACGCGTTTCGGCCACGGATGGCAGTGGTAGGCGGGATGGCCATTCGAGGACTAATGCTATCTCGGGTTGTCCCAAAATGACCGGTCCGCCGGGATCGGCGCGGGCAAAATCTACAGCGGGGCTCCTCTTCCCGAGGTTGTAGCGCTCCCGATCGCCGCTTTCGCAAATCGCCCGCGCACCTGCATCGGCGGCGTATCCTCCACCTCGTCGACCATATGTGCCTCGCCTTCGAAGCGTCAGCCATGCCCCCACCAGGCGCCGATCAACCTTGGACGATGCGGCGCGGGTTGGGCAATTCTGTGGATGTTCAGTCTCGCAACCGCGAGCACCGGCCCGCGGGAGCGGCTCCGAATCGCTGCGCGTTGTGATTTTCGCCAGACGATTTCTCCGGGGTCGGGCTCGGCCCGCCCTGGGCACGCCGCCGGGGCGGTTGACTTGAAAGGGCGGTCGGCGGCAAAGATCACCCTATATGCGAGCATCAGCGAGGCGCGCCGCGTAAACAGGTCCGCGCGGCGCGAGCTGGGAAGGAGATGGAGATGAGCGGTCTGAGCAGGCGGTCGGTGCTTCGCAGCTCGCTGGCTGCTGGCGCGCGGCCGGGACCTTGGCGCGCCCTATATCGCCAACGCCGCGGCCACGACCGCGGATGTGTGGTGGGCGCAGGGCTTCGTCCAGGAAGAGGATGTGGCGTTCAAAAAGGTCGTCGCGGATTACGAGAAGGCCAGCGGCAACACGATCGAGCTCAGCATCATGCCGTTCGCGCCGCAGCGCCAGAAGATCGTCTCGGCGGTGACCAGCGGCGTCGTCCCGGACATGTTCCCCAACAACCCGGCCGAGGCCATCGCGCTATTCGCCTGGGACGACAAGCTGGTCGACGTGACCGACGTCGTCGCGACGCAACGCGAGGAGTTTACCGAGACCGCGCTGCTCAACGTCAACTGCTACAACAGCGTCACAAAAAAGCGCAGCTTCTACGGCGTGCCCTGACGCTCGGGTGCTTGCCGAACCATGTCTGGCAGCCGCTGGTCGAGAAGGCCGGCTACAAGATGGAGGACATCCCGAAGACCTGGGATGCCTATTACGATTTCTTCAAGGACGTGCAGAAGAAATTGCGCGAGCAGGGCGTGCGCAACGTCTATGGCCTCGGTCTCAACGTGACCACCAACGGCAACGACCCCAACAACGTGTTCAACTATTTCCTGACCGCCTATGGCGGCCAGGACATCGTCACCAAGGACGGCAAACTGCACCTCGACGACCCGAAGGTGAAGGAGGCGGTGATCAAGGCGCTGACCTATCCGACGACCGCCTACAAGGAAGGCTTTGTGCCGCCGAGCGCGATCAACTGGAACGACGCCGACGACAACAACGCCTTTCACGCCAAGACGATCGTCATGGACCTCGACGGCACGATCTCGACCGAGGTCGCGGTGCTGTCGCAAGGCAAGAAGGAGGATTACGACGATATCGTCACGATGGGCCTGGCGCTCAGCAACGAGGGCAAGCCGGTGCCGAGCCCGGCCGGCAACTACCTCGCGGTCCTGATCCCGAAGGGGCAAAGAACGTCGCGGTCGCCAAGGATTTCCTCAAATATTTCATCCAGCCGAAGGTCATCAACGAGTTGCTGAAAACCGGGCTCGGCCGCGAGCATCCGTGCGATGCCGTCGATCGTCAAGGACGACCCGTGGTGGTTCGACCGAGGACCCGCACCGTGGCGGCCTATGTCGCAGCAGGGCCGTGCTCGGCCCGACCCTGCCGCAATTCTGGGTCTACAACCCGGCCTATGCCCAGGTCCAGAACGAGCATACCTTCATGACCGGCTGGATGGACATCATCCAGAGCGGCATGGCCCCGCAGGCGGCCGCGGAGAAGGCGTTCAAGCGGGTCGAGGAGATCTTCGCGAAATACCCGATCGGCTAGCGGCTAGGGGGATCACCCGAAGCGCCGGCCAAGGGCGCCGCAACAGACCACCGAATGGACAGCAGAGGCGCACGGCGATGCCGGCGCAAGCTGGCGAAGGAGATGCGTGAGATGAGCGTCTGAGCAGACGGTCGGTGCTTCGCAGCTCGCTGGCCGCAGCGGCGGCGGGACGTTGGCGCGCCCGTATATCGCCAACGCCGCAGGCGAAGACCGCGGAAGTGTGGTGGGCGCAGGGCTTCGTCCCGGAAGAGGATGTGGCGATCAAGAAGATCGTCGCGGATTACGAGAAGGCCAGCGGCAACAAGATCGAGCTCAGCATCATGCCGTTCGCGCCGCAGCGCCAGAAGATCGTCTCGGCGGTGACCAGCGGCGTCGTCCCGGACATGTTCCCCAACAACCCGGGCGAGGCCATCGCGCTGTACGCCTGGGACGACAAGCTGGTCGATGTCAGCGACGTCGTGGCGACGCAACGGGAGGAGTTCACCGAGACCGCGCTGCTCAACGTCGAACTGCTACAACAGCGTCACGAAAAAGCGCAGCTTCTACGGCGTGCCCTTGACGCATCGATGTGCTGCCGAACCATGTCTGGCAGCCGCTGGTCGAGAAGGCCGGCTACAAGATCGAGGACATCCCGAAGACCTGGGATGCCTATTACGATTTCTTCAAGGACGTGCAGAAGAAGTTGCGCGCGCAGGGCGTGCGCAACGTCTATGGCCTCGGTCTCAACGTGACCACCAACGGCAACGATCCCAACAACGTGTTCAACTATTTCCTGACCGCCTATGGCGGCCAGGACATCGTCACCAAGGACGGCAAATTGCACCTCGACGACCCGAAGGTGAAGGAGGCGGTGATCAAGGCGCTGACCTATCCGACGACCGCCTACAAGGAAGGCTTTGTGCCGCCGAGCGCGATCAACTGGAACGACGCCGACGACAACAACGCCTTTCACGCCAAGACGATCGTCATGGATCTCGACGGCACGATCTCGACCGAGGTCGCGGTGCTGTCACAAGGCAAGAAGGAGGATTACGACGATATCGTCACGATGGGCCTGGCGCTCAGCAACGAGGGCAAGCCGGTGCCGAGCCTGGCCGGCAACGCCTCGCGGCCTGATCCCGAAGGGGCAAAGAACGTCGAGGTCGCCAAGGATTTCCTCAAATATTTCATCCAGCCGAAGGTCAACAACGAGTTGCTGAAGACCGGGCTCGGCCGCGAGCATCCCGTGCGATGCCGTCGATCGTCAAGGACGACCCGTGGTGGTTCGCCGGACCCGCACCGGGCGGCATACGTCGAGCAGGGCCTGCTCGGCCCGACCCTGCCGCAATTCTGGGTCTACAACCCGGCCTATGCCCAGGTCCAGAACGAGCATGCCTTCATGACGGGCTGGATGGACATCATCCAGGGCGGCATGGCCCCGCAGGCGGCGGCGGAGAAGGCGTTCAAGCGGGTCGAGGAGATCTTCGCGAAAATACCCGATAGCGTAGAAGGCTGAAAGGGCGGTAGGACACCGGAACGCCCAGCCATGGGGCGCCAGCAGGGGAGACGCAGTTGGCCATCTGACGCGGGCGGTCGGTGCTTCGCAGCTCGGCTCGCCTTGTGGCGCGGCCGGGACCTTGGCGCGGCCCTATATCGCCAACGCCGCGGCGAAGACCGCGGAATGTGTGGTGGGCCCAGGGCTTCGTCCCGGAAGAGGATGTGGCGATCAAGAAGATCGTCGCGGATTACGAGAAGGCCAGCGGCAACACGATCGAGCTCAGCATCATGCCGTTCGCGCCGCAGCGCCAGAAGATCGTCTCGGCGGTGACCAGCGGCGTCGTCCCGGACATGTTCCCCAACAACCCGGCCGAGGCCATCGCGCTATTCGCCTGGGACGGACAAGCTGGTCGATGTCAGCGACGTCGTGGCGACGCAACGGGAGGAGTTCACCGAGACCGCGCTGACTCAACGTCAACTGCTACAACAGCGTCACGAAAAAGCGCAGCTTTTATGGCGTGCCCTTGACGCAGCGAGTGTCTGCCGAACCATGTCTGGCAGCCGCTGGTCGAGAAGGCCGGCTACAAGATCGAGGACATCCCGAAGACCTGGGATGCCTATTACGATTTCTTCAAGGACGTGCAGAAGAAATTGCGCGCAGCAGGCGCGTGCGCAACGTCTATGGCCTCGGTCTCAACGTGACCACCAACGGCAACGACCCCAACACCGTGTTCAACTATTTCCTGACCGCCTATGGCGGCCAGGACATCGTCACCAAGGACGGCAAATTGCACCTCGACGACCCGAAGGTGAAGGAGGCGGTGATCAAGGCGCTGACCTATCCGACGACCGCCTACAAGGAAGGCTTTGTGCCGCCGAGCGCGATCAACTGGAACGACGCCGACGACAACAACGCCTTTCACGCCAAGACAGATCGTCATGGACCTCGACGGCACGATCTCGACCGAGGTCGCGGTGCTGTCGCAAGGCAAGAAGGAGGATTACGACGATATCGTCACGATGGGCCTGGCGCTCAGCAACGACGGCAAGCCGGTGCCGAGCCTGGCCGGCAGCGCTCAGCGTCCTGATCCCGAAGGGGCAAAGAACGTCGAGGTCGCCAAGGATTTCCTCAAATATTTCATCCAGCCGAAGGTCAACAACGAGTTGCTGAAAACCGGGCTCGGCCGCAGAGCATCCCGTGCGATGCCGTCGATCGTGCAAGGATGACCCGTGGTGGTTCGACCGAAGACCCGCACCGTGGCGGCCTACGTCGAGCAGGGCCGTGCTCGGCCCGACCCTGCCGCAATTCTGGGTCTACAACCCGGCCTATGCCCAGGTCCAGAACGAGCATGCCTTCATGACCGGCTGGATGGACATCATCCAGGGCGGCATGGCCCCGCAGGCGGCGGCGGAGAAGGCGTTCAAGCGGGTCGAGGAGATCTTCGCGGAAATACCCGATGCTCAGAGTTGAACGCGGTCGTCGAACCAGCGCAGAGAGGCGGACATGACCATCTTGACACGGCGGTCAATGCTTCGCAGCTCTCTGGCTCTGACCGCTGCGGGCGCCTCTGGCGCGCCCCTATATCGCCAACGCGGCGGCCACGACCGCGGCCGTGTGGTGGGTTCAGGGTTTCGCCCAGGAAGAGGACGTTTCGTTCAAAAGATCGTCGCCGATTACGAGAAGGCCAGCGGCAACACGATCGACTACAGCATCATGCCCTATGCGCCGATGCGCCAGAAGATCGTCTCGGCGGTGACCAGCGGCGTCGTCCCGGATCTGTTCCAGAACACCCCGGCCGAGATCATCGCGCTTTACGCCTGGCAGGACAAGCTGGTCGACGTGAGCGACGTCGTCGAGACGCAACGGGAGGAGTACACCGAGACCGCGCTGCTCACGGCCCGCTGCTACAACAACGTCGAGAAGAAGCGCAGCTATTACGGTGTGCCTTATACCGTCGGCGCTTCGATGAACCATGTCTGGCGGCCGCTGGTCGAGAAGGCCGGCTACAAGATGGAGGACATCCCGAAGACCTGGGATGCCTATCTACGATTTCTTCAAGGACGTGCAGAAGAAATTGCGCGCCCAGGGCATGCGTCAATGTCTATGGCCTCGGTTTTCAGCTGAACACCGCCGGCAACGACTCCAACGCACGGTCCAACGATTTCCTGATCGCGTATGGCGGTCAGGACATCGTCACCAAGGATGGCAAATTGCACCTCGACGACCCGAAGGTGCGCAAGGCGGCGATCGAGATGCTGACCTATCCGACCACCGCCTACAAGGAAGGCTTTGTGCCGCCGGGCGCGATCAACTGGAACGACGCCGACGACAACAACGCCTTCCACGCCAAAGCAGATCGTCATGGATATCGAGGGCTCGCTCTCGACCGAGGTCGCCATCATCAAGGACGAGCAAGCGATTATCAACGACATCGTGACGATGGGCCTGGCGCTCAGCAACGACGGCAAGCCGGTGCCGAGCCCAGCAAGGAAGCCTCTGCGGCCTGATCCCGAAGGGGGCAAAGAACGTCGCGGTGGCCAAGGACTTCCTTAAATATTTGATCCAGCCGCAGGTCCTGAACGAGTTGCTGAAGACGGGGCTTGGCCGCAATCTGCCGGCGATGCCGGCGATCGTGAAGAACGACCCGTGGTGGCTCGACCCCAAAGATCCGCACCGGGGGACTTACGTCCAGCAGGGCCTGTTCGGCCCGACCGTGCCGACCTTCTGGACCTCCAACCCGGCCTATGCCCAGGTCCAGAACGAGCATGTCTGGCAGACGGCCTGGGCCGAGATCATTCAGGACAGGGCGACGCCGCAGGCCGCGGCAGAGAAGGCGTTCAAGCGGGTCGAGGAGATCTTCGCGAAATACCCGATCGCCTAGGGCCGGGGACCGCGATCCATACGGCGGAGGCAGGCAGACGCAGCACCGGAGCCGGAGACGCGATGACGATCCTGACGCGGCGTTCGGTGCTTCGCAGCTTCGGCGCCTGTGGCCGCGGCCGGAGCCTTGGCGCGGCCCTTTATCGCCAACGCCGCGGCCACGACCGCGACGGTGTGGTGGGTGCAGGGCTTCGTCCGAGGAAGAGGATATCTCGTTCAAGAAGATCGTCGCCGATTACCAGAAGGCGAGCGGCAACACGATCGACTACAGCATCATGCCCTTCGCGCCGCTGCGCCAGAAGATCGTCGCGGCGGTGACCAGCGGCGTCGTCCCGGACATGTTCCAGAACAACCCGGGCGAGATCATCGCGCTCGTACGCCTGGGACGACAAGCTGGTCGACTGTCAGCGACGTCGTCGAGACGCAGCAGGAGGAATACACCGAGACCGCGCTGCTCACGGCCCACTGCTACAACAACGTCGAGAAGAAGCGCAGCTTTACGGCGTGCCTTATACGGTCGACGCGTTTGCCGAACCATGTCTGGCGGCCGCTGGTCGAGAAGGCCGGCTACAAGATGGAGGACATCCCGAAGACCTGGGATGCCTTACTACGATTTCTTCAAGGACGTGCAGAAAAATCTGCGCGCCCAGGGCGATGCGCAAGGTCTATGGCCTCGGGTTCCAGCTGACCACCAACGGCAACGATCTGCAACTCCGTTGTTCAATTATTTCCTGATCGCCTATGGCGGCCAGGACATCGTCACCAAGGATGGCAAACTGCACCTCGACGACCCGAAGGTGCGCGAGGCGGCGATCAAGGCGCTGACCTATCCGACGACCGCCTACAAGGAAGGCTTTGTGCCGCCGGGCGCGATCAACTGGAACGACGCCGACGACAACAACGCCTTCCACGCCAAGCAGATCGTGATGGATCTCGACGGCACGCTCTCGACCGAGGTCGCGGTGCTGTCACAGGAAAGAAGGAGGATTACGACGACATCGTCACGATGGGCCTGCGCGCTCAGCAATGACGGCAAGCCGGTGCCGAGCCGGGCCAGCAGCCTCTGCGGCCTGATCCCGAAGGGGGCGAAGAACGTCGCGGTGGCCAAGGACTTCCTCAAATATTTGATCCAGCCGAAGGTCTGCAACGAGTATGCTGAAGACCGGGCTCGGCCGCAGACATGCCGGCGATGCCGGTCGATCGTGAAGGACGACCCGTGGTGGCTCGACCAGGACCCGCACCGGGCGGCCTACGTCCACGCAGGGCCTGCTCGGCCCGACCCTGCCGCAATTCTGGGTCTTCAACCCGGCCTATGCCCAGGTCCAGAACGAGCATGTCTGGCACGACCGCCTGGGCGGACATCATCACCGGCAGGATGACGCCACAAGCCGCCGCCGAAAGGCCTTTAAGCGCGCCGAGGGAGATTCTCGCGAAATATCCGATCTGACCGGGCGGAACAGCCGGCCGAGATGCAGACACAGCCTCGCCTGCCGCGCTGCGGTAACAATAAACGGCACCGGACACCCGGCGATAACGTTTGAGCCGGCCACGCTGCCGTCCTATATTAAATGGAGCTAAGGGAAGATGCTGCTCTCGACAGCGCTTTTCGCGGGCGCGAGCAGGGAAGGAGACGGCGTATGCCGGCGTCTGACGCGGCGTTCGGTGCTTCGCAGCTCACTGTCGCGTTTGCCGCGGCCGGGCACTCTGGCGCGGCCCTATATCGCCAATGCGCAGGCGACGACCGCCGAAGTGTGGTTCGCGGCCAGGGCTTCGCCGAAGAAGGAGGATATCGCCCTGAAAAAGCTGGTCGCCGAATACGAGAAGGCGAGCGGCAACAAGATCGATCTGCAGCATCATCCCGTTCGCGCCGCTGCGCCAGAAGGCGGTCTCGGCGATCCACGAGCGGCGTCGTCCCGGACATCATGGAGGCTGCCGACCTCGAATTTGCGCCGCTGCAACGCCTGGGACGACAAGCTCGTCGATGTCAGCGACATCGTCGAAGCGCAGAAAGAAGATTTCATCCCGATCGCGGTCGATTCCTGCTTTCTCTACAACAGCGTTACCAAAACAGCGCGCCTATTACATGGTGCCGATGAAGATCACCGGCTGGCCGTTCCATATCTGGCGGTCGCTGGTCGAGAAGGCCGGGTACAAGATCTCGGATCATTCCGAACACCTGGGATGCTTTCCTCGACTTCTTCATGCCGGTGCAGGACAAGCTTGCGCGGCGCAGGGCATGCGCAACATCTACGCCTATGGCTATCAGCTGACCGCCAACGGCGTCGACCCGATCGCCACCTTCAACGCCTTCCTGATCGCCTATGGCGGCAAGGACCTCGTCACGCCGGACGGCAAGCTCGCACGCCGACGACCCGCAGGTGCGCGCGGCGGCGGCCAAGGCGATCGAGCGGCTGACCACGCCGTTCAAGAAAGGCTATGTGCCGCCGGGGGTCGTCAACTGGAACGACGCCGACGACAACAACGCCTTCCACGCCAAGCTGATGGTGATGGATTTCGACGGCACGATCTCGACCGAGGTCGCGGTCTACGACAAGAAAGAGGATTACGACGACATCGTGACCCGCGGCCTGCCGCTCGGCAACGACGGCAAGCAGCTGCCGGCGCCAAATCATCACCTTTGGCGCGGTGATCCCGAAGGGGGCGAAAAACGTCGCGGTCGGCCAAGGAATTTCTGAAATACGCGGTGCAGCCGAAGGTGCTGAACGAATATCTGAAGGGCGGGCTCGGCCGCTGGATGCTGCCGATCCCCGAAATCGTCAAGAGCGATCCGTTCTGGCTCAAGGAGGACCCGCACCGCAAGGCTTATGCCGAACTGACGCTTGCTCGGTCCGACGATGCCGATCTACGAGGTCTACAACCCGGCGATCGCCGAGGTCAACGCCGAGCACCTGTTCAGCGTCGCCATGTTCGACGTCATGAACAACGGGATGACGCCGGAGCAGGCGATCGACAAGGCGTTCAAGCGGGCCGAGGCGATCTTCGCGAAATATCCAATCGCTGCGAGCTGAGAGGCCATCATGACCAGCGCATCGGCTATGCAGATTTCGGCCGCCCGGCAGTCCGGCGGCAATCGCTGTGGCGTTATTGGCGGGGCGGCCTGCGAGGCTCCGAGTTCACCTGGGCCGTCGCGTTTCTCGTGCCCTATATCGCGGTGTTCTTGGCCTTTGTGGTCTATCCGCCTGTCTACGGGCTGTGGATGGGCAGCAGACCCGGCTTTGTACCGAGGTGTTCTCCGACCCGATCTACCTGAACACCGTGGTCAACACCATGATTTTCCTGGCGTTCGGGGTGAACCTGAAGCTGTTCCTGGCGCTGATGCTGTCGGGCTTCTTCATGCGCCCGGGCTGGTGGACGAAGGCGCTGCTGCTGATCTTCGTGCTGCCGTGGGCGGTGCCGGCATTGCCGACCTTCATCTCGATCCACTGGATGCTGAACGGCGAATGGGGCCTGGTCAACAACTTCCTGTATATCGTCTTCGGGATCGACGGCCCGTCCTGGCTCAATTCGCGCTGGCTCGCTCTGGGCTCGGCGATCTGCTCGCATGTCTGGAAATGGACGCCGTTCTGGACCGTGATCCTGCTTGCCGGCCGGATGTCGATCCCGCAGGAGATCTATGACGCGGCCAAAGTCGATGGCGCGACCGGGTTGCGCGGCTTCACCCACGTCACCTTCCCGCTGCTCGCCAACCTCTATCTGGTGCTGACCCTGCTCGCGACGATCTTTCTGCTCGGGCGACTTCAACTCGGTCTATTTCGTCACCGGCGGCGGCCCGGCCAACTCGACGCATCTGCTGGCGACGCTCGGCGTAGTCCGCGACATGCCTTCGAGCTCGGCAAGCCGCAGCTCGGCGTCGCGGCGGTCATGTCGGCGCTGCCGCTGCTGATCCCGCTGGTGATCATCCTGATGCGCAAGCTGAGAGACTGCGGAGGTGCAGCTGTGAGCACGATAACCGGTCGACACGAGCCGGCGACGGTCGCCGCCGCGTCGGCCGCGGCCGGCCGGAGCGGATGCGGCGCGCGCCGCGGCGCTGGCGCTACGCGTGACCAACGCCGGAGCCGCGTTGCTCAGCGCTCGTCCTGTTGGTGTGGACGCTGACGCCGATCTACAACATGATCATGGTGGCGCTCGAGTCCGAGGGCGACGTGTTCAGCGACGCATATCTGGCCGCCGCAGCCGTCGCTCGACAGCTTCTGGGTCGTCCTCACCGAGGGCCACTGGTATCTCGAAGCATTTCTGGCACCAGTTCGGCAACAGCGTGTTATCATCGCCGCGATGGTGACGCTGTCTGGTGCTGGTGATCGGCTCGCTGACCAGCTTCTCGATCGGCCGGATGCGCATCCGCAACGGCTGGCTGATCACCAACGCGGCGCTGCTGACCTATGTGATCCCGGCGTCGTTCCTGGCGATCCCGTTCTATCTGATCATGCACCGCTACGGTCTGCACGAACAATCCGTGGTCGGTGATCGCCGCGCTGGTGACCTTCGCCACGCCCTACGCGATCTTCATCTTCCAGGAATACGGCCGGAGCATTCCGATCGAGCTCGACGAGTCGGCGCGGATCGACGGCGCCTCGCCGCTTCCAGATCTATTTCAGCATCTACCTGCCGCTGATGGCGCCGGCATTGGTCGCGGTCGGCACCTACGCGCTGCTGCTGGCGTGGAACGAATACCTCTACCAGTTCCTGCTGCTGTCGAACGACGCGCAGCATGACCGTCGCCGGTGGCGCTCGGCGCAGTTCCTCAACAGCGACGTGGCGCCGTGGAACTACATGATGGCGACCGCGATCGTCTATGCCCTGCCGCCGATCGCGACCTATTACATGTTCCGCCGGCGCATGAGCTCCGGTCTTGACGATGGGTGGCGTCAAAAGGATAAAGCGTCGGCACAAGCACGGCAGCGAAAGCTAGGACCGAGGTTCGCGCACCCTGGCTCCCGTCTCGCCCGCCTCTGTCGTGTTCTACGGCCAAATCGTGGTACGTCGCGGTGGCGGTACGAAGCAGCAAGACGTGCATGAGGCGGTCGATTGCCGTCGCCCTCGCTTGCTGTGCCCGTCGTCGCCGCGGCGCAGGCGCCACCTGCCCCCGAACCTGTCCCCGACATCACGCTGCCGCCGGTCGAGGTGGTCGCGCCAAGCCCATTGCCCGGTGTCAGGATCGATCGTGACAAGATACCGGGAACCGCGCGCTCAGTCGGTGCCGAAGATTTCGCGCGCACCGCCTCGCCTTACGTTACTGATACGCTGTTCCAGCGGATACCGGACATCTCATTGTCCGATCCCAACGGCAACACCGCGACACAGGAGCTGAGCTACCGCGGCTTTGCGGCCTCGCCGCTGCAGGGCGCGCCGCAAGGACTTGCCGTCTATATGAGCGGCGATCCGCCTCAACGAGGCGTTCGGCGACACCGTCAACTGGGACCTGATCCCGACCAACGCGATCAGCGCGCGGCGATGTGTGGACCAACAATCCGGTGTTCGGGCTGAACGCGCTCGGCAGCGCGGTCAGCCTACAGATGAAGAATGGCTTCAACTACAAGGGTTCGAGGGCGAGATCCAGGGCGGCTCGTTCGGCCGCCGCAGCGCGTCAGACCGAATATGGCGGCCGCTTCGGCGACGTATGCCGTCTATTTCGCCGGGCAGGGCACTCCACGACGATGGCTGGCGCCTCAAATCGCCGACCGACCTGGCCCGGGTGTTTGGCGATCTCGGCTGGCGGGACGGCCGCTCAGAGCTGCATCTGATCACTCTGGCTGCCACCACTCGCAGCCGGAACCGCAGCCGCAACCCCCATTCAGCTGCTCGACCGCGATATCCGCTCCGTCTACACGACGCCCGCAAAGCACCGATAATCAAGCTGCGCCTGCTCGCGCTGAACGGCAATTCGGCGCTGACGAGCACCTGGTCGCTGCAGGGCAATGTTTACGTCCGCGCGTTTCGCCAGCAGCATATTGACGGCAACTTCGCGGACTAGCGAAGCGCTGCAGCAGCAGCGCCAGCCCGCGATTCCGCGACTCATCTGTGCCTTGCGGACGACGGTTTCCGCGGCCGAGCCCGGTCACGACGGCGTTCCGCGACCAGTTCGCCCTGCTCGACCAGAACAACAATCCGATCCCGTGTCCGCCGGGAAGCGGCAACACCTGCGACACGACGCCGTTCCGGAACGCTCGACCGCACCGCCACCGCGGACCACGACGGCCGGCGCGTCGCTGCAGGCGACCGAGCACCGGGCAGGTGTTCGAGCACGACAATCATTTCGTGTTCGGTGGCAGTATCGATCGCAGCACCACGCACCTTCTCCACGCGACAGCACTCTGGGCTTTGTCAATCCGGATCTGACGGTCACGGTCGATCCCCACCGTTCCGAGCATGGCGCGATCATTCATACATTGGGGGATATCGGCTACGGCCCGCGTCAGCGTCAGAGACGCACAACACCTATTATGGGATCCTACGCGCTCGACACCTTCGACGTGACCGAGCGCCTTTCGGCGACCGCCGGAGCACGCGCTCAACATTCGTCAGATCTGACGGTCACGCGACCGCCTCGGCAACAGCCCGGACCTCAACAGCACTCGGACCTACACCCGTCTCAACCCCGGTTGCCGGCCTGACCTACAAAGCTCGCCGGCCGGACCGCCGCCTATATCGGCTATTCGGAGGCTAACCGCGCGCCGACACCGCTGGAGCTGGCTTGCTGCCAACCGCGCCCAAACCCTGCCTGCTGGAAGCCTTTCTGGTCGCCGACCCGCCGCTCTGAAAGCAGGTCGTCGCACAAACCTACGAAGCGGGGCTGCGCGGACACCCGGCCGTTCCTTGGCCGGCAAGTTCGAAGGCAAGGCCGGGCTGTTCCGCACCGACAGCACCGACGACATCATCAATCTCGCCAGCCTCATCGCCGGGCCGCGGCTTTTTCAGAACGTCCCCGGCACGCGCCGCCGGGGCCTCGAAACGAGGCCTGCGGTACAGTCCGCGGAATGGTCGGGTTACGCCTGCCTACAGCCTGATCGACGCGACATACCAGTTTACCGGCGATCTCTCGTCGCCGAACAACCCGCTGGCGGACGAGAACGGAAACGTGCATGTCGTGCCGGAAGCGCATTCCCGGCATCGCCATGCATCCAGGTGAAATTCGGCGTCGACTTTACGCCGACGACCGGAATGGACCGTCGGCGCCGACGCGGTCGCCGTCGGGAGCCGGTATTTCCTCGGCGACGACGCCAACCAGAACGCCAAGCTGCCCGGCTATCTGCTCGTCAACCTGCGCGCTTCCTATCACCCATCAAGGGCGTCGAGCTATTCTTGCGCATCAACAACGTGCTCGATCGCCGCTACGCATTGTTCGGCACCTATTTCGATCCGGGGCGGCCGCGAATGTCGGTCTGCCGGTCGTGCTGACCGACCATCGCAGCGAAGTGCTGGGGCAGCCCTTGTCGGTTTACGCCGGCTGCGCGTGACCTTCTGAACGGTGTGCGCGCGACAGGGGCTATTCCTGCGGATAGCGCCACACCGTGGCCGGCTGCTGCGCGCGTCTCGTCGATCGTCCATTGCGGCAAGAGCGAGGCCGTCGGCGACGTCGCTGAACACCATGCGGACGCGGGTGCCGATGCCGACCCGCTTGCACCATCTCGGGCGGCGCCAGCTTGCCGTCCGGCGTGACGAGATTGCCGATCGACGCGCAGCGCCTCGTGCGCGGTCGGCTCGCCCTTCTGCGTGTCGAGATCGACCAGCAGGATCGAGATACGGCGTGCTTGCCGCTGGAAGGCCGGCTGAATCGCGTGATGCACCTCGGTATAGGAATGCACCGCGCCCTTGCCCTCGACCTTCTTCCAGGTCGACTTCGCGACTGGCATGCACCACGGGCAGGCCGTGGTCGGCGGATAGCGCAACCGGCCGCAGGCGGCGCAGACCTGCAGGTGGAAGTCGTGCGCGGCGCAGTGCTTGAAATACTCGAGGTTCTCGACATCGAGGTCGTCGACGCGCAGCGCCATGCCGAGATAGTTGGCCTGAGTCGCCATCGTCTGTCTCCTTTCCTCAGCCGCGCCGCATGACCATCGCCGAGCCGGTCGCCCGGATTGGCCCAGCCGAGATTGGCGCTGACGCTCGACAGTCCTTGACCTGGCGGCAGCCGCCCTCGCGGTAGTCGTAGGTGTGCTGGCGCTTGCCGTCGGGCCCGACCGGGCAGGAATCGTCGACGTCGTGGCGCAGCTGGCGGACGTTCTCGATCACCATGTTCATGCCGTGCGTGTAGCCCTCGCAGAGATGGCCGCCGCTGGTGTTGTTCGGCCGCTTGCCGCCCAGGCCGGATCGTGCCGTCGCTGACGTAGTCGCCGCCCTCGCCCTTCTTGCAGAAGCCGTAATCCTCGAGCTGCAGCATGGTGGTGAAGGTGAAGGCGTCGTAGGAGCCGGTGATGTCGATATCCTCCGGCCCGACGCCGGCATTGGGCCACAGGATGTCCTTGGCGTAGTGGCCGGCGACGGTCGAGATCGGCCCGTGCTGGTAGTGCATGTCGAGTGCGCGGCTTGTTGCAGCGGCCGACGACGCCGCGGATCAGCACCGGATGGTGCTGGCAGTCCTCGCGCCCGCTCGGCCGTGGTCGACGATCAGCGCGGTGCCGTTGTCGGTCTCGACGCAGCAGTCGAGCAGATGCAGCGGCTTGCAGATGATGCGGCTGTTGAGCACGTCCTCGACCGTGAAGCGCTTCTTGTAGATAGGCCTTCGGGTTGTTCGAGGCGTGGCGGCAGTGGAACGTGCTTGACGTGCGCGACCTGCTCGGGCGTCGTGCCGTAATCGTACATGTGGCGCATGAAGGTCGGCGCGAACATCTGGCCGGCGCTCTGCCAGCCATAGGCGCGGTTGTGCAGCATGTCGCCCGGCGACCGGCGCCGCGGCGCGCGCGCCGGTGCCGCCGATGCGCACCTGGCTGAAGCCGTTCATCGGCGCGGAAGATCGCCACGGTCTTGCAGCATGCCGGCCTCGATCAGGCCGATCGCCATGCCGACCAGCGCCTCGGTCGACGAGCCGCCGCCGAACACGTCCATGTAGAAGTTGAGGCCGGATGCCGAGGTCGCCGGCGATGAAGGTCGCCGAAGGTCGAGATCGCCGCCGGACTGGTAGCGACAGCATGCCGTCGACGTCGGAGGCCTTCAGCCCGGCATCGACGATCGCGTTGCGGACCGCCCAGGTGCCGAGCGCCCGCGTGGTCATGCCCGGAGCCGCGGGTGTAGGTGGTCTCGCCGACGCCGACGATCGCGTATTTGTCGCGCAGGTATTTCGGGGTGCGTCGCATCGACCTCTTGTCTGGGTAGCGGCGTGCGCACTTCTCTCCCCTTCCTCCGAATGTCATCCCGGCGAAGGCGGGATCCACCGATCCACGGCTCGGCCGGCTGAAGAGTGGGTCCCGGCCTGTCGCCGGGACGACTTGATGGATTACCGTAGAGCCGGTAGAATTTCAGCGCGGTGTTGTGGAACATCGCGTTCTTCTCGTCATTCGAATAGTTCTCGGCGATGCGCTTGAACGCATTCCACAGATTGGAATAGCTGCACATCCCCTTGTCGACCGGGAAGTTGCTCTCGAACATCGAGCGGTCCGGGCCGAAGGCGGCGATGCAGGTCTCGATGATAGGGCCGCCATGCCTTGGCCAGCTGCTCCGAGGAGGGCGCGCCTGATCCTGTTGACCCATCTCGAAGCCCATCAAGGACGGCATGCCGAGCCCGCCGAGCTTGATGTAGACGTTCGGGAACTGGCCGAGCTTCGCGATCTGCTGGCCGCCACTCCTCGAAGACCTCCTCGCGCTTGTCGGCGTAGGGGCCGACCGCCAGCGCGCCGCCGATATGGTTCGAGCACGATCGTGGTTTCCGGGAAGGCGCGCGCGAGATCGACCAGATCGCCGAGCTGGCTGTGGAACATCCACGCCTCGAACGACAGGTTGAGCGGCGCCAGCGCGGCGAAGCCCTCGCGCCAGGCGCGGTCGACATAGAGCCCTTCGCCGGAGCCCTGAGGTGAAGACCGCGAAGGCTCGGGTCGGCTATGCCAGGTGGCGCCGTTGCGGATGCCGCGGAAGCGCCCGCCGGACAGGGTGACGTGCTGCTCCAGGATGCCCTTGGCGCGGCTGCCGACGCGGAAATCGACATTGCCGATGATGCCGGCGCAGGCGTGCGTCGTGCCGTATTTGCCCGCTTGCGCTCATCGCCGACGACGCCGGCGACGAACTGCGTCTCGCCGAGCGAGCGCAGTTCCGTGCGGCCCTCGGCGCGGTACATCTCGCGGCATTCGAGAAACACGGTCGCGACGGATGTTGTGGCCGCTGTCCGAGATCTTCCATCAGGTCGTGGAACAGGTAGCGGTTGCCCGGCCGGTCCCACAGATGATGGTGCGGATCGATGATCGGCCGGTCAGGTTCGAGCGCCGGCTTCCTGGGTGGCGGCGAGCTGCAATCCTCGCGGATCGGCGAGGGTGGCGCTGAGGGGCGGCGGGCTCGTCCACTCGCAGGATTGCCTCGCGCGGGCGTTGGGTTGTGCGCCAAGTCTGCGACGGCGCAGTGCGCCGAACGCCCACGGTTTTTGATCGCCTGGCGACGCGGGTCAGAAGTGCTTCTGGTTCCAGGCGCCGAGCCGATCAGCTCCTTTAGCCGAGCGGTTCGTAGGCGCTCTTGCGGGCATTCCAGCGCCAGCTCCCGGTGAACGTCGCGGCGACCAGCCGGCCGCCTGGTCTTGCAATCCGCACGGCGAGTTTCTGCGCGGCGCGTCACCGCGATCTCGATCCGCGCGAACGGCGCATCGTCCGGCGCGACACGAGCCGTCAATCTCCTCTTCGACGCTTTCGTGCCTGCAGCGCACTCCCGGGACCAGGCTGCAAGCACGTCTCCGATCGATGACGGACCTTCGGCCCGCGCCGGAGACCAGCATCGTGCGGTCGTAGCTCCGGCTCGTGTTGTCGTGCCAGTTCGAGGCGATGATCGAGCGCGCGCCGCTCGGTTCGCGAGGCTCGCGGACGTGCTCCCCGCTGAACGAGACGTGCTGGTCCCCCTTCACATTGACCGCATCGACGAAGCTTCCCGGTCTCGTCGAACAGCGCGAGCGGCCCGGCGCAATCGTTCGGGGACCGCCACCGTCACGATCCGGATACCAGCCGCCCGGCGAGCCGCGACCGGGCCGTGCGTCGAGGTTGCGAACTCGATTTTGATCCCGCCGTCACACTGCAGCCAGCCCTCGTGCAGCGGCGCCGAGTCGACCGCCAGCGGCGATCATCTGCCGACGCAGTCGCGCCGACGCGGACGGTCAGCGCCGCAGCGACGTCAGGGAACAAGCTGCCGCAGCAGATCGCAAGGCCAGGTCTTCCCCGGCAAGTCCGGCACCCTGGCGCCGCAAGGTCGTCCGATCGAAAGCGGCCGGCCGCCCGGCAGGATGCAATGGCCACCGCGGCTCCAGCTCGGCTTGCCAAGCATCAGGAATGCGAGCGCGGCTCAGCAGCAATCCTGCGGCCGCGCCGGACGCCGGACCCGTCACGCGTTTCAGACCTCGAGCCAGCACGCGCTCGCCCGGAAAGGAGCGCATCTCGGCGACCACGTCGTCGGCCGCCGGCCGCTCCCGAAAATCGAAATCGATCGCCGTGAGCGCCAAGCTCGCGCAAGCGCATGAATATCGCCGACGAGATCAGGATCGCTGCCGCGAAAAGAGCCGGCGGTTGCCGTCGGCTGCGTCACGCGCGACCGGCGGCACCGCATCGCCGTAACGCTTGACGCGGTAGGTCAGCGCCACGGCGTCGCGCGGTCGCCGCCCGGCCGCCTCGGTCAGCTGGCGCAGCCTGCGCGACGCCGGCCCGGTAGCGCGGCAAGCGTGTCGAGCGGATGCGCGTTGTTGCTGCCGATCGGGTACCACGCGTCGCCGAGCTTGCGCGGCGCGGCGCAACGACGGGCCGCTCTCGCCGCCGACCCAGATCGGCGGATGTGCGGCTGCTGCACCGGCTTCGGCTCAAGCAGCAGACCGTCGTAGTGGACGTAGCGGCCGTCGATCGTCGGCTTTGTCTCGGTCCACAGCGTGCGGAACGCGGCGACATATTCGTCGGTTACCGCGCCGCGCTCGGCAAGACGGCGTCGTCGACGACGGCGTCGAACTCGGCCTTGAGCCAGCCGGCGCCGATCCCGACGGTCAACCGGCCGCCGGACAGCACGTCGATCGTCGCCAGCATGCTTGGCCGGCAAGCACCGCCGGGCGGTGCGGCACGACGCAGCACCGCCAGCACCAGGCGCACGCGCGCGGTGATCGCCGCAAGCTAGGCGGCCAGCGTCAGCATCTCGTGGCGATAGAGCGCTGTCGCGTCGAATAGAACGCGCCGCTCTCGGAATACGGGATAGCCCGGCTCCGCCATGTCGGGCAGCACGACATGGTCGGTGACGGTCAGGTAGTCGTAGCCGAGCGCCTCGCCCTCACCGCTGGCTTTCGCGCGCCGGGGCGATTGCGGCGCAACAACATCCGGCGCGGCAAGCGCGCCTGGTTGTTCGGCAGGTTGAAGCCGAATTGCATCTCCGCCTCCTCGATCCGCACGGCGGCCTGTCGTGCCGGCGGATGGTTTGCGTCTGCGACTGCTAACCGCGCGACGAGCGCAAATTGACCGAGCAGGCGGAGCTACGCGCGACGGTCCTACGACGACCGCCGGCATCGCCGGCTTCGCGGCCGGCTTCCGCGCCGCGGTTTTGCCGCGCCGCCGGCTTCGCGCCGCCCGGTCTTGCGCGCAGTCGTCTTGCGCGCCGTCGTCCCCCCTGCTCGCGCTCGCCTCGGCGGCGGTCTTGCGCGCGGGCGCCTTGCGCGCGGTCGTCCTTTGCGCCCATGTCGCCCGGTCGCTGCCTTGCTCGCGGTTTTGCGCGCCGCCGGCTTCGCTGCGAGTTTTGCGTTGCAGTCGTCTTGCGAGCGGTCGTCTTGCGAGGCAGTGGTCTTGCGCGCAGTCGTCATAGCCATCGTTGAGTCTCCTAAGCGGTTGATCGCCAAACAGTCGAAGGCAGAACAAACGCCTCCCCTCTCTTACCGGAACCTGACACTCACCGGAGCTGATTTGGTTCCGCAATACCAATTCAAAACCTTTTTTGGAAACAGCAGGTTAATTGGCCTGTTGACAAGAAGAGAGCGAACGCATTCCGTCAGATCCGGGTATGAAAACGGCAGCCACTTCGGACGCAAACCCGATGACGTAAAACGGCGGCAAATCGATACCGTTGCAACGGCTTCGAAGCGGCACACGATCCCGCTGTCGCCGCGCAGCGCTCGGGGCGCTGCGCTGCGCCCGCCGATTCGATGGCCGGGCATCACGCGCCGCGACGCGCCGCAGCGGGTTCGATTTATCGCCCGCCCGACGGCGCGCTGGTGCGAGACAGCCGCGACGATGAAACACCCGCATCCAGCGCGCTGGCGACCCCGCCGGCGTGGACGGAGGTGTGGATCTGCCGCGATCCGAACCTGCCCGGGCATCTGCAGGCGACCGGCCGCGATCAGCGTGGACCGCAAACAGTATCGATATCATGCGCGTTGGCGCGAAGTGCGCGACGACGCCAAGTACGGCAAGCTGCTATTTTCGCGCGCGTGCTGCCGCTCTGCATCCGGGCGCGCGTCCGAGGGAGAGATCTAGAAACGGCCCGGGCCTGCCGCGCGAGCGGTGTTGGCTGCCGTGGTGCGCGTCGATGGAGCTTTGACCTTGTTCCGCGATCGGCAACACACGAATACGCCAAGAAGAACAAGAGATCTTCGGGATTGACGACGTTGCGTGACCGCCATGCCCGCATCGACGGCAGCCGCGTTCATCCACAGCTTCCGCGGCAAAGGCGGCGACCGCTACGAGAGCGGCATCAACGATCGCCGACGCGCGCGCATCGTGCAAAGGCTGTCGCGAAACCTGCCGGCGGCTACGAGCTCTTCCGATGTCTCGACGACGACGGGCAATCAGCACGCGGTCGCCTCGGAGGAGGTCAACGCGTATCTGCGCGAGATCACCGGCGAGGACATCACCGCAGAAAGATTTCCGCACCTGGGCCGCCACGCAACTGGCCGCCGAAGCGCTGCGACTGCGTTTCGCAATCTCGACAGCGAGAGCAAGCGCCCAGAAGGCGATCGTGCGCGCCGTCGAAAAAGTCGCGCGGCATCTCGGCAACACGCCGGCGATTTGTCGGCGCTGCTTTACATTCATCCCGCGATCCTCGACGGCCATGTCGACCGGCACGCTGCTCGAGATGCCCTGGCGGCGAGCAGGCGACGACTTACCTGAAAGAGAATATCGAAAACATGAGCGCCAAGGGAGGCGGCGGTCACCGCGTTTTTGCGGCTGCGTCTTGGCGAGCTAATCCCGAGATCGCGCGCAGCAACAGTAGAAGCGCTCGTCCGAGTGCATCGCCGTGGAGAGGCGTGGCCTTAACAGCCGGCGCCAGTAGGGAGGAGCGCCGAATGGCGACGCAAGACCATGCGATCAGAAGCCGATTTTATCGTGGTCGGCGCCGGCTCGGCCGGCTGCGCCGGTCGCGGCGCGGCTCAGCGAGGACCCGGCGACCCGGGTGCTGCTGCTCGAGGCCGGCGGCGAGGACAAGAACCGCTGGATCCACATCCCGCTCGGCTTCGGCAAGACCTTCGCCGATCCTTCGGTCAACTGGTGCTACGAGACCGAGCCCGATCCCGGCGCCGCCGACCGCCGCGTCTTCTGGCCGCGCGGCAAGGTGCTCGGCGGCTCGTCCTCGATCAACGGCATGGTCTATATCCGCGGCCAGGCCGAGGATTTCGACCACTGGCGCCAGCTCGGCAACACCGGCTGGTCGTTCGAGGACGTGCTGCCCTATTTCAAGCGCGCCGAGCACCAGACGCGCGGCGCCGACGCGTTCCACGGCACCGGCGGCCCGCTCTGCGTCTCCGATGTGCCGCGATCAGCACCCGATCTGCGAAGCCTTCATCGCGGCTGCGACCGAGCTCGGCTTTCCGCGCAACGACGATTTCAACGGCGCCAGCCAGGACGGCGTCGGCTACCACCAGACGACGACGCGCAACGGCCGGCGCTGCTCGACCGCGGTCGGCTATCTGCGCCCGGCGATGCAGCGGCCCAATCTGCGGGTCGTCACCGAGGCGCTGACCGAGAAGATTCTGTTCGAAGGCCGCCGCGCCATCGGCGTCGCGCTTCCGCCAGCGACGGCCGGCTCTACACCGCGCGCGCCGCGCGCGAGGTCATCCTGTGCGGCGGCGCGGTCAACTCGCCGCAATTGCTGATGCTGTCCGGCATCGGCCCGCAGGAGCATCTGGCGGAGTTCGGCGTCCCGGTCGTGCACCATCTGCCGGGTGTCGGGCAGAGCCTGCAGGACCACTACTCGGCGCCGATCAAGCTCCGCTGCAGATTGCCGATCACCGTCAACGACGTGATGCTGAGCAACACGCAAGAAGCTGAAGGCCGGGCTGCGAATACTAGCATGTTCCAACGCGGCCCGCTGGCGATGATGCAGCTCGCCGGCGGCGCTGTTCGCGCGCACCCGCCCCGAACTGGCCTCGCCCGACATCAAGATTCTCGATCTCGCCGTTCAGCGCCGACCGCCCGCAGGACGGGCTGCATCCGATGGTCCGGGTTTTACGATCGATCGCCTATCAGCTCCGCCCGGAAAGCCGCGGCGAGATCAAATTGAAGAGCGCTGACCCGTCCGACGCGCCGGCGGTCTATCCGAATTATCTGGCCGACCGAGACCGACCAGCAGCACGATCGTCGCCGGCCTCAAGCTGATGCCGGCAGATGTTGGCGCAACCCGCACGTGCAGGCTTTCATCGAGGCCGGAATTCCAGCCCGGCCCGGCGGTGCAGACGCGACGAGGAGCTGCTGGATTACGCCCGGCGGCCGCGGCGGCACGGTCTACCATCCGACCAGCACCTGCAAGATGGGCAGCGACCCGATGGCGGTGGTCGATCGCCGAGCTGCGGGTGCACGGCATCGACGGGCTGCGCGTCGCCGACGCCTCGATCATGCCGACCGTCGTCTCCAGGCAACACCAACGCAGCGACGATCATGATCGGCGAACGCTGCGCCGATCTCGTGCGGCGAGGAGGTCAGGCTGGCCGGCGTGAGGTGCGCGGCCAGCGCAGGCGCTGCGGCAATGACGCGATCGCGATGTCGAGCAGCGCCGCGCCGCGCCGCTCTGATCGGAGATCGGCGACGATCACCTCGCGCGCGGCGTTGATCGCGACATCGACCGCGACGGCGCGGATCTCGTCGACCGCTGCGCTTTCGGCTTGCGCGATCCGCTCCTCGGCGAGGCGCTGGCGCCGTTCGAGCGATTGCTGCAGATCGCGCGCCGCCTTGCGCGGCGATCCGCTCCGCCTCCTCGCGTGCATGCGCGACGATGGCCTGCGCCTCGGCCGCGGCTTCCGTGGCTTTGCGCTGATACTCGGTCAGCGGCTGCTCGGCTTCGTCGCGCAGTTTGCGCGCCGCCTCCTCGAGCTCGCCGCGAATGCGCATCCGCGCGCTCGTCGAGGCGTGCCGATCACGTAATTTCGCGCCGGTTTCCACACGATCGCGGCGAAGATCGCGACGGCGAGCAGAACCCAGACTTCGCGGATCGTGGAGCAGATGCATCATGAGCGCGCGTCCCGACAGGCTGCTGTCGACCGCCGCCGCCATCCTTCGCCGCATCCGGCGCAGACGCCGGTCAGCTTTTCGACGACGCTGCGGCCGACATCGACCGCGATGCCACGCACCTCGGCGAGCGCCTGTTCCTTGGTGGCGGCGATGCGGCGCTCCGCCGCGCTGCGATCTGCTCGCCAGCGTCGGCCGCCAAGGCGCGCTGCGCGCTCCGCCGCCATCGGCCGCAGAGCCGGTCCGGAGGTTTCCTTGATCGTCGACTGCGCCTGGGCTCGCGCCTCCGCCAGCGTCTTCTGATAGGCCGCGCTCGGCGCCTCGCGCCGTCGGCTTTCAGCTGCGCCGCGCGGGCGAGATCACCCGCTCGCGGCGCTGCGCGTCTCCTCCATCGTTGCCGCGACGCGCGTGGCAGCGCGAGCTTCGCCATCAGCAGGTACAGCACGACGAACCAGATCGCCAGCCATACGCAGCTGCGGCGTGAAGTCGGGAATGTTGAGCTGTGGCATCCCGTGCTCGGCCGCGCGGCCCGCGCCGGACAGGACGCTCGTCGCCGCGAGCGTGGCGAAGCCGTTCCCCAGTCACGCATACGTCTGATCATCTCCGGTGGACCTTCAACGGAGCATGTCCGAACCGCGCCTCGATCCCGAACTAAGATACGAACAGGATCAGGAACGCGATGGCGAGACCGAACAAGCCCGGTCGCCTCGGCCAAGCGCAAAGCCGAGAAACGCGAAGGGCTGCACCTGGCTCTGCGACGCCGGGTTGCGGGCCACCGAGCTGATCAGGGCGGAAAACACATTGCCGATGCCGACACCGGCGCCGACCAGCGCGATGCAGGCAAGACCGGCGCCGATCATTTTGGCGGAAGCGAGATCCATCGTCGAGGTTCCTTTTCGCGGAGGAGAAGCGGTCAATGCAGGTGGAGGGCGTCGCTGCAGATAGAGGCAGGTCAGGATCGCAAACACATAGGCCTGCAGCGCCGCCACCAGCAGCTCGAGGCCGACCAGCGCGATGTTGATCGCCCAGCGGAAGAATCGCCGAGCAGCCCGACGCTGGCGGCGAACCCGCCGAAGATCGCCAGCATCGTGTGCCCGGCCAGCATGTTGGCGAACAGCCGGATCGACAGCGTGAAGGGGCGAATGAAAGTAGGACAGCAGCTCGATCGGCACGAGCAGGAGCAAGCAGCACCACCGGCACCCCTCGCGGCACGAACAGCCGCAGGAAATGGAAACCGTGCCGGACGATGCCGATGATCGTCACGCCGATGAACACGACCGCCGCGAGGCGCGAAGGTGACGATGATGTGGCTCGTCACCGTGAAGCTGTACGGGATCAGCCCGATCAGGTTGCTGAACAGGATGAAGCAGGAACAGCGTGAACACGAACGGGAAGAATTCGCGCGCCGCCGTGCCCGGCATTGGTGTCGACCATGTCGGCGACGAATTCGTACATCATCTCGGCGACCGACTGCCATCGGCCGGGCACCAGCGCCGCCCTCCGCGTGCCGAGCAGCATCAGCGCGGTGATCAGCAGCGACCGCGATGGTCATGAACAGCAGCCGAGTTCGTATACGAGACGTCGAGCTTGCCGATATGGAGCGGGATCAGGCGCTCGATCGTGAACTGGTGGAGAGGTTGAAGCTCTATCGCCACGTCATTCCTCGTCGTCGTCCCACTTGTCCTTCGCGCCTTCGGCTGCCGCCGATCTTGTCGAGCGGCCGAGAACCGACCGGCATCTTGATGCCGGCGACCGCGCGATAGACCGCTCAGCATACCGGCGCCGACCCCGAGGAAGAACAGCACGATCGTTCCCCGTGGGACGCGTTCCCAGCCAGCGATCGATCGCCCAACCCAACCCGGTCGCACAACGACGACCGCGACCACGAATTCGATACCGATGCGGAAACCGAGCCCGGCACCTTTGCTGCAGGGCAGCGTTGTCGGGCCCGATACCAGCAGTCACTGCCGCGCCTGGCCCGCGCCTTGTCGAGCCGCTCGCCAAGCCGTGCCAACGGGTCCGGCGGCCCGCCGTCACTCATTTTGGGAAGCGCAATACCGCTCATTCCGGCCGCGCATGGCCGGAACGGCGCGCACCATAGTAAGGCACCCTGCGGGTGTCAACCCGCGGTCATGCCTGATCCGGGGCGATGTTTTGTCGCGTTTTCAACGAGATAAGAAGCAGATCAACGAGGCTTACGCGGTTTGCCGCAGCTCGGCTGCGCGGGCGAGATCGACCGAGACGAGTTGCGACACGCCGCGCTCGGCCATCGTCACGCCGTAACAGCCGGTCCATGCGCGCCATCGTGATGCGGTGGTGCGTGACCAGCAGAAAGCGGGTGCCGGTCGTGTCGGCGGTATCCGCGACCAGCCGGCAGAACCGGTCGACATTCGGCATCGTCGAGCGGCGCGTCGACCTCGTCGAGCACGCAGATCGGCGCCGGGTTGGTCAGGAACACGGCGAAGATCAGCGCGATCGCGGTCAGCGCCTGCTCGCCGCCCGACAGCAGCCGACAGCTGCTGCAAGCGCTTGCCCGGCGGGCTCGCCATCGATGTCGAGCCCGCTATCGAGCGGATCGCCGTCGCCGACCCAGGCGAGCTCCGCCTTGCCGCCGCCGAACAGCCGGACGAACGAGCTCGGCGAAATGCCCGTTCAGCTGCTCGAAGGCGGCGACAAGCCGCCGCCGGCCTTCCTGGTTCGAGCGTGCCGATCCCTGCCGCAGACGCGCGATCGCCGCGGTCAGGTCGGCGCGCTCGCGGCTGCAGACCTTCGAGGCGGGTTTCGACCTCGGTCATCTCGCGCTCGGCAATCAAATTGACCGGCCCGATCGCCTCGCGCTCGCGCAGCATGCGTTCGAGCCGCGCCGCCAACGCGCCGCTGTTCGGCCGTGGCGGCGGCGTCAATCGTCGCCGACAACGCCGTCGAGATCCTCCGGGCGCCGATCCAGCCGCTCGACGATCTCCTCGCGCCAGCCGCGCCAAGCTCTCCTCGCGCGGCCTCGCGCTGCGCGTCCAGCCGGGCGCGGCTCTCGCGGCCTGGCCCAATTGCTGCTCGGCGGCGCGCAGACCATTCGGCGGCTTCGCGCAGCCGCGCGTCGTCGCCGACCGCCAGCGCATCGCCGGCATCGCGCAACCGCGCCGACCGCCTTGGCCGCAGTGTCGGCAAGCGCGTCGGTTTCGGCGGCGATTGCCGCAGGGCGCGCCGCCAGTTGCAACTCTCGTGGTGAGCGTCTTCCGCTCGTCGGGAATGGCGTGCTGCGCGGCGGCGGCTCGCGCCGCTTGCACCACAACTCGCTCTCCGCGGCAATCGCGGCAGCCCGCTGTTGTCGCGCTTCCGTTTTCAGCAATACGTAACTT
>ERZ1370068.3311-contig-2427_pt1 | contig 45280 bp, 76 predicted proteins | sample MGYA00561227_ERZ1370068 | MGnify/ENA primary metagenome ERZ1370068 (study PRJEB38410, sample SAMEA6850437) | metagenome | study: Metagenomic assessment of the ecological functions of the soil: analysis of the soil microbiota associated with the... | reverse complement strand
TTACGTATTGCTTGGTCTTCATGCCGACGGCGTAGACCATCTGCTGATGGAACCGTGGCTGCCCGTTGAAGGGCGACAGTCCCGGCGCGAGGGGAGATCCGGCGAACCCAGGTCAACCGGGTCGACACGCAATTACTGGAGGGGTCGACGCGATCACCTCCAGTATCACTCGCCCGTGGGTCCCTGGAGTGACTTCCTCCCAGGGAACAGCGAGAACCGAACGGTTGATGGAGCGACCGCTCGAGCCGCGCCATCGGCAGCGGATCGAGCGAGAATTGCACCTGAGGCGCCCGTGCGCTGGAACAGGCCGAGGGGCCCGGGTGCCTGCAGCACCCGCCTTCGATCCCCGCGGGGCCGCAGGCCCCTGCCCATCACCGTGGTGGCACTTCCTCGCCTCTGTTTCGCCATTCGTGTCCGCTGCCGGAGCCACGCCGATCATCCCACGTCCGGCCGCTTGCCGTCTACTGTGATTAACGTCGAACTGGCGCGGGACGCACGGCCAGAACGCCCCGCGAACGCCCCATGCCCTCAATCGCGCAGGTCACCCATTCAGCCGTGGCGTGGGGCCAGGGGATAAGGACGCCTTTCGAGGCCCTTTGTCCCCCGTTCGGCGCCGCCGAACTTCGCCGGATTGCCCGGCGCCGCGATGGCGGAGCGGCCCGGGCACACGCTCCAGCCCACGGCGCTCGTCAACGAAGCCTTCCTCAAACTCGTCGATGTCAGCGACGTCGCTGGCAGGACCGGGCGTTCTTCGCGATGGCCTCGCGTGTGTCACAGCCGTCCTGGTCGACAGCGCCAGGGCTCGCGGCTTTCAAAAGCGCGCGCGGGGCGCTGCGAGAGTGACTCTGAACGAAGAGCGAGCCGGCACCACTGAGCGTGCGGTCGACCAGATCGCCCTGGACGAGGCGGCGCGGATGGCCTCGCCGCGATCGATCCCCGGAAGGCACAAGTCGTGGAAATGCGCTGATTTCGGGGCCTGAGCGTCGAAGAAGCCGCGGAGGCCCTCGGGGGTATCGGTCCGAACTGGCCAAGCGCGATCACCCGTGGCCAAGCTGTGGCTTCTGGCCGAGCTCAAGAAGTAGGCCGTGGCCCCTTGGCGCCCGTTTACGCTTTCTCAGGTGAACCCCGTCATGTCCCGTTTACCGGGATAGCTGTCATGAGCCAAGAACACGGCGTGACGCCGAAGAAATGCTGCATCAATCGCTGCCTCGCTCACGCGATGGGCACACGGCCGGATCCCGGCCGGCGCCAGGAGCCATGGATACGCGACCTCGTGCAGGAGACCGCCCTGCACATGATGGGCAAGCTCCATGCGTTCACCCCCAGGCATCCTGGGATCGCGCCATATGCCTATCTTCGCGTGGCGGCGCTGAACCGCATCCGCGACGAAGCACGCCGCATTGCCCGGCGCCCGGTTTCCGTGGGACGCTGCCCGAGCACCTGCACTCGGCGACGCGACCCCGCTCAGCGCGCCATCGGCTGACACAGTCCCGGCGCTACCGGGAATCGCTCTGAACACCTGTCCCCGAAGCTGACCGCGACCTCGTGGGTGGGCGAGGGTCGAGCTGCAGTGGACCACCGCCGAAATCACCAGGCACTTCTCCCGGTTTTCGGACTCATGGTGCCGCGCAATTTTGCCGCGAAACGGGCGCTCCAACGGGTCGTGCGAGCTTACTGCGGAAATCGAGCGTCGCGCTGAACAGGAGTGACGGACTGACATGCTGCTCAAGTGGTCAGCTGCCCGCACCCGCTCTGCGGATCGCGGGGAGAAATGCACCGACACGTATATGGTCAACGCGGTCGGCATCATCAGCGACGACGCCACGAGGCTCAGGTTCCTGGTGGGACCTACTACCAGAAGTATCCGGGCGCCAAGAGGAGCCGCGTCGACGGCACCTACGGGATGTATGTCTACGACACCGCGGGAACCGGGCACCAGGCTCTTCGAGAGTGGAATACAAAGGCGACCGTGGCATCTACGACGTAGCGATCTCGGGCGACGGTCGGTCGCTTGTGGCTCTTCGCGACGGGTCCGCGAGCCCCTTCAAACCCAAGCGCGGGATCGCCAGGCGTTCGAGGTGTCGACGCAAAAGCGGCCTCGACAGCACCGACTTCCTGCGCGGGTCAACGCCGTGGCGCTCTCTCTCGAGATGGAGGAGTGCGCTGGCCGCCAGGCCGAGTTCTTCGTCTACGTGCGTTCATTCGGCAGAGCTCGACTCCTTCCCCTGCCACACCCCATGCCATCCCGCTGGACGGGCAGCGCGAAAGGATGCGCTGGACGCATCCGAGCGGGAACCGCCTGCCTCGGCTGACCGGAAGGGCAACGTCTACGTCGTGCCAATCACCGGGCGTGGTCGGCAGCCCGAACATTTGCAACATCGAGGAGCCGGAAGATCTCGCTGAAGCCGCTATCGCAAAAGGCTGCCGGAATTCCATCGAGTGTCGGCAGCGAGAGTCGCCGACGCGCTGGTAGCGGCCAGCCGTGACTTCATCTATCTGCTGACACCAGCTCAGTGCACGCCCCCGCCCGGTCCCGTTGCACGCTCATGTGACCGCGGACGCGGCCGGTCAGCACGCCGCGTGGGGCGTGGCGATCGCGGACGACGCCTCGTTCATCACCGCCGTGGTCAACGACCCGTCCTCCGCGGCGCGCCTTAGCACCGGCCGCCTGCCTGCCTTCGCCGCCGGATCGTGGTCCTCAACAAGGTCTTTGAGAGAGCCGTCTGCGCGCATGCCGTAAACAGCACGAGCCTCGACTCGTGCCGGGCAACGCCTGACGGCGCGACGGATATCCAGTCGATGCCGGGCACGCTTCTACCTCTTCGACGCTGTCGGTCCGCGCAGCCCAAAGACGCACACCACAACGAAGATGTGTGCTGGCCCATGGTCATCAGTGCGGATGGCACCGGCATCGCCGCGGGAGACGACGACAACTCGTTGTTCTTCTCTCTCACGACCTGAGGCACGGGGAGCCCCAGCCGCGCGGCCAGTGCGGCGTAACGGGCGTCCCCCTGGAGCGTCGAGGTGCGACTCTACGAAGACGACTGAGCCAGCCGGGTCACGGGCGCGGCGTATTTTTTTCGAGCCGTTCGAACGCCGCTCCCTGTCCCGCTCGTCCAGGCTACGATTTTACGCGATCGCCGCCAGATCCGATTGCCGCAGAACAAACGTCCCTGACTTCGCAGTGTCTCCAAGACATCGAGCGCCTCGCTGCCGCCGGCCCCACCCGCGCAAGGGCGTGGACGTAGTAACACAGTGTGGCCGGCGTTTTATCGCCCAGCCTGGCCGCGGTCCGTCTCGAACGCGTCAATCGCCTCCGCGAACTCCCGCCCTCCCACCATTGACGATGCCGATCCAGGTCCAGATGGCCGGCGCACGGCTATCCAGGCTCGAGGCCACCTTCAGCACGTCGAAGCTTCGTCGTACCGGCGCAGGTTGTAGAAAACCGCGGCTGAATCGATCGCGCTCGACAAACCGACTGATCCAGTTCGTGCCCGGCGCGCCTCGGTGACCGCCTCTCGTAGGCGCCCGTGAGGCTCAAGCGAGGTGAAAGCCCAAAAGCCCGCACTGGCCAGGCTGCTGCTCAACGCCAGGGCGCGTCGCATTGCGTTCTGCGTCCGCCCACTCCCAGCGGTCTCGCTTACTGGATATCGGGGCGAGCACCGTGCGCGTCCGCCAAGTTCATCGTCTGCCGCGATCGTTCTGAGCGCCGCCGCCGCCTCGGCGAGGCAGCACTCGGTCGGCTCGAGGATACCGGCGCCCCAAGACGCCGGGCATGAATTCGCGAGCTGGCGTGCGCGGGCGCAAAGCCGGGGTCGATCCCGAGCGCCTGCTCGAACAAGGCCGCCGCCCGCTGCGTGCTCGCGGGCGAGTAAAGCCACATCTGGTATCGCCCTCTCAGCAGAAGTGCGTAGGCGTCAGCATTCACCATCCTGCCCTTTGGCGAGCCGGCGCTCGTCGCTGGCGTGAGCGACGACTGCACCCGCCGGGCTATCTCCTGCGAGATCTGCGCCTGCACGTCCGCGAGGTCGGCGAGGCTGGGAATATACTGGCGCCCCAAATGACGCGAGCGTCCTGGCCATCGATGAGCTCGGCGGTAATCTTCAGGCGCCCGTCGGTCTCGACGACCTGGCCGGTGACCAGCGTGCGCACACCGAGGGGTTCGGGCGGCTCCTACGTTCAACGTGTCCTTGAGAAGCGAAAGCTCAGACGTGTGCGGGCGATCACCTGACCTCGGGCAGCGTTGGCAAGGGCGTGGATGAGGCCCTCGCTGAGCTGCCGGCCAGAAACGCGGTCTCGGGCGTCTCCTGCGGGTTGACGAACGGAATGACCGCGACCGATCCGACCGGAGTGCCGGGAGGCGTCTCGCAGCCAATAGACACGGACGCGAGCGTGACGACGGCGGCCGCCGCCCACGGCCAGCTGCGCCCCGCGCCGCGTCAGCTTGTCCAGCACGTGCTGCAGGCGCTGCCGCACGTCCCGCATCTCCCGCCCAGCGCCGTGATCCTTCCTGAGGCATCCGTCGACCGGCTGCAGCCCGGCCGGCCCGCGCGATGGCATCGGCGCCAGACGGGGCGTCGAGTCGAACACGACGGCTGTGCAGCGACCGCATCAACGTGCCAGAACGGCGGCCTGTCCGTGACGGCTTCGACCAGCATGCACCCGAACGAAAAGATATCGGTGCGAACGTCGAGCCGTGCGGTTCCCGACCTGTTCCGGCGACATATACCCGACGGTGCCTTCGATGCGGCCTGCGCGGCACGGTCGCGAATGCCAGTGCCGTTGCGGACGGCATAATGTGCTCTCGCCGATATCCTTCGACGAGCGCTTCCGCGTGAGACCGAAGTCCAGGATCTTCTGCCTGCCCGTCGCGGGTCAGGATGATGCCGCGCCCGGGCCGATCGCAGTGGACGACGCCGGAGGCATGGGCTTTTTTCTTTGAGCGCCTGCGCGACCTGTAAGGAGGTAGCCGAGCCGCTCTTCGAGCCAAACACAGTCCTGGTTCCATTTTCGCGGAGCGTCTCGCCATCGATTTACCCATCGCCGCGAGAGTAACAGGAGTCGCCTTCCCGCCCACCTCGTAGATGGTGGCAATGTTGGGATGGCTGAGGGCAGCGGCGGCTTGTGCCTCGCGGATGAAACGCGAGTGGTCATCGTCGGTGAGCGCGGTCTGCTTGAAATATCTTCAGGGCGATGTAGCGTGGCCCAGCCGCGCGTCAAAGGCCTTGTAGACGTCGCCGCTGCCGCCTGAGCCAAGCCAGTCGATGATTTCGCATGGCCCGGCTGGCACCTGGCGGCAGGAGTTTCGCCCGCCGACGGCGGGAGATCGCAGCCCCGTCGAACAGCGCGAGACGATCCAGCAGCACGCTGGTCCAGCCCTCGCGCGAGCCGTTCGACCTGGCACGCAGCGCGAGATCGTCCCCGCAGGCGCCGTCGAGAAACTGGGCCCGATCTCGTGGCGCCTCTAGCGCCGAGAGACATGCAGCTTCAATCCGCTTCCAGCGATTTCAGCCGGGGTGCACAGCCTTGTCGGAATGCCCGATAGTCAGCATACCAACACACCGTCTGCGGGTCCTGCCCTTTCGTTCGCGGAGCTCCCGGCGCGGCCGGCTCACCGGCGGCTGTCGACCCGACGGACGGTCGACGCGTGAACGTCCGCGCGCGTCGACGCCAGCCGCGTCGGCGTTGGAGATCCGGGCGATGCACTCGAACGCGGCGCTCCGGCCCCCCGCCAGCACCTTCAACACGCCGACGCCTGGCGTCGAGCCTGTGGACACGTGGGACGTGGCGGTCAGCGGCGCATCGCCGCGGAGCGATTATATCGTGTGGCTGCCGTCCGCGACACCGAGAGGAGATCGGCGTCGGATCCACGGACAGATCGTTGACGAGCTGGATGCGGTCTTCACGACCTGGTCGATCCGCGTAATTCACCACCCAGAGAAAATTGCGGCCGCGATCGGCGATCGGTGAGGAAGCGGTCCTGCCTCGGCCAGCGCCGCCCCGTGCGCGTCCAGGCGCGTTCTGATTGCTTTCGTTGAACACCACCGTCGGCAGCGGCTCGTTCTCAAAGGCGTTGGCCGAGAACCTGGCCAACGAAACAGCTGCAGAGGTCCGCTCAGGTTGGCGCGGTCGTGCCGCCGCCCGAATCGATATATCTGCCGTGAGTGAGCGATCTGCACTGAGGCACCCGTTCCCGTGAACGGCGTCTGGTCGCATCTCTGCGACGATCTGCATAGGCGTGGCGCGGCTGTCGACGACGAACAACCCACCGCCGCGGGAGGGTCACGAACGCGAACCGGCTCGGAAGAATCGGTGATGGGACAGATGGGCGCGTTGTCTGGCCGGAGCGCCGCCGACTGGCATGGCAGGCCGTTGGGTGTCACACAGCTGGCGAGATCGTGATGGTCGCACTCGGGTCCAGCTGGAAGTCGCTGTTTTCGTAGTCGGTGGCAATCCGCTCGGAAGCGAGCTTCCTGCCGTTCTGGTTCGCGACGGTCACGTAGGTCCCGTCCGCGGATGGCGTGGCCATGGCCTGCTGAACGCCGCCAACGCCTGGCGAGGTCCGGATGCAGTCGACCGGCTCGCGCGACGCCGCTTCAATGAAGAGCACGCGGCCGGTGGTGGCGACAAACGACAATGATCACGTGGGTCTGGGCGGGGCTGATCATGTGCGGCCAGAACCGGGTAGGCACCCGTCTCGAGAGACAGAGTCGCGATGACCGGTCGCCCAAGTTGACGTTGCGCTCGCCTCGGGGCCGTCGATCCATCGCAACGGATCGAAGCGGTCATCCCTCCGGCCTCGTCCAGCCGATCGTTCTGGTGGTCCCTGACACCGCGGCGTCGCTCGAGCCCCTGGCCATCCCAGATGGCGCAGCGTCCCCCCGTAGGCCTTGCCTGGGGAGTCGGACTGATCGATGGCCCACACTTCGTAGTCGGCGCGGCCACTGGTCGTTCGGGTGAACCCCACGATAAGGCAACGACGGCGAACACGGTGATTCCGGTGATCAAGGCGCGACGGGTTTTCATCCAGCACCTCCTGATGGCCGCGAAATCTATCAGAAAGTTCAGGCGAAAGATCCAGTCCACGCGCAAAATTTGCGCACCACCTGAGAGGATCGAGAAACGCGCAATGGCAGAATCCGACAGTGAAAAGTCTGGCGCAATCAGTTGGCCTACTGATCTGTAGGAATTTGAAGCGTGTCCGAGCGGCCGCCTCCGGCTCTGCGGCGGATTTCTCTAGAAAAATCTCTACAGCACTGCGCGGCCGCCCACCACTGCAATGGCTGGCCCATTCACGCTCCCCTGGGATCGTTCAATGCGGCTCACGCAGGCTCTGCCGGCACATCTGAGGCAAGGGCGTTTTTGGTCCAGCGACGTGATGGCCGCGCACCGCACGTTTCTACGAGGAGACACTATGAATCTACGTAAGTTCCGGACGTTCAACGTGGCCTGTATGGTCATCGGCGCCGTCGCCCTTGCCTCGGACGCGCAACGCAAAGATAGCCGGAGGAGCTGACCATCGCCCTCGACACGATCTGGGTGCTGGTGACGGCGTCCCTGGTCTTCCTTCATGAACCTCGGCTTCGCCCTGGTCGAATCCGGATTCTGCCGGGCGCAAGAACACCGTGAACATCTTGTCGAAGAACTTCATCGTTGTTCGCCATCTCCTGCCTCGCCTTCTATCTCTTCGGCTGGGGCCTGATGTTCGGCAATGGCACCGGCCTCGTCGGCCTGCAGGTGTCTCCTCATGATCGGCGGCGCCGACAACAGCCCCGCCACCGGCGACGCCTATTCCGGCGCCTACACCGCGCCATCGCGTGGACCGGCATCCCGCTCTTCGCAAAGTTCTTCTTCCAGCTCGTCTTCGCCGGCACGGCCGCAACCATCGTCGTCCGGATCGGTGGCCGAGCGCATCAAATGTACTTCTCGTTCATCGTGTTTTCGTTCCTCCTGGTCGCCTTCGTCTACCCGATCACCGGCCACTGGATCTGGGGCGGCGGCTGGCTGGCGGCGGCCGGTTTCTGGGACTTCGCCGGCTCGACCGTCGTGCACAGCGTCGGCGGCTGGGCCGCTCTCGCCGGCATCCTGGTCCTCGGACCTCGCCTGCAGGCAAGTTACGGGCCCGACGGCAAGGTGAACGCCCATTCCCGGCTCACAGCATGACCTCTGGCGTCATCGGCTGCTTCGTGCTCTGGCTCGGCTGGTTCAGTTCAATCCCGGATCGAGTCGATGGCCGCGGACCCGAACGCGATTGCCCACACTCTTCATGACCACCAACACGGCGTGCTTCATGGGATTGCCTCGGCCACGGCGCTCAACTGGACGTGGGACAGGCAAGCCCGACCTCGGCATGTCGATCAACGGATGCCTCGCCGGCCTGCGTCGCCATCACCGCGTCGTGCGCCTTCGTCACGGTGACGGCGTCGCTCATCATCGGCGTGTTGGGCGGACTCATCGTCGTCTGCGCCGTGAAGCTGCTGCGACAAGCTCGAAGCTCGACGATCCGGTTGGTGCGGTGCCCGGTGCACCTCTTCAACGGCGTGTTCGGCACGATCTGCGTCGGCTTCTTCTCCGTCGACAGAATCACGGGCGCCGCCACGGGAATGGCCTGTTCTACGGCGGCGGGATGACTGCTGCGCTCATCGCCCAGCTCCAGGGCGTCGTTGCGGTGGCGGTCTACACACTGGTGGCGTCACTGATCTTCTGGGTTCGCGATCAAGACCATCTTCGGTCTGCGCGTCAGCAAGGAAGAGGAGGAAGAGGGCCTGGACATCGGGAGCACGGTCAGGTTGCTTACTACATCGCCCGGCCCGTCAGTAGAAGACGCGTCGCGCCCTGGGGAGGGATCCTCCCGGGGCGCGACACTTTTTCCGAACCTCGACCGCCCAACGTCAATTATGTAGGTCGCGCGACGGGGTCAAGCCACACTCCAGCGCCGATGGAATGGAAGTTCTTCTGGGAGCCTGCTTCCTGACCGCGGTGGCGCTGCTGGTGCCTTCGCGGGACCCTCCCGGCTGACCAGGAGGCATGGTGCTGGCGGCCCTGGTGCTGCCGGTCTGGGCGGGCCGGGTCGGGTAGCCGTCCGCGAGAACTTGAGGCAGCCGCGCCTTCCCACGATTGAGGAGTCCCGACCCTGAGCCACCCGCAGCCATCACAGCCCGCTGAGCCCGCACCTCGTCGTCATGCTGCCCGCTCATGGTTCGTTTTGCCGGGTGCGCCTCCTGGTTGCGCTCGGCCTGCTCGCGATCGGGCGAGCGACGCCGCTCCCCGTGGGCTGCTTCGCCGTCTGAGGTGCTCGCCACCATCCTCGGCCTCTTCCCGTTCGGCGTCCTTCACACTACCCAGATCCACAAGAACGCCCTCACCTACGGCATGCTGCTCGTGATCGTGGCCACCTTCGCGGGCCTGCCACATCCGACGTGGCACGTCGAGATATCGCGCAGAGCGGCTGGCGCCGTGGCTGCGCGCAGCACCTGCTGTCGTTCGGCGGCCTCGACGAGCCTGATCCACGCCGACACGATGCCTGTTCATCCTCGGCCTGACGTTCTTCGTGTCGGTCATCGCCCAGACGCGATTGCTCGAAGGCATCACGTTCTTCCTGCTCCGACGCAATCGGCGGCGATGATCCTGCCGACCGTGCATCGTCGGTGACCGCGGTCGTCGCGTTCGCGTCCGGCATTCTCGACGGCGTCTCGATGATCGGGCCTGACGATTCGCACGCTCGTGATCATCATGATGCTCGCGGCCGGCGCCCGCGGCGGCCGTGCTGCATGCCGTCATGGTCTGCACGGCCGTCACGACGATCTGCGGCGTCTGGCTGGCGTACGGCGAGCCGCCGAACCTGATCATGAAGGCGAATCTGTATCCGCACCTCGGCAACGCTCTTCTTCCTGCGCTATTGCGCGCCGGTCGCCATCGTCAGCCTATCTCGTCGTCGCGCTGGCAGCTGCGCGCGGACAGCTCGTCGGGCAGCGCGATCGACCTCGACGAACATGGACGTCATCGACGCCAACGCCGAGGACGTGCGGTTTCTTCAGGCCGACGCGCCACGGCGAAGGTGCTGACGCCGGTCGAGCTCGTCGAGGGCCATGCCGCGCGCTCGACCGATGGCAAGGCGCGAGACGGTCATCGACGCGGACTGCGCCGCGGCGAGTCGCTCGGCCTCGCGCTCGATCGCGCGAAGACGTGCCGCGAGCCGACGCGCCGGCTGCTGCTCGGCCACTTCGTCAGCGAAGAACTGGCCGATCGGCCTCGATCGCCACTACGTGCTCGACGCCGCGGGCGAGCACGAGGCGGCGTTCCACGCCGAGCAGGCCGTCGACGAGGTGCTCGGCAGGCGATGGCGCAGAGTCCGGCGGCGCGCGCAGAAGATCGGCGCGCTCGCGCTCGTCCCGTTTGTCGCCATGCTGATCGCTGCACGGCATCAATCACGAGGTGCCGCTGTTTCTCGCGTCGTTCGCCGGGCTTCTCCGTCGCCTGCCCGGCGATCGCGAGCATCCCGAAGATGCGCGCGCTCGCGCTGCGCGAGGCGCGGCCAGGATACGCCGAGTACTACTTCCTGTTTCCGCTGTTTCTGTCGATCACGCTGCTGACCAGCGGCGGGCTTCTTCGACGGGATGAAGCGGTCTCGTTCGCGACCGGCATCGACGACGCTCGGGCACGGCGCACGTCGCGTTCGGCGCAGTTCCTCGGCAGCGACCGTTCTCTCCGCGATCCTCGACAACAACATCGTCGCCGACTTCGCGTCGCGCGCGCTGCTGCGGTTTCGACGTGCAGACGTCTGCACCTGCTTCGCGATGGCGCAGATCGCCGGCTACGCGCTCGGCGGCTGCTGGACGCACATCGGCTGCGCGCAGTCGGTCGGTCGCGTACGCGTTCATCCAGCGTGACGTCGACGCGCACTACACGCCCGTCCAGTGGATCAAGGAGATGACGCCGGTCATCGTGCAGATTCTGGTGCGATGGGGTTGGTCATCGGCATCGAAAGCGCGATCCTGAACTTCCCTCGCGGCCCCTGACCGATCGGAGGTCCCACCGCCCGGGCATCGTTTAGGTTTTCTGGGCCGTATCGCGGAGCTCGATACGTGCGAGTGATCCCCGTGACCGGAGATGTGGACTTCCTTGGAACGTGGGGCCGCTCGTCTGCCTCTGTCTCTTCGGGCATGCTGCTGCTCCACGAACTGGGCCGCCGGCTTCGGCATGCGCCGGCGCGCGAAGGACCTGAAGGCTCGCGCCTCTCGGTCTCGGTCCCGTCGAAAGCAGCGCGATTCGGTCTGCTCGGCCTGCTCCTCGCCTTTACCGGGTTTTCCGGCGCCGCGACGCGATTCGACGCCCGACGACATCTCGTGACCGAGGAAGGCACTACATCGAGAGCAAGCCTGGATGCGCGTGTGCTGTGGCGGACATCAGCCCGCCTCTTGCGCGCAAACTTGCGGGACTACCTGATTCACGGCTCGCCATTTTACGACAAGCTGCCCCATCTCGAGGCTTGAGAGCCGAGTCTGGAACGTTCGAGGGTTGCAGCAGACGATCTGGAAGGACGCTGTCGAGACAAAAGAGACGGGGTCCGCAGCAGCCACCGGACTTCCCGGGGCCATCAGCTCGATGATCGACATCGCGACGACCAGAACCAGTGGCCACGCGGCTGCACGTCGACCGTCAATCTCGCCGTGATGTCCTGATCATGGCTTGCTGACCATGATGTGCAAATACCGGGGCTCGCCGCGCCTGGTGTCGCCGCCAGGTGCACGCCCCTCCATCGGCTAAGGCAGCAATTGCTCGGCCCCTGAACGCTGACCTTCCCTGCGACAGCATTTCGAGCACCTGCCGTGTTTCTCACTCATCAACATTGATTTAGTCGGTTTTGTGCGATTCTTGACATCCTGTTGGCTCGTCAACCTTCCTTGTTAAGATGCCAAGGCTCTTGTAGATACGCGGGACCACAGAGTGAGCGAGGAGACGACATGAGCAGCTCAGGCACACGGTGCAGCGAACGATCCTTCCTTGATCCCCGATCCGCCAACATCGCCATGGGAAGGCGTGACCACGGTACGACGCGAAGGATCCGGACACGACAGTTCCCGCCGATCGAGCCGCTGCGGCCGCCGAAGGGCGCGCCCAACGTGCTCGATCGTCCTGATCGACGACGTCGGGTTCGGCGCGTCGAGCGCGTTCGGCGGTCCGTGTCCGCACGCCGACCGCGGAGCGCCTGGCGGCGAGACGGCCTCAAGCTACAACCGCTTCCACACGACGGCGCTCTGCTCGCCCGACGCGGCAGGCGCTGCTGACGGGCCGCAACCACCACTGCGTCGGACATGGGCGGCATCACGCGAGATCGCGACCTCGGCGCCCGGCTACAGCTCGGTCCTGCCGCAGGACACATGGCGCCGCTCGCCGATGACGCTCAAGCTCAACGGCTACTCGACGGCGCAGTTCGGCAAGTGCCACGAGGTGCCGGTGTGGGAGACGAGCCCGATGGGCCCGTTCGACGCCTGGCCCACCGGCGGCGGCGGCTTCGAGTACTTCTACGGCTTCATCGGCGGCGAGACGAACCAGTGCGTACCCGGCCATCTACGAGGGCACGACGCCGATCGAGCCGAGCAAGACGCCCGAGGAGGGCTACCACTTCACCGAGGACATGACGGACAAGGCGATCGAGTGGATCGCGCCAGCAGAAGGCGCTGATGCCCGACAAGCCGTTCTTCATCTACTTACGCGCCGGGCGCCACGCACGCGCCGCACCACGTGCCGAAGGAGTGGATCGACAAGTACAAGGGCAAGTTCGACCAGGGGCTGGGACAAGCTGCGCGAGGAGACCTTCGCGCGCCAGAAGAAGCTGGGCGTGCATCCCGGCCGACGCGGCGCTGACCGAGCGGCCCGGCGAGATCCCGGCCTGGACGACATGCCCGGCGACGCTGAAGCCGATCCTCGCCCGCCAGATGGAGGTCTACGCCGGCGTTCCTCGAGCACACCGACCATCACGTCGGCCGGCTGACTCGACGCGCTGAGCGACCTGGAGATCCTCGACGACACGCTCGATCTACTACATCATCGGCGACAACGGCGCCTCGGCCGAGGGCACGCCCAACGGCTGCTTCAACGAGATGATCGATCCTGAACGGCACGGCCGCGCTCGAGACGCCCGAGTTCCTGATGACGCAAGATCGACGACTTCGGCGGGCCGGAGGCCTACAACCACTACGCGGTCGGCTGGGCGCACGCGATGGACACGCCCTACCAGTGGACCAAGCAGGTCGCGTCGCACTGGGGCGGCACGCGCAACGGCACGATCGTCCACTGGCCGAGCGGCATCAAGGCGCAAGGGCGAGATCCGCATCGCAGTTCCACCACGTGATCGACGTCGCGCCGACCGATCCTCGAGGCCGCGGGGCTTCCGCAGCCGACCGTCGTGAACGGCGTCCAGCAGGCGCCGATCGGAGGGCGTCAGCATGCTGTACGCGTTCAACGACGCGAAGGCCGCCGGAGCGCCACGAGACGCAGTACTTCGAGATGTTCTGCAACCGCGGCATCTACCACAAGGGATGGACCGCGGTCACGCGGCACGGCGTCCCGTGGGTCGGTGCCTGCACAAGCGCGGCCTTCGACGACGACGTTGGGAGCTCTACGACACCAACACCGACTGGACGCCAGGTCGCACGACCTCGCCAAGGAGAGCATCCGAAGAAGCTGGCACGAGCTGCAGCGGCTGTTCCTGATCGAGGCGGCGCAAGTACAACGTGCTGCCGCTCGACGACCGGTCGTTCGAGCGCTTCAACCCGGACCTCGCCGGTCGCCCGCAGCTCATCAAGGGGCAACAGTCCCAGATCCTGTTCGGCGGCATGGCGCCGCCTCACCGAGAAGCCCCTGGTCGTCACGCATCAACAATGTCGCTACGCGATCGACCGCGGGAGCTCGACGTCCCGGAAGTCCGGCGCGAACGAGCGTCATCGTCGCGCTCGGCGGCAGCGACGGGCTGGAGCCCGCATGCCCAGGGCGCGCAAGTTTGAGCTACTGCTACAACTTCCTTCGGCATTCGCCAGCTGACGTACGCCGAAGGGCCAGCGCAGCCAGATCGCCGCCGGCAAGCACCATTCAGGTCCGGATGGAGTTCAAGCTTACGACGGCGGCGGTCGTGGCCAAGGGGCGCGGCGCCGTGACGCTCTATCGTCGACGGCAAGGCCGACGGGTCGAGGGCCGCGTCGTTAGCGGACCGTGCCGATGGCTGTTCTCCGCCGACGAGACCTGCGATGTCGGCAAAGGGGAAGCCGGCTTCGCCGTCCGGTCTCGCCGGAACTACGTCCTGACGCGGACAACGAGTTCTCCGGTCAGGTAAACTGGGTCCAGATCGACCTGAGAGAAGGACGATCACGACTACCTGGTCTTCCGGGAGTGAGGGATCAAGGCTATGCCGATGGCGCGTCAGTAGACACATCGCGCTTGGGGCCGGCAGCCCGCAACCGGGCTGTCGGTCACAGAGTTCGCTCATGGAGGGCCTGTCATGAAGAGAACAACAACCGTCGGCTGTCTTTTCGCGTGCCTCATGATCGCGGCCTGGCAGTCGCGCAGGTGGTGTTTACGAAAGCGCAGGTCGCCGACCGCATCCGGAAGGTCGAGGACGGCGTCGACGAATTCCGGGACTGGGCGAACAACCGGGCCGAGCAGGGACAGGACCGGGCGGAAGCGGGAAAATCCACCGGCCGCAGCCGCGGGACGCACGGCGACCGAGGGACAGAAAGAAACGGCTCGGAATCGCGCGCCGACGACCTGGATAATGCCCTGGGGTGAATTTGAACGGTTCATAAAACCGCCTGCGCCGCAGATTCAACCTGACCGACAAGTGGATGGAGACACGGCCGCAGGCGTCGGTAAACGTCCTCGACGATGCGCGAAAGATTCCACCGCGCCGTGGGATGGTGCGGGGAGTTACGGCACACAGGCCGAGCGCTACTGGAGCGTTCTCCGGGGCGAGCATCAACGATCTGGCGCGCCTTTGCCAACCTCACGCCCCTGGGCGTCTGACACCACCGCAAACCAGTGCATCACCATCCCCGATGCGGTGGCGGTCTGTCGGCCACGATCCAGGTGCGGCCGTTCGATGAGGTCGGCCTACTTTGTAAATGCCGCGTCTTGTTCTTCTCCCTGCATGCGGGCGCCGGCGAGGATGCCTTCTCATCGCACGTTCCTCGTGGCACGCGTTACTCAAACAGCTGCTCCCGTCCGTTTTCGTCAGCGGGAACATGGCGCTCCACGGTTGTACGAGTTCGGAGGCCGTGAACTCGTACTTGATCGTCGCATCGTCCATTCGCGTGAACTGTTCCACGACCTCAAGTCTCTCGCGTCGAGCCGTTCAGGCTCGTGTCCCGTCGAGGAAGTTGATGGTCTCGACGATGAGTGTCCCGCCTTCCCAGCGGCCGCGTGGAGCTCCCGACCACTGGCGAAGCTTCCCGTGCGGCCGTCCGTCGGTCGGAATGTGGGCGGAGTGCACCATCTCGTTATGACGATGGCTCCCGGAATCTGACGATCTGGAGGTTGTTGGTTATGCCAGGGGTCATCGGCGGCCCGGCGTTGAACGCTGAAGCCCATGAGGCAGCGGTCGGCCAGCGTGCGGTCCTCGTCGTTGGCGAAGCCGAGGCTCAACTTCCGGCTCATCTCTCCACCCGAGCGGCGCACGGCGTCAATCTCCCATCGGAATCCTCCCGTTGGAAGGTTCGACAAATGAGGGACGTCCGCTCGTCTTCTTCGTCATCTGGTTGCCGCGCTTTACTAGAAGTCGTTATAGGAGAGCACGCCGCCGTCGGCTCGCCCCGGGGCACTGGCGCTCGGCTGGTTTCGGATCGCCCAAAAACAGGTCCCGTTGAGCCGCGTGTTCTCAACCGTTTCAAACTGCTCGACCTCTTCATCGCTCAACGTGGTTCGCCCGCGAGCGCGTCGGGGCGTTGGAGTGGCGTGTGATGAAGCTGAAGTTGAAGATGCCTTCCAGGGGACGGCTTGCCATCGGGCGTCCGCGGCACCTCGCCGAGGGCGTCTGGGCCGCACTGAGCGGCGCGAGCACCAGTAACGCGAGCAATGCGAACTCCCGCTGCCGTGAGCGATCGCGCATCATCCGCCTCCACTTAACGCTGGACGAGCGGCGCGGTGGATCCGATGATCCGACCCGCCGGTCACGGCTACTGGCCGCGGCGGGACGTGGGTACTCCCCAATTCGTTCCACCAGTGCAAGTTGAGGTGCGGGAAGTGATCCGCCACCGCGCAGGATCACCCAAGGTGCGCGAGTCTGACGCCGCGATGACGCGGCTCACCGATCTCTGGCGGCGGACCTCCATGCGGGTAAGATGTTCTTCCCAGATTGTCATGTCGCTATGCGATCTGCTGGTGCCGGCGCGCCGCGATCGACCGGGGTTCATTGACGTTCTCTCACTGGTAGGTCATCTCGTAGGCTCATCAGCGATCCGGAGCGTCCTCTTCACCTGTCGCGGTTCTCGGTTGCGCCGCTGCGATTGGCGCCCAGCCCGCCTTCGGCACCCCGGCAGACGGTGTCGCCGTTCCCGCTCAACCTCACGTTCGACCCTGCAGCCATGTCGATGGAGCCGCAGACCGGGCAGCCGCCAGGCCAGCAGCCGCCGTCCATGGAGGGTCGGGCCTGCGAGGGCTGTCCGCGCCGGAGCGTAGGCAAAAGTCGCTCTTCCATACGACGATCATCAATGTCTGGCGAGCTGGCGAACCTGGCACGCGCCAGCCAGGTCACAGCGGAGATCACGCCCAAGACGTGGTGGGCGAACATGGAGCAGGCGGGTGGGTTCGGGACCCGGGAGTCGACTTCCCGTCGGTCCAGGGCCGGGCACCTGCAATTGTGGCAATAATAACGCCGATTTCTTTTACCGCCGCCCGCTCGAATCGGCCTGGAGCTTACGAAGCCGGCGGCGGTGACCGCGTTCGGCAGCGGCAAGGCACCTGATACTTCGGCGAAACGAACCATGCGCGTCGCTGAACGACTTCATCAACACCACCCTCGGCGGCATCGCACTGCGAGATGTTCCACCGCGCCCGGCTAGCAATACGTAACTGAACGAAGCAAGTACTACCGATTCGCTACGCGCTGGAGCGGAAATTGTCGGGCTGGCCGCCAACAGTAACGCTGAAAAGCTCGCGGCAGCTGCGAATGAAACGCGCGCGCAATCTGTTTGTCTCGTCGATGAAACCAAGATCGACATCCTCCAGCGCGCACTGCGATACAAGCCGCGAATTTTTGCGGGACAAGAAGGACTGCTTGAGATCGCCTGCCTGACGAATGCGCGAGATGGTGCTGGTCGCAATCGTTGGCACCGGCCGGATTGCGTCCGGCGCTGGCAGCGATCGAGGCTGGCAAAGATCTCGCCGTGGCGAGCAAGGAAATTCTGGTGATGGCAGGCGAGATTGTGATGCGCGAGGCGCGGGAGAATGGCGTACACGTTTTGCCCGTGGACAGCGAGCACAACGCGATTTTTCAGTGCCTGGAGGGCAAAAGTTCTTTGGATGTCCGTCGGATCATTCTTACCGCCTCTGGCGGACCATTTCGCGAAACGCCGCGAAAAGATTTCGATTCGATCACACCCGAACAGGCGCTCAAGCATCCGACCTGGAATATGGGACCAAAGATCACAATCGATTCCGCGACGCTGTTCAACAAGGGTTTGGAAATGATCGAGGCGCACTGGCTTTTTGGCGTCGAGATGAAGCGCGTCGAAGTCGTGATACACCCGCAGAGCATCGTTCATTCGATGGTCGAGTTCGCAGACGGCTCGACGCTCGCCCAATTGAGTTACTCGAACATGTGTTTCCCGATCCAATACGCCGTGACCTGGCCGGATCGCGTCCCGAATACTTTGCCACCACTCGATTTCTCGAAATTGTCCAGGTTGGAATTTTTCACGCCGCGCTATGAGGATTTTCCCGCGCTAAACCTGGCACGCCGGGCAGGTGAGACCGGCGGCACGTTGCCTGCCGTCATGAACGCCGCAAACGAAGTAGCGGTCGCTGGATTTTTAGACCGGCAAGTGCGTTTTCCGGATATCTGGCAGATTGTTGAAGAAGTCATGAACCGGCACACGGTCCGTTGCGCACCCCGATCTGGATGCAATATTGCAGGCCGATCAGTGGGCGCGTAAGGAAGCGCAGGGACATGTTAGATCGGTAAATCGTTAAAAGAATTACAACGGCAGACACGATGGCGTGTCCAATCAATGACTAATCACTGATCACTTGTTTCTAATTACAATGCTATTGCACATCGCTCGCGTCGTTTTCATCCTGCTGGAAGTCCTCATCCTCTTCAATCTGCTGATCGTGGTGCATGAGCTGGGCCATTTTCTGGCGGCCCGCTGGCGAGGGCTTTACATAGAAAAATTCGGCGTTTGGTTCGGCAAACCGCTCTGGAAGAAAACAATCAACGGTGTCCAATACTCGCTCGGATCGCTGCCGTTCGGTGGCTTCGTTGCGCTGCCGCAACTTGCGCCGATGGACATTATCGAGGGCAAAGCCGATGTGGACCGCGCGAGGCTGCCGAAAATTTCCGCCCTCGACAAAATCATCGTAGCCGATCGCCGGGCCGTTGTTCAGCCTGCTGCTGGCGCTTTTCTTTGCTGCCATCGTCTGGGCTGTCGGCCATCCGGTGAGCGAAGCGGATTCAACCACGGTGATCGGTTACGTTTTGCCTGATTCGCCGGCGCAAAAGGCTGGCTTGCAACCCGGCGACAAAATCCTCTCGGTGGATGGCAAACCGGTCAGGCGCTTTATGGGGATGAGTGACAGCGTGAGCTGGGATGTGGTGCGAAGCGAAGGCGACAAGATCGCCGTAAAATTCGAGCGAGACGGAAAGAGTGCAGACCGTTTGGGTGGAACCTTACAAGGCAGAGACGCGCGGATGGCGCAGACAAAGTGTGCGCCAGCTGCTCATCTATCCGGCAGAGACCCCGATCATTGACAAAGTGGAGCCGAACACGCCGGCTGCGGCGGCGGGGCTGCGCTCGGGAGACATCATTCGCGGATTTGATAAGACGCCGATCTACAATCCGATCGCGTTGCTGGAATACATCAGCAAACATCCAAACGATCGAGCTCGTTCTTCACGTGGAGCGCGGTGGCGAGAGGTTTGATGTTCCGGTAAAACCAACGCTTCTGCCTACGAATGGCGAAAAGAAACCACGAATTGGAATTCAATGGGACACGACCGGGATAGTGTCGATCCAGCATCCCAATCCGATTGAGCAGGTTTACAACAGCGTGACCAGCACGTTAAAGACAATCGGCGCGGTTGCCTCGCCGAAGTCGGACGTAAAGTTGCAGCACTTGAGCGGTCCCGGTCGGGATCGGTCGCATTTACTATCTGCTTTTTCAAAGCGAACGCGGCTGGCAGCTGGCGCTGTGGTTTAGCGTGATTTTGAATGTGAACCTGGCGATTTTGAACATGCTGCCGATTCCGGTTCTCGATGGCGGTCACATTGTGCTGGCGATCATCGAATCGATACGCCGCAAACCAGTGAACATGCGCGTGCTGGAGGTCGTGCAGACAAGCTGCGCGGTAGTGATCATCGTTTACATGCTCTATATCACGTTCTTCGACGTGCAGGATTTGCCGTTTGTTCGCAAAGGGCTTGACCAACTTCGAAGCACACTCGGCCGCGAAAGATCCGCAAACGCCGTAGCCGGCATGCGTTGCACGGGAGCGTGCGAAGCCTTAAAATCTTATCGTGACGATGAGCCTAGGTCGTCGACCTGGCGCTTGTCATTTTATTGAACGACGTTGAACTCCTACAATGCGTGAGTTGTCATACTGCGAAAACCCATTCGTTTATCGCCGTCGCAAAACGCGCGAGGTGAAGGTTGGTAACGTCGGCGTCGGCGGTAACAACCCAATTCGCGTCCAATCGATGATCACCTGCGATACGATGGATACCGACGCGTCGATTCAACAGACGATCGAACTGGCGAATGTGGGCTGTGAGATCGTCCGCATCACTGCGCCGACCGTGAAAGATGCGCGCAATCTTGAGCACATCGTAAAGGGTTTGCGGGAGCGCGGCTGCAATGTGCCAATCGTCGCAGACATCCATTTCAAGCCGGAAGCGGCCATGGAAGCCGCCAAATGGGTGGACAAAGTGCGAATCAATCCGGCAACTACGCGGATTCCAAGAAATTCGTCATTCGCGAATACACCGATGAACAGTACGCCGCAGAATTGAATCGGATTCGCGAACGGTTTTCACCGCTGGTCGATCTTGTGCAAGAAGCGCGGTATCGCCATGCGCATCGGCACAAATCACGGCTCCCTTTCCGACCGCATCCTGAATCGCTACGGCGACACGCCGCTGGGCATGGTGGAAAGCGCGCTCGAGTTCGCCCGGATCGCGCGCGACTTGGACTATCACGATTTCATTTTCTCGATGAAAGCGAGTAATCCGAAGATCATGATTGCGGCGTATCGGTTGCTCGTCGCACGGCTAAACGAACTTGGCCCGGACTGGAATTATCCGCTTGCATCTCGGCGTGACCGAAGCAGGCGAAGGCGAAGACGCACGAATCAAAAGCGCAATCGGGATCGGTTCGCTGCTCGCCGATGGAATCGGGGACACGATTCGTGTGTCGCTTACCGAGGACAGTCCGCATGAGATCCCGGTGGCGAAAGCCTCTGGTTGAGAACATCAAGAAAACGTCCAGACGCCCAAGCGTCTCAACGCTCAACGCTCAACTGTCTTTTGACCCATATTCGTATCAGCGACGTGCAACGGATACAGTCGCTGTAGCCGGGATCGGTGATCCCGGCCAACGAGTTAAACTCGGCGGCGCAGAATTGATTCGGGTAGTCGTTAGGCAAGCCAACTTCGACAAAATCGCGCACAAGATAGACAAGATGGGCGATTACAAGCCGGAGATTATTTATGAAAACGCCAGCGTTGCTGGACGTCGATCCGCGCGATGATGCCGCGATTGCCAAATTGAACGCGGAACGAAGCCCGCAATTTGTCACCGTGAGAGACGATGTCGATCTCGCGGTGATTCCGGCGTTTCGGTTGCTGGCGGCACGCTTGCACGCTCGGCATCCGATTTTGTTAAAGGATGTTTTCGATTGTAGGGCGTCTGTGTCCGACGCCAGCGAGATGGCGGCGTTTCACAGAAACGCCCTACAGACTTGTCTCAGACGCTTCTGCATCGCCTCGACAAACATCGGCTCCCTGCTTTGCGATGGAATCGGTGACGCGATTTTGGTACAGGGCGAGGAAGCCCCGGGCCAGGCGTTGCGCTTGAGTTACAACATCCTTCAAGCAGCCGGATCGCGGATTTTCAAAACCGACTATGTCGCTCGCCCTTCCTGCGGACGCACCTTATTCAACTTGCAAACCACGACGGCGAAAATCAAAGAGGCGACGTTGCATCTCAAAGGCGTGAAGATCGCGATCATGGGTTGCATTGTGAACGGGCCGGGCGAAATGGCCGACGCCGATTTTGGTTATGTGGGCGGCGCACCGGGCAAGGTGAATCTTTACGTCGGCAAAACGGCGGTGAAATTCAACATTCCCGAAGCGGAAGCGGTGGATCGGCTGAAGGATTTGATCCGCGAGCATGGCAAATGGGTCGAGCCTGCATCGCGCAGCAGCCGCGCTCGAACCCGCTTCATAGCACAGCGCGATTATTCAATCCCGAAAGCGTTCGGGATTCGGATTGGTAATGCCCAAGAGCCATGGCTCTGGATCGGTCTGCATCAAGCCTTGTCCGCATTACAAAAATATAAGGTTAAATGGCTTGACCTTTGTTCTCGTGACGTTAGCAAACTCGTTCCTCGGGAACGTGTAGGGAAAACAAAACTCCAACTCCAACTTCAGCTAAAAACTATGAAAACTCTCCGTCGAATCAGCAAGAATCGTGCGTTTACACATATCCGAATCCTGGCTGCGGTTCCTCTTTGTCGTGGCCGCGGTAGCATTAGCGTTCCTGACGGTATCGCCGCCAGCTGCTGCAGCGGAATGCTCGCCCGCAGCCCTTAACTCCACACTTCTCCACAGCGGTGGCTTTCGACGTATCGCCTGCCCTCCGCAATTTGCCGCGGGTTGCGAGACCGTTGACCTTCCCACCCGACACGATTGATCGAAGTGCGGCAGAGCGAGGACCTGAAGGTCCACAGGCCCACCGGGTCAAGGCCGCGCAGTGCCGATGGAGCATTACAGCTGTTCAACCTGACCCGACCATCCCCGCTCCGTTGCAAACCTTCGAAGGCATGTCAAATCGTAGACAATTTTAACGTCTTTGGCTTCCGGGTGAACCCGCCGGACCCGAATGGCGAAGTTGGACCGAACAATTACGTCGAGATGATCAATCTCGTCTTTGCGCGTGTATCGACAAGGGCGGGCAACTTGCTGGTGGGACCGGTAGACACCGGTTCGCTCTGGGCCGGATTTCCGATCGAGGATTGCACCGACCCCTCAGGCGACCCGGTCGTGCTGCTACGACCAGACTCGTGGATCGGTGGCTCCTCTCCCAGTTCACTACGAGCGGCATGAACCCGATGGCACCGTTAACGGCCTGCCCTTCTACAACTGCGTCGCCATCTCGCAGACCGGCGATCCCACTGGCGCGTACTATCGCTACGCGTTCATCACCGCACAACCAGGCACGACGTCGACATTCTTCCCCGACTATCCCGAAGTACGGCAGTATGGACGAAGTCGTACGTGCTCACTACGCGTGACTTCGGATCGCAACGAGTACGGGATCAGCGTTTACGCGCTGGAGAAGAACAAGATGGTCGAATGGCGAGTCCGAACGCGCGCGCAGTCCAGTTCTTCCTCGACGGAAACGATCCCGACAATCCTGCCACTTGTCGTCGGCGACGGTCTGCCTGCCAGCCGACCTCGACGGCAACACGCCAGCCCAAAGAGGACGCTCCGGTCCCCGATTGTCGGGCACGCAGGACGATAACGCCTCTACGGCGCGACGTTCGACGCGCTCAACATCTGGGAACTCAGCATCAAGTGGAAGGCCGATCCTGAGGCATCCGCTCGTCGCTTAAGACGCAACTGCCCAGTTGCCAGCTTCGATTCGATCTTCCCGTGCGCGCCGACGTCGCGTGACTGCCTGCCGCAGCCGGGAATCGTTGATCCTGACGCAGTACCTCGACATTCTCTCGCTACCGGCAGCGGCCGACGTTCCGGCTCGCTTACCGGAACTTCGGCACGCTACGAATCGCTGCGTGACTAACCAGTCGGTCGAGGCGACCGCCGGCGTCGCCGGGCGTGCGCTGGTACTGAGATCCGGCGGACAGGCGGCACCGTACAGCGCATCTACCAGCAGGGGACCTACGCACCAGGCGACGGCGTCCATCGCTGGATGGGCAGCATCGCTCAGGACAAGAAGGGTAACATGGCTCTTGGCTATAGCGTAGTAAACGGCACGTAGACGTGTTTCCTGGTATTCGCTACACGGGCAGGCTCAGCCGGCGATCCGTTAGGCCAGATGACTCTGGGCGAAGGCACGATCATCAACGGCGCAGGTGTGCAGACGACTACCAACTCCGCGCTGGGGCGATTACACGGACATGACAGTCGATCCCACTGACGACTGCACGTTCTGGTATGTCAACGAGTAATCATCAGGTAAGCGGACTGCGCCCTTCCGACGCCAGCCATTGCCGCCGCCCGAACAACTGCGCCTTGGCAGACGCGCATCGGCAGCTTCAAGGTTATCCGGTTGCAATAGGAGTTGCTAACAGCCTGCCGCGAAGAGCGGCATCTCTGCTAAAGCGAATTTGGGATCGCCTGTTCGTGGCGATCTCACAAGTTTTTCGTGACGGGCAATCTTCTCTACGGCTGGCGGTGAAATTCAACATTCCCGAAGTGGAAGCGGTGGAGCGGTTGAAGGATTTGATCCGCGAGCATGGCAAATGGGTCGACGCTGCACCGCAGGGGAGCGCTTTGGAAACAGTTTCCTACGCTGCTCCACTCGATCTGCGGAAGTTTGACTCCCTCTTCGGTCTCTGCGATACTCCTCGCTTCTCTCCCCGGAAAGCCACTCTTCCATGGATAAAATCCGTAATATCGCCATCATTGCGCACGTCGATCACGGCAAGACGACGCTCGTCGATCAATTGCTGCGACAATCCGGCACGTTTCGCTCCAATCAAAAGATTGAGGAGCGCGTAATGGATTCGATGGATCTCGAGCGCGAAAAGGGAATCACCATTCGCGCCAAGAACGCGTCTTTTCACTGGAACGGTTACCGCATCAACATCGTCGATACGCCCGGCCACGCCGATTTCGGCGGCGAAGTCGAGCGGATCATGAAAATGGTGGACGGCGTGCTGCTAGTCGTCGATGCGCACGACGGACCGCAGGCGCAGACGCGCTTCGTTTTGCGCAAGGCGCTGGAGAACAAACTCAAGGCCGATCGTTGTCATCAACAAGATCGACAGGGAAAATGCGCGTCCGCACAAGGTCCTCGACATGGTCTTCGATCTTTTGTCGAGCTGAAGGCGACCGACGAGCAACTCGATTTCCCAATCATCTACGCCAGCGCAAAGAACGGCTTCGCCATGCGCGAACTGCACGAACAATAACGAAGACATGACGCCGCTTTTTGAAGCAATCGTGCAGCATGTGCCGCCGCCGAAAATTTCAACCGAGCCATTTTTCCAAATGCTCGTATCGAACCTCGATTACAGCGATTACCTTGGGAGAATTGCGCTGGGGCGCATTGTGAGCGGCCGCGTCGCGGTCGGCGATCCAATCGTCTGCATTCACCGCGACGGCCGCCGCGAACGAGCTACTGTCACTGCCCTGTTCACCTACGAGGGATTAGAGCAGGTTGAAATCAAGCACGCGAACGCCGGCGATATCGTTGGGCTAACCGGTTTCGAGGATATTTTCATCGGCGAAACCGCTAACCGATCGCGAGGAACGCGCGCCACTTCAGTTCGTCGATATCGATCCGCCAACGATTCGGATGCGCATCCTCGTCAACGATTCGCCGTTTGCTGGGCGCGACGGAAAATTTGTGACCGCGCGGCATCTTCGGGAGCGTTTGATTCGAGAAACGCGCGGCAACGTTTCGCTTCAGGTCAACGACACCGGAAACCGCAGGCGCATTTGAGATCAACGCGCGCGGCGAAATGCAAATCGCAATCCTGGTGGAGCAGATGCGCCGCGAAGGCTACGAAGCTGATGGTCTCGCGGCCCGAAGTGATTTTTGGGCGGGCTGCGGATGGTGCCCTGCTCGAGCCGCTCGAAAATCTGTATGTCGATCTACCGAACGAAAATCTCGGCGACATCCTGCAATCCATCGCCAATCGCAAAGGCGAGATTCTCGGCATGGATCATCACGCGTCGCGCGTATCAATCGAAGCGATCATCCCGACGCGCGGCCTGATTGGATTCGAGACCGATCTGGTCAACCTGACTCGCGGACGAAGGATTGATGAGTCACCTTTTTCGCGAATACGCGCCGTTCAAAGGCGAGATCGGCGGACGCGGCCGCGGTGTAATGGTGTCGATGGAATCCGGGATCAGCACTGCTTACGCGCTCAACAGTATTCAGGAGCGCGGCCGGCTTTTCATCGGGCCGCAGGAGGACATCTACGAAGGAATGATCGTAGGCGAAAACGCGCGCCCGGAGGATTTGCCAGTCAATCCGTGCAAGGAAAAGCACCTCACCAACATGCGCAGCCAGGGCGAAGGCAAAGGAATTCAACTGGAAGCGCCGCTGCGCATGACTCTCGAGCGCGCGATCGAATACATCGACATCGGATGAGTACGTGGAAGCGACGCCAAAATCGCTTGCGCTTGCGCAAGCGTATTCTCGACGCGAATGCGCGGAAACGCGCTAGCCGCCACCGCCGCGTAGCGTTACAGTCCCGCAATCGCGGATTTTACTCGACCGTGACCGTTTCTTCGGCGGATCCGAGCGACTTACTGCGCGTAATTTCCACTTCGCCAGGCGCGAGCTGCCAGAAAAACCTGCTGTCTTGCTGAGGGAAAATTCGCTCGTTGTTAACAAAACCATTCCACGTCGCTCGCTTGCCACCGCCGCTGTGAGTTCGACCATCTGTTGCGAGGGCGGCAGGACAGGATCAACTTCGTAATGCGCGTTCGGTGGCGGACTGGTGATGCGAAAATCGGACCGGACATGCGCGCCGATCGATGTTGTCGCGGCTCACGCACCAACGGCCATACGCGTCCGGCAATAGCAATTTTCCATCGCTCGCAAAATAATCTGCTGAATCTTCGCGCGGTTCCGTTCCTGCCAGGAAGAGTTCATTCAGTATTTGCCGGAGCTGAAACGGGACGGAAGCAACCCTGTGGCCTTGCAAATTTCGCGGCGCACGAGCCTTTCGTTCTCCTCCGGCGGATCAAGAGGATGATCGCGCCGCAGTAACTCCTGGATCACCGCCGCCCAGAGCGGTGTTGCCGCGCGCACGGCGAACGTATCGCGCATGGGGCGTCCATCGAAATTTCCTGCCCATACTGCGACGGTGTGTTCTTTGTCGAACCCAACGGTCCACGCGTCGCGAAACCCACTGCTCGTCCCCGGTCTTTGCGGCTATGCGTTTGCTCGAATGCCAGCGGCGATCGCGGCCCAAAACTTTTCTGTCTGGCATCGTTATCACACAAGATGTCGGTCACGATTGCCGTCGCCGCTTCCCTCGAGGCGATACGGGTCACCGGCTGATGCTCTCGCAGTCAAAAATTTCGCGCGCATCGCAGTCCCGCCTCGGGCCAGTCCCGCATAAGCAGCAGCAAGATCGACAAGGCGAGTTTCGGCATTTCCCAAAACAAAACCGGCGCCGTAGTCCGCCAGACCCTGCGGAAAATCGAAGCCCCATTTTTGGAGCTCGATAAAATGCCAGGCGCGCGCTCCAAGCCGGCTCAGCGCGAAGACAGCCGGCACGATTAAGCGAACAACCAAGCGCCTCTCGCAAACGCACCGGCCCAAGATAACGATGATTGTAATTCTGCGGATCGTAATCGGCGTATTCACCGCGGATTGCATCCGGCGTATCCGGCAGCAAACTCGCAGCGGTGAGCAGCCTCTTATCAATCGCGTCGAGATAGACAAACGGCTTCAGTGTAGATCCACAACTGCGCGGTTCCGTGGCACCGTTGATTTGGGACGCGGCATAATTCTCCGAGCCAACCATGGCGCGAATTGCGCCGGTGGCGTTTTCGACAACGACCACTGCAGCCTGCCTGATATCGTGCCGATTCAACGCCGATAAATGTGAGTGAACCAGGCGTTCGATTGTCGTCTGCAAATCCAGATCGAGCGTTGTAGTCGCTCGTACCGCGCAATCTCGGGTTTCGCGCGATGGCTGCATCGACAAAGTGTGGCGCAAGACGCAGCGGCTCGATGTGCGCGATTTTCGGTGGCGGCGATGCCAGCAACGATTGTTGATCGCGCGTGATGACTCCCAGCCTCAACAAGCCGGGCGAGCGACCGACTGTATTTCCGGCTTGCTTGCTCGGGATGTCGCCACGGATTCAATCGCGTCGGCGCCTGGGGCAAACCGGAGAGAAAAATTGCTTCGCTCAATGTTAGATCTCGCGCCGGTTTGCCGAAGTAGGCTCGAGCGGCCGCTTCCGGCCCGATTCGCCGATTGCCATAACTGCTGCGATTCAAATATTCGGCGAGAATTCGTTCCTTGCTCCACCGGTGTTCGAGCTTCCACGCGATGATCGCCTCGTAGAGTTTTCGCTCCAGCTGCGTTGCTCACGACCGGTCGCCAGTTTCACGAGCTGCTGCGTGATGGTCGATGCGCCGGAAACGAAGATGACGCCGATCGCAAATTGCGCGTGCACGCGGCAGCTATTGCATGCCAGTCGATACCGCGATGTTGGTAAAAGCGCCGATCTTCCAAGGCCACCGTTACGCGCGGCAGCCACGGACCCATTTTCTCGAGCGTGACCGGCAATTGAGCGCGCGCTTCCGGCGACGCGAGCTCGGCAATTTCGCGACCGCGGCAATCCAGTAGCGTCAAGTGCAGCCGTAGGTTTTGTAACTTCTGGGATTGGCAACCACCAGACGACCGCCGCCGCCGCCACGAAGAACGACCGTTGGTGCGCAAATGGCCAGTCGAGCCGACGCAAACTGTGCGATCGCTCGCAAGCTGCGCGAACTACAGGCCAGCGACTATGCATCCGAATCAATCGGCGGAGATGACGCATAAACTTGAAGGCGACAGTCCCGAGAAACGGCTGTCATACATCGGTGTGCGACTTGCGTGGCAGGCCAGCGGAACGCGCCAGCGGCAGTCGCGCGTGCCAGAATCGAATAGGTGCCCGAGCCCGGATCGACTGTGTCAAAATAAAGGAGCGCCGAGCGATCGCGCATCTCGGAGTACGACAATCCAAGCACTCGATCCTGCGGATCCGGCTGGCGGAAGCTGGAAGAATTTCGCAACGAGCGCGAGATTTGATTTACCACCTCCAGACCAGCCGGCAAAGCGTCTTCCAGCGCCACGAAATTCTGAAGCTTGCGCGTGTTCAGCCGGTAGGTGATGAGCAATTGATCGCCCAGCTTGAACGGGCTTCGGAAGTGCCGACTGCGGTTGGGATCGGTCAAATTTTTGACGACGCGTTCGATCCGAAATCCGCGATCGACGCGGTCGGTATCGACTTCGTTGGTCGAATATTCGGCCCGCAGCAAAAACGTAAGCGCGCCTTGATTCAGGCCTCTGATTGCCAGGTCGCTGTCGAGTCTTGTGATCGAGCCACGCGATTGCCCGGTTGTTCTTGGAAAGCACGCCTGGCGGCTGGATGCCATTCGACAACGCCGGCGCCATTCCGAGCCGAGCATGGATTTGAACGCCAGCAGCAGCCAAAGATTTTCCTGCGTCGAAAGCGATACCTGCCGCATCCATCAGCTTCGCCATGCGTTCGCGCGCCTGTTGTTTCCTTTGCTTCGTCCAGAATGGGCGGCGAGATGACATTGAACGCGAACGCGCGCATCGCCTCGGCGCGAGTCATTGATGTGAACGTCGCCGGATTAAACGCGCGCTCTTTGATCGGCGTGTCGATTTCGCGCAGGAGTTGCTGCTGCTCGCGCGCCATGATGTTTTGCTGATGCAGCGCGATTGCGAGCAGCGCCCGGTCTTCATCGCCGCCCTCGTTGCGGTGCAGATACAGCTCCTGCGACTCGCTTCGGAAATCGTCATCGGCTCTCCGATTGAGTGAGCACAAAGAGTGCAAAGCACTTTTCAAATCGAGACGCTGGCATCTGGCCTTTGAGGATCTTGTTTACAGCGCCGCTAAGTTTCTCTTGCAACTCCGCGGGCGCCTCGAAGCCCGGCATTGATGGATTCGTTTACCGACCACAGCGCCTGGCAGGTCACGAAACCGTTGCCTGTGTCGCCACCGGGCCAGTACGGAAGCATTCCGTTGCTCAGCAGCGAGTCGGCATATTGCTTCATCCCGCGTTCGAGCGTAGCGCGATATTCGCGCGTCGCGTTCCTGCAGGTCGGGTAAATACGCCAGCAGATTTGCCAGCAAACTATAGCCCAGAAGCTTCGTCGAAATCTGTTCGAAACAGCCGTGCGGATATTGGAGAATCACCGGCAGTCCCGCGATCTCGGGCAGCCAGGGCGAAGTCGAAATCGTCGTGCTGAATTGGCCGCGACCGTGCTTCCATGCATCAGGCATCACGCTGATGCGCATCGAACTGCGGACCGTTGAACGAACCGGCCACGCTTTCCTTGCGCACAATCGTCGGCGGTTGCACCGGCAGTGTGATCTCCACCGCGTCCGACATTTTGTTGTTCGATTTCGAGACCGCTTCGAAGCGAATCTTTGCCGGGACAAGATCGACGTCGGCGACTTTCGCCTTGAATCGGAATACGGTCGGCGCGTCGCGATGCGGCGGATTGCGTTGCGCTATCTCCGCCGAGTAATTTCAGGTTTGCATCCGTGACACAGCGCGCCGTGATCTCATCGTTGTCGGTAAAGTTTTCCCGGACAACGGCGCGCAGCTCGACTTCATCGCCGTCGCGCAAAAAACGCGGCAACGCTGGATCGATGAGGAGCGGTTTCGATATCTTTCACCGTCTGCGTCGAGTCGCCGCCAAACTGGTTCGCCTTCGTCTGGCCGACGGCCACGATGCGATAAGTCGTCAGATTATCCGGCGCGGTGAATTCAAACGTCACCTTGCCGTCGTTGCCGGTTTTCAGACTCCCCTGCCAAAACGCGAGTGTGCGAAATTCTTTGCGGACATTTTTGGTGTTTGAGATCGGCTTCCTCGCCACCGTCGCCGATGGTGAATCCTTTTGCGTCAAGCTGAGCTTGGCCGAGATCATCGATGTAGCCGTGGAGCGCCTCGTAAGTGCGCACCGAAAAAGGATTCCTCGGATAAAATCTGTCGCCGATCGCTGGCAGCTTCCAGTCGCCGAGCGTGAGCACCGGCGTCATCAACTGCGAACACCAGAAGATCGACATCAGGAACCGGTTTGTTTTCCGAAGTGACGCGCACTTCGCCGCGCACCGTTTCGCCCGGTTTTGCCGTCGCGCTCGCAAGGTGCGGCTCGATTTTTAATTCGCGATCCGGCCGGCGCACTTCGATGTCGCGTATAAGCGAAGCGCTCTCGCGGCAGTTCCTTCTCGCCGCCGGGTTTAACGAGATAGATCGAGACCGTCGCGTTCGGCGCATATTCCTTTTTGATCGGCAATTCGATCCGGCCTGCGTTGCCCTTTATCGGAACAAGAAGTGTATCGAGAATTTCATCTGTTTCGACTGAGACCCACGGCGACGCCGCCAAATGGCGCTTGTATCGTACAACGCCGCTTTATCGCCCGGCAGGAAATGGCTTCGGCACGGTGCTCGATCTTGAACGTGGTCTCGTTGATCGACCGGAAGTTCGGCCGGTTTTTCACCCGTGACGGTCGTTTCGTCGCTCACGAGCGGCGTTTTGATTTTCGGCGCGCTGACTGCAACGACGTAACGGCCTGTCTCGCGTAGTCGGAAAAATCAAGTTCAGCCGGCGTTTTCGATTCTTGTGACGCAACTTTCGTAAACTGGTCGGTGTTGCGGTAGCGATAAACGAACGGCGCGATCTGCTCTTTGACGGTCTTTGTTGTGACATGGAACAGATCGGCGCGAACAAGAACACCGCTGACTTTTTGATCCTTCGGATCGAGAGCGTCGATCTCGACCTTCACTCCGGCGGGCTCTACGGACCTGTTCGTTCGGCGCGGACGCCGAGACGCGTTTCGGACGAGAAGAGCGTCGCCATGTCACCGCCAACGTCAGCGTTTGGCCGTCGATTGAAGTCACGTCCGCGCGCCAGACCACGCTCGCACGGCCGATCGCGGGATTGTCTTTGAATGGCGATTCGCACGCGAGCGTCGCGAAGCCGTGCGCATCGAGTTGCGTGTCGCCTTCAATTGTTTTGATCTCCTCGCTGTACGGATCGAGCCGCGGACCGACTTCGGCGTAAGCGTTGAAACGCTTTCGATACGAGTCCTCGCCGTCGGCTGCCATACTCAGCCGACGTCGTCCAGGTCGCTTTCCAGTGCACGCGCGCGCCGACGTTTGGCGCGCCGTGAAAATATGCGGAGGAGACCTGAGCGTGCGCGGTTCGTACCGACTCTCCGGACTCGTCGCTTCCACAATGACCGAAAACAGCGGGCACGCGATATTCCTGAACGCTGATTCTGCGTTCGACGCCTTCGTAATCGCTTGCCGGCCACCCGGCAACGAATCTCGTAACTGCCGAGCTTCGCCTTTTCCGGCACGTTCCATTCCGCTTCCCATCCGCCATAAGGTGGAAAGCGTCAGCGTCACCCTCGCCGACAACACGGTCTGCCGTCGCCTTCGGCTGACGCGCCAGTGCACTTCGGCAGCCGCGCGGAATGCGCGAGCCCCGCGCGTCGGTAACATCGCGCACCAATTCCTTTCATCTTCACGGTCTGGCCCGGGCGGTAGAGATTGCGGTCGGTGATGATCTCCGCGTGCGGTTTTCTACGGGACGACGTAAGTCGCTGCCGGATGGATACGATGTGCCTTCGGCAAATTGCAGCGCCGGGCCGGTCGCGGTATCCGCGATGAAAAGATGCGTGTTCTGAGCTTTGGGATCATGCGCTTTCGGGAAAATCGTATCCTTCGGGAACTGGCGCGATGCCGTCCTTGTCCGTCACGGCGCGGGCGAGTTCGATGTTCTCTTCGGTCACGGCGCGCACCGTCACGCCGGTGACGGAGCTTCGCATCGGACATTTTCGCCAGACGCATGATGACGGTCGTCGGCGTTCGTTTTTGCGTTAGCAGATAATCGTTGACGCAAATGATCGATCGATTCCCGACGATCCGGCCATCGGGGAGCGTCGCGCTCGCTTCGAAAAGATACGCGCCGGCAAATGCTTCGTTTGCCGGTGGAGCTGCAATGAACGTCGCGTCGCGTTTCGACATCGCCGCTCGTCGCATCGAATGTGCCGCTGGCCACGCCGGCAACTGAAAGGCGTCGACGAGCAATTCAGTTTGAAACTGCTTCGCGAAACCGGTGCGCGGATCGATGACGACCTTGCCGGTTACAGGATCGGTAGCATCCTTGTCGAATTCTCTGACGCGTGCCGTGACTGCCGATAGTTTCTCCGGCGGGATGCGCGCCAGTTTCCATGTCACCTGCGGCGTGTTGATTTGGAAGAATGCAAAGCGCAACTCCTGGCGCGCACGCGCAAACACCTGCGAGGAGGGAAAGACAAGGCACGATTCCTTCGGGTGAAACGTCGCGCCCCAGCGCGATTCAGCGGCGAGTCCGTAGCCGCGATCGCCTTTGAGTTCCGGCGAAATCGTAACTTTATAGCGCTGCGTGAGTATCGAAGCTGCCGGTGATTTCGATCTCGCTCGCCACTCGCGAGGAGTTTCATTTTCTCCACCGCAGGCTCGACACGGATTCGTTCCGGCGTCGCTTCCACCGGATCGATGTCGATCGTTGAACTTGATGCGGATCGACGGCTCCTCGAGAGCGTGATTGAACGCGCCGACCCATTCGACCTTGAGCGGCTCGGTTTTCCCGACCGGGATCACTTGCAAATAGGGAAGTGGACGACGGCTTTTCGCGTCGAGTAAGCCATTCACGATCAAGATCAAACGTGCGCCCGACGGGAAGTGGCTCTCGCGGCGCGACTCTAAACCCTGTCGCTTCCGGCGGGCCCGCGCTCTTCTCCTCGATCGTTTGAATTACTTCGACAGGAAAACGGCTCGTGCGAATCGCGGTCTTGAAAATAAATGTGCTCAGCAGCTTCGGCGAGTCGAACTGCATAAGTCGACTCGAGGTAAATTTGCGGGCGCGCAGGCAGCTCGCTCGCGCTCACCGAAGTCACTGGTGATCGCAAACTTCGGCGTCGTAAATTCGGCGCTCCAGTCTTTCACAACGAACGGTTTCCCATTCGCGTCTTTCAGGCCCGGGAGCGAGGGTCAACCGATGGTGTGCGCCAGCGACGACGCCGCTGACGGTGAACGCGCCTTCCGTCTGGCTTTTCCAAAGAAACGTGCCGTCCAGTTTCGGTTCGCTAACAAACGGACGGAGGCTGATCGCCAACATCGATAAGATCGGGCGCGACCATCGCCAGCTGGAAACGTGATCGTGATCTGATCGCCTTCGGCGATTTTACCACTAGACGGATCGATCACGATGCCGCCTGCATCGGGCTTGGCATTTGATGTTTCTCTTCCTGCTTCGTCTCGCGCCGCGCTGCAGCAGACAGGTCGATGGCAAACTGCAGGCTAGAAGCAAGCGAGATCGCTATCGCAGAATGGCCGCTTCATTCGTGTTCGTGGCGCCAGCTCTCGAATCCGGCGAAGATCGGCATCCGCCTCGCTGTATCTTCCGATGCGGCGTTCGCATTGCTCGCGTTCGCTCAACGCAACCAGCGATTCACGAATTCCAAGCGAGCGAGTTTGCGATTCGATCGCTGCTGCGAAATCTGCGCGCTGTCGCTTCGAGGACACCCCGGAAATACCACTTCACCGAATCGTTCGGATCCAACTCCGTCGCGATGCGAGCCTGCTCCAGTGCGTCTCTTTGCCTTGGCCCAAACCATCGAGATCCTGCGCGGCTTCGAAGTGCGCTGTCTGCCGATTTATCATTGATCGCAAGCGCAGCCGGCGCGTCAGCCAGGCGGCAAGTGTGAACTGGACGCAGTTCTCTCAACGTTTTCGACCGCGCGGCAAGCGCCTCCGAATCCTTGGGATTCCGCTAAGAGCCGTGCATCCAGTGCGCCGAGTTCGCGTAAGGACTTGCTCGCTAACGTGTTTTGTCCTCGCCGCGACGAAGAGCCTCTTGCCGACTTCCAACTTTGCCGCGTCGTCCACGCGATCAACATCCAGCAATGCTTCGGCAGTTTGGATGCGCGCGCCGCATCGATGCCGGCTGGAGCTTCGATGCACGCTCGGCATCATCGAGCGCCAGCAACGGTCGGCCGGCCAGAGTGAAAATGCGCGCTCGCTCGAGCAGCAAGTCCGGCAGTCGCGGATCATTGGCGATTTTGCGATCCGCGCGTCGAGCGCTTTGATTTGCGGCAGGAACTCTTGCAACCGCTCGAACTGCGGCAGCCATTCCTTCACTTCCGAGTCGGTACGCGTCTACTTTGCTCGCCTTCGCCATGTCGGCATAGGCCGCGTCCCATTTGTGCAGACGCAAGGAAAGCGCATTGCGCGCGACGACACGGCGCGCTGCCGAATCCCGTGCGCCGCGATTGCCTTTGTTCGATAATCCGCGTTGATCTGTCCCAGCGCGCCTGCGCCGCGCATAAATCTGCCGAGATTGTCGTAACTCGGTCGCGGTGTCTGCTCGGCCGACGGCTTCGACGCGAGGAAAGCAAGCCAATGCCGCTCGGCATTCTGATAATCCTTGCGCTCTAAATTAACAGGTCTGCCGCGGAAATCTTCAATCGCTGCCGGTGGATGCCGGACTGCTTTTGCCATGCGTCGAGCGTTTGCATCGCAGTCGCATCCCAGGTCTTCGATCTTCCGCTGTCTTAACAAGTGTCTCCCATGTACTCGGAGTCGTTCGGAGCGATGGCGAGAATTCGCCGGCTCAGCTCGATGATCGCGGCTTTCCGGCGCCTCTCGGCTGCTTCGCTAGCTCGGTGTCGCAATTGCGAAACCTCCTGGCCCGCTGCCGAGTGCCGCGGCCATGGGCTCGACGCACACGCAGACAAGAATGAAAATGAAGTGAGCGCGGGCCAAGGGCGCCGCCATTATGACAGCCGTCGATTGCCGTTTGCAATGATTTCCGATAGAACAGTCCGCATCCGCTGGACGACGATGCCGCGTGACCGGTGATGAATTTGCGAACACTCCGTCGCTGCGGTTCTTTGCAGTCCGCGACGATGCATTACCATGTCCCGTCAATACATCGCTGCAACGCGCGCCAAGCATCGACATCGATCCACATCGATTACGCGGCGGAGCTGAATCGAACAGCAGCTCGCGGCGGTGACTGCGGCGCCGGGTCCGCTACTCGTGATCGCGGGCGCGGGCTCGGGAAAGACGCGCACGCCTCACCTATCGCGTGGCCTACTTGCTCGAGAACGGGATCGATCCGCGCAATATCCTGCTGCTCACGTTCACGAACAAAGCTGCGCGCGCAAATGCTCGATCGCGTGGCGAATTTGCTGCCGGTCGATGCCAGCGGACTTTGGGGCGGCACATTCCACTCGATCGGAAACCGGATGCTTGCGCCGGCACGGCAGCGCGCTCGGCTACTCGAGCGGGTTCACCATCATGGACCGCGAAGATCAGAAGGATTTGATCAACGCCGTCGTCGCAGCGCAGGAATTGATCCGAAGGAGATTCGATTTCCGAAAGGCGATGTGCTCGCGGAAATTTTCAGTTTCGTCGTCAACACCGAGAAGCCGGTGGAGGAATTGCTCGCGGAAAAGTTTCCTTATTTCCTGCCGCTACTCGAGCAGATTCAAGGACGTCCACGAGCGCTACGAGAAAAAGAAGAAGGCGACCAACTCGATGGATTTCGACGATCTGCTCGAAAAGACGTTGTCGATGTTTCAACAGCACGAACGAATCGCGGAATTTTATCGGCGGCAGTTTCAGTTCATTCTCGTCGACGAATATCAGGACACGAACAAGATCCAGGCTGACCTCATCGATCTGCTCGCGCGCGACCACCGGAACGTGATGGTGGTGGGCGACGACGCGCAATCGATCTACTCGTGGCGCGGCGCGAACTTTCAAAACATCCTCGAATTTCCGAAGCGTTATCCGGATGCGCAGGTGTTCAAGATCGAGATGAATTATCGCAGCGTGCCGGAAATTCTGCGAAGTAGCGAACGCGGCCATTGCCGCCAACGTTCAGCAGTTCCGCAAACACTTAAGCCGCAACGCGCGAATCAAGCGCTGACGAGGCCGGCGCTTGTGGCGCTGAACGATGGCGCGCGAGCAAGCGCAGTTTGTCGCGCAGCGAATCCTCGAACTGCGCGATGAAGATGTCGATCTTAACGACATCGCCGTGCTCTATCGCGCGCATTATCACGCGGTCGAGCTGCAGCTGGAGCTTTCGCGGCGCGGCATTCCTATCAAATCACCAGCGGCATCCGGTTTTTCGAGCAGGCCCATATCAAGGATGTCACCGCGTTCATTCGCTTCGTGGCGAATCCGCGCGATGAAGTCGCATTCAAACGCATGGCGAAATTGCTGCCCGGCATTGGCAATCGCACCGCGGAAAATCTTTGGCGGCAGTGGAGGCGGACGTCGTAGCCGCGGGCGCTGACCGCGGTTCCGAAAGAATCAGCAGCCGCCGTAGCCGCGGGCGACGACCGCGCCGCGTACAGCTTTGGCGAACGCCTGCTGGCCATGAACGTTGCCGTGAAATCGAAGAAGGCGTGGGAGCAACTCGCGCACACCCTGGACGAAATCGCTCCAGGCGGTCAACCCAATCTGCCATCGGAAATGATCACGTCTGTCGTCGAAGCGATCTACGATGATTATGCCAAGGCGAACTTCACAAACTACGAACTGCGCCGCGAAGATTTGAATCAGCTCGCGATGTTTGCGCGCCAGTTTAAGGACGTGCACGAATTTCTTTCGCAATTGGCGCTGATCAGCAACGTCGACGCGGAAGCGGCGTCAACTCAGACGAGCGACAAGGAAGCCGTCGAATCTTTCTTCGGTGCACCAGGCCAAAGGGCCTTGAGTTTCACACGGTGTTCGTGATCTGGCTGACTGACGGAATGTTTCCAAGCAATCGCTCGCTCGATACGCGCGATGCGCTCGAGGAAGAACGGCGTCTGTTTTATGTCGCCATCACACGCGCGCGCGACGAACTTGTATCTCACCTTATCCGCAAATGCGGTCTGAGCGGAGGATATGGCGACGTTTTCCAGCGGCCCTCGCGTTTTCTGACAGGAAATCCCAAACGACCTCGTCGAAGACTGGCAAGTGCAACGCCGCTGAATTCATTGGTTAGCATTTCGGCGAAGCGCTCAGAAGTCGATGAATCTCTCGCCGTTTGAGAAAACGAGTTAGAATGAGAGATGTCTCGACTTCGCTCGACTATGACAAGATGACGCATCCAGGACTGAATCTTTCACCGGAGAAAAAGATTGCGGGCGTGCTCGTGCCGCTGTTTGCGCTGCGCGGAGAGAGACGATCTCGGGAATCGGCGATATCGGTGCGCTGCCGGGAGTTTATCGATTGGGCCGCACGAAATTGGATTCAAGCTTGTCCAACTCCTGCCCATCAACGAGACCGGGGCCGACAACAGCCCGTACAACGCGATCAGCGCAATGGCGATCGAGCCAACCACGCTGCACCTAGCGCCAAACTCGTCACCGAGATTTAACACGCGAAGACTTTGATGCTGCAGTTGCTGGCGTCGATCTTCGCAGTCTTCGTCTTGGCGAAGTGAAATATCGGCAGGTCAAAAACTGAAACGGCGCATCCTAGAGAAAGCGTTTGCGAATTTCTCCGCTAACGCCAGCGAAGAACGTACAGTCTGGAATTCGAAACATTTTGCGAAGAGGAAGCCGCGTGGCTGCGCGATTACGCCTTTTCCGCGTCCTTAATGGAGGAGAATGAGGATATCCGCCGCCTGGAATCGATGGCCGGCGCAACATCAGTCAATCAAAAAGAGCGCGAAACTGGTTGCGCGGTCTGCCGCAAGATCGACAAGCAGGGCTGGCAACCCGTCAAAATTTCTTCTGTTATGTGCAGTGGATTGCGCACCAACAATGGCGCGCAGATCAAATCATACGCTGAGGAACGCGGCGTGGCACTGATGGGCGATATTCCATTCGGCGTCAGTTATTACAGCGCTGACGTTTTCGCGCGGCCGGATGACTTCGTGCTCGATTGGTGCGGCGGCGCGCCTCCCGAGCCCTACTTCAAAGACGACGCAGTTTACCCAGAAATGGGGACAAAACTGGGGCATTCCGCTGTATCGCTGGGACAAGATGCGCGCGAACAGCTTTGCGTGGTGGCGCGCAGCGCGTCCGTGCTGTCCGGCGCATTTTTCATCTCTTTCGCATTGATCACGTGCTTGGATTTTATCGCATCTATGCCTTCCCGTGGCGGCCGCGGAAGAACAAGCAATTTCTTCCGCTCGATCGGAATCAAATGCTCGAACGAACTGGCGGCCGCGCGCCACGTTTCGTTCCACGTGACGACGAAACCACCGGAAAACTGCGAGGCGAACAAACGCGAAGGCGAAGAATACTTGCGCGTTGTGCTGGACGAAGCTGGCGCCACGCGAGTGATCGGCGAAGACCTCGGCACTTGTTCCTGATTACGTCACGACCAAATCTGCGCGCGCTCGGCATCGCGGGATTTAAAATCCCGCAATGGGAAGTTCGCGGTGAACAAGTCACGCCCGGAAACGAATACGAGCGGCTTTCCGTTGCGACTTATACAACGCACGATCACAAACCGATCCGCGCTTTGTGGGAAGACGCTTTTGAGCATCCGACAGCGACATCGGAACAATCACGATTCGATTTAGCAAAAATCGCCGTCTTCGCTGGGTTCGATCCAAGAATCGACCGCGTCGATTTTGAAAAAGACTTTTACCCTGCGATCATGGAAGCGCTTTTCGGAAGCGAGGCATGGCTTGCCATTGTCATGATCACCGATCTGCTGGCGCGCAAATACCGTTTCAATGTGCCTGGCACAAAGGCAAACTTGAATTGGACACGGCGAATGCAGCGCGCGGTTGCGCAGCTCATTTCCAGCCGCAAAGAGCAAAAGCGAATGCGGTTAATCCATGAGCTGCTGGAAAAACCGGACGCGTTTGAACGCGGCGTTGATCGCAGCCAGTTCTACTGCTGTAGCCGGGATCGGCGATCCCGGCCGCGGAGCGCGTATTCTTCAGACACCGGCATCAACGATGCCGGCTACAGGTTGATAGACCGCTCATGCTGACTTCTCAATCGGCGCGCCAACTCTGTTGCCCCACTCCGTCCAGGAGCCGTCGTAGTTCCGCACGTTATTTAGTCCGAGCAGATAGGTGAGCACGAACCACGTGTGACTCGAACGCTCGCCGATGCGGCAATAAACGACTGTGTCCTCGTTGCGACTGACTCCGCATTGATCGAAATAGATTTTTGCCAGTTCCGAAGCCGGCTTGAACGTGCCGTCGTCCTTGGTGGCTGTTTTCCACGGCATGCTCTTCGCCCCGGAATATGGCCGCCGCGCAGAACGCCCTCCTGCGGATACTCGGGCATGTGCGTAATCTCGCCTTTGTATTCGCCCGGTGAGCGCACATCGATCAGCGGCCTGCCGCTTTTACTTTGCGCCAATGCTTCATCGAAGAAGGCGCGAATTTCTTTGTCGAATCGTTTCTTCGGCACTGGATAATTTGTCTTTGCATATTTAGGGACGTCGCGCGTCATGGGACGGCCCTCCGCTTTCCATTTGTCGCGACCGCCATTGAGAATTTTCACTTTCTCGTGTCCAAAGAGTCGGAACGCCCAGAGTGCGTAGCAGGCCCACCAGTTGGCTTTATCACCATAGAAAATGCAGGTTGTATCCGGTGTGATGCCGTTACGGCTGCAAAGCTCCGCAAATTTCTCAGGCGAGATATAGTCACGAATCACCGGGTCTTGCAGATCAGCGCGCCAGTCGATGTGCACCGCGCCGGGAATATGTCCGGTATCGTAAAGAAGCACGTCTTCATTCGACTCCACGATCCTGATCCCATCGTCTTTGAGATGTTTCTCCAGCCACTCGGTCTCCACCAGCGCCTCAGGATGCGCGTATTGGGTAAGTTGTGTAACCATAGGAAAGAAACTTCAGGCGGCGCCCACAACCCGGCAAGGGGTTTTACAATTTCATCGATCGATGGAGCCTTCACGTGTCATGCCGAAAACTCTGAGTCGGACCCGGCAAAGCAATTTCGGTCGAATGAGAAACTACAGTCTTAATGCTTCTTTGCTTGCAAGAGCTTGATGGCGTCGCGCAACTCCGCGGCGCGCTCGTAGAGTTCTTTGCAATCGCAGTTTCCATCTCGCGCTGCATGATCTCCAGCTTCGAAAGCGGGCGTTTCGCTTTCACTTCCTCGAGCCATTCGTCGAGAAATGCGATCTCGGAGCTTTTCGACACGAGCTCGGGAAAGTTTGAGCTGTTGAAAAAATCGACGATCGCGTCGCGGCCACGCTCAATTTCGGCCATGGCCTTCGCAAATTTACCCTGGCCGAGAAAAATGGAGGCCTTGGCGCGCGTGTTCATCATGAGCACGTAAGGCCGGAACTGTTGCAGGCTCCAGGAAAGTTCTTCGCGGTCCGTATGCTCGGTGACAAAGGTGAAAAGATCGAGATTGCGCTGCGTGTCGCGCACGACGCCTGCGAAATCGTTGATCTGAAACAGGCTCAGATAGCGATGATAATATTGGATGCCTTCCTGCTGGAGTTCGGCGCATTGTTCGGGCGTGAGCTCGTAAGTCTTCGCCTTTCTCCTCGCGCGCGAGCCGCCCGCCTTTGATGATATTCCAGAAGCGACTCGCAGTTGTGCGGGCGTTGGCCATCGGGCCGTCCGGTCATTTCCATTTGCAACACGCCGAGATCGACCCGCAGTTGCAATTTCTCACGGCCATCGAGGCCCGGCGATCTTGCGCACCTTGATGTTGCCGTTCTCGTGCGGCCAATCCTTCAGGATCGTATTGAGATCCAAACTCATCGTAGACTGAACATCGGACATTTAACCTTCGCCTTGTCAATAATGTCGCAGATCTGGTGGACGATCTTGCGCTGCGATATGCTGTCTACGTGAATTAGCGCGATCTGCCGCACTGGCATCCGGTCTTTCACCGACACGCTGCCGCTACAATGTGGCAAAATGGAGCACGCGATCGACTCGTTCATCCGCTTCCTCGCGGTCGAGCGCGGTCTTTCTGAAAATTATCAGCTCTCTACCCAACGATCGCTGAGTGAATTCGCGCACTGGTGCGCCGCCAGAAAAAATCGACGACCCGCGCAGCGGTGACACTGCCGGTCAATCAGCGAATATCTCGCCGATCGCAAGCGCGCCGGGCTTTCCGCTTCTTCGATCAAACTGATCGTGGTCGCGTTGAAGATCTTCTTCCGGTTTCTGGCCGGCTAGAGGCGCGGTTGAGCGCGATCCGGCTGAAGCGCTGGCGCTTCCGCGGATCGAGCGTTACCTCCCCGAAACACTGAACGAATTGCAGGTCGAGCAGTTGCTGGAAAAGATCGACACGAAAGCTCTTCACGGGTTGCGCGATCGGGCGATGATCGAGCTGCTTTACGCGAGCGGGCTGCGCATTTCCGAGCTGGCAAATGCGCGGCTTGAGAATTTCAACTTTGAAGAGCGCATTGTGCGGGTGACCGGCAAAGGAAACAAGACGCGGCTTGTGCCGGTGGGCCGTAAAGCATGCGAAGCGCTGGCAGCGTACCTGTCCACCGAGCGGCCGAAACTGGTGAAGCGCCGCAGCAGCAGCGAGATTTTTCTTTCCGAGCGCGGCACGCAAATTAACAACAGCGCGCATCTGGCAGATCGTGAAAAAACATGCGCGGCACGCCGGATTCGGACAAGAACATTTATCCTCATCTTCTCCGACACAGTTTCGCGACGCATCTGCTCGAGAATGGCGCCGATCTGCGCATCATCCAGGAAATGCTCGGCCACGCCGATATTTCGACGACGCAAGTTTACACGCACGTCGATCAACAGCGGCTTAAAAGCTGTGCATCGCCAATTTCATCCGCGGGCATAATCAGCGCGATATCGGTTGCCGATTCTGGATGCTCGATGACTTTGCGTTTGATCGGGTATCGAGGATCGAGTATCGGAGCATGCCGCGCTGAGAGCGCTGCTTTCATGAGACGAATTCTGCTGCTGATCATCGCGGCCGCCGTTGCCGCATTCGCTGGTTGGGTACTACTGGAATTTTTCCCAAAAGATTTCGAGCGCGTCCGTGAGCTGTGCTTCTCGCCGCGGAAACAATTTTTCTGGCGCACATGCCGGACTTTAATCGGACACGCGATGAGTGGCGTCAGTCGGATATTTATCGGCTGTACCGCGAACCGGCGGTGCAGGATTTTCTGCGCAAGCCGCTGGACAACATGCCAAACTCGAGATGCGGCTCTCAAACGCTGCAGGAGATCGAACAGCTCGACCCGAAGAACGCCTTCTTCGCCTTGACGTCCATCAGCGATAAGCAGCGCCAAGTGTTGTGGGCGGTTTTCGTTTTCGAGGGACCCAGGAGGACGCTGAGCGGGTCATCGGCAAATGGCGCGTCGATGCTTTTGGAACAACGTCCAGGCACGAAGGGCGAGAAACTTCAATATCAGGGCCACGAAATCGATGTGGTCGCGGCGACTCCGTTTACTCTGGCAACAACGTACGATCGCCCATGGTTCTTCGCGGCGACAAACGTGACGGAATTAAAGGCGCTGCTCGATCGCGTCGACCATCGCGCGAAAGATTCAGAGGAAACGCTCGATAAGGACGAAGCGTACCGCGACAGCCGCCTCGCACCGGCCATCGAACTACGCAGCGTTTTTCTATCTGCAACCCAAGGCATTTTCCGAGCGACTTGCCGCGTTGCGTGCTGCAGTCCAATCAAGCGCCGACTCCCGGCGAGACCACGCATGCTTGAAAAAATGCGGTGTATTGCGGGTTCGTACGCGATTCGAGAACGGAAAAATACGCGACGTACTTTTTCTCGGAATGCCAAAGCTGGAGACTGGATGCGCACGCTCAACCGCTCCTCGCTGACGCTTGGAACAAAAGAGACATTTTTCTATCTGGCGATGCTGCTCAATCTCGGGGAAAAGATGGAAACACTAAACCAGGCCGCTACAGCTGGGCGGCGCGGTGCAGAAAGTCTTTCAGGACTTCGCCACCAGCGGGATCGCAGCCGATGATTGGAAGGCTGCGTTTGGCCTCGAGCTGGGAGCGCTGGCAGACTGGCCATCCAGTGCCCATTGGCCATCTTTACTTCTGACTCTGCCAGTGCTGGACATGGCCAAAGCCAGCAAGATCATCGAAGCGTTCACACGCGACCGATGAAGGGGCAATCTGGACGCAAACGGAGAAGGACGGCGTCCGTTATTTTTCCAAACAGTCGGCCGCCACACTTGTCGCAATCACTCCAACGATCGCGTTGTCTGACCGGATTCTTATCGCCGGTCTGAATCCCGTGTCAGTAGAAGAGGCAGTGAAACGCAGCGACGAGTAGCTCGTCGGACCTTGCCGACTCGCAAACTTATAAGGCGGCCGAGCGATTGCTGCCTGCGCCAACGAATTTTTCTCATACGTCGATACTGCGCTGCTGTATTCGCGCCTTGATGCTTCGCTTCGTCCGATGTTGCTAATGGCGGCGGCGTTCATGCCGGCAATAGCTCGTTCCGTTGATCTAGGTAAGCTTCCATCGCCAGAGGTGATTACGAAGCACCTGAGTCCGATTGTCTCTTCGCAAAGATATGACCGCGACGGCTATGTGGCCGAGTCCCTCGGGCCAATCACGCTAGACCAGGCGGCGATCGGGCTCGCCATCCTCAGCAGCGTCGGCACCGCGGCACGACAGCAAGCCGCCACAGGCTTTGGCAGTTGGGCGCCTTCTTCCAGCAGCCACGCCGCAGCCAGCGATAAGCAGCCCATCGCCCACGCCGTAGGTGGGAAGCCCGCCGGCAGACCTGTGCCATTTCGGCACTCTTTGGAGTTTCAGCCACGGGAAACTAAAGAAAAGTGCTGCAGTTGGGCAAAAACGTGCTATCTTTCTCACCTTATGGCTATTCTAAAGAAAAATGCATTCTCCCGTCGCGTTCCTGATCTGGTAACTGAGGAGCTGGTCGCTGTCCTCTCACGGCGCTCGTCGTTCGAATTTAAGCAGCTGTTCGACATCGTGCACGAAAATCTTCGGGCCCGGAACGCCGCCAGCGGTGGCGAGGAAATGCTGCGGCTTGCGAGCTTATGAGAAATTGCAGAATCTCGTGGCGCGGGGCGCGGTCAAGAAGAACGGCAAGAAATACAAGGGCTTGCCTTCGGCTTTGGCCAACGCGATCGCCCAGCAGAATGGCCATCTTGCTGGTGTAAAATAACCGAACCCTCGCTGGCTTCGAGGGAATTCCGGATGCTAGCGCGAATATTTGCCGGTTCTCCTGCAAATCCTTGTAGCGATGCTCTTCGCTGCCTCCGCGTTGGTTGTCAGTGTGCTGGTAGGCAAGAGCGGAAAACGCACGCTAGCCAAAGATACTGCCGTACGAATGCGGCATGATTCCCCAGGGGAACGCCAGCCGCGCTTCAGCGTGAAGTTTTACGTCGTGGCGATGCTTTTTATCCTGTTCGATCTCGAGATCGTGTTCATGTACCCGTGGGCGGTCGTGTATCGCGACGCTATCAGACAGAGCAGCGTCATTTTCTGGAGCATGCTCAGCTTCATCACAATCCTGATGGTGGGCCACGCTTACGCGGTCAAAAAGAGGGCCTTGGATTTTAAAAGGTAAGGACGAACAGAATCCGCGCCTGCAAATGCTCGCGATGTGTTCTCGCCGCGAATCTCAATTAGGGCGATCCCACATTCTCTCGCGTCCCGGGTGTTGAACACAGCGCTTCCAATAGCCGGGCGACGCCATTAAGTCCATTGCCATCGGGCTTTCCGCCTGTTGCGAGAGGAACAACTCGCTTCATTCGCTGCTGGATCCTGAACCCCTTCGGGCCAACTGACGCCGCCAGTTGTTGCGGTAGGTTATATGATAAGTGGTGATGAGGAGTTTAAGGCGAATCGTTTCTTTTTTGCCGACGGGAGGATTGGATCGTGGTCGGTTGGGTAGTGGCTATCAAGGTGCTGCTGTTAGCAATACGTAACTT
>ERZ1370068.3651-contig-2755_pt1 | contig 45281 bp, 81 predicted proteins | sample MGYA00561227_ERZ1370068 | MGnify/ENA primary metagenome ERZ1370068 (study PRJEB38410, sample SAMEA6850437) | metagenome | study: Metagenomic assessment of the ecological functions of the soil: analysis of the soil microbiota associated with the... | reverse complement strand
CAGTTACGTATTGCTAGGCCATGATTGCAGAGTTTGGAAAACCTGGCTCAGCGTTCAGCATGAAGCAGCGGTTCGTCGAGGGCGACTATGCTTACATCCTGTGGACCGCAGAGACTGCCGACAACGTGTACGAGTTGGGCACGGACACGTTCGTCGTTCGGGACGGTAAGATCGTGGCCCAGTCATTCGCGGGCAAGATTACGCCCAAGGGCTGAAAAGACGCCGTCATTCCGGGAGGCCGCCCAACAAAGCGATCAAGCCGACCGGCTACGCCTGGGCTAACATTGCGCTTCAGACCGATCGCTAAGAGCGACGGCGGCATCTTGACAAGTCTTTGCAGCCGCGGAATATTTTATTATAAGGCCGTCTCAGCGACGATCTATACCCGCCCTCACATTACTGGAAAGGAGTCTGACATGAGTCTGTTCAGCTCAATCCTTGAGAAGCTAGGGTTTAGTCAACGAGCGGAACCGAATAAGCCCGCGCCGCGCTCGGTCCTAGCCCTACTTCCGCCCCACAGGCAGCCCCGGTTGAAAAACCTGCCGTGGTGGCCATCTCTGCAGATCGATGTCGTCGCGCAAACTTGGAGAGTCTCGCCGCATCGAACCCGCAGAAGCTCAACTGGAAAGTGTCAATTGTGGATCTGCTCAAGCTCCTGAACCTAGATAGCAGCCTCGAGGCGCGAAAGGGGCTTGCCACTGAACTCGGATGTCCCAAGGAGAAGATGGGCGATTCTGCCCAGATGAACATGTGGTTGCATAAGACCGTCCTTCAGAAGCTCGCAGACAATGGAGGCAACATACCAAAGGAACTTCTCTGATAGCGGCCAGACGGACACTTCGGCTTTGATATTTGGGACCGCAGTATATCTAGCCGACCGACGCACTCCGACGCTTCAACGCGATGTTGTGGAGTCCTCACCAGGGGTATGCGTGTTCCATGCCGACAAAGTGATTAAGTGACCGCTACAAGCCCGACCGTGAGCGGCCAGGATTTAAACTGACTTCTCCTCGAAACAATCAAAAGAAAAGGTTCACACTGGAGCAAATCGTATGAAGACAACACTCTCAACCGTCATACTTGGGCTGGTTCTCTTATTCACCGGCGCCGCGCAGGCACGGTTATACGATGTCTACTATTATTGGGACGGCGCTCAGTACCAGCAGTATTGGCCGCAACAATATGATCTATACCCGTATGGCAACACAAATCAGTATCCGGAACAGTTATACGACCCGTATTACCAGTTACACGTTGTGCACTACCAGCTGTATCTACCGCAGTACCAGCCTTATTTTTTATCAATCCTGCTGCTTTGCCGGAGGCGTTGTTATTCCAGGACGACCAATACGAGGCAGACCGGCGAGACCAGGTGGCGTCGCCTCGTGGCGATCGTCACGGTTGCCACCGGTAGTCAACCAGTTTGCGCCAAATAGACGCCGTTGAGCGACGTTCAATCTAACGGACTCTGATCGGTTGATTTCGCGCTGGACGCAGAACAGCAGCAAAGGAGGGCAATATGGCTGAAGAACCTCAAACAGAGCAACTCCTCGGAGGAGATCAAGACATTGATTCGGGGCGCTAACTTCGGTGACCTCGCAACGCTGATGCGCGATGGAGCTGCAAAACAAATTGGTATTGCAATTCGAGGCCGCGTGCTGAGCGGGCGAATAAGGTGATCAGGGAGCGTCGGCAAGAAGCCGGAGGAAGGTAGCGAATGAAAGAGTCGTACAAGGTAAGACCTAGCCAGTCGCCTTGGCCTCGAGTGATGCGTTGTGTCGGGCAACCGGCGGGACGAAGCGTTCACAGAGGTACAACCGGGCGGTGTATTGAGCTCGAAAACACCCTTGTGTGGTGGCCGACCTTATCTTGATATGGGGAAGGCAATAGTCATGTCGAACGAGAGTCACGGCAAGTCCGATGTGACCCCCACGGAGTCAAAGACCACAGGCACGGTTGGAAACTTTCCTCACGGAAGCCGAGAGACCCCGGTAACATCCGTTTCTTGCATGGAAGCGGATCGGTCGGAGAAGGCGCGAGGCCACAATTCCGATATGAACGTTACCGGGGAGTCACACAGTTCCATAGTACCGAAGAAACCGACGAACAAGGGCAGGAGTGCCACGGCCCGCGGAGTCGGTGGAGGAAGGAACTGACCAAGGAGAACGCCGAGCAATCGCTACTGGACCGGACACAGGGCCGGAAATCTGACGGCAAACCGTTGGTAGCCAGGTCGCGCGGATTGCTGGGTGTACGTGAAGCGGCACGCAAGGATAGGAGGTTGAAGTTCACTAGCCTTTTGCACCACATCAGTGAAGAACTCTTGCAAGAGAGCTTCTTCGCATTGAAGAAGCAAGCAGCGCCGGGAGTCGATGGTGAAGCGTGGGGTGACTATGCGGAGGATTTTGAGAAGCGGATCCACGATCTGCATGGACGAGTCCATCAGTGGAGCTTACCGAGCTAAGCCCTCCAAGCGGATATACATCCCCAAGCCTGATGGGCGGATGCGACCGTTGGGAATTGCTGCCCTAGAGGACAAGATCGTCCAACAGGCAGCGCGCACGGTGCTGGAATGTATCTACGAGCAGGACTTTGTGGGATTCAGTTACGGCTATCGTCCCGGACGAAGCAGTCACCGAGCCTTGGACGCCCTGTTTGTCGGTATCAGCAAGCGCAAGGTGAACTGGATCATTGATGCGGATATTCGAGGCTTCTACGACAACATCAGCCACGAGTGGCTGATGAAGTTTGTGGAGCATCGGATCGCCGACCCACGGATGCTACGGCTGTTGAAGAAGTGGCTCAAGGCCGGAGTATCGGAGGACGGCGAGTGGTCCCCACGAAAGTTGGAACGCCGCAGGGGGCGGTCATTTCACCGCTCTATGCCAACGTGTTCTTACACTATGTGCTGGACCAGTGGATTGATAACTGGCGTACACGCCAGGCCAAAGGTGAAGTCATCATCGTGCGCTACGCGGGATCAGCGCAGACGGGCGAGAAAGTAAGCGAATCGCCTATCTGCTCATCGCTGATCGGATAGAGCATCATCCGCCATCGCGGCGTCGTAGCCGCGCCGCGTGTTGTTCTTGTATTCGCGCATGGCTTTGGCGAGGTGGTCTTCGCGCTGGCCGGCGAGACGGGGAACATTTTGTTCGCCGGAAAAATTTCCCTGATGGCAGAAATTACAGCTGGTGTTGCTTCGATGAGCGCGCGGGCGCTGCTCCATTCGCTCTTGTTCGATCGGACCGCCAACGAGGTTTGGGCGGCGGCAACTTCGGTGAGATACGCCGCTATGCTGCGCAGATCGTCATCCGTGAGTCCCTGCATCGCCTGGTTCACTCGGTTCGACGACGCGCAGTTTGTCGCGGAACATGAGCGCAACTGAATGGTGAGGTAGAAAACCGGTTGCCCGCCGAGGGATGGCACCTCGGGGATGACCGATTGACCGCTGGCGCCGTGGCAGGCGAGACAGGCGGCGAGCTTCTCTTCGAGCGCAGCGGCGCTGACCGAGCAACGTCGGCGATAAGGACGAGCGCCGTAGCAATAACGCAAATGAGCGCCGGCATTTGTTGGCAGACGCTCATTCGGACAAATAGAACCGGGCGGATGATTTGTTCGGTGCCGACGTTTCGCTCAACGGTTGGCGACCTTGGCGCTGCCGTAAGTCACGCGATAAACGGCGCCGGCGTGATCGTCGGAAACCAGCAGCGATCCGTCTTTCATCACCTGCACGTCGACCGGCCGGCCGCTGTATTCGTTGTTCTGCAGAAAGCCGGTGAGAAACGGCTCCTGGGATTTTACGCTGCCGTCCTTGTTGAGCTTCACGACGATGACATCGCCGCCGATCTTCTTGGTCCGATTCCAGGACCCGTGGCGCGCGATGAAAATCGCGTTCTGGTATTGGCTCGGAAACATTTTGCCGGTGTAAAAGCGCATGCCGAGCGCGGCCGAGTGCGGCCCGAGCAGGGCGACCGGTTTCTCGAACTCGTCGCATGAGCGACCCCAGCCCACTCTCGCGATCGGTAAAGTTTCCTTGGTGGCAATAGGGAAAGCCGAAATGTTGGCCGAGCTTGGTGACCCGGTTGAGCTCGTCTTCGGGAAGGTCTTCCGATAACCAGTCTCGTCCATTGTCGGTAAAATAAAGTTCCTTCGTCACCGGGTGCCAGTCGAACCCACCGAATTGCGCACGCCGCGGGCGGCGATCTCCGCGTTGCTGCCGTCGAGGTCGATCCGCCGTAGGTGCCCGTTAGTCGCCGGCGGTTCGCAGATGTTGCAGGGCGAGCCGACGTTGACGTAGAGCTTGTTGTCGGGTCCCAGGGCCATAAATTTCCAGCCGTGTGATTGATGATTTAGAAAATCACTGTAGATGACGACGGGCTTAGGCGGATTTTCCAGATTGTCTTCGATGTTTTCGGAGTTTGGAAATTTTAGTGCCTTCGGCGATATAGAGCGCGCCCTTGTAAAAGCTAGACCGTTGGGCCGATCCAGTCCCGAAGCGATGATCTTAGTTTCACGTTTGCCGTTTTTTTCGACGACGGCGTAAACTTTGTCGAGCACGCGGTTGCTGACAAATACGGTTCCTTTGTCGCCGAGACGCAAAGGAGCGGGCGTTGGCGATGCCGCCTCGCAAAGACGTCGACTCTAAATCCATTGGGAACCTTGAGCTGTGCGGTTGGCAACTTGTCCGCTGCGGCGCCGAAGGGCAGGGGCGCGACGTTGCGCAGCTGCTTGGCGACTTCGGCGTTGGGGATGTCGGGCCGTCCGGGCACGGTGGTCGGTTGTGGCTGCAACGTCGGCATCGGCTGCGATGCCTCGGGAGCCTTGCTGGGTTGCTCTGCCGGTTTGCTGCGCAAAAACGGGCGGCGCGAGCAGGGCGGTCAGAATTCCGGCAATAAGAGGGCGCGCCCGCTTGGATAATGGCGTGATCATAAAAAATCCTCCTCTTGTCGCACGGATTAAAAATTTAATGCGTCAATCACGAAGTATTTCAAGTTCGTTTTTCTATCCAATCCCAGTCTCAGCCGCGCCGGTTCTGGACAAGTTTCTCCGGTTCCTCTTGGAACTTTATTGGAGCGTCCTGTGGCAGGACCCATTTTTTAAGCGGCCGTCCTTCGGCTAAGGCGCGAGCTCTCGTTCCCAAATCTTACGGAACAGGATGACGCCGATATCGGAGCGGCCGAGATGTTCTTGCGGGCGAGCCGCGAGGGAGCCCTGTCCGACTTGGGCGACGTAGTCCTGGGTATGCACGAGCGAAATCTTGTCTTTGAAGAAATTATCCAGGTCTTGAAACTTAGTTTACCCGGATAGCACCGCCTCGCCCATTTGCGCGACGGAAATTTTGGCTCCGCGGCCGCGGCGATCCCGGCGCGCGCGATATTTATCCTGCGGCTTCGCCGCTCGAGCGGCAGGCGGCGCAGGCGAAATTCCAACGAGCGCTGATCATCGAGCGGCACGTCCCATTGCATGCGGTCTTCCGATCCGCACTCCGGTTCGGGCGACGGATTTCGAAACGCGTAAACGTTGGGCATGAAGAAGTGAAAAACGTTGCGCCAGCCTTGAGCAAAACTCGCATAGGACGTCGTTCCCCAGGGACTTTCTTCTTGAAATCTCCGGCAGGCCGCTGCGATTATTGGCGCTGGAAGCCGAGTACGCGCCGCGGTGAACGAAGGGCACGTGATAAGTGTCGCCATTGTTGTCGATGCGCTGAAAAAATTGCACGGCCACACTTCGGTGGATAACACTTCGAGCACGCCATCCTCTTCCATATGCGGATAGAGCGGAAAAGGCGGCGCTTCGCCGGCGCCGAAGTAGCGAAGATCAAACCGAGGTATTCCCGAGTCGGGTAGCTTCTTATGCGGATTTTTGCCGCGAACGATTTTTCTTCCGCCGGCTGATCAGTGCACTGACCGGCGCCGTTGAATAACCAGCCGTGGTACATGCAGCGGATCGAGTCGCCTTCGACCCAGCCGGCCGAGAGCTGCGTGCCGCGGTGCGGGCAGCGGAAATTCCGTGACATGCGGCGCGCCTGTTTCACTTCGGTAGAGCGTAAAGCGCTCGCTCATGATCTCGATCGGCTTGGCTTGGCCGGGGCGCAGCTCCTCGGCGCGATGGATTGGATGCCAGAAGCGGCGCATGAATGTGCCGGCGATGGTGCCCGGCCCAGTGGAGACGAGATCTTGGTAGCGGAGCTTTTATGGGTGCGGTTACTTTTACGTTTGGCTTGCGGCATTTTTCTCCCCGAGTCTTTGCCAATCTAAATTGAAACCGAATATCGAAATCCGAAACAAACTAAGAAAATCCTAAGCACGACTTAACTGGAAATCCAGTCATGACGTTTCTCGTCTCCACCCAGCATCGTCTCGAATTTTCCAGCCCGGTTTCGAATTTGTTTCGGGTTTGAGATTTCGTGCTTCGGATTTTCATTCCGTCCTTTGTGTCTGTTCGAGATACCAATCTAATTGCGGCTTTCGCACTCACGCTTCCATTCGGATCGGTGTTCCCATCGCGCTTTAAATTGGCTTCGAAGCGGCGACGAATCTCGGCGTCCTCATCCTCATATTCGATCATCGTGCCGCCCGTCTTTAACCGAGATATAGACGCCATCGGTCTTCTTCTTGGCTGCCTGGTGCAGTCCGATGGGATGCAGCCTGCTGCCGAATCGGAGCGCGAGCTGGCGCGCCGCTTCTTTGCCGATGTTGAAGTGCTGGTGAAACCAGCCGCTGGGCGGGCTCAAAACGCTGCCCTCGCGCCAGCGCAGCTCGACGACCTCATCGCCGCGGCCGGTGGCGTACGGTTGAGTGCCGCTTTCTTTCGGCCAGAGCAGCGTGTATCCTTCCGATTTCAAAATCACGATCACCGCTCCGGCGCCGTGGTAGTGCGCCTTGTGGTAAAGGCCGCTGGGCCAGTCGGCGACGTGGCCGATGAGCGCATTTTTCGATGATTCGAACTGCACCATGCCCACTTCGGCTGCCTTTGACGTAAAGATCGATCGTCCGAACTTTGACCTCTTTGGCGTCGGGAACGAAGTTGGTCTCCCAGATCGACTGCATGCCGACGGCGTAAAAATTTTGGCTCGTGGCAAAGTAGTCATCTTCGCTGCGCGAAAGCGATCGGTAAAAGTATAAGGACAATTGAAAATAAATTCCGCGTTGCGATAAAAATCCATCGCGATCGGCGCGGTCGTGACTGCCATCAGCCGGACCGGCTCTCGGCCGCCGTTGACCAAGCGATGCCAACTATTCAGCGGCGGCGCAAAGAGGCTAAACGGGCCCCATTCGAACAGCCGCTTTTGCCCGCCATCCTGCCAGACTTCCGTGGCGCCGTGGCCGGCGAGAATGCAAATCATTTCTTCGTAGAGATGCCGCTCGGGATTGAGCGCGCCGCCCGGCGGGATCTCCTGCGACGTACATGCCGGTTTTGCCCCTCCATGCCGTAGAGATGAACAAAAGCGCCGCTGCCGCCCATGCGGCGCCAGGGACTGAGCTTTAATTCACGCACGTCCTCGATACTGAAGCCCTCGACAATGGGAACGCCTTCAGTCTTCATCCATTGGCAGTAACCGGTGCGCTCCAGCGACGCGAGCATTTCTTTGAGTTCCGATTCCATCGCAGGTCCTTTTCATTCACCGACGAAGATCACGAAGGTTCGCCCGTATTTTCTTAACCTTCGTGCTCTTCGCGTCCTTCGTGGTAAAAATTATCTTTTTATAGAGTCCATCGATGAAACCGCTTTGATCAAGCTTGGCAATGAAGCTCGAATCGACGAACTGTTCTATCTTGGCGTTTTTGATTGCCGGTTCCGTCAGCGCGATCTCTTCGAGCACGCCGCGCACGCCTTCCGCGTTCGGATACGGTTTGGCGGGAGTGATGCGCGAGTAATATTCGTAGGCTTCCTCGGCGATGGCGTTGTCGCTGACGCGCAAAAACTCTTTGATCATTTGCATGCTTTCCGCTTTATGCGTGCGGTAGTAGGCAATGCCTTCGACGAAAGCGCGCAGAAAACTAAAGACGGTTTGCGGCTCCTCGCGGATGAAGCGGTCGGTGCTGGCGATGTTATTATGCGGATAGGTGAGGCCTAACTTCGAAGCATCCGGCGAGCTCGACAAATCCCTGCTGGCGGGCGATCAGAGTATTGGGCGCATCGACGACCGAACCATCCACCGATCCGCTCAACAACGCGCTCATTCTTTCGCGCTGGTTACCGATCTGCATGATGGTCACATCCCTTTGACGGATCAAGGCCCAAGCGAGCGACCATAAAGCGCGCGGCGAAGTCCGACGAGCTGCCAAAACGGGAGATGGCGATCTTGGCGCCCTTGAGCCGTTTAGCATCTTGGATCTTGGCGTTGACATAGAGACTGTACGGCATGGTCGGCGTGTAGGTGGCGACCAGCAAGTTTCCGGCGCCTTTGAAACGCGCTCTCTGCGCCGCCGATGCCACCGCCGCCGCTGATCAGTTTTATGTCTCCCTGACAAAAGCACCTGGAGCGCCTGACTGCCGCCCTGCAGCAATAGAAAGTCGACGTCCAACCCATTGCGTTTGAAGGCGCCGATTTTCTTGGTGACGTAGAGAGTCTCGATGCCGCCGCTGATGCTCGCGAGGCCGAGCAGGAGCGTCTTCTGGCTTTGCGCGGGCGAGCGACGCCGGATGAAGAGAAAACAGAAGAGCGCAGCAGTGGCACATTTCATGGAGTTTTCTCATGCGAGTTTGCATTCGCTCGGTTCGCCGCATTATAGATGCGGCTGGCTGTATATGGCATCCGAGCAGATTTGACAATGAAACTTTCCGACAAGGTCGCGCTCTGGTCACGGGGTCTGCGCGCGAGGCCTGGGTTGGGAAATCGTCCGGGCTTTTGCGGGGAAGGGCGCCAGGGTCGCGATCTGCGATCTCAGCGCAATCGGACGTTGACGAAGCCGTCGCAAAACTGGGATTGCCCCCAGCGAGAGTTTTGGGCATCAAAGCCGACGTGACTTCGGAGCGTGACGTCAATGATCTTTTTGCCGAACGCTCGAGAAATTTACCCGCCTGGACGTTCTCGTCAATAACGCCGGCTTCGCCTGGCCGCGCGGCGGACCGGTCAATCTCGAGCTTCGCAGAGACGCCGCTGCGATGTCTGGCTCAAAGTTCTCGACACCAACCTCAATGGGACGTTCTTATGTAGCCGGGAAGCTTCTCGAAGACCATGCGTCCACAAGGCCACGGTACGATCATCAATATTTCTTCACCGCAGGGCAAGAAGGGCAAGCTGCTACGAGGTCCGTACTCGGCGGCTAAGTTCGGCGTCGAAGGTTTGACACAGGTGCTGGCATTAGAGAATGAAGCTCACCACATTAGGGTGAATTGTCTGGACCCGGGTGGGATCGTCGCCACCGAAGCGATCAAAAACATTCCCGGCAATCGCGGTGTGCGCATGCTCAGTCCGGAAATTGTCCGCGCCTGCGCTGTTTACCTGCCTCCGGATGAGTCAAGCGGCATAACGGGGCAATCTTTGGTTGCCACGGATTGGAACAAACAGCATGGCATTGAGGTGCCCTACGTCGTTGCGTGACGCAGCTAATAATGCGTGGCAAATCGAGTGAGACGAGAAACTGAAGAAAATCTCCCCTCGCCCCTCTTTTTCAAAGAGGGAATGAGTTTTCTCAGATCAAACAGAGTCCCCCTTTTGGCAGAGGGGGATTTAGGAGATTTTTTAGGAAGACCTCGATCCAAAATTCCCTACGGGAGAAAAACGACATGCGAGCAAAGTTGAAGCTAAACATTCTCATCAGCCTTTCTAACCGTCGTCGGCCTTGTTGCCAAAGCAGAAGCCAGAACGGTGAACGTAGCCGTGCCCACGCTCAGTATGGTGGTGATCGCCTTCACCGCCGCCAAGGAGAAGGGTTACTATCAGGAGGAAGGATCTGGATGTAAATTTGGTCGTCATGCGCGAGATACCCTCGGCATATCGGCTGCTGATCGGTGGCAACGCGGATTTCGCTTCGATGAGCGGCGCCGGATTTACCGCGATCCTCGGCGGGGTGCCGCTGCGGTTCGTTTTTAGCGAGTTTTTTCGGCCCATGTTTTGGCTCTATGCCGCCGGAGTTTCAAGAGATCAAAGCCCTCAAAGGAAAAAGGATCGGCGTGACAGGTCCTCGGCAGCGGCCCTGACAATCTCCCTGCGCGAGACTCTCAAGCGCAATGGCCTCGAAGGTGGCCGAGACGCGACGATCCTAGCCTTGGGCTTGCCATCGACCGTCGCGACTGCGCTTCGCGCCGGGACGGTGGATGCCGGCACGATCAGCCCGCCGTTCAATTTCATGGTGAAAGAGGCGGGCTTTCGCGAGCTGGTATCTTACCTCGAAAGAAGATTTCGTCGAGCTGCAAGGAAGCATTCTGACCCATGAGAAAATCCCTTCAATCCGATCCCGCTTTGGTCGAAAAATTTGTCCGCGGCACCGTGAAAGGGCTGCGCTACGCCAGAGAAAACAAAGCCGGGACGATTCCGATCTTACTCCGCTACATGAAACTGAAAGAAGATCTCGCGGGACAATACTACGATCAGGTGCGGCCGATCATGACCGCCGACGGAACCGTCAGTGTGGAGCTACAGAAAAATACCTCGACCAAGCGCTCAAAGTTTTGGCGCCCAAAGAGTCCCCGCAGTGGAACGGATCTATAATTATTCCTATGGCGCGCAAAATCAACGCTGAGTTGGATGGCGCCGGATGGAAGCCGGGGCGATAGTGAAACCCTCAACTCAGCTCGATAAAAATACACGATTATCTCGGTGAGAGAGTGAAATCCGGCGAATACGAGACGGCATCCATGTCACCAATTGAATTGAGTTCTCCTTCAAAAGCCCACTTCCGTGAGATCGGAACTGACGCGTTGTTCAGTTCCAACGCTGCCATAGAAATTCCGCGCATAAAGGCGCGGACATTGCCCGGACAGCTTTGGAAAGCGCTTGCAGCGATCCAGTTAGAACGGACCACTTGATTACCAATCAAAGGCGCCTGACCTTAACTGGAGCTGAAAAGCATTGAGCAATGGCGGACTCCGAAGAACCGACAAAGACAGGGGGTCTATTTCTAGCGCGTGCGGAAGCCGCAGAATAGCCGAAGCGCATATCAATTGCGTTCACGAAACAATGAATTCACTGCAAGCGGTCGGATGCCCGTGACTCGGCGACAGGAATGGGCACTAATCCGAAATCTCCGGATTACTTCTTGCCGGTTTTTTTCTTAGCCGCCCAATACGCCTTCAATTTCGCCGACAACTTCGCTCGGGTAGCCGTACTGATTACGGTCTTTTGGCCGCGGGTCTGGCAGAAACGGTCGCCGGTTTCGAACTTCGAACCTTTGCCCATCTTGCTCTTTGAGTAGCCGCAATCTTCTTTTTCACAGAAGCGCTCATGGTCCGATTTCTCGTTGGCGCAGCTCGCGATGTAGGCTGCCCACCGAGGATGCCGCGCAGCTGTTTGTTCAGACCATCGATTCGCTCTTTGATCGAGGCAGCACGCTTCAGTTGCTGTGGTGTAAGGTCAAATAGGTTCATGTCGGTAGTAGACCTCCAAAGCGATTCTATAGCAAGGCAAATATCCGGTTTCGTACTCTCCCGTCGTAGGTCTTTTAGAGTTTGATAGGATGCACCTTCCCGTTGATGATGAGCAGCGGCTCCTGGCGAAAACGACCCAGCGATATCCTGACGTTCACGCCATGGTTTTTTAGCCTGCGATATATTGGCCAGAGTTTTAGATATCGTTGAAAGTAAGTCTGTGCCGCCTCGCCGTAAACGCCTTCGAGAATCTCCAAGAGGTCATTAGACGCTTGAGCGTCTCGGTCTCGAAGTTACGGGGATCAAGATTATAGGGTGCTGTGTTTTCGGTGTCCGCCAAATTGCCTAACGAGTCGCCATCCGTAGGAGAGCTAGTAATACGATGATGCGCTCGCCTGGCGGCTTCGCCTATTGTGATCAAGAACCCGTACCAGGAACCAAATCAAGGCAAGGACAATTCCAATTCGATGTTTTTTGGTCATGATCATCCTAGAAACCATAACGCTCGAATCGCAATTCCCTCGGTGTCAACGAGCGTGGTCCTGGAAGCTTCTGCCACCCGATGGACCGGACCTTAGCACAGGGAGGGTGCTTGAACCAGTTTTGTTTTTGACGCGCGCCATATTCTCTACGGCATAATCGTATAGATTTTGTAGCGTTCCTCTTTCCATGCAAACTTTATCGAGTCCATCGCCGGCAAGGGCGGAGTGCCGTAACCACAGCTTGTCTCGTCTTTACATAATTTTTCCCTCTCATGTAAGTAAAAGTGCATCGAATTTTTGGTCGGGGGATAAGCCAGTAGTCGAAAAATCAATATCCTCGCGGATACGAGGTCGACAAACCTCTGGCATGGTGGTGATTGAGCGCTTGTCGTTTTCCGAGCACTTGTCATAGAATTAAATGGTATCAATGTTTGTTGTCGCCTAACCCGAACGTAAATGCCAAGTATTCTTATTGCCGAGGACAATGAGGATCTCCGAAAAATGCTCGCATGGCTTCTGCAACCTCGTGGCTACGAAACGTTACAGGCGGCAACTGGCCAAGAAGCCATCCAAGTAGGCAATCGCCGCGCAACCCAACCTTATCCTCTTGGACCTCAATCTACCCGACATGAACGGGGCGGACGTTGCGCGGGCGATAAAGACAAATACAACGCACTGCGCATATCCCGATTGTTGGTTGGAGCGCGTATTTTGGAGAGCATTGGCGCGAAGAAGCACTGCGAGCAGGAATGGTCGCTTATATGGAAAAAGCCACTTTCAGTGCCAGTAATTGAGGCAACAATCAAACAATTCATCCTGGCGGATTAATGACGTTCATGTGAAGTCGCACTCACTTTTAACTCGATGAAATTGGTTCTCTGGCACACCAAACTTTCGTAGGACCAATCGCAATTTCTTGCTCCAACCTCCGGCGGTTTCGTGTTGGGCTTTGTGGCTCAGGATCAAACAAATATAAGCGCAGACAGTCTTGGAGTGGCCGTTAACCAGCCGTTTAGGGAAGTGCTCCGCCCAGCTGCTCTCTATATCTGCGTCCTCGATCGGCTTCATTTCGATTCTTGTTGGTCGACGGGTGTTTGGGAAGAAGCGGTTGTAGGAAGCGAGAACGCGCAGCCGCTGGCGTAGGGCGAGCATTTAAGGTTCCAGTTCCAGATCACCGATCTCTTTGATCGAGCGGCCTACATTCGGTTTCAGCAGGTCATAAATTTTCTGGCAGGATATGGAGTCATCGAAAGACATCAATCCAACATATCGAGAGTGCTTGGTAGTCAATAAACAGAAAGAATGTGGTGTCTATCAAAAGACCAACCGACACATATTCAAGAATTCCAACTTCGCCGGTCGTAGTATTCCTGTCCTGTCCCACGAATTCGGAACACGAATTCCGGACGGATAAGTTAGAGCTGATGGCCGTCCTTGTTTAGATACACCGCAGCCGGTGTGCGGTACCCCAGGCTCATGTGCAGCCTCTCATAATTGTAAAACTGTCGATAGCTCTTGACCGCCTCGATCAGCTCGGTGCGATTGTTCGGCAGCACCCGATACAAATGCTCCAGCTTTAGCGATCCATGGTAACGCTCCTCGCGTCCTATGGTCTGCGGATGATACTTCCGTGACCGCACATGGATCAACAACTCAGTCTTGTTCACAAAGTTTCTGAACCGTCGAGATTTCATCGCCGGCCCATTGTCGGTTACCAGAATGATCTGGCTTGCAAGCTCATGGCCCAGCTCGGTCATCTCCCTGAGCGCCGCTTCGACAACCGCGATCAAGTCCAACGCCGTCTCAGTGTCGAGAACTTGGGAAACAAGATTGAACCGACTCAGATACTCGGTCACACCACCGATGCGATACTTCTCGCCGTCCTCGGTCACGTAATCAGTAAAATCCCCTGCAACACCGCGTTGAGTTTATCAGGCGCTGTGAGCCGTTGACGGCGCTGCTCGGCGGCTTCGCGTAAATTGCGCCCAATGCGCTTGGGCTGGATCAATCCCTCGCTCTTGAGCACACGGTAGCAACTCATCCGGCTGATCCCCGCTGCATCCGTGGATATCTTTCCCCATGCCATGGCGTAGGCGCGCACTCGACGATGGCCTGCTTCCATTCGCATTAACGCCACTTCGCGCAATACCTCTGCGTGCTTGGCCGATTGAACTTCTCGCGGTCGCTTGCGGTAGTCCTTCATCCCGCGCACCTGGCGGTAGTAACTGCTCCGCGATAATCCCAAAAGCTTCATCGCCTGTTTTACCGTTAGTCCTTCGGCTACCCGCGCTGCTTCCACCTCTGCCCAGCTCGGTCTTAGCTCTTCGACAGCTGTTTTAAAAACGGATCTCGATGGCTTGCTCACCGATCAATTTCTGAAGATCCTCAACCTGGCGCTCCAGTGCCGCTTTCTCGCCTTGACTCCCCTTGCGCCCAGCGAAAGCTAACGCTGCTTTGCCACCTTCAAAAACTTATCCCGCCACCGGTAGATCAACCCTTCGGAGACTTGATGCCGTCTGGCGATTTGTCCTATCGGCTCTTTTTGACCCAGTGCTTCTCTGACAATCTGATAGCGCTTCTCGGCGCTCCACCGACTCGGTTTGGCCATCTCTTCCTCCTGGCAGGGTTCCCCGCCTATCTATGGCCATTTTACTCTCACTTATCCCGTGTTCCGAATCTGGTGGGACGCGACATGCCCAGATGCTGTTATCCATTCCGGTGGCCAAGCTTTGACGCTCCGTTCCTGAGAGTTATTAGGGGATGGTCGCGAAACTTCAAGCTGCCAGTTTGATAGAGCACCCCAAGGTGTCAATAAAAATTAAGTTTGTCCGAAAAGTGACAATTTGGGCGACGGTGCGGTTCGGCGGCCGGTTGCTTTAGTTCTTCGATTGCGATAGGAAACTCTGGAAAGGAGATCACCATATGCACGAGATCAAGGAAGCCGCCGTGTTCGAAGTCCTTCTCAGCGACGGTTGGCATAAACCAATAGAGGGAAGTTTTAAGTTAGACCGTTTTGCAATCAAATCCCTCGTGTCTCGGTGATATCCGTTATGGCGATAGCACGGCGATTTGGAGAGAATCCGTCGTAGCCGGAACGACGTCCACATTCGCGATTGCTGCGCCTTTGTCATCGGTCATAGCCATCAAAGAGAATAGTTCTCAGCGTTCGCCGATGCCTGTGAGATCCGGCGCCCTCCCCCGGGCCGTCAACTGAGGATTGGCCGCGCCGGTAACTTCAGCGGTATTCCGCTGTCTCTTCGGGGTCCCACACCTGGCGAGTTCGGTCAAACCGGCCTTTGGCAACCTATACCGCAACTCCCTAGTTTCTGAGCGGCGGTCGTCCAAAGGCCTTGTATCGAACCGGGTGGCGATCAAGCGTTGAATGATCGCAATTAGCGCCGCTGCATCAAGGGGCTTCGGTATAAATTCTACCGACCCGTTCATCATGGTCTTTGCTGCATCTGGGGACAGGTAACCGGACGTGAGAATCGGGTGGGCGCCAATAGCACCGGCAAAGCGGAGCTTATCGATCATCTTTAGTAATTTGCGATTGGCCAGATTGGAAAAAGAAAGCGGTTGTGAAGTTCCAGGACGATGAGGTCGATGGCTTCCTCTCGGGCCACGGCAATAATTTCTTTGCGCAGGGTGCCGAGGCGCACAATTTTCCTGAGCTTTATGGTTGCCGGGTCCGGCACAATTCGATCGATGAAGTTCCACAAGTCGAGCGTGCGTTCTCTGAGTAAAATATCGATCGGACGGGCAGGCGGCTCTGCGCCAAAGAACGGCCAACCTTCCGGTGGCATGATTAAAGGAAGAAGCCCGTCGTGCTCGTTCAGCTCGTCGATGACGTGCAGCGCGATCAGTTCGCCTTTGATTTGCTCCGCTAAAGAAGATGCGTAGCGCAGCGCTTTCTCCGACTCCAACGAAAATCGATCGGAACTAAAAGTTTTTAAGTTAGGCATAATTCCTCAGAATCGTCTTAACGAAGTCCAACCTGGCGGCGCGATGGTTCATAGCCTGTTTCTGATGAAGGACTCGGCCACGTTTTAAAATGAGCGCAATTGTTATGCCACGAAGGTTGGTGGAAACTTGCGACAAATCGCGGTCGAACCCTCGTTTTCTCAGAGACGTGCCTGCTTCTCAGACAGGCAGTGCTTAAAGAGTAAACACTCGCGAGCGACGATTAATCAGGCGAGTAACGACAGTGTCGGAATGCGGAATGTAGCGGGCAAGTATTCGCCAAATAGCACAAGGAAAAGCAACCCGGCTCGATCCCTACTAAACGATCAGGTAGAACCATCGCGGATAGTCAGCTGAGTTTTGGACATGCGCTCGCGAGCGCAGCAGCCGGGAAATTGCGCTGGCGAACGATCGCGAATTTCTCTAGTTGTTGAGCTGCGCGAATACCTCTTCGAAAGGCTGCTAATTCCGGCCGGCGAGCTTGCGCCCCTGATCCAGGACGCCGAAGGAGCGCGGCGCGGACGGCATGAGAAATCGATAGCCGCTCGCGACCAGGCGCTCGATGTTGTGCGCGTCGGGATGCGGATGGCCGCACGGCACGTTGTGCTCTTTGCAGATCGCCAGAATGCGGTTGATCTCCTCGGCTACGACCGGGTGTTCGTAGTCGCGCGGGTGGCCTAATTCCTGGCTCAAATCGCCTTCGCCGATCAAGACGACGCCGATGCCGGGAACCTCTTTGAGAATCTTCGGCAGGTTCTCGATGGCGCGAGTCTCTTCGCATTGGATGACGACGAGAACTTCTCGCCGTCCGGCGCCAGCGGCCAGACGTCGGCGCGCTTGTAATATTCCTGCTGCGTGAGACCCCAATAACGCGCTGCGCGCGCGCCGGCGCATCGCCGCGAATGCCCGGCGGATTATAATTCGGCGCGGTGGACAGAGCGCGGATAGCGGCAGGCGCCGACGGCGTTCCACGCTTCTTCCACCGAGCTCACGTGCGGGAAAGATGATGCCGAACACGCCGATGTCGCAGCACCTGCTTGGCGATCCAACTGATTCATTTCAACGCCGTTGGGCGGCACGCGCACCATGGGCGTGACCGCGGGCGCGAGCGTGGCGCGGTCGACAATCTGGCGCCGGTCGAGCATGAACTGCAGCGCTTGGCGCAGGCCGGGAAAATCGAGGGGCGCATGCTCCATTTCGAAAGCGACGCCATCGAAGCTTGGAGCTCGCCATCGCAACCGCGCTTTCGATATCTACTGGCGTGAACGCGACGAAGGCGGTTTGGCCTTGTTCCAGGGCTTTGATTACGCCGTTGAGGCGGGTTATGTCTGGCATAAGACGGTGCTCCTTCGCTATTCGTTGGTAAAAATTTTATATCAGAGGGTCCCGGGACTGACAATCGGAATAGCACTGCCTTGAAATTGACTTTAACGAGGAGGGCAAACAGATGATCATCGACTCTCACACTCATTTCACCACCGCGCCGGCACAGCTTCAGGCCTACCGCGGGCAGCAAATCACCAACCTCGCTAAGCCGGTACGCGCTAGTTTACGATCAGCGACGAGGAGGTCGCGCGCTCGATGGAGGGCCAGCTCAAACGCATGCAGGATTGCGGCATCGACCGGCTGATGTTTTCGCCGCAAGCGGGCGCGATGGGACATCACTTCCGGTTCGCCGCTAGTAAGCCGCTACTGGACCGAGGCGTGCAACGATTTGATCGCGCGGGTCGCCAAGCTTTTTCCGGATAAGATCTCGCCGGTTTGCCAGTTGCCGCAGTCGCCGGGCGTCGGGCCGAACGAATGGGCCGATGAACTCGATCGCTGCGTAAACGACTTGGGCTTCGTCGGCTGCAACGTCAATCCCGACATGGCGGGAGGGCGCGAGCCGTTGACGCCGTCGATGGGCAGCGAATGGTGGTATCCGCTGTGGGAGAAGTTGGTCAAGCTCGACGTGCCGTGCACGGTGCACGCCAGCGCGTCGCTCAATCCGGCGATGCATCTGACCAATGCCTATTACATCGCGCACCATAACTCCGCCGCCGTGGAGATTCTCAAGTCGCGCGTGTTCAAAGATTTTCCAAAATTAAAAATCATTATACCGCACGGCGGCGGCGCGATTCCCTTTCAATGGAACCGCCAGCGCGGCATGCATGTGAAAGAAGGGCTCGAACCGTTCGAAGAGGCGGCGCGCCGCGTCTACTGGGACATGGCGATTTACGACAAGGAGTCCATGGAGCTTCTGATCAAGCGCGTCGGCGCCGACAACGTGCTCTTCGCCACCGAGATGTTCGGCGCAGTCAACGCCATCGATCCCAAGACCGGAAGAAACTTCGAAGACCTTGTGCCGATCTTCAAGTCTATCGACTGGCTGACTGAGGAAGAGCGGCACAAGATTACCGAAGGCAATGCCAAAAAAGTTTTCTCGCGGATGTCGGCGTCGGCGAAAGTGTAAACAGCCGCAAATCGCGCTGCTTGAAAGTGTCCGCCCCTAGTGCTGGCGGCGAAACGCGGAAGAAAGTGAGGAACAGATGGAAACGAGATTGAAGGCAGCGCGCAGACGACGGGCATCAGAGAAAACAATAAACCGGATGGGTCTTCGCTAACCTGAAGTCTGCTTAGCGAAATAGCTCAGAGCGTTTTCTAGCGCAGAGTAGTTGCCGGACGATCCGCAACGACATTGGTTACCGCCGGCGATTTTTCCAATATTTTTAGAAGCATCGACGCCGACGCGCAAGGCGATGCCGGGAATGCTGCGATAGAGGCGCATAACCTTGAAGCGCGTACCGGCCAGCTCCGCCAGAATATAACCTTGAGCGTCATGGATCGCGGTTCGCTGCAAAGCCAAAAGCACTTCCGCTCAATTGATCTTCGCGTTGCCACGGTGTTCGCAACCCGGCGAGCACGAGAACGGTGCCGTCGCTTGCCGCGCGCTTGAACAGCGTGGATGGTACTTTTTCCGCTGCGGCGGATTCCGCATTCACCGCGGGCGATTCGTCCCGCGCAAGATGAACAGGGCTTGCATCGGCGGAGCTACCCGTCGGGCGATCGAGCAAGACATTCGTGACGATCGGTAATCTTGCCAGCTCCGCCAAAGCCGTCGGCGCCGACTTCCAAAGCGATACCGGGGACCTCCTGATAACGGCGCACGACTTTATAGTTTCTGCCCTGTAACGTGTTCAGCAGATCGCTTTGAATCGATGCAATCGCGGCGCGTTGCGCGAGTAACTCGTCTATGTCGAGTTTGGATTCCATTTGCCAAGGGACCTTTAGGCCTACCAGCACCAACACGCTGCCGTGAGCGCGCGGCAGAGTCGATGACTTTCACGAGGGACCTTGACTGAGCTTGCGCCGTCGCGGCGGAGGTGGCGAGGAGTAGGAGAGCAAAAGCAGCAACTTTTCCCGAACAACCTTTGGCTCCGAACAGATATCTGCATAATCACTCTCGATCGGATTGACGGTCTCGTCGATTTGCGGGAAGAAGTCCAAGCAGCGCTTACCCGGAGGAGATTGTATACCCCGGCGCCGCGGAATGTTCAGACTTCTTTGCTCGGCCGCTAGAGGGAAGCTTTCGCGGCGTTAGTCTAGCCGCGCGCTGTCAGAGTCGAGCGTGAAAAGGTCTTGTGCCTGCCCTACACTGCGCGCAGGGCGTAGCGACCGACCGAGACAAGGGAGTTTTCTGGATGCGCCGAGCGCGCCGGCGAACGCCGAAGAGACAAGCAGGGGTTGGTCCACGGAGCGGCACATGGCGGCGATGCGGCTGACTTCGTTGACCGCCGGACCGACGACGGTGAAGTCGAGCCGGTCCTCACTGCCGATATTGCCGTAGAATACCTCGCCGATGTGAAGACCGAGATACATATCGGTGACGGGCAGATTGCCGGCGGAACGCGAGAGGCTCATTTCAGCGACACTCCGGCGCGCAGCGACGGCGGCGGCGAGCGCCGACTCGCACGCGTGAGTCCGATCCTCTACCGTGAATATGGCGAGAACACCGTCGCCGATCAATTTCAGAACGTCGCCCCCTTGTTCATAAATCGCGGCAATGATCGCGCCGGCATAATCGTTGAGCAGCGGAATAATCTCTCCGGGAGCGGCCGTGTCGCTGATCCGTGTGTAGCTGCGCAAGTCGCTAAACCACAATACCGCTCTCGATCTGGTCGGTGACGCCCCGGGCAATGCGTCCTGGAGCACGCGCCGGCCGGCATCGCGCCCGAGATAAGTCTCGACGAGGGTCTCGGCGATGCGCGCCAGCGACGCAGCCTTCAAGGTGAGCGCCGAGCAACGGCATGAGCCGGCAAAGATCGGTCACGTCGGCGTCGCGGAAACCGGCCAGGAACATCCGTGGCCCAGGACGAATACACACAATCCATGTACCGCCAACGACGCCTTCCGCGGCGAAGCGATTGGTGATGGCAACGTAATCCGTCAAGACCGTCGGCGCGCAGTCCGGGAAAAACCGAAAACTCTTTTTCCGTATCTGCGGTCAGCTTTCGTCTCAGCATCGGCTCGCCGGTCAGTTCGAGATAATGGTAGGGACCGTTTTCCACCGTTGTATGTCTACGGTGTCGCCGACCGAATTCGGTCACCGCGGTTTTTCTGGTCTTGCAGTTCCAAACGAAAGCGCGCCCTTCGTAGACGGGATGCAACGTATCGATCACCACGTTGGCACGAACCAGCGGCAGCCCGACTTTCAAAGCGCGCTCGCAAAACCCTCGAGCGTCGCCATTTCGAGAGGCCCCGCGAGTCCCGCCTTCGCGATCCACTCGCACAGCGCCGTGAATTGAGAGTTGTCCATGCTGTTCGTTTTTATATCACGGGTCGGCCTTCCGATACACGGGACGATGATTTCGGTCAGTGCCTCAGGTGGAGGGCAGCCGCTGGTCTATCCTTTGAATTTTCCGACACGAGATTTCTGCTTGTAGCGCGCACGGGCTTCGATATTCGGGGCTCGGGAACATGGCGCTGATTGCGCGCGTGCGCCCAAGAGTTAACTGTACGATCCGGAGGTAAATGTCCTATGCCGACCATTGATGCCGATGCTCGTGTCGTCGAATCCGAGCGCACCTGGGATTACATCGACAAGCGCCGATCAAAAATATCGCCCACTGATCGTCAAGCCGCGCGGCGAAGGCGGCCGGCGAATACTGGTACATCAACGGCAAGATTCGCGGCTCTGGTGCGGATCAGTCTTGACTGCCCAGGATGTCGCAGACGTGGCCAAGCGCACAGGACGCGACATGAATACGCCGCAAGAAACCCGCGAGATGGAAAACGTGCCGGCGCGGCTCAAGCATATGGACGAGCTCGGCATCGACGTGCAAGTGCTTTATCCGACCATGTTCATCGAGCAGATCGCCGACAAGCCCGAGTGGAAATCCCGATCAGCAAAGGTTACAACCGCTGGCTCGCGGATATTCACGCGCAGGGCCAGGGCCGGCTGCGCTGGATTTGCGTCTTGCCGCTGCTCGACATGAGCGCGGCGCCTCGAAGAGCTCAAATTCTGCGCTGCAGCACGGCGCCTGCGGCGTCTTCATGCGCGGCATCGAAGGCCAGCGCATGATCACCGACCCGTATTTCTATCCGCTCTATGAAGAAATGAGCCGACTCAATCTCGCCGTCGGCGTGCACGTCGGCAACGCCAACCCGTACGTCATCGATTTGGTCTCGCAGTACAACGGCGGCGGCAGCTTCTGGAAGTTTCGCATCCCGGTTATCGGCGCGTTTCACTCCGTGGTCATGAGCGAGGTGCCGAAACTTTTCCCACGCTGCGCTTTCACTGGGCCGAAGCCGCCGCGCAATGGATTCCTCTACGTGGTCAAAGATTTTCAGCGCCGTTGGGGCGCTATCGGCAGAACTTTGCCGGATAACCTGCTCAAAGAATATCGCCAGTTCGTCTCCTGCCAGACCGACGACGACGTCGATTACGTGCTCAAATACTCCGGCGAAGAAAACCTCGTCATCGGCACCGACCTACGGCCACAACGACCAGTCCACGGAGATCGAAGCGCTGCGCAACTTGAAGAGTCAGGGCAGCATCACGCCGCGGCAGTACGAGAAGATCGACTTGTAACAATCCGAAGCGAGCTTGTTTGGGTTGTGAGAGACTATCCCCGGATACATTGATGTTGCTGATCAGCGGTAATAGGCGTCATGCCAACATGGCTGAATTTTGCGCTAGAAGGATAGAATGCGACGGTGGGTTACAACTTTGAGTGGGACCCGGAGAAAGCGAAGGCTAATATAAGGAAACATGGGGTTTCGTTCGCAGAGGCTGTCACTGGCTTTCGGTGATCCATTGTCAATGAACATGCCGGACCCGGACCATTCGCAAGATGAACAGCCGATTTATCGTGATGGGCATGTCGGACCGCTATCGGCTAGTGGTTGTTTTTATACGGATAGACCCCCACAGACTAGAATCATTAGTGCTCGGTTGGCGACCCGGCATGAACGGGAACAATATGAAGAAGAATAAAGGAAAATGGGGCCGCTTGGGTCTGACAGACACAGACAATGCGGCCCGAGTACGATTTTTCAAAAGCGACTCGCGGAGTGACTGCGGCAAGATACGCAGAAGGTACCAACGTTGTTCTTCTCGATCCGGATGTCGCAGAGATATTTCCTGATACGCGTGCAGTTAACGAGGCCTTACGCACGATCGCTCGCCTGACCTCGTACGTCATCGAAAAAGTGCAATCCCGCAAGCGCACAGCATAACCCTGGGTCGAGAGAGGTTGACGACTACGTCATCAAATATTCTAAAAAAACCTCGTCATCGGCACCGACTACGGCCACAACGGATCAATCGACCGAGATCGCAGAAAAAGCAGCTGCGGAATCTGAAAAGCCAAGGGCAGCATCACGCCGCGCCAGCACGGAAAAAGAGATTTAACTACGTAGCGACAACCCCGAGGGAGTTGGTTGCGCCGGTTGAGAGCGCTCAGCCACCGGTTGCCGCGACAGGCCACCTTCGCATGATGCCCTAAATAGGGAGCCGAACGCCATGCAAGCAGACATGATACACGGTTCGTGGTACGTCGCCAGCAGTTCCGTGCGACGTTTGACGCGTAGATCGCAGACCAAGGTGCTCGATGGTTATGTCGTGACCGCTCCATGTGCCGCTGTCGGAGAGTGCCGCCATCCATCGGATCGACGAGAAATGCTCCCGACGGTCAGGAGCACACCGTGCTGAAGGGTCGGTCTCCTTGGATCACGCGGCATACCAGAAGGCCAAAGCGCGAGCATATCGCTAGGAGCTCTTGACCCGCGAGCGCATACCATCTTTGGCGCTGATGCATGTGCATGTTGCCGTGGCCGAAGCGAATCCGCGTCATTGCTCGCTCGCGTTGAGCACTGTGCGGAGGAACAACGTTCGTGGTGTCTCGAGCGGTCTAACTGAGTGTGGACTGCAGCCAGCTGCCCATCGTCGTGCTAGCCGAATGCCGATTTTACCGAGGATTTAAGAGATTGTCGACCGTAATCCGGGAACGGTGCCCGAAGCAACGTAGCCCGGATGGAGCACCGCGTAGTTCGGGTCCTGGATTACGTTTCACTTCATCCAGGCTACAAAGATGTCTCACTCTTGCTCTAAATCACTAGCGTTGTACAGCGGCTAAAACGGAGATCATGCCAGGATGTCGCAGGCTCGTATCTGGCTCCGAAGATTAACTCACCGACCGGCTGGCTCGTTGCCACTTTGCTTTTCCTTGCCCAATTTTGTGTGTCGCCGGCGGAGCGTGCTGAGATTTTTTCGCGCCAAAGCCAGTGGGAAGCGACTTTGAGGCCGCGAAAAAAGAGGGCAAGGTCAATGTCTACATGTATCGCTACGGCAAGGTTCTCGACGTCTTCAGAAGCGATTATCCGGAAATCCGGCCGTTTCTGCTAACCGGCAGCGGCGCACAGATCATCACTAAGATCATGGCGGAGCGACGGGCGGGGAGAAATCTCGCCGATGTCATCGACCAGGCACTTCGAACTATCGAATCCTCACATCTGCAAGCGAAGATGCTCGAACCTGATCTCAGCCGCGCGCTGATGCTTCCCGAAGTCACCGACGAGTCCCGTTGGTTCGGCGGCAAGCATCGCTATCTCGATCCCGATGGCAGAGTACGTCTTCGCCTACCTGGCCAACGCAAGTTATGCGCAGCTTTACTACAACACGACTCTGATAAACCCGAAGCGAGTTCAGTTCTTACATTACGATCTGTTGAAGCCCAAAATGGAACGGCAAGATTGTCGCCTTGGATCCGCAGATCCAAAACCGAGATGGGCGGCACGATGCAGTTCCTCTATTACAATCCGGAATTGGTCCGCATTCATCAAACAATTCTTCGGCAACAAAGCAATCACTTTCAGCCGCGATGCGCGTCAAATGATCGACTGGCTCGGCCAAGGGAAGTTTGCAATCTGTTTCGGCTGTTCCGGCGCGCTCAAGGCGAAGAATCAGGATTGCCGATTGAAATCTTCGAGCACCAGTCGATGGAAAGAGGAGGGACCTTCGGTGGGGCGCGGCACGCTCTCGCTTCCGGAACCAACCTCTCATCCGAACGCGGCAAAAGTCTTCATCAATTGGTATCTCTCGCGCAAAGGCCAGATGGCGTTGCAGAAGCTTGGCGATCCGGACGAGCCAGCCCAATTCCGCTCGCACGGATATTCCCAAGGATGAGGTACTTCCGCAACATAAACTCTTGGCAGGCGGACGTTACTTTGACGTTACGCAGCCTCAATTCGAAGATTTAGAAATCGCGTTTAAAGTCGCAGCGCAGGCGATGGAGGGAAGATGAAGCTACGCATCGTTAATATCGGAATCGTGGTGGCTGTTGTCTTCGCCTTTGCCGCCAACAACACCGCGGCACAGGAAGCACTGGTCCAAACGGAACTTCGAGGCGGAGGTCCAAGCGGCGATCCGAGTCGGCCAAGACCGCAGCCGGATTCGAACATCTCGGCACTTTGGTGCGAACGTGTCTATTGCCGCAGAGCGGCGGCGAAAACTTGAGCGACAACGTGCCGGCCTACGTCGACGAACTCCCGCCAGCGCGCCGGCGCGCGACACTTGGTCTGCCGGAGCCCGCGAAGGTCTTTGACAATCTCTACTTCGTCGGCGGCAAGCTTCATTCATCCCTGGGCGTTGACGACGAAGCGAAGGCATCATCCTCGATCGACACGATTTATCCTTATAATTCCGGAGGAATTGGTCATCGGCGGGATGAAGAAGCTTGGCCTCGACCCGAAGAACATCAGGTACGTTCTCATCTCTCACGCCCACGCGGATCACATCGGCGGCGCGGAGATGCTGCAGACTCGGTACAAGGCACGAGTCGTCATGGGCGGGCCCGATTGGGATTGGGTTGAGAAATATCCGAACCGGTACAAAACGATGGCGCCGAAGCGCGACATCGTCGCCACCGACGGCATGAAGATCACGCTCGGCGGCAGCAACCGTGACGATCTGGCTCACGCCGGGCCATACGCCTGGGAACGATGTCTTACACTTTCACAGTGCTAGATCACGGCAAGCCGGTCAACGTGGCTTATTCGGGCGGCACCGCTTTCAATTTCGTCAACAACACACCCGACCCGGTATCAAGAATTTCAGACTCTTACATCGATTCGCAGACAGCACATGGCCGAGAAAGCCGCGACCAGCGGCGCAACCCGTGCTGCTCTCCGAACCACTTCGGAGTTCGACAACGCGTTCAACAAGAACAGAATGCTCGCCGGGCGCGGCAAAGGTCCGCATCCATACGAGATCGGCGCCGACTGGGTCCAACGCCATTTCCAGGTCATGCGTAGGCTGCGCGCGGGCAGCGCAGTTGAGGCTGGAGCAGAAAGCGGATGAAGGCATGCCGTAAGCGGATTTTTCTAGCAATCTGTAAGAATGATCTTGGCAGGCGGCGATCTGCGCAAAGTCGACGCACATCTGTCATCTTCGAACGAAGTGAGAGATCTTCTCGAACGAAAGATTTGCTCGGCGTAGTCTCGAAATGACGAGTGCACGTCGGGTAATTTTTCAGAGGATAAGGGTGGTAAAGGGCTCGTCGTCACACGAGGTTGTCGACTATCGACGCTGGATCGAGTTCTTTGCCCTCCGATCTTGCAGCGCCACTTCCTTCAAGATGGAGCTGATGGAACTTCAACGATGGCGTCAGCGACGGTTCTAAAAGTTCTGCGAAGACGTTTGTAACAATTCTCGATCACCTGCGGCTTGTCGCGCGAGAGCCGGAAGCCGACGGCTGATTTCAGCGATCGTTTCTTTGGTTGGGTCTTGAAGAGCTGAATGCTTTCGCGATAGATGCGCGCAGATTTTTGTGACCAGCTCGCGGTTGTCGCGGAGAAAACGCCGCGTCGTCGCCAGCGGCGACCCAGTGACAATCTAACGAGAGGCTGTCCGCGATCACGCGAAAGCCCTCGGCCTCAGCCAAAAATGCTTTCTCCGGCGGCAAGAGCGCGGCGTCGATTTGTTTTTCGATCAGCGCTTCAAAAGCTGCGATCGTTGATGCCGAGATCGACAAGCTTGAGATCGGTTCTCGATCGCCAATCCCCATTTTCTTAACAGCGCGAGCATCATCATGCCGGCCATGCGGCGCGGCTGATTGATGCCGACGCGCTTTCCTTTGAGGTCCGCGACGGTCGCGATCGTCGGGCTGACGGCAAGATAAAAGGCCGGACGGTTCAGAAGCCCGCCGACGATGACGATATCGCTGCCATCGAGGACGGAGAAAATTAATGACGGCGCGTTGGCGCGCCGATCGGCGTACGTCCAGAGACGATATCGGGAACCGCTTTCTTCGTCTTTCTGATTGACGACCTCGACATTCAGATGCTCCCTTTCGAAAAGACCCGCCGCTTGCGCGATATACGGAGGAAAGCGGCCGATGCTCGGAACGCCGATGCCGATTTTGATTGGGATCCATCAGTGAATTTAATCCTTCGACAAATGTTCTTCTGCTTCAATCTCTTCAATGACCGAGCCGTCGACAAACCTCTTTCGGATCGCGCTTTGATGCCTTTGGGGATTCCAGCCAAGCAGATTCGATCCGCCGATCTCTCCAGTTGTGAGCAAAGCTATCAAGGGCGAAGCGCGATAATTGCGCTTTATGATATTGTCCGGACTGGAAGCGTCGGTAACTTTCGCGCGTGGTTCGTTCTCCGGCCATTCCATGACGACGTTGCCGCGAACCAGTGTCATGACCGGCCAGCCAGTGACCTCCCAGCCCTCGTAGATCAGACCACGGCGTTATCGTGTGGAGAAGCTCCTTGGTGATTTTCGCGCGCCGTTTCAAGTCGACGACTATTAAATCGGCGTCGGCGCCGGGGAGGATCGCGCCTTTCTTCGGGTAGAGTCCGAAGATCCGCGCCGGATTTTCACTGGCGACCTGAGCCAGCGCGTTCCATGGTGATGCGCCCTTTGTTCACGCCTTCGCTCAGCATCATCGGCAACATCCCCTCGATCCGCGAGAGGAAAGCCGCTGATGGTGGTCCAGACATTGCCGGTTTCCATCGATTCGCGGGTTCTCGTGTGCGCGACGTGGTCGCTGCCGATGCAATCGATGGCGCCTGAAGCGAGCGCCTGCCACAGCGCCTCGTGCGTTGCGCGATCGCGCAGCGGCACGTTGATCTTCCACGCGTCCTTTGTGCAGCACGAGATAGTGCGTGCCGATCTCGCTATAGACCGTCAGCCCTTCGGCCTTGGCTCTTTCGATTTCGGCAATGGTTTCCCGGGTCGTCACATGAACGATATAGATCGGACAGCCCGCGACCTCGGGCATAGTAAAGGTAGGTTCCTGGCATGTCCGGCTTCGGTGAACGCCGGCGAGCGATCATCCCAAGCGCCCATGTCGGTGCGTACCCGCCGCCATCAGACGTTCTTGCAGGACGCGGGCAATCTCCCAATTCTCGCAGTGGAGCAGCGCGATCGCCGGCGCGCCGAGCTTGGCGACGGCATCGAAAGACGAGTCAAATGCTGCCGTCGTCAAACGAGTACGCCGGCCAGGAAGATTTCACGGCCCCTGCATTTGCAAGTGCAACTTAAAGGAAGTGATACCGTGTTCCTTGGCCAAGTATGGAATCTCGCTCACGTGCTCGTCGGTGCCGAGGATCGGCGTCAGAAAAAGTCGATTGCCGCGGCGCGCGACGCCTCATAGTAGAGCGGCATCGCTCTGAGTGAACGACGGGATGTCCGCCGGTCCTTTGACCTTCTCCGCGCCGCCCGTGATCGCGAGGCTGACGAGCTGCATGCCCCAGGTGGTCACCCCGGCCGCCGCTGCCGCGCTGGTCTCGGAATAGAAATCATCGGCGAGCGCACGATGGCTGCCCAAATGGCACTCCGGGTCGATTGACGCCAGGTAAAAGATATTTGCCGGCGAGATCGATTTCACGCTTCGCAGCCGGCAGAAACGCGTCGCTGCCCACGGCGGCGATCTTGCCGTCGAGAATCGCGATACCGCCTTCGATGGTGCCGGCTGGGCGTGACGATCAAGCCGTTTCTAAAAACAATGTCCGCTGGGTTAGTTGCCATGTTTGAATCCGCCAGATCTCTCGTTAGCTTACTTTCGCGCTTCCGCCAGATAGCTCAGGTCGATTACGCTGTCCACTGGCGGCGGCAGTCTTCTGCAGGCCGAAGTCTTTCCAGTTCTCTGCGACTCTGCGCGCGCCTTGCACGTCAATGCCGCCGTCCCGCGGTATCGGTTTTTTGGTTTTCATGTACAGCGCGTAGGTTTTTCCGGCTTCGTCTTTCGTCTGCTTTGGTCCGTTCGGCGAGCGCGTGCACCGCGGCCTCCTTGTTTTTCGGTTCGTAGAAAAACTCGCAGGCTTTCACGTAGGCGCGCAGAAACCGCACCACTAAGGCTCGGTTTTTTCGCCCAGTCGCGGCGCGACGCCGGTGATCGTGTACTGAAAGTTGTCGACGTAGTCCGTCGAGAGTCCGAGCGAGCTGAATCCCGACGCTAGCGCGATGAAATCCGAAGGCTGGTTGATCAGTGCGCCTGCGACACCCTCCGTTCTGCACCGCGGCCAGAGCGCTGAGGCGCGTCCGCCGAGACCGATCATTTCATAATCACTCGGCGTGAGCCCGTTGGCGGCCAACATCCGCGCTGAGAATATAATTCAGCGGGTCCGTCGGCCCCGTCATCGGCCAGACGTTTACCCTTCAAATCGGCGTAGCTTTTAATGGACGGATGGACGATCAGAGTGTAGATCGGCACCGTGGAGTCTCCGCCGATCGACGATGAGATCGGCGCCCGCGGAGTTGGCCGCGAGCAGGTTCACCAAGTTCATTTGCGCGAATATCCGTGGAACCGGCAACCAGCGCTTGCGTGGTGGCGGTGGTGTTGCCGCCGATGACCCTCTTGAAATCGATGCCCTCTTTTGAAACAGCCCTTCCTGCTCGGCGATCAAGAAACGGCCAAGTGGAAGCGGTCAGGACGATGTTGCCGTAGTTGACCGGTGTGAGTTTCGGATTTTGCTGCGCTTGAGTTCGATTGGTAACGATCAGGAGCAGAAGCAGCGTAATCCAAGCACTGGAGCCTAAGAGCGCAATGCATCGTTCGGTTCTCCTCTTGGCGTTGGACGATTCGAGTGTCACGGAGCGGGCTCTTATCTCAAAGCGTCGATATTACTAATACTTCAATCCTTCCACAAACCGTTCGTGTTTCAGCCGGTCCATGATCGAGCCGTCGACGAACTCCTTTGGGATCGCGCTGCGGGCGTCGGGATATTCTTTGCCGAAGTTTTCCAAGATGAGCTTGGTGCCTTCGAGCGTCGGCGCGGATGTAATCCGGCATCAGCGACGAGACGAAGTCGAACTCGGTGGCGGCGAGTTTGGCATCGGTGATTTTCATGTATTTGCTGATGATGCGTTCGCTGTCGGCGCGGTTGCGCTTCAGGTAGACGATCGCCTCAGTGCCGCATTTCATATAGCGATAGGCGAGTCTCGCGGTCTTGGTCGAGCCAACCCTCGTCGACGACCACGGAAGTCCAGGGAAACGGTATCGCCATCTGCTGCGCGGTTGCGAGCACGCGAGAAGCCCGAGCGCGCGGGCACTGATCGGTCAGCCGCAGCGCCGAGAAAAGTGTATTGGATCGTGCCGGCTTTCAGCGCCGCGACGCGGCTCGAGTCGCCGCCCATCTGCAGCATCTTCAAGTCGCGGTCGACGTTCAACTCGTTCTTGCGAAACAGATAGCGGAAGCCCTGGTCGGTGGACGAGCCGAAGCGCGAAATGCCGGCGAATTTTCCGGCGAGGTCGGGGATGGCTTTGATGTCGGGTTGCGCGACGAGATTCGATGCGAGCCACGGCAGCGGATTGCCGAGGATCGAGAGCTTGATGCCGCGCAGGCCGCGCTTCGATCGATACCGGCCCGCCGCCGGCGATCTGCACGCTGCCGCCGACCAGCGCGGCGATATTCATGGTGCCGCTGTTGATGTAAAGCAGCTCGCCCTCGAGCCCGTGCTTGGCAAAGAAATTCTTCTCTTGCGCGACCCAGAGAAAGCTTCGAGTGGCGTTAACGGCAGAATAGGAAATGCGCAGCTTGTCGGCGGCGTCAAGCTCCGCGCAAGAATAACCCCTGTGTGAAGAACAGCGCGAAAAAACCGAAATGAGAGCTTTCATTTTCTTCATGGTACGGGACTGATACAGGGATCGAGGCTTGGCGTCAAGCCGTGCTATTGCTCGGTCTGAGTCTCATTTCTTGACAACTCGAATAGCGCTTTGTTACGAAGGAATACCCTGAGAATCCGGAGGTCCAATGCTGTCAAACGGCGAAGCCTCGGTGCGAAGTATTTGTTGTCTGGTAGTTCTGTGCGCGGCGGTTTTTCCCTCGCGCTCTCCGGTCATGCCCAGAGCATCGACGACACTTACAAGCAGGCCTTGAAGGAAGGCGGCACGCTGAACGTCTATGGCACTTTGACGCCGGATACTGCAGTGAAAGTTTTGCCGGTGTTCGAAAAACGCTTTCCCGGGATCAAGACGGTCAACACCGGCGCGAGCTCCGATAAGATCGTGGCGCGGGCGATCTCCGAAGCGCGGGAGGCAGAACCATCGGCGACGTGTTTCACATGAACCTCGAAAACGTCATGCCAGGTGCATGAACAAGGTCTGGTGCTTGAAAGCTGCCGCCGGAAGCCGACGCATACGCGAGCCATCTCAAAGGTTCTTACTGGCTGGCGACGCGTTTCAATACTTTGGTGGCTGGCCTTGGAACACACAGTTGGTCAGCAAAGCGGACGAGCCAAAAAGTTTCGAAGAGTTCGCCGAGCCGAAATGGAAAGGCAAGCTCCTGGCCCGAGCCGCGGACGCCGAGGTTTTGATCGCCATCGCCGAACAGAAATATAAAAGCAGCCGATAAGGCGATCGCCTTGTTTAAAAGAATCGCTGCCAACGGCGTCGAGTTTCACAGCGGCCATCCGCAATTGGTGGAACTCCTCATGGCCGGGCAGGGCTCCGTTTGTCCTAACCTGCTATACGCATCATCTGTTGCCGCGCATGCATACAAGGCGCGCAGCTCAATTACCTGCGCTCTCTCGGTGTCGGTTTGATCAGCGCGACGGCGGTGTTTAAAAATGCGCCGCACCCGAACACGGCGTGGTTGTTTCATCGCTGGGCCGCTTCGGACGAAGGACAGAAAGCCTTCGGCATCGAAGGCCGCGTACCGGCAAATCCAAAGTCGAACCCGCCGAGCCCATCGATCTCACGACGGTTTATGGCTTGGGCGAGAAGGAATACCGCGAGTTTGCCAAATACGAAAAGATTTGGAAGCAGATCTTTAACTTGAGATAAGGCGTCGACGAGTTGCTGAGGACGCCGCCGGTTATGAGTTACATATCGCATCGCCGAGAGTCTGGCTCGATTGGCCCGAAGATCTCTCACTGCGGTCTCGAGAGTGACAATCCCTCATGTCGTTGTCGACCGCTAGTGAATTAAAATAGGCCGCTATCGGGTTTGTATCTGCGGACGCGCGCTATATTATAAAGCAGATCCGAGGAGGAAAATTCGATGGCAACTCGTTGGCTGTTTAAGACCGAACCGTGCGGTCTACTCGTTTCAGCAACTGCATAAAGACAAACGAAGACGATGTGGGATGGCGTGGCGAACAATCTGGCTCTCAAGAATCTAAAGACATCCAGAAGGGCGATTTGATCTTCATTCTACCATGCCGGGGACGAGAAAGCAGGCGGTGGGCGTGGCGCGCGCGCTCGGCGGCGCCTATGCGGATCCGGAGCAAGAGAAGACCCCAAGCTGCTTGTCGTAGACATCGAAGCGGTCAAGCTGTTGGCCAAGCCGGTGACCTTGGCGGCAGTCAGAAGCAGATAAAAGCTCGCCAACTTCTGATCTCGTGCGCAACTCGCGCACTGTCGATCATGAAGGTGACCGACGAGCAGTGGGAGATCATGGAAGCGATGGCGCGACGATAGTGCGTGGTTTAGAAACTGGCAACAGGAATGTGATCGCTGCCCGCAAGGTGAAATCGCGAACTCAAAAATGCTCTGAAACTCGCGCAAACATGACCGGCAAGGAGCGGGAGTGCTGCTATCGATTGCGACTGGGCTTTGGCTTGATAAACCATCACACGGTCACGCCCGGCATTTTTCGCTGCATACAAGGCCGTGTCGGCTGCGCGCAGTAATTGGCTTGGGTTGGGGGCAGGATCCTCCGCCTGCGCAACGCCGGCCGATACGGTTATCGCGCTGAGATACCTGCTCGCCATGGGGAATCTTGCAGTTCCCTTGATCTGTCCGCGGATCTGTTCCATGCGCTGCTTGGCGTCGGCTGCGGATGAATCGGCAGAACCAAAACGAACTCCTCCCCGCCGTAGCGGCATGAGATATCGCTCTTACGTAATTTCCCAGCAGCAGTCGTCCCAACTCGCGCAACAGCGAGTCACCGGCATCGTGACCGTAAGTATCGTTGAAGCGTTTGAAATTATCTAAATCGAGCATCGCGACACAGAGCGGGAATGGGCGCGCTGGGCACGATGCAGCTCGCGCGGCAAAGTTTCTTCCAAATAGCGCCGATTAAATAACCCGGTCAGCGGATCGTGAATCGCCTCCGCGCGTAGTTCCTCGCGGAGCTTCAAATTGGACAAGGATAACTTGATGGCTTCGCTCACCGTCACAGCCAATTGCAGGTGGCTGACCTGGTGCGTGACTCCTCTTGGCGGGAGCGCCGACGAGACAAAACACTCCCAATGTCTCGCCTTGCACGGTCAACGGCACGCACAGGTAGCTAGTCTCCGGTTGGCTGACAAAATGACGGCACAACAAGCCAGCCTGAGGATCGGTGACTTCATGCAGTTGACCCCGGCGCAGCGCCCAGCAATCCTCCAGTGAAAAGATCGGCTGGCCGAGCGGCCGCTCGCCCCAGCGCGCAACCATCTCAAGATATTGACCCGACGCATGCAAAACTGCCAGGCATCCGGTCTGCCCGTCAAAGAGCTCGCCGGCGGCCAGGCCAACTACCTTATACGCTTCGTCTTGAGCGGTGCAGCTCTGCAGGAGATCGTCCATGCTGATGAGCGCCTGCATTTCGCTTTCACGCCGTTGGAGTTCAGCGACCAACGCCATCAGCTCCTCATTGGTTTTCCGTGCGCTTTCCGTTGCCTGCTTGGGTGCCGTGACGTCGCGCACAACGGCAATCACCATGCTGCCGCTCTCCGTAGTCATCGGACTCAGCATAATGTCTACAGGGAATTCGCTCTTATCTTTGCGCTGACCGAACAGTTCCAAACCGACTCCCATAGGTCGCATGCGCGGGTCGGCGATGTAGCCGGTGATGTGTTTGACGTGCCGTTCTCTAAATCGCTCGGGCATTAAGAACTCCACAGGTTTGTCCTGCAGCTCGTTGCGGCTGTAGCCGAAAATAGACTCGACCTGGGCATTCATCTGGGTAATTCTTCCGTGACGATCGATCACCGCGATGGCGTCGGGAAACGATTCATAGATCCCTCTGGCGATTTCCGCGAGATCTAACGTCGGTGAGATCCCGGGTGATCAGCGAAAAACCCGCCAGTGTTCCTTTTGCGCGCCGCATTGCGGTGATGAGCACATTGGCAAAAAGCGCGAGCCGTCTTTCCGGACACGCCAGGTCTGTTCTTCATAGCGACCGTGGGCCCCTGCCGTCTTGATGACAAACTCCGGCCAGCGCCGCTGAATCTCCTCGGCGGAATAAAAGCACGAGAAGGGTTTGCCGAAAATCTCATCTCGCCGATAACCCGTAAGCCGCTCGGCGCCAATGTTCCAACTAGCCACGCGTCCACTCGGATCGAGCATGCAGACGGCGTAGTCCTTGGCGTTTTCGATAAGAAGGCGGACGGGGTCATCAGCACCGTCCGCTGTTGATTTTGCCCGCCTTGGCAAAGTTGGCGGGGCTGGCGCTTTCTTTACGCCTTTGGCCGCTGACTTTTTCTTCGGTGGCTTCACGTCCGGCTTTCTACTGCATCCAGTCGATCGAAAAGAACACGCTGCTGGAGGCTAATCCAGTTGCGCTCTATCGCCTGAGAATCAAGGGCTGGAATGGCTCGCCCAAGCAATCTGAACGAGTCTGGGATGATTGCGACATGAGTTGATTTTTCACACCGCGTGGGCGGCGCGCTGGAATCCTATTCGAGGCCAACCCGCTCGTTAACGCTTTTATCAGAAGACCGTTCAGTTTCCGAGTACTGATTTAAAGAAGTCGGCAGGCAATCTAAGCGGCTTGAACGAAGAGAGTAATCTGGGATAACTTTGAACGGTAGCAAGTAAAACAGGGAATAACTCTCAAAGAATAGGAAAACAGGAAAATGGCGGACGAACACAAACACGAGCACAAAGGCGAGCACGCGCACAATCACGACCAAGATCATGGCCACGAGCACGGTGATTCTCGCGGGCATGATGCATCAACATACGCACGCGCCCGATCACGGTCACGCACACGGATCACGAACACCAACACGATCATTCCCCATGGTCACGATCACGATCATTCCATGACCACGGACACACGATCACGGCCATTCCGATCACGAGCACGAACACGGCTCCTCCACGGTCACGGCCACGACCACAAGACGCGCTTTCACGATCCGGCGCACGCCGCCGACTTCGACCGGCGCGGGTTGTCCGGTATCCGAGCTTCCCTGACGGACAAGTTGATCGAAATGCTCACGCTCAAGGGCGAGGAGTTGGTGCTCGACGTCGCCACCGGCACCGGACGGGTGGCCCGGCCGCTGTCAAAGCAGATCAAAGGCGGAAAAATCATCGGCGTCGACCAGGCCCAGGCGATGCTCGACGTCGGCCATCACCATGAGGAACCGATTCCAAGCTATCTGCAGAGCGCCGGCGAGGCCGATAAGCTGCCGTTCAAAACCAACACGTTCGATCGGGCGTTTGTCTCCTTCAGCCTGCATCATTTCGGCAATGCCGCCGGCGTGGTGGGCGAGGTGCTACGCGTGCTCAAGAACAGCGGCCGGTTCGTCGTGCTCGACCCGATCATCGAGGAAGCCAAGGACGCCATCGATATCGCTCTCGAAACCAAGATCAACCAAGTGTTCCGTCGCACCCACGGCGAAGACTTTCGCTTTCACACCTCGAACAGCATTCAGCGTTTGCTGACCAAAGCCGGTTATCGCGTGCCGCGCAGCAATGTTTTTTCTTATTCGTTTCAATCAGGAAGGCATGGACGGCATTCCGACCGGACAACACTGGCTCGAAGCCGCGCTGGAGTTGGAAAAGAAGCGCCGGAGCTGGCCGAGCGGCATGAAGAAAAACTATTTCACCTGGCACTCGCACGGCGATCATGCCCGCGTTGAAGGGAAGTTTTTCCTTCGCGCTCATCACTGGCGTGAAGCCCGACGTAAAGATTGTTTTGGGACCGTAGGCGCGCGGCATGCTTGCCGAGCGGGAAAGATCACTCTTGCGCGAAAGCCGTTCCGAACTTTCTACCGGGTGAAGAATTGGATACCGGTCGTCATGATCGCGCCCGAGTCGATACCGGTCGCTGAATCGATTGAATGAGCGCATCAAGCCGAGGAACAAGACATAAACTCTGAAGCGCCGAGGTGCAATTACATACCCTATATGAAAAAAAGCGCGTCTCACGCGACGGGCGATGCTGCTTTCCGGTTTATTAGCGGATCGCTCGTCTAGCGCTCGTCTGCGAAGAAATGCCTCAGCCGGTTTTCCGAGGAAATCCGCGACTCTTCAATTGTGACGGTCGAAAGCGGTGCTCTGCGTAAAGGTACGAGGTGAAGTGGATGCTGCAAGATCTAGACTTGAGCTCATGATAAATTGAAACGTTGAGCGGCGCGCACCGCCGATCGAAGCGCGCTTGGGATTAGGCTATCGTGCGCACGAACAAGAGGCGGGTTAGCATCCGCGGAACCTGCTGTTTGGTCACCTCAGATGCTCAACTGGAGCTCATCGATGGAGCAGATCAAATCCCCTGGCCGTTCGCTCCTGACGGCACGATAGGGTCGCACGCAAGGACGCCGAACAAGTGCTTCGATAACGCTCCTGAGGCGCTGGCTACGAGCACGACAGACGGTCTTGAAGCACAGCCGGATACTTCCGGACGTCTACAAACGCGACCGCGACTCTCGTGCCGCGTCGCGAATGCTTCACCTGAGCACGGGAGAAGATGCTCATCGGTCTCACCGTCGCGCATGATGCGGCTTTGCGATCCGTGAGTGTGATCGGCGCCTTGCGGACGCAAGGAAAGCGGGGATGATCGGACAGAGAACGATGCCGTCGATGTCGTGATCGCGGCGGTGGACGCGGGCAGTTTTGCGGTCGCCTGAATCAGCGGATCAAGCAAAGAAGCAAGACGTAATGGAATAGAGCAGGGACTGCAGCGGGACAACAAAGCCGGTGGTATTAGTAGCAGCAAGCATTAGGCCTCCGATGGATATTGAGATTGTGACGGCGGCGCATTCGGGCCTTGGGGTTTCAGTTTCTATCTGAGCCGGCGGTCCTGCTCAGCGGTACGTCGGAGGACGCAGGCCAAGTTCTATCTGCAGGACACGAGCCGACAATGTCATTGAGGTCAAGGCGTACAGAAATCTTGCGGAGTACGCTCGGTACTGATGGAAATTGAGTCTCGCGTGCGCGGACTAACCCGCCGCTTGAGCCGCTGATGAGATTGCTGAGTAACTATTTCATTTCCGTTAACGGCTCAGCGGCATCGCGTTAGCCGTGAAAAGGAAACTTTATGTCAGGAACCGAAGGCAAGGTCGTCGTAATCACGGGCGCAAGCAGCGGTATAGGCGAGGCGACTGCGCTCCTGCTCGCTGAACGCGGTGCGAAGGTCGTACTCGGCGCGCGCGGATTGGATCGCCTTGAGGCTCTCGCTGACCGTATCGTGAGAGCGGGCGGAGGGGCGGTCTATGCACGCACGGATGTAAAACGGCGCGAAGACTTATCCAACCTCGTGAAGCTTGGCATGTGAGCGGTACGGCAAGCTTGACGTTCTCGTCAACAATGCCGGCATCATGCCTGTTTCTCCCCTCGACGACCTGCGCGTCAAGGATTGGGAGGAGATGATCGACATCAACATCAAAGGTGTTCTGTACGGCATCGCCGCAGCGCTGCCTATCTTTCGCAAGCAGGGTTTCGGACATTTCGTCAACATCGCTTCTACAGCAGGGCATAAGACTGTACCGAACCAGTCGGTCTATTCCGGCACGAAGTTCGCCGTGCGCGCCATCTCCGAGGGTTTGCGCCAGGAGGCCGGTGATAAGCTGCGCGTGACGATCATTTCGCCTGGCTTCGTCCGGACGAACTTCACGGAAGGTGTGACAAATCCGGAGGTGAAAGCCCAGCTCGCCGCGTCCCGAGACAAGTTCGCGATGCCGCCGGATGCGATCGCCCGCGCTATTGCGTTCGCGATCGAGCAGCCGGCCGATGTTGATGTGAACGAGATAGTTATCCGTCCCACTGCGCAGGGGTAAATCCGCCTTGCCTGGACCTCCGTCCCACGCATCAAGTTGAAACGAATGCGGCCGTAAACGCCGCGCCTAGGACCTTCAAGTGTAATGTGACCGGCGTCGGGAGCCTAACGTGCCGTGCCAATCGGTCCCTCGAGTGCACTCGACAGAGCTTTGACGCGAAAACGATGGCTGACGACTTAGAGGAACCACGCCTTCGCGCGAAAAACTCTGATCTTCTAAAAATTAATTGCTACTTGAGTGCCCAACACAAATGCGTTTCGGATTGCGCTGCTGCCGTTGGGCCGGATTACATACTGCACATCGGGCGTTATCGAGAGCCAGCGATTGAAGGTGATCTGGTAATTTATTTCCAACACCGTCTCGGCGCTTGCGCGTGGGATGTAACGGCTGAACGTCCCGTAGATCACTCCCACTGCAGCAATATCGTTGTCGCGTCCGGACAATGGACCCTGATAGCTCAGGCCACCACCCACGAAGTAAGGCATGGTGTTGACAGTTGATTTAGGCGCGAGGGCGGTCTCCCCCAAACTGTTAAGCCTTTCTGGCTGCCGGCCCCTCCATCGCGATAAACCATCTGTTGAAACATGCCATAGATGCTGTAGGTACCGCTCTTGGTGGCGCTGGGGTTGCTGAGGCTGCTAAATTTGTTGCTGTCATAGAAGCCGCCGAAACTGTACAGCCCTGGCAAACCCGTATCCCCGGGCGCGTCGTTGAAAAGGTAATTTACCTGAACCACGGATAGCGCGCCCCGGTTGCCTTGCTGAAGGGCGAAGTTGAGGCCGCCCTTACCGCCCAGGGCAGAGCTCAGGTTGGTGTTGAACACGCCAGCCGCCACCTCAAACCTCGGGGTGATGTGGTAAATCGCTTGAGCGCCCCATTCCGCGCCGGGGGGATAGAATGCAAACGTCGCGTCGTTTATGCCGAGAACGAATAGGCCGGGATTGATAGCCGCGTTAACATAATTATAGAGCACCGGCATGATGGCGAAAGTGCTCCCAGGCGCCAGGCGGCCGGCCGCAATCACGAGTGAGTTGTTAAACAATCGCTGCCGCAAATACATCTCGCCCAGGGTGAGGTTATTGGTACCGTTATCCGGAGCGGTGTACGCGCTCTGAACCGTAAAGCTGTTCCCGATATAATCGGCCGAAAGGTTCTTGCCCGTGGACCACGCACCGCCAACTTCGAACGAAAGGCCTGGAATGCCGAGAAGCTTGTGGAGGTCCCAGAAGATCGAGGCTTGCAACGTCCCGCTGTAGGTGAATCCTCGTGATTGTCCGCCGCTGGTATTGCCCATGAGCTCGGTTGTATACGACGCGGTGGGTGTGATCCCAAGCCCGCTCAACTCGGTTCGAAATCCCGCCCAGTCTTTGGTCAGCGTTTCTTCCCTATAGGCAAACGGTTGCCCTACGCATTCGAAGTACAAACTACTGGGATTGGCAGGGGCTGGACAACGAACGGACCGGTAGGGCGTGGAGGATGGGTTAGTGGGAGGGCTTGCTTGTCCGTGCGCCGCGGCGGAAATCCCCACGACCAATGACAGCGCGAGGAAGAGCAACCCCATGCCACACCAAGAGCGATGAATGCGAGGATTTCTCATTACCGATAAACGCGAACGAAAATGGTTTGGGTCTGGGTGTCAGGTGTCCCGTTTCAAGTTTCGGATTTCAGCTTTACATGCCACGTGTCAGATTTCGACCTTCAGGGCTTTTAGTTTTCGACTTGTTTCGAATTTCGGATTTGGACTACAGTTGAAACCTGAAACCTGGAATTCGTTCTGCACATTTATCACTGATCACTGTTAACGCTCACTGCTTACGAACTACCGACGACTGTTCACAGCTCGCTCTCCCGACCTCACCAGATACACCAACAAGGCAACGAAGACGATCGCGCTCAGCACGAGCAACAACGAGCGGTGCTGGTGGAGAAAAGCGGCGATGAAATGGATATCTCGGCCCAAGTAATAGGTTCCGAGAGTACAAAGGGGGACGCGAACCTTTTCTTGTTCGCCGTACATTCGACAACGCGCAGACACCCAGTCTGGACCGGTTCAATAATAAATTATACGTTGGTGTCATGAACCGCCGAGATTTTGTTGTGAATGGGTTGCTTCTAGCTGGAGCGTTTTCCTTGTCTCCCGCTCTACTCGTTTGGCGCAACAGACCACGTTTACAAACTGGCGCCGGTGTCGATGCTTCCAGAGAGCCTTAGGAATACTCCTGCGGAAGTCCGGGACGCTTACCGCTTCGCCGTCCTCAATCGAGAAACGCTCCGCTACATTCCGTGCTATTGCGGCTGTGTGAACGACGGCCACACGAGCAATGCTTCCTGCTACGTCAAGGATAATTCGCCGCCAGAGAAGCCGGAATTCGACCCGATGAGCATCGGCTGAAAAATCTGCATAGGCATCACGCGTGACGTGATGAAAATGATGGACGAAGGCAAGCGCCTGAAAGACATCCGAGCACACATCGAGAAAACGTACAGTCACTATGGGCCGTCAACTCCGACTCCGGCGGTTCCTGCGGACTCGACCAAGATCAACGAATTTTGGGTAAAACGAAAGTGAGAGGATTTATGAAAAAGATTCTTTTTGGAATAATCGGCAGGCATGCTGGTCGCCACGGCAGTGAGCGCGTATCAGGCGGAAGAACAGAAGAGCGGTTCTCCGATGGGTGGGATGATGCAAGGAATGATGGGCGAGCAGAAGCCGGGCGAGCAGTCGCAGGACATGATGCAAGGGATGAAGGAAATGATGGGTCGAATGACGAAGATGATGGATATGTGCAGCCAGATGATGGGTAATAGGTCGGAGCCGAAAAAGCCGAATCGAGCAAGTAGGGTCAGCTACGCCCCACGACAGTCTTAGCGCTGACCGCTAAACTGATATGCGCGTATTTGGGGCTTTTTTAATGTCGGTGGAATTTGCTTCAAGAGATTTAGCTGCGAAGTACGATCGGTTCGCTCGCTGGTATGACTCTGTCGAAGGCATATTAGATTTTCTTGGGTGGGGAAGTTCCGACGAGCCGTATTTTCGGAGGCATCAGGTAAAGTCCTCGAAATCGCTGTCGGAACAGGAAGGAACTTTCACTATTACCGCAGTGACTGTCAGATCATTGCCGGAGATCTCAGCAGGGAAATGCTGAAAGCGGCGCGAGAACGCGCGGCAAAATTAAACATCCATGTTCAGTTCTTTTTGGCGGATGCGCAGGCCCTGCCGTTTCGCGACCACGGCTTTGATACTGTTGTTTCATCCCTTAGCACATGCACGTTTCCCAATCCGGCGAATGCGCTTCGGGAGATGGGCTCGTGTTAGTAAGCCATCCGGTCAAATTCTTTTAGTGGAGCATGGTCGAAGCGATCGCGGATGGCTTGGCCGCTGGCAGGACCGCCATGCAGACGATTTTGCTAAACCGTTTGGCTGTCACTGGAATCGCGAACCGGTGGAGCTTACCGAAAGTGCAGGTTTGAAAGTTATTAGTGCCAAACGGAGTTTTTTCGGAGTATTTCATCGGATCGAAGCCACGCCCCGCGTGCGATAACAGTATTATTATTGTTCTAGTGGTTTGATCTGGTGCGCAAAGCCGATTCCCTCCTGCTCAATCTAAGTCGAGCGCATTTCTGTCGTGGCGAGCTTTGCCAACAAACAAACCAATGAGAAATTAGTTCTGAAAATGTTGGTCTCCTTTGATTGGCTATATCGGCACGCTAGACCGTGATGTGGGTTGACCTGATTTCGCTTTCGTCAAAATGTGATTAATGCATCTGCCGCTGCTTTTGCGCCTGTTTTGCTCGTTCCACTTGACGCGGCTCGCGTTTCTGTGGAAGTAATTCGAACCAGCGGCGCGGAGAGTCGCTAGCAGAGAAGCAAGGCTAGAAGAATGGAGTAATGGAGTGTTGGAGTGCTGGGTTTGGACGCGACGGTTATGCAGCGGCAGTTAGCTGTCTGTTTTTGTCGATCGTTACTTCGCGGCGCCGTTAGCATCTGCGGTCGACAAGCTGCGCATTTCCTACGCCTCGGTCACCGGCAACACCGCGGGGATTACTTATATTGCGCAGCGCGCCGGGCTGTTCGAGAAACAGGGACTCGATGTCGAGTTGATTCTTATCACCGGCGGGCCGGCGTCGATCAGTGCTTTATTGAACGCCGACGTTGACCTGGACATGCGCGCGCCGGTGGCGGCGCTGCAGGCGATGGCTCACGGGGTCAAGCTCACTTTTTACTTTCCCAATCGAATACCCTCGAATACGACGTGGTGACGCGGCCCGAGATCAAAGACATCAAGCAGCTTAAAGGCAAAAAAGTCGGCATCATCCGCTTCGGCGGCATTTCCGAACTGATGGTGCGCTACCTGTTTCAAAAGATAGGATTGGACGCGGACAAAGATATCGCCATTGTTCAAGTTGGCCAGGCGCGCTTTGTCGCGATGGAAAAGGGCGCCATCGACGCGACGGTTCTGGCCTCCGCGGAATCCGCCTACGCAAAGCGCAACGGATTTCGCGTTCTCGACATGCCGACGCTGCCGTTTTTTGGCAGCACCATCGTAACGACGCCTGCGCTTGCCGTGAAGAGATCCGACGTGATGATGCGCTACATGCGCGGCTACCTGGACGGCGTGCGGTTTTTCTAAATGATAGGGAGAAGAGCATGCAATATCTCGGCGACCTGCTCCGAACCAAAGACCGCGATATGATCGATCTCGCCTACAAGAACCACCCGCAGCATCAGATGGGCCGAAAGCCGTATCCCGACATGGCTGCGGTGAAAGCGACGATCGACGTCATGAGCGTCCGGGAACCGGCAGTGAAGAAACTCAAAGCGGAAGAGCTGTTCAATCTCAGCTATCTAAAGCAGCTCGATCAAAGCGGCTACATCGATCAACTCTACCAAGCGAAATAAGGAAAATTTGTGATAACTAGATTTGCACATCAGGTTGCGGCGAAGTCGTCATTCCCGCATGCTTCTAGCGGGAATCCAGGCTACGGTTTATTTTTACTCCTACTCTTCTTCTGCTTCACCGCTGGAATCGCGTGGAGTCAAACCAAGGCCGTCGCCATCGTCGGCGGAACTTTGATCGACGGGAACGGCCGCGCGCCGCTGGAAGATGCAGCAGTGGTGATTTTGAACGGGCGGATTCAAGCGGTCGGCAAGCGCGCCGACATCACCATTCCTGAGGGCGCCGAAGTGATCGATGCCAAGGGCAAAAGCATTCTCCCGGTTTGATCGACGGCCACTGCCACTACCGCGATTGGATGGGCGAAGTTTATCTCGCCTACGGCGTCGTGACCTGTCCGAATATTTCCAACAATCCGGTGGAATGGATCATCGCGCAGCGCGAGGGCGTGAAAAACGGCAGTATCCGTGGTCCGCGCGTGTGGGCTTCCGCGAACATTATCGACGGGCCGCCGCCCGAGGGCACCGGCACGCTGCGGCGCCAGCGCACCAGCATCATCGTCGACAGCGAAGACGAAGCGCGGAAGGCGGTTCGTGATCTGGTCGACAAAGGAGTCGACGGCATCAAACTATTCGAGCGGCTAAAGCCGCAGGTAGCGAAAGCGGCAGTGGACGAGGCGCATAAGCTACGGCCGGCCGGTGTTCGGCCACTCGCTGGATATTTTTACCGCGGCGGCAAACGGCTATCAGTCCGTCGAGCATTCCTGGTCGGTGGTCTACACGTCGATCCAAGACCCGAAAAAGAAAAATGATCTCGACATCGGACGGATGCTGGGAAAAGTCGATACCGCCGAAGTGCACGCGCAGATGGAACCGGCGATGTTCGATAAGATCATCAAAGCGATGATCGACAAAAACGTGCACTGGAGCACGACCTGGGCGACTTGGTTTCGCCCGCTGTCGACGCACGCCGGCCGAGATGAAGCAGCGCGAGCTGGCGCTGCTTAGAAATCCGCAACTCAAATATTTGCCGCCTTATATTCTCAAAGACACCGAAAGCTTTTTTGCCAAGTACGAAAAGATGGCGCTGGAAAAGCGCAACGAAGTTGTGTCGGGTTACAAGATGCTGCAGGATTTCGTGCGCCGTTTTGTTAAGGCGGGCGGCAAGATTCACTCGGGCTCCGATCCCAATCACGTGGTGCCGGGTTACGCCGTGCACGCGGAGCTAGAGATGCTGGTCGAAGCCGGCCTCACGCCTTTGCAGGCGATTTCAGACCGCGAGCATCAACGTGGCGCAGGCGTGGGGCAAGGACAAAGAGTATGGCAGCGTCGAGAAAGGCAAAGTCGCCGACGTGATCATCGTGCGCGGCGACCCGTCGAAGAATATTTCCGATACCCAGAATGTCGAGATGGTTTTTATCGACGGTAAAAAGATGGACACATCGTTTCACGCCGATTACAAAAATCCGATCCCACGGCCGATCGAGGATCGGCCGGAGAGTTAAACGATGATGTCTTTTGTGAATCTTCGACGGAGACTCTTTTCCACTTGGCGCAGCGCGCGGGTTGAGGTCCTTCGCTCACTGAGATTGTGGCGCGATCGCGAAACTCGCACCGGTGTCATTCTGAGCCTCAGCGAAGAATCTCGCATTCTCTCTCCCTTACGAAGACGAGATCCTTCGGCTCTGCCTCAGGATGACATTGTGGGACAGACCCGATCGTGATTGAGGTAAAGTGAGTATCGTTCAAAAGATCCTCACCTCGGCTCTGTCCCGCTTTGCGGGCGAGGGGCAATCCGGTCCCGGATGTTACGTCTTCTTTGGGTATTTGCGCTCTCCGCCTTTGAGTTTTTTCCGACGCGATTATTTGCCGCTGATTTACATTCGCTCATCGTACTCTCCTATCCCGACCGGCCGGCCAAGCTGCCGCTTTGGCTTGCGCAGGACGCAGGATTGTTCGAGAAATACGGATTGAAAGTCGATATCAAAACTCCCAAGTCGGGCGAGGACATTGTCGCCGGCATCGGCCGCGACGAAGCGCAGATCTACGCGGCGACCGCCAATTGGATTGTGTCCGGTATCGGCGACGGCAAGGATCTAGTGTTTTTCGCCAACACTGGTTATAGCGTGCTCAAGCTTTTATCGCAGCCGTCGATTACGCGCCCAAGCGAGCTGAAAGGAAACGGGTCGGCACGCGGCGAAGCCAACAGCAGCCAGGATCGCATCACGCGCCAGGCGCTGCATCGGCTCGGTCTCGATCCCGACAAGGACGTGACGTTAGTGCCCATGGGCCAGCGCAGCATTACGCGTCTCAACGCGCTCGTAAAAGGCGAGATCGATGCCACGACCAGCAACGAAGACAACATCTTCGACTTGGAACGGCGCGGTGAGATTAAAAAGTTCGCGTGCTGGCGGACAACGAAAGTCTGAAATTGTTTATCGGCGGCGGCGTCGACTTCGCGGAGCACAATAATACGTAACTGAACGAAGTACAAT
>ERZ1370068.10166-contig-8887_pt1 | contig 45281 bp, 44 predicted proteins | sample MGYA00561227_ERZ1370068 | MGnify/ENA primary metagenome ERZ1370068 (study PRJEB38410, sample SAMEA6850437) | metagenome | study: Metagenomic assessment of the ecological functions of the soil: analysis of the soil microbiota associated with the... | reverse complement strand
CGATCGCCGCCTTGAGGTCGTCGCCGGCGAGCGCCTCGCCCTCGTGGCTGACTGCTTCGGCCTCCGGCGCCCGGTCCTGCACGAGCAGCGCGCGGCCGAGCAGCGCGGCGGCTTGCGCCGCGTCGGTGCCGAGGCCCCGGGCCTCGCAGGCCGTCGTACGCCGCCCGCAGGGAGCGCTCGGCGGCGACGGCGTCGCCGCTCGAGAAGGTCGATGATCCCGGTGGAAACGTCGGCCTCGAGGACGCGATGCATGATGCCGAGCTCCTCGACCATTCGGCGTGACGAGATGATCATCCGCCGTGCCGCATTGGTCCGCCCGCGCAGGGCTTCGAGCACCGCCTGACAGCGCAGCGCGACGGCCTCGACCGCGGCGCGCCCTGCGTGAGACGGAGCAGGCGTGCACCACGTCCGGCACCGGCCGCTCGCCTGCGCTCACCGGGCTCGGACCCCAGAGCGCCACCTGGGCGCGCCCGCCAGCACCGCGCCCGTTCACCCTGCCGGCGATCGCCGGCCCGGCGGGCTGCAGCGAGCGCGCGGTCGAGGGCCGCCTCGCGCGCCGAACCTTCCGCCGGGCCAGCGCGAGGCGGCACGCACCGAGTGTGCTTTCGCCTCACCGGCACCATCTCCGGCCGCGGCAGCGCGCCAGCCGCGGCCGCCACCGCGTCGGCCCGTGGCGTGCAGCGCCCCGAGGATCCAGTGAGGGACAGCACGTTGGCCCGCGAAGCACGTATGCCAGCCAGCAGGCGATCCGAGCCGGCGATCCATCGCCCGAGCTCGTCGATCTGCGCGCGCGGCCGGGCCGATCACTCGGCGGCGAGCAGAGCCACACCAGTCCAGGGCCAGCTCGGCATGCCGCGATCGCGTCGAGCCGGCGGAGCGCCCCGGCCGAGCAGGCTCGCCGCGAGCGACAGGTCGTCACGGGCCAGCGCGCGCCGGCCCCCGCCGCCCCGAGATGGCCGGCGTGCCCGATCGCCAGAGTGCCCGGCCACGGCGTCGAGCGTCCGGACTCGCCGAGCAGGCGGTGCGCGCCTGCTCGAGGTGCCATCCGATCACCTCGTCGTGCTCTGGGGACGACCCGGCGCCGGTCTTCGATCCAGTTCGGCGACCTGCTCGTGATGCAGCTCCGCGCGCGTGCCCTTCAGCAGGCGGCGATAGCCGCGTCGCGGATCAGCACGTGGTGAAACTGCAACGCCGGCTCGCCGAGATACGAGCCGGTGTCCGGTTCGATCAGCCGTCGCCTGCCCTGAGGGCTTCGATCCGGGCTGAGGTCCACGCACGCGTGTGGCCCCAGGGGATGGGCGACGGCAGCACGCGTAGCTGCCGGCCGACTACCGCGGCGCGCCGAGCACGGTGCGCCCTTCGGAACCGAGCCGCTCGATGCGGGCAGCGAGGGAGCGCATGGATGGTCGGGGAATCTCGAGATCGGAGAGCGCGACACCGGCGACCCAGCGCTCCCCTCGCGCCGGAGGGCGCCGCTCGTTCACGAGCATGCGCACCAGCTCGCCGAGGAAGAGCGGGTTGCCTTCACTGGCTGGCGAGGACGCGACCGGTGACGGCGGACGGCAACGTCTCGGCGCCGACCACGCTCGCAGCCAGCCGGGTCGCCGCGCGGGCATCGAGTCCGGTGGAGGCTGATCACGTCGTCCACCAGACCGCCGCGGACGGTCAGCGCCAGCTGCGCCCTTCGCGCTCCGGTCGTGCGGCGCCCAGGACGAGCAGTGGCGCCGCCGTCCACCGCACGGAGGTGCTCGGCGAGATCGAGCAGCGCGGCTCCGCCCACTGCAGATCGTCGATCGCGAGCACCACTGGCTGCTGCGCGCCAGTGCGGCGAGGAGGCGTCGGATGACGAAGAACGGCCTCCGGGCGGCGCCGGCGGTCCCCGCGAAGAGCGCGGCAACACCGTCGCCGATCCGGAGACGCTCGACTCGTCGAGCGAGCAGCGCGTGCGATCGCCGCGCGCACATCGCCACTGCCATCGGCGGGCAGCAGCATGCGCAGCGCGCGTCCATCACGGGCGCGAACGTGGCGCCACCGGTCGCCTCGCAGCGCCCGGTGAGGACAGTCGCACGCTGCCCGAGGCGGCGAGCCACCTCGGCGACCAGGCGCGATTTGCCGAGACCCGCCGACCCCAGGATCACGGCCAGGCGCGCGCCGCGACGATCGCGGAGTCGAACGTCGCCCTCGATGCGTCGCAGCTCGTCATCCCGGCCGACGAACGGTGTCGCCGGCGCGCCTCGCCGGCGGCTCGAGCGTCACCATGGTGATAGCCGCCACCGTTCCGGTCCGGCCCTTCAGGGTGAGCGCGCCGAAGGGCGCCAGGGTCCGAGGGTGCCGACCAGACGGCGGGTCGATTCGCCGACCAGGACGTCGCCGTCCTGCGCCGCTCCTGGAGATGCGCCGCCACGTTCACCGGATCGCCGACGCGATGTCGGCCTGGTCGTCGCGAACGACGACCTCGCCGGTGTTGACCGCGACCCGGAGGTGACGCCGCCACCGGCGAGGCCCGAGTGCTCACCGACGAGCGTCCGGAAGGCGTCCTGCATGCGAACCGCGGCACGAACGGCGCGGATGGCGTCGTCCTCGGCAACGCGTGGCACGCCGAACGCGGCCATCACGCCGTCGCCCAGGAGCTTGACGACGCGGCCTCCAGTCGCGCTCATCACCGCGTGCGTGCAGCGCTGCGTAGTGGCCGTCCATGACGTCTGCGCTGGCGGCTCGCGCGTCGAGGACGCTCTGTCAGGAGGACGTCGAGCCCATCAGATCGGCAAACACGATGGTGACGACCTTGCGCGCGACACCCCCGGCGGCACGCCAGACCCGAGCGCGGCGCCACACGCGTCGCGGAACTGCGCGCGTCCGCCTCGCCCTCGGCGCCGCAGACTGGCGCAGCGCGTCGCGAGGGGTCTGCCACAGCTTCCGCAGAACCGCGCGCTGGCCGGTTTGCTTTCCCGCAGCTCGAGCAGTCCATCGTGTCGCGCAGATTCGCTTACGCGTCTTCACCGAACCAGCGCAGATTCTCGGCCCCCAGAGCGCGTCCGGCTCGAACAGCGGAGAGAATCCGAGCGCGAGAGAATGCTCGCGTCCGGGCCGTAGAACGATCGGATGGAGGGCGCCAGCGTCTTCACGTGCAGCCAGCGACCGCCCTGCCGACGTACCGTGCTCCAGGTGCTCGACGACCGCCGCCCGATACCCTGGCGATGGCAGCCTGATGCACCGCCATGAAGTGACCTCGAATGACCCGGGAAGTGGCTTCGAGGGTGGCAGCTCCGGCGACGCGCTCATCGTCGCACCGCGAGCCACGACGGAGGGTGGCCAGGTTTCCGGAGATACGGACGCGTTGGACTCGGGGATGCCGGAACCACTCAGGCAAGCGTCAACTCAGCTCGGCGCATTGCCGTTCGTACCTGGCGTCGAACCCGACCAGCGGATACCGCGCGCTCAGCTGAAATCATGCCGGAACCGGTGACCGCTCGCCACCGCCCTGCCGCTCGTCAGCGCACGCACCGAATGAAGAGCATCCGGAGGGACGATCGGCGACGCAACCAGGGCCAGCATGCTGCGTCCTCCCGCCACCGGCGACCCCGAGCTCGCCTCGAGGATCGAGCCGCCACCTCCTCGTGGGGGTGGTGGTGCTCGTGGATCAGAGGGAGCCCGCCGCGATGGCGTCGTGTCGGTGAGCCCAGCGTGCTCGACCGCCAGGAAGCGACCGCGCACCCGGGAGCCGCTCGCTGGTCCGCATCGTGTCGGGATGAATGAAGGCCGTACCTCCCCCTCGAGCTGGTCCCGCTGGTCGGCGCTCGATGCGAGCCACTTCACCCCAATGGCGCGGAACAGCGGCAGCTCGCGCACCGGCAGGCCGAGCAGGTGGCGGCGGATCCACTCGAGCGCCACCTGCGAGGCGAGCAGCTTCACCCAGTCGCGCGTGCCCCAGAGCTGGTAGCGTGCGGCCGACCGTACTCGGCCGCCGACGCGAGTCCGAAGCACACGGTCCCGACCGGCTTCTCGGGCCGCTCCGCCGTCCGGTCCGGCGACGCCGGTCGTCGACACCGCGATGTCGGCGCCGAGCGCTGCCGCGCGCCGGCCGCCATCTCGCGCGGTCTCCTCGCTCACCGCGCCGTGCGCCTCGAGCGTGGCGGCGCGACGCCGAGCAGGCGCGCGCTTCGCCTCGTTGGCGTACGCGACGACGCCGCCGCGCACGTACGCCGAGCTGCCCGGGCACGTTGCGTCAGGCGGTGCGCCGACCAGGCCGCCGGTGCACGACTCCGCCGTCGCGACGGTGAGCGCCTGCTCGCGCAGCAGGCGTCCGACCGTCTCCTCCATCGTGACGGCGCCCTCGCCGTAGCAGTACGAGCCGATGGCGGCGCGCAGCCGCGTCGCCGACGCGCTCGCGAGCCGCTCGCCGCCGACGTCCGGCTCGCCGTGCACGACGACGCGCACCGACACCTCCGGGAAGCTGGCGCGGAACGACGACCCGTCCCTCGGCCGGATCGACCGACGCCCGCCACCAGCTCGTCGAGACCCGACTCGCGTCACGCCGAAGGTCTGGAACGTGCGCAGCGAGGTAGCACCGCGCCGCCGCGCTGCGCGCCGCAGCCACGGCAGGACGGTCTCCTCCATCATCGGCTTCATCTCGCGCGGCACGCCGGGCAGGACGACGACGTGGCGCATCGCCGCGCGCCAGCCGGTAGCCGGGCGCCGTGCCGAGCGCGTTCGGCACCAGCATCGGCGCCCGCGGCATCAGCGCCTGCTTCAGGTTGTTCTCCGGCATCTCGGCCGGCCGGTGGACGCGAACCAGCGCCGGATGCGATCGGCGGATTCGGCGTGCTCGACCAGCGGCACGCCGAGCACGCGTCCGACGGTCTCGCGTGGTGAGGTCGTCCGCCGTCGGGCCCGATGCCGCCCGGTCGAGATGACGACGCTCGCGCGCGCTCGAGCGCCTGGCGCCACGCCCACTCGAGCCGCTCCGGGTAGTCGCCGACGGTGATCACGCAGGCGACGTCGACGCCGATCTCGAACAGCTTGTCGGCGATCCAGCTCGCGTTCGAGTCGACGGATGCGCCCGGTGGTGAGCTCGTCGCCGGTGGAGAGGATGCGCCGCGCGCTCGATCATAGCGAGCCTCCAGCAGGAGCCGCGCCGCCGGCGCCGGCGCGTAGACGCCCGCCACCAGGTCGTCGCCCGACCACGCCGATCGCCGTACGGCGACGCGCGCGGTCGATCAGGCCCGCGGGCCACGGCTTCACCGACGTCGAGGATGCGGAAGCAGCACGAACACCAGCGCCGCGGCCCCAGGTCCCGGGCACGAAGAGTCCCGGCGACGACCATGCCCGCGACCTCGTCGATGACGATGCGGCCGTGGTCGTGTCCGGGAAGATGCGGTCCGCGCGATCCGCCGCCCAGAACGCGACGTCAGCAGGACCGGCCACACGCGACCCAGCCCGCCAGCGGGCGCGCGCTGCCGCAGACCGGCAGAGCAGCGGCAGGAAGCGGCAGCGGCGACGAGCGAGCCTGCGGTGCCCGGCGCGACCGGCGACGTAGCCGACCCCGCCGACGGTCGCGAGAGCACGGATGACCGGGTGCGCACGCCGGGTTGCGTAGTGGCTCGCCAGCGCGCGCGTCAAGCGACCGATGCAAACGCGGCGCGCTTCACATCGAACGACGCTCCAGGCAGCCTGTACGGAACCGACCATGACCGCGCTGCGTCCGGCGCGAGCGCGACGTGGCGGTGGAGGCGGCGCGCGCGCCGCCGCCATCATCCGCCGCTACTACAAGACCGACCTCGAGGTGGAGCTGAAGGGCCACGACGACCCGCTCACCGCCGCCGACCGCGAGTCGAACGCCTGCATCCACGAGATCATCAGCGAAGGCGTTTCCCGACGACGGCTGGCTGTCCGAGGAGACGGCCGACTCGACGGCGCCGGCTGCGCAGCGGCGCGTCGTGGATCGTCGATCCGCTTGACGGCACGAAGGAGTTCACCCAGCACATCCCGGAGTTCTGCGTCTGCATCGCGCTGGTCGAGGACGGCGCGGCCCGATCGTCGCGCGTCGAGCTCAACCCGGCCGCCGACCGGCTCTACGTCGCGGTGCGCGGCAGCAGGGCACGACGGTGAACGGCGCGCCGGCGCGCGTCAGCACGCAGCGCGGCTCGCCGAGGCCGAGGTGCTGGCGAGCCGCTCGGAGGACAAGCGCGGCGAGTGGGACGCCGTTCAAGTCGCGCTGCAGCGTCGTCGCTCACCGGCAGCGTCGCCTTCAAGCTCGCGGAGCTGTCGACGGGCAACGGCGACGCCACCTTCACGCTCACGCCGAAGAACGAGTGGGACATCTGCGCCGGCTCGCTCCTCGTCGAGGAGGCGGGCGGCCGGGTGACGGGACTCGACGGCGAGCCGCTCGTCTTCAACCAGCCGCTCGCCGCTGCGTCCGGGATGATCGCCGAACAACGAGCTGCACGACGGCCTCCTGGCGTTGATCGCGGCGTGGCGCTGCCGAAGCGCTGAGTCGCTCGCGCGCTCGCGCAGGACGGCCCTGTGACTCGGGACTTGACTCCGGACGAGATCACAGCCTCACGCGCACGGAGATGGGAACTGCTGATCCCGCCTCCGCCGTGTTGCGTTTCTGGTCGCGCGGCTGCTCGAATCGCAACGTCACCGGAGCCGCCGGCGCCGTCGAAGCAGCATGGATCGCAGCCGGTGATGCCACGCGGCGCGGCGTCGAGAAGGCCGGCGGGCAGCACCGGTCGCGCGCTGGACAAGGCGATGGACAAGACCGGCGAAGGCGTCGGCGCGGCGCATCGACAAGACCGGTGAAGGGGCTCGAGAGAGCCGGCGAAGCTGCAGCGGCGAGACTAGCACCCGCGTCTCAGCGCAGTGCGCGGCGCCGGAGCACGTCGCAGCGCCACTCGCCGCAACGTCGGTCATGATGGCATCGACGCCGAGGTCGAGCAGCGCGCTCCATCTCGGCCGGCGTCGTTGATCGTCCAGACGCGTGAACCTCGGGGCCGCAGGCGGCGCGGCCGCGCGACCGACTCGGCGCGTGACGATCGTCGATGCCCTGGTAGCGCGGGCGGCACCTGGAGCGCGACCGCCGGCGTCGTCCAGCCGCGCGAGCTCCCCGTCGCGCAGGCGGAACACGAAGTCGGCCAGCCTCGGCGGCCGGAGCAGCTCGTGAGCACGTCGGGCGCGGCGGCGCGGATGCGCGCCATGATCGAGGCGTGCTCGGCCGGCGAGCAGCGATGGCGCTCGCGCGCGCCGTGGCGGTCGAGGGCTGCGAGCACTGCGCGCCTCGATCGGCGGGCTCGTCCTGCTTGCACCTCGATGTTGAGCGGCACGCCGGGATGCGCGGCGAGCAGCTCGTCGAGCGTCGGGATCCGGACGCCCCGGCCGCGCCACGGATGCCTGCCCGCCGGAGTCGGTGAACGCGTGCCGGCGTCAGAGCGCCGCACCTCGCGCGAGCGTGCTGCTCCCGGACCGGTCCCGCGCCGTCGGTGGTCCGGTCGAGCTCGGCGTCGTGCAGCACGACCACGTGGCCGTCCGGCGGTGGCGTGGACGTCGAGCTCCAGACGGTCGGCGCCGGCCGCCAGAGCCGGCGGCGAACGCCTCCAGGGTGTTCTCGGGATGCGTGCCCGAGGCACCGCGGTGCGCGAACAGGCGGGGCCGCGGTCCCTCGAGATAGCGCGTCGGGCCCTCCCGCCCCTACTCGGATCGGAACGACGCGCGCGGACAGCGACACCGCCCAGGGCCGATCCGTGACCGGCAGTGCTCGCCAGCTGCGCGTACGACAGAGGCCGCGGACCGTCGTCGAAACGGCGACGCACGTGGAGTCGACTGATCCTCGGGCTCGACCTCGAACTGCATCGGATCGAGCACCAGCCCGCCTTCCTCCACCTCGGTAGTGCAGATGCGGGCCGGTAGCGAGGCCGGTCGATCCGACGTAGCCGATCACCTGACCCTGCTCGACGCGTGGCGCCCTCCGCGATCCCGGGCGCGATCTCGTTCAGGTGGCCGTAGATCGTGCACGCGGTCACCCACTGTGCTCGAGGCTGTACGGCCTGGCCGAGCCCATCGCATCCACCCGCCTCCCGGACCCAGCCGTCGGCAACGGCGCGCACGGTGTCCCGCGGCGCCGCGAGGTCGACGCCGCGATGCGGTCGCCAGCGGTGCAGGATGGGATGGTAGCGCGCCGCGCGAACTCCGGAGCTGATCTCCCGGAACTCGACCGGGTAGCGCAGGAAGTCGCGCGACAGCGCCTGCGCCGTCGGGCGTGTAGTAGCCGCCCGATCCGTCCTCGGCCTCGAACAGCACGGCAGTCAGGTGTGGCGCCGGCGGAGACGATCTGGGCGCCGAGGATCTTGCCGGGCGACGGCGTCGACCATGCCACGCCTCCCACACGTTCTCGTAGATGATGCGGAACTCGTCGCCGGGGCTGCAGGTTGGCGCCGACGTCGAGATCCCAGCCGGAAGATGTCGACCAGACGATCGGATGCCACCTCCGGCGGCGACGCCGGCCTGGCGCTCGAGTCGAGCCTGAGCGCCGCGATCGATGCGTCCGGCAACGCCCTTCACCTCGACGTAAGTACGTGAGCTTCTCCCGGCCGACCGACCGCCATCACGGAGCGGCGCTCGAGCGGTGAGCAGCGACTCGATCGTCGATCTCGTAGCGCACCGACTTGAGCTGGCGCGTGGCGCGGTCGAAGCGCAGTGTGAACGCCGCGCTTCGGCTTCACCAGCCGCAGGTCGTATGCCGACCTGGGCATGCGCCGCAGCCAGGGCCATGCCGCCGCCGGTCCGACCCTTCATCAGCAGGATGTGCTCGGGCGAGTCGCCGCGGCGGACGTGCACGTGCTCGTCCACCTCGACCCTGGCGACGCCGAAGACGGCGGCGGCGGTGGCAGGCGGCTCACGACTCGGGAATGTCGCGCAGGATCGACCACGACGTCGCCGCCGATCGGCGACTCTGACCCTCGCTCGACGCGCACGGTGGACCGTAGGCGCCCCGTCCGGCTCGTCCGCGCGCTTTCGTACGCTCCTGGCGCTGCAGCCGAGGGGACTGCCGAGCGCGAGCGTACAGCAGATGCGACCATCTGCACCGCGCATTGCCGCATACTTATTACCCCGACGAGGCTTCGGGCGTCTCGACATCATCTGTCGGTCCTCCGACCTGCCGCGCTGGGGAACGCGACTGGCGACAAGAACGAACGCTGTGTTTCCGAGTCGCGGCGCACCCCGCCAAAGCGTATGCGAAAGTCGAACGTCTCGAGCGATTCGATGTGCCCGGAGCGCAATCTCTTGACAGGTGCAGCTCTTGCCCCCTTCGAGGCAGCGGGTGTTACGACATGCGGCATGCGGCTCGCCGCGCTCGACGTGGGGACGCGCCGCATCGGCCTCTGCCGTGTGTGACGAGCTCGGGCTCGACGGTTCGCGGCGTCGGCGTCGTGCGGCGTGTCGGCGGCCGGCGCGATCTCGAGGCGATCGCACGCGCACGCGTCGCGCCGTACTGAGCCGGCCGCATCGTGGTCGGCCTACCACTCAGCATGGACGGCAGCGAGAGGCCGTCAGGCCGCAGCGCGTCCGCGCCTTCGCGAAGCGGCTCGAGGCGCACCTCGGCGCTGCCGATCGATCTCTGGGACGAGCGCCTCACCACCGTCAGAGGCGCGAGCGGACGATGCGGGCCGCCGGCCTTCACCGGCGCGCGCGGCGCGCGCGCTCATCGACCAGGAGGCGCGCGGCGATCATTCTCGAAGATCCTGGCCTGGCTCGTCCGGCGTGACTCGGCGCGCGTATCCGCCGCCGCCGGCGCGCTGGCGGCTACTCTGCTCGGCGGCGCCGGTCGCGGTCGCGTTGCTGCTCGACCGGCGCGGGCCTCGCCGCCCGTCCGAGCCGGTCACCATGCCATCCGGGCAAGGCGAGCGCCTGCCTGATGCGGCACGCCGGCTGGCCGAGCAGGGGCGTGCTGCGTCGCCGGGCACTTTCGTGCCTAGGCACGGCTCACGGACGCGACCGCGAACGTCCGCTGGGGCGAGTTCCGCATCGCGGCCCCACTCGCCTCCGCGTGAGCTGCTCTGCGCGGCATCACCGGACCACCCGACGCGTTGCACGCGGTCACCGTCCCGGAGGGCCTGACCGCGCGAGAGGTCGTGTGCTCCTGGCGTCCGGCCGGACTCGGCACCGAGGACACCTTCCGCAGGGTCCGTTTGCCGACCCGCAGTTCCTCGCCGCGGAGGGTCTGCCGCCCGACGGGGCAGAGGGATATCTCTTCTCCCGACACCTACGTAGCCTTCCTGCTGGCGACGCCGCCGCGCTCGTGTTGCGGCACCATGGTCCGCCGCGTTCGCGAGGTCTTCACGCCGGAGATGGCAGCAGCGAGGCAGCCCAGCCACGGTCTGACTCCCAGCAGGCAGTCACGCTGGCCTCGCTCGTCGAGGAAGAGGCGGCCGTGCCCGAGGAGCGCCCGCTGGTCGCTGCCCGGTGTTCCTGAACTGCCTGAAGCGCGGCATGCCGCTGCAAGCGATCCGACGGTGCTCTACGGACTGACCAGACCGTCGCATCGCGCCGGTCCGACCTCACGCAGCCCACGAAGTACAATACCTACACGATCCGGGCTGCCCCCGACCCTGATCGCCAACCCGGGCCGCGCCGGCTGGAGGCGGCGTGTAGCGCCCGCCGACGTGCCCCTACCTGTACTTCGTCGCGCGTGGCGACGCTCCCACGAGGTTCAACGTCGACCTCGCAGGCACGAGAGGCCGCGTCGCCACGCCGGCTCGAACGACGCCAGGCGCTGACGCAGCTGGCGCGGTCCCTGGCCGTGCGCGGTCCGGCAGCTGGCTGGAGTTGCTCCAGGATCAGCGCTGGTCGCTTCTTCTGCAGGCCCGTTTCACGCGAGTGCGCCGCGAGGAACTCGATCACGCCGACGAAGGCGCGCCGTTGCTCGCCGCCGACGATGGCCTGCAGGCTGGCGTCGTCGAGGCCGGCCGGAGGGTGCGCAGGGAGAACGAGCGGACGCAGAACTGGCCTGGCGTTCGAACGCGCCGCTCGCCAACACCGCCTGCGCCGCGTGCGCGCGCTGCAGGCCATCGTCGCCTGGTCGGCGGCAACGAAAACAGAGCAGCTGCGGGACGGCTGCGTACTCTGGTCGCTCCCCGCGCATCTCCGCCAGCGGCTCGGGCACCGGCACTGGCTCGCGTCGCTGGCGTCAAGGCACGGTGACAGGGCAGAGAACGCTCCTCCCGGTCGCACCTGCAGGCCACCGCCGACGCCGGCAGCTGGCGCTGCTCGCCTGGCGCAGGCGCTGCCTCGGGTCCGCCGAGCAAGCACCAGCATCTTCGGCCGCCACGTCACGACCGTAGCTCACGGTGGCAGTTCTGGCGCTTAGCCTCAGCACGCGGTGCAGCGCATCGTCAAGCGTTGCGCCTCCAGCTCGATCGAGACCGCTCCCTGGTCCAGCGGCTGTCCGCGTACCTCGGCCCCGGTGGCCGCCCCGATGGCGTCCAGCATGACCCGCACGGGCGCTCTCCACGACGTGCGCGGTCACGCGGTCATCCCGGTAGTCGACCCGCAAGCCGGTCGGACCTGGATTCGCTCCCGCACCGCCTCCTCCGAGCGCCGCGAGCAGCGCCACCAGCCACCAGGCGAGGCACGCGGGCGTGGCACGGCGACACCGCTACCCCGCTGCCCGGTTCGCTGGCAACGACTCGGGGCCGGTTGCTAGGGGCGCGGCGTCGCCCCCGCCGTCTGCGGCCTCGCGCTGAGCTGCGCAGCAGCTGCGTGCCGCGCGAGCGGATCTGGCGTACGCGACACCGTCGCCATCTCGCGCCACGACCTCGTGCAGGTGATCCCCCCTCCGAAGTTCCAGGACGCGTGTCCTAAGCGCCTCCGTCATCCATCGACTGGAGCGATCCGACGACGGCGACGCGCAGGTCGGGCTGCGAGTCGATGGCGCTCACCGCGGTGGCAACGCTCCTGGCGCACCGTCGGATCCTCCTGACGCATGCCGAGGTCGATGAGCCGTGTTGCAGCGTGGCGCTGGGCTGACCAACGACCTGCTGGAGCTTTCCGCTGATCGATGCTGCGCGCAGCAGCTCGAGGGATTCGCTGGCGCCTGCGGCAGCTCGTCGTCGCCGTGTTCTTCACCACCTTGGTCTGTGCCGCCGGTTCGACGGGCCTCCGAGGAGCGTGAGCGCCTTCAGCGTCCCGTCCTCGCGGTACGTGAGCACGAAGTTCTGCTCACCCAGCAATCGCGTGAGTCTGTCCTGCAGCGGAACATCACCGCGAAATCGGCGAAACCGGGTGCGAATCCTGAGCGCGCCCCGATCTCGGCCTTGCTCAGGCTCGGTCACGGCCTGCACTACCTCGTCGAGCGCGACGTCCGTGACGCGGACCGTGAGGCGATCGTGCTGCACGGTGATCGTGCGCCTGGGAGCGCCATCGACGCCGCCCGGCTTGGCCGGTGCTGCTGCGTCGGCGCTCGGTCTTACACCGGGGCTTCGCCCGGGGGTGGGCACTGCCGCTTCGGTCGCTGGCTTCCGCGCGGTCGCTTCCACCCGGCGGCTGCAGCATGCTGCTTCCGCCAGCGCGCTTGGCACCGCCGCTGCTGCCGGCTTCGGCACTGCCGCTCGACTGGCGGCTTCGCACCGCTGCCTGCTGCCGGCTCCGGCACCGCCGCGTCAGGCTGGCGGCTTCGGTACTGCTGCGTGCCGCCGGCTTCGGCACCGCTGCTTCGGCTGGCGGCTTCGGTACCGCTTCAGCCGTGCCCCGGCTCCGCCACCGCTGCTCGGCTGGCGGCTTCGGTACCGCTGCGTCGGCTGGCGGCTTCGGCACTGCTGCTTGGCCGGCGGCTTCGGCACCACCGCCTCTGCCGCCGGCTCCGGCACCGCCCCGTCGGCTGGCGGCTTCGGTACTGGCTGCTTCGGCCGCTGGCTTCGGCACCGCCGCGTCGGCAGCCGGCGCTTCTGCAGCGGGCTGCGCTCCGCGATCGACCGCCGGCTTCGCCGGCGGCGTCTGTGCCGAGGACGCGTCCGGCAACGAGCAGGAAGGCGAGTGCCGCAGCACGCGCGCACGCGAAGGCCAGAGCGCCGGGACGGCTCCGGCCGGAAGCTCCTCATCAGCAGCCTTCTCGAGCGCCCCCACATGACGGAGCCCGAGTCTGCGGCGTCGCGATCCGCGGGGCAAAGATCTGGAGTCGGAATACCCTCTGCGATTCGCCTTTTCGTTTGCCAAGGAGGACTCCGTGATCACCCGGCGCCAGAAGCAGGTCGTCGATTTCGTGCAGAAGTACCCGAGGCGACACGGGTATGCGCCGTCGCTCGAGGAGATCGCCGGACACCTCGGGGTCGCTTCCTCGCTACGGTTCACAAGCACCTCACCCGCCTCGGAGGGTCGGGCGTCATCCGACGCCGGGCTCACCAGAGACCGATCGCTCGAGGTGCTCGGAGCGGCCCGGGCACGCGTAGCGTCCGCCAGCGTGCCGCTCCTCGGTCGCGTGGCCGCCGGTCGTCCGATCGAGCCGGTGGAGGCGGCCGAGTCATGGCGCTGCCCGGAAGACCTGCTCGGCAGAGGCGAAACCTTCGCCCTCCGTGTCGTCGGCGATTCGATGATCGGCGACGGCATCCTCGATGGCGATCGTCGTCGTCGTGGAGGCGCGGCCCGACGCCCCGAACGGCGCCACGGTCGTCGCGCTGGTGCGTGGCGAGGCGACGGTCAAGCGCGCTTCTACCGCCGGCGCGGCCGGATTCACCTGCGTGCCGGCGAACGAGCGTGTCGAGCCGATCGTCGCCGCGCCGGACGACGTGCAGATCCGCGGGCGTCGTCATCGGCCTCCTGCGGCGCTATCGTTGAGCAGCATGTCCGGCGGCCGTACGCCCTCTACGTCCACGTACCGTGGTGCCGCCACGTCTGCCCGTACTGCGACTTCAACGTCTACGCCTCCTCCGGCCGTTCCGGAGGCCGACGACGTGCGCGCCTACCGGGATGAGCTGGCGGCGTGGGCGGCGCGCGCGCGAGTGGCGCGGGCGTCCGCATCGAGACCGTCTACCTCGGTGGCGGCACGCCATCGCTCCTGTCGCCAGACGCGCATCGGCGGCGCTGATCGATGCCGTCCGGGCCATCGGGCTGCGCGACGATGCCGAGGTGACGCTCGAGGCCAACCCCGGAACGCTCGACGATTCGCGGCTGGCGGGATACCGTCGCCGCCGGCGTCAACCGGCTCGTCGCTCGGCGCCCAGTCGTTCTCAGCCCGATCTGTCCTGCGGACGCTGGGACGCGACCACACGCCCGATGACACGCGCGCCGCCGTCAGCGCGGCGCACGCGCAGCCGGCTTCGCGAACCTGAGCCTCGACCTCGATCTTCGCGGTGCCCGGGCAGTCCCTCGCCGCGTGGGACGACGACCTCGCACAGGCGCTGGCGGGCGAACCCGAGCACGTGTCGGCCTACGCGCTGACGTGGGAGGAGAAGACACGCCCTTCCACGCCTGGCGTGCTGCGCGGCCGCCTGATCGCCGCGTCGAGGACGATCTCGAGAGCGCGCCATGGGCGACGTCGCTCGCCGACCGCCTCGCCGCCGCCGGCCTCGAACGCTACGAGATCTCGAGCTGGGCGCATCCGGGTTCAAGGTCGCGCCACAATACGCGCTACTGGGACGGGACCGACTACCTCGGCATCGGCCCCGGGGCGCACTCCTTCCACGCCGGTCCGCCGGCGCGCCGGTGGTGGAACGTGCGCCTCCCGCACCGCTGGCGCGACGAGGTCGCGCGCGACGGAATCGCGGTCGACGGCGAGGAGCGCCTCGACCGACGCGCAAGCGCGCAGCGACTTCATCATCAGCGGTCTCCGCCGCATCGACCGGCGCCGACGTCCTCGAGTTCGAACGCCGCTTCGCCCTGTCGCTCGCGGTCCGCCTTCCCGCAGCTCGCGCACCTCGAGCCGGACGGCCTGGTCGAACTCGGCGGCCCGCGACGCTGCGCCTGACGCCGCGCGGCCTCGCGCTACGCCGACACGGTCGGAGCACTCCTGTGTAGCGGCGCCCGGCACGGGGCGGCGCGGCCGCCCGCCGATCGACCCGCAGCCCGTTGCGCGCCTGCGGCCGCGGTGACGCCGCCGCCGGCGCGCACGGGCGAGACGCGGAGCAGGGGCGACCGCCGCCGCCCCGACGCCCGCACGCAATCTCCAGTACCGGTAGTGCTCCGCCTTGTACGGCCCGCTCGACCGGCACCCCGATGTACTCCGCCTGCTTCTCCGTCAGCCGCGTCAGCTGCACCCCGAGCTTCTCGAGGTGCAGGCGCGCCACCTCCTCGTCGAGCTGCTTCGGCAGCATGTAGACCCGCTTCTCGTACTGCGCCTGGTGCTGCCAGAGCTCGAGCTGCGCCAGCACCTGGTTGGTGAACGACGCGCTCATCACGAACGACGGGTGGCCGGTGGCGCAGCCGAGGTTCAGCAGCCGGCCCTCGGCGAGGATCAGCACCGAGTGGCCGTCGGGGAACACCCACTCGTCGTACTGCGGCTTGATGTTGACCCGCGTCGATGCCCGGCACCTTCGCCAGGCCGGCCATGTCGATCTCGTTGTCGAAGTGGCCGATGTTGCCGACGATCGCCTTGTCCTTCATGCGCGCCATGTGCTCGGCGGTGATGATGCCGTAGTTGCCGGTGGCGGTGACGAAGACGTCGGCGCGTCTCGACGAAGTCCTCGACCGTCGCCACCTCGTAGCCCTGCATCGCGGCCTGCAGCGCGCAGATCGGGATCGATCTCGGTGACGATCACGCGGCAGCCCTGGCCGCGCAGCGACTCGGCGCAGCCCTTGCCGACCTCGCCGAAGCCGCACACGACCGCGATCTTGCCGCCCAGCATGACGTCGGTGGCGCGGTTGATGCCGTCGACCAGCGAGTGCCGGCAGCCGTAGATGTTGTCGAACTTCGACTCTGGTGACCGAGTCGTTCACGTTGATGGCCGGGAAGAGCAGCGTCGCCGCTCTTCGCCATCTCGTAGAGGCGGTGCACGCCGGTGGTCGTCTCCTCGCTGACGCCGCGCACCTTGGTCGAGATGCGCTGCCACTGGCCGGGCGCCTCGCTGCTGCAGCCGGCGCAGCAGCGCCGAGGATGATGCCCCACTCCTCGGGCTCGCTGGCCGCGTCGAAGTCGGGCACGCTGACCGGCCCGCTCGAACTCGAGGCCCTTGTGCACGAGCAGCGTGGCGTCGCCGCCGTCGTCGACGATCAGGTCGGGCCCGCCGCCGTCCGGCCACACGAGCGCCTCGTTGGTGCACCACCAGTAGTCCTCGAGCGTCTCGCCCTTCCAGGCGAAGACCGGCGATGCCCTTCGGCTGCTCGGGCGTGCCGTCGCGGCCGACGGCGACCGCGGCGGCGGCGCGTGATCCTGGGTGCTGAAGATGTTGCACGACACCCAGCGCACGTCGGCGCCGAGGTCGACGAGCGTCTCGATGAGCACCGCCGTCTGCACCGTCATGTGGAGCGAGCCCATGATCCGCGCGCGCCGGCGAGCGGCTGCTTGCCGGCGTGGCGCGCGCGCACGCGCCATCAGGCCCGGCATCTCCTGCTCGGCGAGGCGGATCTCCTTGCGACCGAGCTCGGCGAGCGCCGAGGTCCTTCACCTTGAACGGCGGGCGGGCCGGCGCGGCGACGGCCTTCGCGGGCTGGCTCATGTTGGGCATCCCTCCTGGGACCACGGCATGTATCCGTGTATCCGGATGCTGAAATATCCGAGCTCGCTCCGACGAGTCAACCCATGCCCGGATGTTGACACTGTCTACGGACCTCGGTAGACACTGTCTACGTGACGGCCGTCGCCCTACCCACCCGCGCGCCACCTCATCGCCATCGCCCGGGGCGCTGCTCGACGCGGAGGGTCTCGAGCCACTCACGCTGCGCGAGATCGCGCGTCGCGGCGGGCTGTCACACGGCGCTCCGCTGCGCCACTTCCGTCCCTCGCGCGCGCTGCTCGCGCAGGTCGCGGCACAGGGATTCCGCGAGCTGATGGCGTCGATCGACGCCGCGACCGCCGACCGGCGGCTCGCGGGCCACCGCGCTGGAGCGGCTGGCGGCCGCGGGCCGAGGCTACGTCCGATTCGCGCTCGGCAGCCCCGGCGTCTTCGCGCTCATGTTCCACCCCGATCGCGTCGACCGGAACGATGCCGACTACCGCGACGCCGGTCAGGCAGCGTTCGACCAGCTGCTCGGACTCGTGCGGGCCGCGCAGTCGGCTGGCTTCCGACTCGGACATCGCCACCACCGACCTGGCCATCGGTGGTCTGGGCGACCGTGCACGGACTGGCGCAGCTCCACATCCAGGGCGCGCTGGAAGGACCGGGCGGCACGGCGCTCGACCCGGCGCTCGACGCGATGAGCGCCGTGCTGTTCGGCGTGCGCCCCGCCCCGAATTCACGACGGAGGATCCTCCGATGACCGACACGGCGAACCGCTATCTCGCGGGCAACTTTGCCCCGGTGGCAGACGAGCTGACCGCGGACCACCTGCCGGTGAGCGGCACGATCCCGCCGCGAGCTGGCCGGCCGCTTCCTGCGCATCGGCCCGAATCCGCTCCCGAACGAGGACGGCGCCACGTATCACTGGTTCACCGGACCCGGCATGGTGCACGGCCTGCGCCTGCGCGACGGCCGCGCGCGAGTGGTATCGCCGCCGCTGGGTGCGCTGCGGGCGGGTCTGCGAGTTCTACGGCTGGCCCGGGTGCCCGGCCCGCAGCACGGCGTCGGCGACAACACCGCCAACACCAACGTGATCGCCGTCGGCGGGCCGCACCTGTCGCGATCGTCGAGGCGGGCGGCCTGCCGGTCGAGCTGACCGACGACCTGGAGACGGTGCGCCGCTCGGACTTCGACGGGACGCTGGCCGGCTCGTTCACCGCGCACCCGAAGCGCGACCCGGTCAGCGGCGAGCTGCATGCGATGACGTACTACTGGGAATGGGATCACGTCCGTCACGTCGTCGTGGGCGTGGACGGCCGGGTACGGCGCAGCGTGCACGATCCCGGTCACCGACGGGCCCATGGTCCACGACTGCGCGATCACCGCAGCGCTACGTCCTGGTGTTCGACCTCCCCGTGACGTTCGACATCGAGACTGGCGGCGTCCGGCGCATCGCTGCCCTATCGCTGGAACCCGGCGCACGCCGCGCGCGTCGGCCTCCTCCCGCGCGACGGCGCCCGCCGACCAGATCCGCTGGGTCGAGGTGTCGCCCTGCTACGTGTTCCATCCGCTCAACGCCTACGATCTGCCCGGACGGTCGTGTCGTGTGTCGACGTCGTGCGGCATCCCGCGCATGTTCGCCAGCGACACCGCTCGGCCCGAGCGAGGGCACCCCGACCCTCGCGATCGCTGGACGCTCGATCCGGAGACCGAGTCGGGCGCACGAGCGAGCAGCCTCGACGACCACGCCATCGAGTTCCCGCGCCACGACGAGCGGCTGATCGGCACGCCGCCACCGCTTCGGCTACGCTGCGACCTTCGACGCCGTGCAGCACGGGCCCGCGCTCAAGCTACGACCTCGAGCGCGGCACCGCCGAGCTCCATCACTACGGTCCGCGATCGCGTCACCCTCGAGCCGGTCTTCGTCCCGCGCACGCCCGACGTCGGCCGAGGACGACGGCTGGATCCTCGTCGTACGTCTACGACGGCGCGACCGGTCGCAGCGACGTCGTCATCCTGCACGCGCAGGATTTCGCAGGCGATCCGGTGGCGACGATCCACCTCCCGGACCGCGTCCCGTTCGAGTTCCACGGCAACTGGGTGCCGGACCCGGCCTAGGTCCGGACCCCCGCTCACGCCCAGGGATCGTAGCTGCCGAAGCTCCACACGTAGCCCTCGAGGTCGCGGCAGCCGTAGCCGCGCCCGCCGTAGTCCCTGTCCACGGGCGGGTCCGTGATCGTGGCGCCGGCGTACGCGGCGCGGGCATGGTGCCCGTCGACGTCGTCGACGACGACGTACACGCCGCCGGTCACCACGCCGCCCACGTCGGCCGGCGTCCTGACCATCTTGCCGTAGGCGTCGTCGCGCGCCGATGACAGCATGACCATGCCGTTCTCGAAGACGAGCTGGGCGTGCGCGATCGTGCCGTCTGCCTCCGGATACACGGCGTGCTTCTCGAATCCGAACGCCCGGCACAGCCACTCGATGGCGGCGGGGGCGTCGCGATAGCGCAACGTCGTGGACGACCTTCGACCCGTTCTTCTTGACGTGTTCGGCCATGATTCGTCCCTCCCCTGTGGTCACGGTTGTGCTCAGGCGTCCATCTCTCGCCCGGGCGCATGCTTCGGCTGGTGGCCGCCGCGGCCAGCTCGGCGCGCGTGCGGACGTCGAGCTTCCTGTAGACGTGTACCAGATGGGTTCTCACCGTCGCCAGGCTCACGAAGAGCTTGGCCGCGATCTCGCGATTCGGCAGGCCGGCGGCCACCAGCTCGACCACCTCGCGCCTCGGTGGGCGTCAGGCTGTCCCAGCCGAACTCCGGGACGGCGCCGCTCGCCGCGCCCGCGTCGCGCCAGCGCCGCCGCGTCGTCGAGCGTCAGCGCGGCGCCCTCCGCGAGGTGCGCCGTGATCGAGGCGCGGCCGGAGCGCGTCGAGCGACGCGCGCGGTGATGCGAAGGCGCCAGCGATAGCCCGTCCGGTCGCGGAACGCCTCGGCGGCGCCGAGCAGCCGCGCCGCGGGCGCGTCGTTGCCGACGTCGCCGGCGAGTAGCGCGATCGTCTCGAGGGCGTCGGTCACCAGGAGCGCGATCTCGTGTCTCAGTCGCCAGCTCGAGCGCGGCGTGGGCGCTCGCTTCCCCGTCACGGATCTCGCCGCCGCGGCGGGCGATCTCGGCGCGCAGGAGATGCACGACGGCGACGATAGTAGTGCATCGTCTGTCCGGCGAGGTGCGGCTCGATCTCGCTCGAGCAGGGCGGGAGGCCTGCTCGACGTCACCCGCCGCGAGCTCCGACCTCCGCGCGCCAGAACCGCAGCCGTGCCGATGAGCTGGCCATCACCCATGGCGCCGGGTCGGCAGGAGCCGGCGGGCCGCGTCGAGATCGTCGTCGATGAGCGGCTCGACCGCGCGAAGCCACTGCAGCGCCGTCGCGAAGGCCCCTTCGCGATAGCACGGTCCGCTCTGCGACGGCGAGGGCATCGGCGAGCAAGCGCACGGTCGCCGCGTCCACAGGGCGATCATGCCGGCCAGGAAGCACGGGACCTTCTCGGCGGCTCCTCGCTCAGGTACAGGCTCGACGAGCTGCCGCGCCGGCACGAAGTCCCCGTCGAACGCCGCAACGAGCGCGCCTTCGCGTCGTCGAGCAGGAAGCGCATCCAGGCGTCCTGGCGGGACGAGACGGTCGAGACGCGAGATGAGCGGGCGTACCCGGGCGCGCGCGCCCCGGTCGGCGAGCGTGCTGGCCAGCGCCAGCAACGGCACCAGCTCGAGCTGGCGGTTGCCGGCCTGGCGCCCGATCTCGGCGACGCGTTCTTGCATCGTCGCCCAGTCGGCCTGTCTGGCGACGCCGGGCCCGGAACGACGCCCAGCTCGATGTCTCCCGCACGACCGGAGTCGACCGGCGGCGCGATGCGCATCGAGCGCCTGCCGGGCCGCCGGCCATCCAGCCGAGCTCACCCGCGAAGTACAGCTCGGCGGCGACCGGCGCCAGCGCCTGAGCCAGGCCGGCGATCCCGTCTCCGAGTCGTCCAAGCACCCTCGGGCCATCGCCGCGCCCAGCTCCCGGCGCGACCGTGGCGGTAGCCCCAGTCGCGAACCCAGCGGCCGTAGAGTGGCATCGACCGCCGGACGGCCGTCGGTCTCGAGGGACCACCCGAGCGCGGCGAGCAGGTCCGGCGCCTCGGCCGCGACCTCGTCGAGCACGGGGAACCTCGCCAGCTCGCGATCGAGCCGCCTACGCGGCGGCCCGGCGGCGCGAACCACGCCAGGTGCCGGGCGCGCAGCTCGCCAGCTCGCCCGCGCGCCGCCGCTCGGTCCGAGGGCATGGTGACGCAGCGTCTCGAGCGAGGCCGATACCGGCTCACCGGCCTCCTGCACCAGGCTCTTGTCGACCAGCCGTGCGAGGAGGTCGAGCACCTCGAGCGCGTCGAGATCGTCGTCTGCCGCCACGGCTTCCGCCGCTTCGAGCGTGAACGGTGCCGCGAACAACGCCGAGTGCGGCGAAAGAGCGCGCGCTCCGACTCGTCGAGCAGATCGTGGCTCCACTCGACCGACGCGAGCAGCGTGCGCTGGCGGGCGAGTCCGGTCGCGCGCCGCCCGTCAGGAGCCGGAAGCGGTCGTCGAGCGCCGCGCGCGACGCGCTGGACCGGCATCGTGCGGACGCAGGGCCGCGGCCAGCTCGAGCGCCAGGGGATGCCGTCGCAGCCGGCGGCAGATGCGCGCCACCGCCGGGGCAGTCTCGCCATCGAGCACGAAGCCCGGGCGCGTCGCCGCCCGGGCGCGCTCGACGAAGAGGCGGACGGCGTCGAACCCGGCAATGCGTTCGGCGTCCTCCTCGCCCTCGGGCGGGAAGCGCGAGCGGCGGGATACGCCACGTGACCTCGCCGGACAGACCGAGGGGGTTCGCGCCCGGTCGACGAGGATGCGCACGGTGTCGCCGCCGCGGACTGACGGCCTCGACCAGCCGGCGCGCAGCCGTCGAGAGATGCTCGGAGTTGTCGAGCACACGAGCAGGAGACGGACGTCCGACGAGCGCATCGCGCCAGCAGCTCGGTCGTCGGCGACGCCGCGGCGCCTCGCGGACGCCGCAGGCAGCCGCGACGGTGCCCGCCACCTGCGTCCTGATCCGTGAGTCGGGCCAGCTCGACGCAACACCACGCCGTCCGCGAAACGCTCCGCGAGGTCCTCGGCGACGCGCGTGGGCCAGGCGCGTCTTTCCCGCGCCGCCCGCGCCGGTGATCGTGACCAGGCGGTCTCGCTGCTCGAGCAGCGCGGCGACCTCCTCGCGCTCGCGGCGCTCTCCCGATCAGCGGCGTCGGCCATGGCGCCAGGCCGGCGCGCGCACGCCGCGCAGCGTGTGCGACGCGGCGGCGGGCAGATCGGGATGGCACAGCTGGTAGATCCGCTCGCGCCGGTCGAAGCCGTCGAGCTGGACCGTCTCGCGCTCGGGCCAGCGTGACGCTCTCGCGGGCACGTCGCCAGACGACCCCGCGCGTCGCCGCCGAGACCAGGACCCGGCGCCAGGCGCCAGCGCGCGCGCAGCCGCGCGCAGCGGATGATCGCGGCGCCGCCGTACAACCCCGGTCCACGCAGCTCGGCCTCGCCGGTGTGACCGCCATGCGCACCCGGACGTCGATCTCGCCCGGCCAGGGCTCGACGGCGAGGAGCCGTTGCGCGTCGAGCGCCGCCGCGCAGCGCATCGCGCGGATGCGTGAAGCGCCGCCACGATCGGAGTCCCTCCCCTGCTCGACGGGCCGCACGCCGCCGTGCCGAGCCACGCGCCGCCAATCGGCCTGCCCGCCCGGGCCACCACGGTGGCCGCCAGCGGCGATTCGCGCCAGAGTCGCGTCGACGACTCGACGTCGGTGAGCAGGAAGGTGACGACACCGAACGGGAGCTCTGGCTCCGGGCGGAGCAGGGTCAGGACGTGCCGCGCGAGCGAACCCTACTCCAGGCGACGCCGGGCAGTGAACATCCACCGGACGGTTGATTCTCGTGGGCCGTTTGACGATCTCCTGATCGCCGTGTTCTAAGCGTAAAACGGCCCAGGATGAGGTGGGATCCAGGCGGTGACCGTTTCGGGCACACGGTCGTCGGGCTGGCGGAGGTGACGCGGTGGCTCGCCACCGCCGTCGTGCTGACGATGGCCGCCGCCGCGCCGGCCCGCCAAGTCGCTGAGCGCCGATATCGCTGGGCGTCTTCCGCAACCGGCTCACGTCACCATCACCCCGGCCATCCTCGAGCTGCAGCGGGCACTCGCGCGGGCAACCGATTTCCGGCCACCATCAATGACGACACACGGGCATCGTCTACCGCTTCGATCCCGCGTCGGGCGCGCTCGAGCGCCTGTCCGGTCCGCTCGGTCCAGCGTTCCTCTGAGCGCCGGAGACCAAGTCGCTCGGCGAGGGACGCTCTTCAATCTCGGCGCGTCGTATCTCCACGCCCGGTTCACCCGGTTCGGCGACGAGAGCCCGTCGGACTTCCTCAGCAGCCGCTTCGTGGCCGTCGCGGGCAGCCTCTGTCAGGCCGCAGCGCGTGGAGGACGCGGGACTTCTCGGTCACGTCGAACGTGATCTACCCTCTCTCCCCCCGCCACCTACGGCGTGACCGGCGATGCCGATGTCGGAACCTCCTGCTGCCGATCTACGCCACCTCGATGGACGGGGAGCGGCGCTTCACGGTCGTGGGACAGACCGGCAGGGTTTTCTCGTCCCTCGACGACAGTGTCTTTCGGGGCCCGGCGGACCTGCTCCTGCGTGCCGCGGTATCGCTTCCTGGATCAGCAACACCTGGGCCTGGCGGCGGCCTCACGATGCAGTTCCCGACCGGCGACGACGCCGACTTCCAGGGGGACCTTGAAGCGAGCTCTTCGTCGTGCCATCCGTGGTGGGCTCGTGGCAGTCCAGGCAACGCGTCTCGAGGCGCACGGCAGCGTGTAGGCGTCGAGATCGGCGCCAGCAACCTGTCCCGCAGCAGCGCGCTACATGGCGTGGCGCGGGTCGTTCAAGCCCTCCCGGAAGCGCGGCTCACCGTGCTCGCCGACGCTCGCCCGGACGAGCGCCTTCTCACCACCGAGGACGTCACCTCTCTCTCGCACCTGATCCGCGGCTCGTCACCATCCGCGGCGAGTTCAACCCGCCCGTGGAGGCATCGCGCCGTCGCCGGCGGGACCCCGGCGTTGTTCTCGAGCGCGCCGCCCCGGACAGCGTGGCTCGACCTCGCGGTCGGCGTGAAGGCCGTCATCGTCCCGGACCTGATCTGCCTCATGGGCGTGATCGTGCCGTCGACCGGCCCAGACGGTGCCCGCGCCCCCGTCATCCCGGAACCGGCGGGATCCAGCACGACGATTGTCCGACGGGCCGTGAGCGATCCTACGACGCGCTTGCCGAGTCCCGCCGCGCCGCGCAGATCGTCCACCCGGTCCGGTGCGCTCCCAGGTGAAGTACTGCCCGTCCGGCACGCGGCCGAAGTGGCCGTACGCCGCCGTGCGCCGGTAGATCGGCTGCTTCAGCTCGAGCGTCTGGATGATGCCGACGCGGGCGTCGAGGTCGAACGTGCTCGCGCACCGAGCTTGCGCGATCTGCTCGTCCGGCACGTTGCCGGTGCCGAACGTGTCGACCAGCACCGAGACCGGGTCGGCGACGCCGATGGCGTACGCGACCTGCACCTCGCAGCTTGCGCGCGCCAGCTCGGCGGCGACGACGTTCTTCGCGACGTAGCGCGCGAAGTAGGCGGCGCTGCGGTCGACCTTGCTCGGATCCTTGCCGCTGAAGGCGCCGCCGCCGTGCCGGCCGATAGCCGCCGTAGGTGTCGACGATGATCTTGCGGCCGGTGAGCCCGCAGTCGCCCTGCGGGCCGCCGACGACGAAGCGTGCCGGTCGGGATTGATGTAGTAGACCGTCGTGCTTGTCGAGGAACTCCGGCGGCACGACCTTCTTCACCACCTCCTCGATGATCGCCTCCTCGAGCGTGGCGTCGTAGACACGTCGGCGCGGTGCTGCGTGGAGACGACGACGGTCGTTGGCGCGCACCGGCTTGCCGTCGCGGTACTCGACGGTCACCTGGCACTTGCCGTCGGGCAGCAGGAACGGCAGCTGGCCGCTCGCGCGCGCCTCGGCGAGCTGCTGGCCGATGCGATGCGCGGTGTAGATCGGCGAAGCGGCATGTACTCCTTCGTCTCGTCGCAGGCGTAGCCGAACATCATGCCCTGGTCGCCGGCGCCCTGCTCCTTGTAGCAGGCCCTCGCCCTCGGTGACGCCCTGCGAGATGTCGGGCGACTGCCGCTCGACGGCGACGACGACCGCGCAGCTGTCGCAGTTGAAGCCGCGTCTCGGGCGTCGGTGTAGCCGATGTCGCGGATCACGCGCCTGGCGATCTCGCCGAAGTCGACCTTCGCGCTGCGTCGTGATCTCGCCCGCGACCACGCACGAGCCCGGTCTTGATGAGCGACTTCGCAGGCGACGCGGCTGTCCGGGTCCTGCGTCGAGGAGCGCGTCGAGGATGCGCGTCGGAGATCTGGTCGCACACCTTGTCGGGGTGGCCTTCGTTCACCGACTCGGAGGTGAAGACGTAATCCTTGAGCATAGAGCGGCGACCTTAGCCGAACGGCATCGTGCCGGGCAACCAAGCACCCGCCTGCGGCAGAATCCCGGGTCACTCAGGCTCGTTGAAGCTGGCGTCCACCAGCGTCGCGGATGGCCTCCAGCGCCTCGCGCCGCCTGCGGGCCCGACGGTCGTGACGTCGATCGTGCTGCCCTGCTCGGCCGCCAGCATCATGATGCCCATGATGCTGCGCCCGTTCACGCTCTGCCCGTCCTTCTGACACCGTCACCTCGGCGCTCGAACCGGCTCGCCGTCTGCACCAGCAGCACGGCCGCACGCGCGTGCAGCCCGAGCCGGTTCTGGATCTCGAGGGTGCGCGTGGCGCTCACGGCGGATGGAGCCTCGTCGGACATCGCGACGCTCGGGTGCGGTGACGCAGAAGATGTGCTCCTGGCCGTAGCGCGCGGATGAACTGCGCGAGCGAGCCCGGCGTCCATCGTCTGCCGCACGCTGCTCAGCTTCGATCAGCATCGGCATGTTGACGCCCGCGACGCACCTCGCGCGCCGGTCTCGCGCGTGCCACGGCGACGCTCAGGTTGGTCTGCGTGTCGCCGAGCATGTCGGTGACGATGAGCACGCCGGCGCCCCGGTCGACGCGCCGGACGGCCGCGGCGATGCGCTCCCGGATCTCCTGCGGGCCGTCGGTCGGAGCGGTCGTCACCGCCTCCACGGCATCCAGCTTCCCGACGACATCTCGAGACGTGCGAACCATCTCCTCGCCTGAGTCGCCCGTGCCCGACCACGACCAGACCGACCATCGTGCGCGATCCTAGCCTCCGGAAACGCACCGCAGCAAGCCTCGTTCAGCGTTCGAGGTCGCGATGGCGCACCAGGACGCGATGTCCGAGCGCCGCGAGGCGGCGCGCGAAGCTCCTCGACCAGCACCACCGAGCGGTGACGTCCGCCGGTGCAGCCGATGGCGATGGTGAGATAGCTTCTTGCCCTCGCGCTGGTAGCGCGGCAGCGTGAACGCGCAGCAGCCCGAGCGACGTGCTCGAGGAACTCCTCCGTGCCGTCGGGACTGCTCGAGCACGTACTCGGCCACGGCCGGATCGGTGCCGGTCTGCGGACGCAGCTCCTCGACGAAGAACGGATTCGGCAGGAAGCGGCAGTCGAGCGCGAGGTCGGCGTCGGTCGGCAGGCCGTACTTGTAGCCGAACGGAGACCAGCGAGATCGTCAGGCGCGCCCGGCGTCGGCGGCGCCTCGAGCAGCTCGCGCAGCGCGGCACGCAGCTCGTGCACGGTGAACGCGCTCGTGTCGATGATGCGGTCGGCGAGCTCGCGCAGCGTCTGCGCAGCAGCATCGCGCTCGCGCCGGATGCCATCGATGCACCGCGCCGCCCTCGGCAGCGGGATGCGGGCGGCGCGTCTCGCTGAAGCGTCGCACCAGCACGTCATCGCTGGCCTCGAGGTAGATCACCTCGAGCTGCGACGCCCGCCGCCGCGCAGCTCGTCGAACACCCGCGGGACGTCGTCGAGGAAGCGGCCGCTCGCGAACGTCGATGCCGAAGGCGACGCGGCTGACTGTCCTCGCGCGAGCTCTGCCAGAGCTCGACGAAGCGCGGCAGCAGCGCCACCGGCAGGTTGTCGATGCAGTAGAAGCCCAGGTCCTCGAGCACGCTTGAGCGCGGTGCTCTTGCCCGACCCCGAGAGCCCGGTGACCACGACCGCGCGCAGCTCCTGGCTCGCGACGCGCCGTCACGCGCCGCCGGCGCCCGCCGCGGCGGCGGCACGGTCGATGCGCGCCGTGAAGTCGGCGGCGCTGTGCCGGCCGCGCCGTCGCAGCAGCTGATTGCGCGCCGCGGTCTCGATCAGCAGCGCCAGCGCTGCGGCCCGCCGTGCACCGGGATGCGGACCAGCGGCAGCGACACGTCGAGCAGAGCGTGCGGTCGCCTCGGTCGATGCCGAGACCGGTCGGCGTCGTCGGTCCACTCGGTGAGCTCCACGACCAGGTCGATCTGCCGCTCGTCGAGCGTGGCCAGCGTGCCGTACAGCGCCTCGATGTCGATCACGCCGAGCCCGCGGATCTCCATGTGGTGCGCCGAGCAGCGCCGTCGGCGCGGCCACGCAGCACGCGCGGGCGAGATGCGCCGCACGAGCACCGACGTCGTCGGCCACCAGGCGGTGGCCGCGCGAGACGAGGTCGAGCGCCGCCTCGCTCTTGCCGATGCCGCTGCTGCCCGACGATCAGCGATGCCGAGCCCGTGCACCTCGACGAGCGTCGGCGTGCAGCGATGGTCTCGGGCGCGAGCCGCTCCTCGAGCCACGTGCGTCGCCGGCGCGGATGAAGTCGCCGGTCGCAGCCGCGGTGGCGAGCAGCGGCATCCGGCGTCATCGGCCCGGCTGCACCAGCATCGGCCGGCGGCTGGCGATCCGTTGGTGACCACGAAGCAGGCGACGCCGCGCCTGCGCCACGCCGGCGACGGCGCGCCGCGCCGCCGATTCGCGTCGAGCGTGGCGAGGTAGCTCATCTCGCTGTTGCCCAGCACCTGGACGCGATCGGGATGCAGCTGCGGGCAGGAAGCCCGCCAGCGCGAGGCCCGGCTGCTGCAGCCGCGGCAGCGCGATGGCGCCGATCGACGTCCGCGCGCACCCGCCACGAGCGCGAGCGCAGAGCCGGCATCGCGCCGTCCTCGAGCAGCTCGCGGACGGTGACCATCAGTAGCGCGCGTCCTCCTGCGCGGATCGTCTCGAACAGCGTGGCCGGCGTCGGGCGCCTGCATGAGCCGGGTGCGGAAGCCCTCGTCCTTCAGCAGCCGCGAGATGCGCGCGAGCGCCTTCAGGTGCGCGCCCGCGGAGTCCTCGGGCGCGACCAGCAGGAAGAAGAGATGTGTCGGCTCGCCGTCGAGCGAGTGAAAGTCGACGCCCTGCCGGGCTGCGGCCGAACGCCGCGAAGACGCGCTTGATACCCGGCAGCTTGCCGTGCGGGATCGCGACGCCCGTCCCCGAGCGCCGTGCTGTTCAGCCGCTCGCGATCCTCGAGCGCCTGGACGAGACGCTCGCGCTCGATCTCCGGATGCTGGCGGCGACACCGCGCTGGCGAGCTCGATCGAGGACGTCCGCCTTGTTGCGTGCCGTGCAGATCGGCAAGCACCAGCTCCTCGCGCGAGAATGTCCTCGATCTTCATTGCGCCCCTTAGCGCACGGCGGCTCGGATGAGGCCGAAGCGACCGTCCTTGCGACGGTAGAGCACCGCCAGCCGCTGGTCTGACGCGTTCGTGAACACCAGGAACTCGTCACTCGAGCGCTCGAGGCGTCCGCAGCGCATCCTCGACGGAGATCGGCTTCGCCGATACGCCAGCGGCGTCTCGATGACACGCGCGGGCGACGCGCGTGGCGCGGCTCGGCGCACCGCTCGTCCGACGGCGCCGGCTGCGCGCGGCGCTCCTGGCGCCCTTGTGCTCCGCGCCGCGCCTTCAGCTTCTGGGCCTGGTGCTCGAGCTTCTCGACCGCGAGGTCGATGGCGGAGTACAGATCGTGGGTGGTCTCCTTGGCGAACATCGACGACGTGGTCGGCCTGCGAGCGTGATCTCGGCCATGTGGCGCTCCTTGGAGACGGCCAGGATGACGTGCGCGTCGACCGGACGGCGCAGGTACTTCTGCGCGCCACGCGTCAGCCTTGTCCTCGGCATAGTCGCGAAGCGCCGGCGTGGGATCGACGTGCCGGAACGTGACGGTGATCTGCATCGAGCACCTCCCGCGGCCGGACCCTCGAGCGAGCACCAGCCTCCCGGATGTTCTAGTATACCTGTTTGCGCCTGGACGACGGGCAGGATGCCCATCAGCTCCCGGTACTTCGCCACGGTGCGCCGCGCGATGTCGATCTGCTCCTTGCCGAGGAGCTCGGCGATGTACTGGTCGCTGAGCGGCTTGCGTCGCGTCCTCGTTGGCGATGATGATCGCGGATGCGTTCCTTCACGCTCTCCGCCGACACTCCTCCCCGTGCCCGCCGCGCAGGCTCGAGGTGAAGAAGTACTTGAGCTCGAAGGTGCCCTGCGGGGTGTGCACGTACTTCCCGGCCGTGGCGCGGCTCACCGTCGACTCGTGCATGCCGATGTCGTTGGCCACGTCCTTCAGCACGAGCGGGCGGAGCTGCGAGACGCCGTGGTCGAGGAAGTCGCGCTGGAACTTCACGATGCTCGACGTGACCATGTAGAGCGTCCGCTGCCGCTGGTGGATCGACTTGATGAGCCAGGCGGCCGCCCGCATCTTCTCCTGGATGTAGCCGCGCGCCTCGGGCGAGCCGCGTTGTGGCCGAGCATGCGGCGGTAGAACGGCGACACCCGCAGCCGCGGCATGCCGTCCTCGTTCAGCGTGACGACGTACTCGTCGCCGACCTTCTGGACGAAGACGTCGGGCGTAACGTAGCGCGTGTCCCGATCGCCGTAGTCGCGGCCGGGCTTGGGCTCGAGCACGGAGATGACCTTGGTGCGCCTCGGCGACCTGCTCGATCGGCACGCCGAGCTCGCTGCGCCAGGCGGTCGAAGCGGCGGCTCTCGAGCATCGGCGAGGTAGATCGCGCACGATGCGCGCGGGCAGCGAGTCGTCCGGCAGTCCGAGCTGGCGCAGCTGGATGCAGCAGGCACTCCGGCGAGGTCGCGCGCCGCGACGCCCGGCGGGTCGAACTCCTGGATGCGGCGCAGCACGCGTTCGACCGCCTCGATGTCGCGGCCAGACGTTGGCGAGGAACGCGATCTCCTCGACGCTGACAGCATGAGATAGCCGTCCTGTGTCGAGGCTGCCGATGATGAGCGCCGCCGAGCTCCTTCTCGGCGTCGGAGAGGTCGGACAGCCGGAGCTGCCAGCATCAGGTGATCGGGCAGGAGCGTGCGCTGGACGAGGGTGTTCTCGAGCGCGGCGCGGCGCTCGTCGTCGTCGTCCGCGCTGCCGCGTGCCCGCGCCGAGCCGTGCATGTCGTTGCGAGTAGTTCTCGGCGAACTCCTTCCAGTCGATCTGGTCGATGGTGGACGCCTGCGGCGACCTCGCTCGGTCGGTGCCTCGGTACGCCATTCCTCGGCGCCGCTCTGCCCGTCGACCGTCGGCACCTCGGCGTCGGCTCTCGTCGGCTCGTCTAGCTGCTCCTCGAGCACCGGGTTCTCGGTGAGCTCGTCGTCGACGAGCGTCTCGAGCTCGGCGCGCGACACCTGCAGGATCTTGATGGCCTGCCGCAGCTGCGGCGTCATCACCAGCTGCTGGGAGAGCCGCTGCTGCTGGACGATGCGGGTGTCGAGCCATCATCGTCGCCACGACTACAGACGGAACTTCTCGCCGAGGTAAATCTCGCGAGCACGCCGGCTGCCGGCGATGCGTGCCGGGGCTCCCTCTTCCAGCACCTCGCCCTCGTTCGACGATGTACGCGCGGTCACAGATGCCGAGCGTTTCACGCACGTTGTGGTCGGTGATGAGGACGCCGATGCCTCGCGTTCTTTAACTGAGTGACAATGCCCTGAATGTCAACCACGGCGATGGGGTCGATGCCCGCGAACGGCTCGTCGAGCAGCATGAACGACGGCGAGATCACCAGCGCACGCGTGATCTCGAGCCGGCGGCGCTCGCCGCCGGACAGCGAGTGCGCCTTGCTCTTCGCCAACCGCGCGATCCCGAGCTCGTCCAGCAGCGACGCGCAGCCGCTCCGGCGCTCATCCTCGGACAGCTCGAGCGTCTCGAGGATCGCGAGGATGTTCTCCTCGACGGTCAGCTTCGCGGAAGATCGAGGCCTCCTGCGGCAGGTAGCCGATGCCGCGACGCGCGCGCTCGTACATCGGCAGCTGGGTGATGTTCTCGCCATTCAGGAAGACCTGGCCGCTGTCGGGATGCTGGCAGGCCGACGATCATGTGGAAGCTGGTCGTCTTGCCGGCGCCGTTGGGGCCCAGCAATCCGACCACCTCACCGGCCTGCACCTCGATGCAGACCTCCGTTCACCACACACCGACCCGCAGAAGGACTTGGTGAGCCGGTCGGCACGGAGGAGCGCGGCGCCGGTGCCGTTCATCGCGAGCCTCCGGCAGTGCGCGCTTTCGGCGCCGCGGCGCCTAGGCTTCGGGGCCGGCTTGGCGGCGCCGGGCTTCTCGTTGGGATAGAGCACGGCCTTCACCCGCTTCTGTCCGCCCTCGACCACGCTGCGATCCTCGTCGAGGAAGACGACGACGCGGTCGCCCGCAACCTCGTTCGGACCGTCGTGCAGCACCGGGTCCTCGCGTGAGGATCGAGCGTGCGCTGCCCCTGATCGAAGCACGGCGCGTCCCCCGACGGCCCAGCGCTGGCCCTGATCGATGCGCACGTTTCCGAGCGCCACGATCTCCTGCACCCGTCCGTTGTCACCGGGTGCGGCGCCGCCCGCTGCTGGCACGGGCTTCGGGTCCGGCTTGCCGTCCTGCTTGTCGTTCTGCAACGTGATGGTCAGGGTGTCGCTCACCAGCTTCAGGTCGCCCTGCGTGACCTGCACGCTGCCCCGGTAGACCACGACGTTCTTCTTTGTAGTCGTACTCGAGGTTGTCGGAGATCACGATGATCGGCTCCTTGCTCTTGCCGAGTCCCCGAACCCGAGCGGACCGGCAGATGCTCGCGCCGCCGGTGCCGGTGCGCCCGCCGCGGGCTCGGTCGGTGCTTGTGCTCGAGCCATGCCGGCGAGTGCGACCAGGGCGAGCGCCAGGCCAGCCAGATCAGGACGGCGCGGCATCGGACCGCAGCACGGTGCGGACGTCGTCGAGCAGGTGGATCAGTTGCGGCGTGACGTCCACCTGCATGCCCGCTTCGCGTGAACGTCCATGTCGCGCCCCGTGATGGTGACGGCGCCCGGGGCGGTGATCAGGTCGCCATCGCGATCGTAGGTGGCCTGGTCGGTGCGCAGCTCCATCTCGCCTCAGCCACAGCACGACCGATCCGGTGAGCACGACCGATGTGATCTCCTCCTGCCCCGCGAGCACCAGGCGACCCTCCTCGCCGGTGACCCACGCCTGGAGCGTTCCGCCTTCCGTGTAGACGCTGAGCTCCGGTGCGCGCACGACGACGGTGTTGTCCTTCGCGAAGTAGCGGGCGTCGTCGGCCTTGATCTCCCACTCCATGCGTCCGTTCTTGACCTTCACGCGATGGAAGTTCCGGATGTGCTGGGCCACCTCCGGGAGCAGCTCCATGCCATATTCCGCGAGTGAGCGTGGCGCGCGCTCCACGACGTTGCGCCGAAACCTGGTAGCCGATACCCGCGAGGGCGACAGCTACCACGACCAGCAGACCGGCGCGTAGCCGTGACCTTCGCATGGGCGCTCCTGAGCGCCGAGAGCTACCACGGGGGTAGGGGTGTAAGCGTTGCGCGCCGCGGGGTCGCGTCCTGCACGGGTTGCCGCCGCCAGCGCTCATGCCACCAGACCCACTCTGCCGGCGCGCGCCGGATCGCCGCCTCGATCGCGGCGGTGAACCGCGCCGTCAGCTCCGTGATCTGCCCCCGGCCGGCGCCGGTGGCGATCGGCACATGGTCGAAGGTGATGCGATGGCCGCCTCCGGTCGGCGATGGATGAAGACCGTCACCACCGGCACACGCGTGCGCAACGCCAGCACCGCCGCGCCCGGGGGCGTGTGCGCTGGCCGCCCGAAGAATGGAACGAAGACTCCCGCGCCACGGCTGTCCTGGTCCATCAGGATCGCGACGATGCGATTCTGCGCCAGTGCACCACGCACCTGGCCGAGGAAGTCCGGCGCGTCGCGCAGCAGGATCTCCATGCCCTGATCGCCGCGGAACCGCGTGATCAGGGCGTCGAAGCGCTCGTCATTCACCCGACGCGCGACGACCGAGACGCCGTAGCCGCGCGCCGCCACCGTCGCGGCCAGCAGCTCCCAGTTGCCCACGTGCCCGGTGATGGCGAGGACGCCGCGCCCGCCGGCGAGCGCCTGGTCGAGGATCTCGAAGTTGCCGCGGACGTAGTCGGGATCGCGCGCGATGCGCGGCCAGGAGGCCGAGCTCGGCGAACGATTGTCCGGCGTGTGCGGAAGGTGGCACGGACGATGCGGGCGCGCGCCGCGCTGTCCAGGTCGGGGAAGGCGACGGCGACATGCTCTCCGGCGAGACGCCGGGCGGTGCCGAGGATCGCGTGTGCGCCGGCGCCGCAGCGCGCGACCGGCGGCGAGCGCGGCCGGGACGGGCAGCGCGCCCACGGTGCGGCGCAGGACCAGATGCCGCGCGCGAGGATCGCGTTGCGCGGCCCGCGGGTCGCGCGCCGGAACCGCTTCCACAGCGAGCGCCGGCGCCGCGGCTGGGTCGGCTCAGCCACCGGGCTCAGGGTGCGCGCGGCCGCCAGCGGTCACACCACCCCGCGCGCAGCACGTCGTGGAGGTGGATGACGCCCACCGGCCGGCGCGTGCCGTCCTCGAGCACGACCAGCGACGTGATCGGCCTGGGAGCGCGTTCCATCACGGCCACGGCCTGGGCGGCGAGCGCCGAGCGCTCGATCGTTCTCGGATCGCGGGTCATCAGATCGCTCGCGCCCAGGGTCCGGATGTCGGCGCTGCGCTCGAGGCCGCGCCGCAGGTCGCCGTCGGTGATGATGCCCACGAGCGATCCCGTCGCGTCGACGACGGTCGTCATCCCGAGCCGCTTCGCCGCTGATCTCGGCGATGGTGTCCTCGAGCGACGCACCGGGCGCGACCCGCGGGAGCGCGTCGCCGTGGTGCATGAGGTCCTCGACCCGGAGTAGCCGGCGCCCGAGCGCGCCGGCGGGGTGGAGGAGCGCGAAGTCTTCGGCCGTGAAGCCGCGCTCCTCGAACAGCGCGACGGCCAGCGCGTCGCCGATGGCCATCGTCGCCGTCGTGCTCGCGGTGGGTGCCAGCTCCAGCGGGCACGCCTCCTCCGGCACGCTCGACGTCCAGCGTGACGTCGGCAGCGCGGCCGAGCGACGACGCCGGCGGCGCCCGTCAGCACCGAGGAGCGGGATCTCGAGCCGCTGCGCCAGCGGCAGCAGGTGGAGCAGCTCCTTCGTCTCGCCGCTGTACGATGCCGCGACCAGCAGGTCGCCGCGCGCGAGCGCGCCGAGGTCGCCGTGGCTGCCTTCGCTGGCGTGCAGGAAGAGCGCCGGCGTCCCCGTGCTGGCGAAGCGTGGCGGCGATCTTCCGGCCGACCAGACCCGACTTGCCGACGCCGGTGACGACCACCTTGCCGCGGCACGCCAGCAGCAGACTCGATCGCGCGCTCGAACGAGGCGTCGATGCGCGCGCGCACCGCGGTCAGCCCGGCCAGCTCGACGTCGAGCACACGCCGGCGCGCCCCTGCCGTGTCGGCGTCACGGCGTCGCCACCTCGCGTACCACGCGGGCGAGCGCGGCGAGCTGGCGCAGCAGCGCGGGACGTCATCGAGTCGCACGCTCGTGGCCCCGTCGGACAGCGCCCGGTCGGGGTCCTCGTGCACCTCGAGGAAGATCGCGTCGACCCCGGCGCGCGACTGCGCGCGCGCGCGAGCGTCGGCACCAGGCCCGGTCGCCGCCGACGCCGATCCATCTCCGCCCGGCCGCTGGACGCTGTGCGTGGCATCGAAGACGACCGGGCAGCCGGTCTCGGCCGAGCACCGGCAGCGCGCGCATGTCGGATACCAGGTTGTTGTAGCCGAACGCGAAGCCGCGCTCCGTCACCAGCAGATCTCGATTGCCCGTGGTGCGCGCCTTCTCCACCACGCGATGCATCTCCCAGGGTGACAGGAACTGCCCCTTCTTCAGGTTCACCGGCTTGCCCGCTCCGGCAACCGCGAGGATGAAGTCGGTCTGCCGGCAGAGAAACGCCGGCGTCTGGAGCACGTCGACCACGGCGGCCACGGCGGCGATCTGCTCCCTGCTCGTGGACGTCGGTGAGCACCGGCAGTCCGGTCTCGCGCCGGACCTCCTCGAGGATCCGCAGGCCGTCCTCGATCCCGACGCCGCGGGACGAGCCGAGCGACGTGCGGTTGGCCTTGTCGAAGGACGACTTGTAGATCAGGGGCAGGCGCTCGCGCGCGCGCCATGGCGGTGCAGTCGATCCGCGTGCCGCAGCGCCGCGTCGCGCGACTCGATCACGCAGGGGCCCGCGATGAGCGCCAGCGGCGCGCCCGGCTCCGATCGTGATCGACCCGACCCTCGCCGTGCCGCCGCGCACTACCGCTTCACCACCTTGAGGCCGCCCAGCAGCGGCGCCTCGCGGCGCGTGGCCCGCTGCTGCAGGGCGCCGCGGATGAAGCCCTTGAACAGCGGATGGCAGTCGATCGGGACGCGACTTGAACTCGGGGTGGAACTGGCGTGGCGAGGAACCAGGGATGGTCGCGCAGCTCGATCATCTCGACCAGCGACCGCCGTCCGGCGAGACGCCGCGAGCACACCAGTCCGGCGCCTCGAGCTGCTCGCGATAGGCATTGTTGAACTCGTAGCGATGGCGATGGCGCTCCGCGATCTTGCTGCTTCTTGTAGAGCTTGCGCGCGAGCGTGCCCTCGGCGAGCACGCACGGATAGCCGCCGAGGCGCATCGTACCGCCCTTCTGCGTGAGCCCGCGCTGCTCGGGCATCAGGTCGATGACCGGGTGCGGCGTCTTCGGATCCACCTCGCTCGAGTTGGCGCGTTCGAGGCCGCACACGTGCCGGGCGTACTCGATGACCGCCATCTGCATGCCGAAGCAGATGCCGAAGAACGGCACCTTCTTCTCGCGCGCGTGGCGCACGGCGGCGATCTTGCCCTCGGTGCCGCGCGGGCCGAAGCCCATCGGCACGAGGATGCCGTCGGCGGCGAGCACGCTCTCCGGCAGACCCTCCTGCTCGATCTTCTCCGAGTCGACGTAGCGTGACCTCGACCCGGCACTCGTTGGCGATGCCGCCGTGCACGAGCGCTTCGTTCGAGGCTCTTGTAGGAGTCGGTGAGGTCGACGTACTTGCCGACCATCGCGATCCGGACGGTGTCCTTCGGGTTCTTCGACGGTCGAGACGACGACCTGCCGCCAGCGCGACAGGTTCGGCGAGCCCGGTGAACGTGTTCAGCCGCTCGACGATGCGCTCGTCGAGTCCCTCGGCGTGGAACACCAGCGGCACCTCGTAGATGCGGCTCGACGTCGCGGCGCGCTGATCACGCGCGCCCTCCTCGACGTTGCAGAAGAGCGCGATCTTCGCCTTCACCTTCTTCTCGAGCGGGTGCTCGGCGCGGCACAGGAGGATGTCGGGCTGGATGCCGAAGCCGGTCAGCTCCTTCACGCTGTGCTGCGTCGGCTTGGTCTTGAGCTCTCCCGCCGACGCGATGTGCGGCACCAGCGTCAGGTGCACGTAGAGCGCGTTCTCGCGCCCGACGTCCCAGCCGAACTGGCGGATGGCCTCGATGAACGGCAGGCTCTCGATGTCGCCGACGGTGCCGCCGACCTCGCCGATGCAGACGTTCGTAGCCTTCGGCCGCGTCGCGAATGCGACGTTTGATCTCGTCGGTGATGTGCGGGATCACCTGCACGGTGCCGCCGAGGTAGTCGCCGCGGCGCTCGCTTCGCGATCACCGTGTCGTAGACCTGACGCCGGTGGTGAAGTTGTTCCGCCGGCTCGTCCGCGTCGAGACGTAGCGCTCGTAGTGTCCGAGGTCGAGGTCGGTCTCGGCGCCGTCGTCGGTGACGAAGACCTCGCCGTGCTGGAACGGGCTCATCGTGCCCGGGTCGACGTTGATGTACGGGTCCATCTTCACGAGCGTGACCTTGAGGCCGCGCGCCTCGAGCAGCGCGCCGATCGACGCCGAGGCGACGCCCTTCCCGAGCGACGACACCACGCCGCCGGTCACGAAGATGTACTTCGTCTTCGACGCGCTCTTCGTCATGCGCACCCCCGTCGAGCGCCGCCCGCGCCCGTCCGCAGCGCCAGCGCCCTCCGCAACGGTGACCGCTGGACGCCAGGCTCCCGGACCCGGGAACCGGGCGGAACACGCGTGCGCACGCGGCTGATGGCGATCGTCACCGGGGGCATAAACGACAAAACCGTAGCCCAGTCGCGGAGCCGTGGCGTTCCCCGGCCACGGCTACGGCGTGGTGTCCGCCGTATCTCCGGAACTGTCTACGGGCCTCGACTATAGGAGCCGCTCTGGCAGTGTGTCAACGCGAGGTCGCCCGGCCCTCGCGCGCGCCATCGCGGCACGCGCCCGCTCGAGATCCGCCGGCGTGTCGACCTCGATGAGCGGCGCGGCGTCGCTCCACGGCACCACGCCGATGGCGATGCCGTGCTCGAGCACGCGCGCAGCTGCTCGAGCGACTCGCGCGCGCTCGAGCGGCGACGGCGGCAGCGCCGCCAGCCGCAGGAGGATCTCGCGGCGGTAGGCGTACATGCCGACGTGTCGCCACCCGACCGGCTCCGCCGGCGCGCGGACGCCGTCGCGATCGAACGGAATCGGGCTGCGCGAGAAGTAGAGCGCGCGTCCGTCGGCACCCGCCACGACCTTGACGACGTGCGGCGAGCGCCAGTCGGCTTCGTCGTGCAGCGGCACCGCGATCGTGGCCATGGGCAGCGTCGCGTCGTCCGCCATCCGGCCGGCGAGTCGCTCCACCATCGCCGGGTCGAGGAGCGGCAGGTCGCCCTGCACGTTCAGCAGGACGTCGGCGTCGATCCCGCGCGCGACCTCGGCGAGCCGGTCGGTGCCGCTCGGATGATCGGGGCTGGTCATGACGACGTCCACGCCGGTGCTCGCCACCGCGTCACGGATCCCGGACATCGTCGGTGGCGACGATCACCCGGGCGATGGCGCGCGCCCGGCGGGCGCGCTCGGCGACGTGCCACACCATGGGACGCCCCGCGATGTCGGCGAGCGCCTTGCCCGGCAGCCGCGTGGAGCGATGCCGCGCGGGGATGACGACGACGGTCACCGGATGCTCCTAGCAAGGCCGCCGGGACGCGCCAACCGCGCTCGCGGCCCGGCTCATCCCCGCCAGACCGTCGCGCCGCTCGAAGCACCAGTACGCGGCGAGCGTCCCCATGACGTACACCGGGCCCGGGTTGCCCAGGCGGGCAGCGCCGGACGCAGCGGTCGGAGGAGTCTGGCGACCGCGAGGAGCGTGAGCACGAATCCCAGCTGCCCGAGCTCGATCCCCGCGTTGAACGCGAGCAACGCGACCGGGATCTCGCCCGCGGGCAGACCCGCCTCGCGCAGCGCACCGGCGAAGCCGAGCCCGTGGAGGAGCCCGAAGGCGAACGCCATGCCCCATGGATGGCGGCGCATGAGGCTCCGCGTTCCGTCCTCCCGCGCCAGCTCGACGGCGAGGGGCCAGCACGCTTGCCGCGATCGCCACCTCGATGGCGCGTGTCGGCACGTCGGTGACGCCGAGGACGGCGAGCGACAGCGTTGACGCTATGCCCGACGGTGAAGGCACTCACGGTGCCGACCACGCGACGCGCGTGTACCGGCCAGCAGGGACGAGCCCAGGACGAACAGCAGATGGTCGGGGCCGGTGAGGGATGTGTGCGACGCCGAGGCGCACGTAGCTCGCGACGACGTCCCATGGCTGCGGACGTTCCGGCACCGTCATCATGGCCTGGCGCTCCGGAGCACTGGCCTGCACCACCCGCCCGTCGGCGAGCACGACGCACCAGCCCGGTCAGGGGCTCCGCGAGTCCGTCGATTCCGAGGCGCGCGCCGACCAGCGTGCCGCACCGCGCCGTCCAGCGGGTGACCAGTCCCACGCCTTCCTGCACCGTCGCGGGCGGCTCCACGGTCTCGCAGCCGGACGGCAGGACGGGGGTCGCGGACGTGCCCCGGGGTCGCGACGAGCGGGTCTTCCACGCGACGGCGACGCGGTCGTCCGCGAGCTCGCGCACCTCGAGCAGCACCGGGGCCAGTGGATGCGCCGTCGCACGCACCGGGGACAGTGCCAGGGCAGCGAGGACAAGCGCACGGCAGGCGGACGACATCGCGACGCCGAGTCTGGCGCGAGCGGGTCGCAGGACAAAAACGCTCGACAAGCCGGCGCACCGCGGTCGTAGGTTGCACGTATGTGGTGGCGCGTCGCTGTCCTGCTCGTTCTGCGTGTCGCCCGCGGCGGCGGCGGCCCCGCCCTGGCCGCGCACCGAGGTGCGGGCCCCGTGCACCCGTTTCGACGCGCTGCGCGCGCCGTACTTCGGCGATCTGCACATCCACACGCGGTTCTCCGCCGACGCCTACATCTTCGGGACGCGCGTCGTTCCCCGGCACGTCTACGACTTCGTTCGCGGCACGGCGGCACGCTCACGCTCTCGGACGACAACGAGGATCAGACGCGGACGTCGAGCCGCATCGACCGCCCGCTCGACTTCGCCGCGGTCACCGATCACTGCCGAGTTCTATCGGCGAGGTCGATCTGTGCTCGACCCGGGCTCGCTGGTCTACGACCGAGATGCTGTGCACCCTCCTGCGCCGCCGGAGCCGGACCTGAGCAACCGCTTCGAGGCGACCGTCAACTGGCTCTTCCCGCCGGGATCGAGAACCCGCCGCGCTCGCATCTCTTCTGCAACCTGCCGGGCGTCGACTGCGACGGCGCTGCGGTCTCGGTGTGGCAGGAGATCCAGGCCGCGGCGGAGGCGGCCTACGACCGCACCGCCGCCTGCTCGTTCACGAGCTTCGTCGGCTACGAGCACACCGCGAGCCCGCTCGGCCGCCACCTCCATCGCAACGTCATCTTCCGCAACGACGCACGTCCCGCCGTTCGCGGCGAGCCACCTCGAGACCGTCGACGGCGGCATTCCCCAGGGCATCTGGTCGGCCATCGAGACGCGAGTGCCTCGAACGCCGGCACCGGCTGCGACGCCGCTCATCATCCCGCACAACTCCGAACCTGAGCGGCGGCCTGCAGTTCAGCGATCCGGCCGACGCGGCCGAGGCGCAGCGCCGCCAGGAGCTCGAGCCGCTGGTCGAGATCACCAGCAGCAAGGGCAACTCGGAGTGCCGCTTCGACCGCGCTCGCCGGGGTCGGCGCCGGCACGGCCGACGAGCTCTGCACCTTCGAGCAGCAGCCGAGGCGCGCACCAGGGGCCCGGACGAGGGCCGCCGCCGATCGAGCGCCTACCCGCTGCGCAACCTGGTCCGCAACGCCTGAAGGACGGCCTCGCGCCTCGAGGAGCGGCTCGGCGCCAACCCGTTCCAGTTCGGCTTCGTCGGCAGCACCGACAACCACAACGGCACCGCGCGGCACGCGTCGACGAGAGCGGCTGGGAAGGCGCCAGCGGCAACGTCGACGCGACGCCGGCGCGCCAGATCGCCGAGTCGTACCGCGACAACCCCGGCGGGCTCGCCGTCGCTGGGCGGAGGAGAACTCGCGCGACGCGATCTTCGCCGCGCTCCGGCGGCGCGAGACCTACGCCACCAGCGGCACGCGGCCGGTGGTCCGGTTCTTCGCCGGCGACCTGCGCGGCGTCAGCTGCGGTCGCGACGCGCTTCGTGCGCGACGCCTACGCCAGCGGCACGCCGATGGGCGGCGAGCTCGGCGCGGTGCGCGGCGACGGCCAGCCCGCGCTTCGCGGTGTGGGCGATGAAGGATCCCGGAACGGCGGCGCGGCGGGCGTCGACCTGCAGCGCATCCAGATCGTCAAGGGCTGGGTCGACGCCGCAGGGCACGACCCACGAGCAGGTCTTCGACGTCGCCGGCGACGCCGCGAACGGCGCCGGCGTCGATCCCGCGACCTGCGCGCCGACGCGGCGCGGGCAGCGCCGAGCTGTGCGCCGTGTGGCGAGATCCGACCTTCGAGCCGCGACGAGCGCGCCTTCTACTACGCCCGCGTGCTCGAGAACCCGACCTGCCGCTGGACCACGCGCGTCTGCAAGGCGGCCGGCGTGGATCCGCTCTCGCGCGGACTGCGCCGCGCAGGCCGCCGCGCGCCGGCCGCGACTTCGCCGACTGCTGCCGCGGGCGCGTCGAACGACGCCACCGCCGAGCCGGTGATCCAGGAGCGCGCCTGGACGTCGCCGATCTGGAGTACCGGCCCGCAGGGCATCGCACGCGTGCAGGCGTCGCCTGGCCTTCGGACGCGCGGCGCGTCAGCGACGTCGCTCACCCTGCGCATCTGGCTCGCGGCTCCGCGCCGACAGCTCGACCTCGCACGCGACGACCTCGTCGTCCGCGTGACGGATGGCGACCGACCTGCTGGCCGTCACCGTCCCGGCTGAGTCCGCGGGCCCCGAAGCGACGCCGGACCCGGCTCGCCGGACTCTCGGGCGTCGCGCGCGTCAGGCGGCGCGACGGCGCGACGCAGCTCCGGCTGGCGCAGCCGGACACGCGTCGCGACCTCTCGCACGTCGACCGCGAGCCGATCACATGGTGACGGTCTCGCTCGGCCGGGACCTACCGCGCGTCCACGCTCGACGCTGGCTCGTGCAGCGTGGCGCGCTCGCCACGACGGGACGCCGGGCAGCACGGTGATCGGCCGTCGCATCCTGCGGGCGCCGGCAGCTGCACTTCCTGCTCGGCGGTGCGGTCTCGCTGTTCGCGGCCGCGGGCCTGGTGGAGTCCAGCCGGCCGCCGAGCGCGAACGGCCGCGCATCCTCATCGCGCTCGACGACAGCGACCTGCGCGCGGCGCTGGTCGCCGCAGCACGGCGTCCGCCCGGCGCCGAGGCCGAGCGCACGGCTGATCGACGACGCGGTCGACGAGGAGAGTGCTGCTATCGCGAGGCGCGCTGGCCGCCGGGCTCGACCGGCGAGGATCGTCTGGTGCGCACGCGCCTCGTGCAGCTCGCCAGCTTCCTCGGCGAGGCGTCCGAGGGCGGCAGCGAGGCCGCGACCTCGCGCGGGCGCGACGCCTCGGCCTCGGAGGCAGCGACGTCGTCATCCGCCGCCATCTCGTCGCAGGTGCATGCGGCGCGCGCTCGCCTCGCGCGGCCGCGACCGACGCCGCGGCCGAGAGCCGGCGCTCGCGCGCCTACCTCGACGCCCACGCCGACCTCTTCCGAGGAGCCGCTGCGTCCGCCTGACGCACGTCTCCCTGAGTAACCGCGATCCGTCACCGCGACGCGCTGGCTGCTCGCGCTGGTGCACGGCGCAGGATGCTCGGCGAGCTGCGACGCACCGGCTCGGCGCGGAGACTGGCGGCCGCGCACAGCGGCCGCCTTCTTTCTCCGCGGCGCCCATCCGGCCACCGGACGCTGCGCCGAAAGCCGAGCGTCGCCGCCCTCTTCGGACCCGAGCTTCGTCTGCCACGATCCGGGACTGCTGCCCGTCGCGGAGTGGTTCGGACCGGTGCACCGATGATCCGCCTACACGGTCTGCGCCTCGGTGCCGGATTCACGAGCGCGCGGTGCGGCGCAGATTCCCGCGCTGGCCGACGTGCGCGCGCAGGTCTGCGCCGCGGTCCTGCTGAGCCCGTGCGCGGGCGCGCTCGCGGCCAGCTCACCGCACGCTTCGCCACCCGCTACGACATCGCGGTCAGGCGCTGAACCGGTCTATCTGGCGACCCGGACCGGATCGGTCGCGTCCAGCGCTGGCGCCCCCGCGGCGGGGCCGCGCCGGGCGAGGCGCTGGCGCCGCTGGGCGCCGCTGCTCGGGGATGCCTGGGCTGTCGCCCAGGGCACGAGGCTGCGCGCGGGCTCGCTCGTCCGCCTTGCGGGCGCGGATCGCGGCGATGACGCTCGCCGAGCGGCACCTCGAAGCCGCTCGGCCGGCCGCTTCGCGTAGTCGAAGCCGGGCAGCGTGACGCGCGGCAGGCGCTTGCCGATCGGCGCGCTCGATGCGCGCGCAGATCGTCCTCCTCCTCGCGGCGCGACGAAGGTGAAGGCGTCGCCGGTCGCCTCGGCGCGCGCCGGTCCGGCCGACGCGGTGGATGTAGTCGTCGGGCGCGTGCGGCACGTCGAAGTTGACGACGTGGCCGAGCGCCTCGACGTCGATGCCGCGCGCGGCGATGTCGGTCGCGACCAGCACCGCGGTAGCGGCCGGCCTTGAAGCCGGCGAGCGCCTGCGGTGCGCTGCGCCTGCGATGCGGTTGCCGTGGATGCGCTCCGCACTGGACGCCGTGCCTCGCCAGGATACGTCGGCGAGCCGGTTGGCGCGGTGCTTGGTGCGCGTGAACACGAGCGCGCTCCTGCATGTCGCCGCGCTTCGAGCAGCTCGACGAGCAGCGCGCGACTTCAGCTCCTGCGGCACCGGGTAGACCGCCTGGGTGATCCCGACCGCGGGCGCCGCGCTTGCGCTCGAGGTTGATCGGTGACCGGGTTCGTGCAGCATCTCGCGCGTCAGCGTCGACGATCGGCGGCGGCATCGTGGCCGAGAAGAAGAGCGTCTGCCGCCGCGGCGGCAGGTGCCTCAGGATGCGGCGGATGTCGGGCAGGAAGCCCATGTCGAGCATGCGGTCGGCCTCGTCGAGCACGAGGTACCTCGAGGCCCGCGAGCTTGCGCGTACGGCAAGCGGAAGTGGTCGAGCAGCCGGCCCGGCGTCGCCGACGATCACGTCGACGCCGCTGCGGAAGGCGTGCTCCTGCGGCCCCATGCCGACGCCGCCGAAGACGGCCGCGCCGCGAGAGCGGCGTGTGCACCGCGAGCTCGTTCAGGTGCTCGTCGATCTGCGCCGCCAGCTCGCGCGTCGGCGTCAGCACCAGCGCGCGCGTCGTGCCGCGCGGCTTGCCGATCAGGCGGTGCAGGATCGGCAGCAGAAACGCGGCGGTCTTGCCGCTGCCGGTCATGGCGCAGGCGAGCACGTCGCGGCCGGCGAGCCCCGGCGGAATGGCGTCCTGGCCTGGACGGGCGTCGGGCGGGTGAAGCCCAGCTCCTGACCGCGCGAGGATTCATCATCGAGACCGAAGCCGGTGAAGGGCAGCGAGCCGCATCTAGCCCACTGCCCCTGCAAAGTCACAACCGCTGCGGGACCTCCTCGAGCGGGGCTTGTCTTCGGCCATTCCAGTGCGCGCGGTGGTGACCATGAGTCAGAGCCAGTGTCGGTCGTCGATGTCTGGGCGACCAGGACTTCGAAACGGCGGTGGCTCGCGCGCTCGAAGACCGTCCCCGTGGTCGTCGACTTCTGGCGCGCCGTGGTGCGGGCCAGGCCGCACCCGGCCGTTGCTCGAGCGGCTCGCCGACGACATCGCGGGCACGTTCGTCCCGCAGCCAGGTGAACGTCGACGGCGCCGGCGGTGTCGCAGGCGTTCGGCATCCAGAGCATTCCCGCCGTGAAGGCGTTTCGCGACGGTCTGCTGGTCGGCGAGTTCGTCGGGCGCACAGCCCGAGCCAACCGTGCGCAGCTGCTCTGAGCTGGCGCTCTCCACCGCGGTCGATCAGCCTGGCGCGTTGCCGCCGGGCTTCCCGGCGGACGGCGAGGCTAAGCTGCGCGAGGGGCCTCGAGCTGGAGCCGCGTCACGCCGGCGCACTCCTCGCGCTCGCCCGTGTGCTCGCCGCGACGCGGCGAGATCTCCGGCGCTCAGGCTTGCTCGATCTCGTCTCCCCGCCCTCCCCGCTCCTCGCCGACGCGGAACGCCTGGCGGCCGAGACTACGCATGCGCGGCAACGGCGGCCGGGCGATGAGACCGCGCTCCGGCACCGTCGTGCGCGGACCTCGACGACCTGGCGGCGCGGTCGATCTCGGCCGCACCCCTGGCCACGCTCGGCCGGCACGAGGACGCCCTCGGGCAGCCACGCCGAGGTGGTGAAGCGCGATCGCTCGCTTCGCCGACGATGGCGCGCGCGGCCATGGTCGACCTGTTCGCAGTCCTCGGGTCGGATCACCTGCGCCGACCGTTCGCTTCCGCGGCGAGCTGGCGAAGGCGCTGTTCCGCTAGTCCGTGTGCAGATGGATTTGACGCGGGGGGCCGCTCTGGCAATTCCTCGAGCGCATGCTTCCAGCGCGCGCGACGCGTCCCAGCGCAGACTAACCCCATGGACCGCGAGCGCGCCGTTCCTCCGCGTCGGGAATCGTAGGTCGGGCGCGTGCCTGGCTGCGATTTCACCCGGCGACTTTCTGGCTGGACCGTCGTCGCTGCGGCCTCACCATTCTTCGCCCGCCGCCTGCTCGACAACGGCGGGTCAGTTGCCGCGGCGAGCCGCGGGACGCGGTGCCGCCGGTGAACCCTCGAGCTCGTGACCCTGACCGAGGACCGGGCGATCATCACCTGGTACACGGGGTACACGGGTACCGA
>ERZ1370068.1578-contig-11485_pt1 | contig 45308 bp, 69 predicted proteins | sample MGYA00561227_ERZ1370068 | MGnify/ENA primary metagenome ERZ1370068 (study PRJEB38410, sample SAMEA6850437) | metagenome | study: Metagenomic assessment of the ecological functions of the soil: analysis of the soil microbiota associated with the... | reverse complement strand
TTGTACTTCGTTCAGTTACGTATTGCTCCAGTTTTGTTGCGCCGGAAAAAGGTGCGCTTCAAATACCGGCTGCACGGATTTGACCGTGATTGGGTGGACGCCGGCGTGCAGCGCAGCGCCCGCTACACTCGGCTGCCGGCTGGTGACTACCGGTTTCAAGTGATTGCTTGCAACAATGACGGCATCTGGAGCGAGACGGGCGCCTCGCTGGCGTTTGCGGTCCCCGCTCCGTTTTGGCAGACAGCATGGTTCCTGGCCGGCTCGGGTCAGGCCTTGGTCGGCAGCATCGCCGCTCTAGTAACGTTACATCTCACTGAGGTCAATGCAGGGCCGGCTCGCCTGGCTGGAGCAACAGCACGCCGTGGAAGAAGAGCGGACACGGATCGCTCAGGATATGCACGACGAGATCGGCGCCAAGCTCACGAAGATTTCATTCCTCAGCGGCCTGGCCAAGCGGGATATCGTCGATCCGAAAAAGGCGGCGGTGGAAGTAGATCGCATCTCCCAAACCACTCGCGAAGTGCTCGCGTGGCCTGGATGAGATCGTTTGGGCGGTCAGCCCGAAGAACGACACCCTGGACAATCTCGCGACGTACATTTGCCAGCACGCGGGCGAGTTCTTTCAAGACACGGGCATTCACTGCCATTTGGAGATGCCCCACAGCTTCCCGCTTACCCGCTTTCCACGGAGGTGCGGCACAACCTCTTTCTCGCGGTGAAGGAAGCGTTGACCAACATACTCAAGCACGCCCAGGCCACAGAGGCGCGCATTCATATGGGCATCGATTCGACGATGTGTGAGATCACCGTGTCGGATAACGGACGGGGCTTTAGTCCAGCCGGACTCGCTCAGGAGGCTGCGCTTCTCAGTCCGGCCGCGGCAACCGCCCGAAACGGAAACGGATTAGCGAACATCCGCCAGCGAGTCGGAGAAGTCGGCGGTGAATTCAGGCTGGAGAGTGAGCCTGGTCATGGCGCAAAGCTGGTTTTCACCATCCGCGTGCCGCTCGAGGGGCTCGATCTGCGAGCCATCATTCTTCATCATTCAAACCCATGCAACGGCTCTCCATCTCTTCGCATGAACCTGAAAATCGTTCTATTAGAAATCGATGACGTAGGGTATCTGAGGCTCAGGGTAATGACGAATGACGAAGAGCCCGAATGACGAAAAGAATGACTGAAGCCCCAATTCCTAATGAACCGGACGCGTTCTGACCTTTGTTTCGTCATTGGGTCATTGAGTCATTGATTCGTCATTCGTCATTCGGATTTAGTCATTCTTTGGCTTGCGTATGACGATCTCGGTTTCACTCATTGAGGACGATGCTGAATTGCGCGAGAGCATCGTCCGCTACATCGGCGGCGCACCCGGCTTTCGCTGCGTCAGCGCTTACGCGACGGCCGAAGAAGCCGCTTGAGCACCTGCCGCATGACCGTCCAGCAGTGGTCTTGATGGATATCAACCTGCCGCAGATGAGTGGCATTTGCCTGTGTCCGAAGATTGAAAGAGCTCGCGCCCTCGATCCTTGTGGTCATGCTCACCGTTTACGAGGACAGCGAACAGATCTTCCAGGCGCTGGCGGCATGGCGCATGCGGCTATCTGGTCAAGCGGGTGGAACCGGCCAGATTGCTCGAAGCGATCCAGGAAGTCCACCGTGGCGGCTCACCGATGTCGAGCCACATCGCGCGCAAAGTCGTGCAATCCTTCCAGGGAACCGGACCTCGATTGCAGGCGGAGGAGAAGCTTTCCCACCGCGAACAAGAAGTGTTGAACCTGCTCGTCAAGGGTTATGCCTATAAGCAGATCGCCGAGCAGATGTCGATCAGCATGGACACGGTTCGGACTTACATCCGGCGAATCTGCGAGAAGCTCACGTCCATTCCCGCTCGGAAGTGATGACCAGCTCACTGCGCAAATAAAGAATGCGCCACACGAACATGGTGGCTCTTCAGAGAAGCTCGACTCAAAGTTTTGTGCTCGTTCCGTCTCCGCGTTAACCGCACCGAAAGCACCAAAGCACCAAGCTCCAAGCATTGAGCTCCAAGCTCAAGCTCAAACACCAAGCTCGAACATTTGGTCGCCATCAAGTGGCGCATTGAGGTTGCCAGGCTTCGGACGTCACTCCAGCGAAGCTCCAGATTGTCACTGTCGCATCAAGCCTCGAGCGTCATGTCTGCTACAGGTGGGAGCTTGGGAGCTTGGGATTTGAAGTTTTCCCAGCCAGTGTCACCCAAAGATGTGACAAGATTGTCACCCAAACGTGCGATTGTTGCGCCGAGCGCCAGACCTCAGGATTTGCACGACCCAGAACAAGAACATCCAGAAGCCACCTTTATGCTCGCAATGAAAAAAACTCTTCAACTTAGAAGCAGCATCAGTTCGCGATGCTGTTGGCACTAGCCTGTTGCCCGCGCCCTCGTAGAGTCCCAACTCGGGCGGCAGCACCTGCGGCGGTGTTGAAACATCGCTACAGCTTCAACGAGACTTCCGGCGATGTTGCCAAAGACTCTGCCGGTACCGCGGACGGGAAGCTGATTGCCGCGTCCTTCACCGGCGACGGGAAAGCGGACTTGGTTTCTGCCGACTCCGGCTACATTGATTTGCCCAACGGAATCATTTCGGCGCTGACTAACGCATCGTTCGAGGCGTGGGTGACGTTCGATGGTGAAGACGGGGCGTGGCAACGCATCTTCGATTTCGGCAACAACGTCAACGGCGAGGACCAGCAGGGAGCAGGAACGACCTACATTTTCCTGACCGCGCGAGTTGGCGGTAATGGCGTGCTGCGTTTTGCCGCGACGCTGGATCCCAACGGCACGCCGCGCGAGATTCCGATCCTCGACGGGCCTATTCTGCCTACCGGGACCAACGTTTATGTGGTCGTGACTTACAATGTTGCGGATCGCATCGGCAAGCTTTACTACAACGGCGCGCTGGTCAGCTCCGGCGAGGTCACAATTCCGTTGAACCAAATCCAGGACGTTAACAATTGGCTCGGCCGTTCAAACTGGCCGGATGCTTTCTTTGACGGTCAGTTCGATGAATTTCGCATTCATGAAGGGATTTTGACCGATCAGCAGATCGCCCATTGCCGCCGCATTAGGTCCCAACGACGTGGGAGGCGACTTGGGCGCGATCAAATCTGATCAGAATGGAACTGAGTGAGATGCGATTGTCGTCGGTGGGCTTCCAGCGCAAGCGACCGTCTTCGGCGACTTCCAAAACGTCACAAATGTGAATGTGACGACCTTCGCCGAGACGACCTACGCTTCGAGCGACACCAAGATCGCCACCGTGACCGCCACTGGGCGGATTGATCCGGTCGGCGGGGGCACGCCACCATCACGGCAACGTATCAAGGCAAAACAAGCGACGGCCAGTCATTACGGTCAGCGGTGGGTGCCAGCGCGAAGGCGAACCTCGTGCATCGTTACAGCTTCGGCGAGGCGCCGGGCAGCACCACGGTCAAGGACTCGGTCGGCACGGCTGACGGGGCTCTGGTCGGCACCGGAGACTTCACCGGGGACGGCAAGCTGAATTTGACCGGAGTTGACGGCTACGTTGATCTGCCCAACGGAATCATTTCAAGCCTCACTAACGCGACCTTCGAAACCTGGATAACCTGGAACAGCGCGCGCACTTGGGAGCGCATCTTTGACCTCGGCAGCAGCACCGGCGGCGAAGATGTGTCCGGGCACAGGCGAGACCTATCTCTTCCTCACTCCCCTGGGCGGCAGCGGAGTCGTCCGTTTCGCGATCACCGTCAACTCTGGCGCTGGGGAGACGCCGGTGTTGAATGGCGACCGCCGCCTTGTCCACGAACCAGCAGACGCATCTGGTGGTGACCTATAGTATGGACATTGGCGCGGCCCGCCTCTACGTGAACGGCCAGCGCGTCGCCTCAGGTGCGGCTACTATCCCACTGAACACCATCAACGACATCAACAATTGGCTGGGCCGTTCACAATGGAACGATCCTTTCTTTACCGGGCAGTACAATGAATTCCGCATTTATGAAGGTGCGCTGACCGAGGAACAAGTCGCCGCTCAGTGCGGCGCCGGACCAGATACCCTGGGCGCCAACTCCGGTGACCTTCAAACACTCCGTCTCGTCGTCAGCACAAATTCTCTGACACCCGGCGGCCTCGAGCGCCACGGCGACGGCCTTTGCCGACTTCGCCAATGTGACGAACGTCAATGTGACCACGCTGCCGACGACGCAATTCTCGTCAGAGCGATTCAGCATCGCTACAGTCAGCGCGAGCGGGCGTCGATCGAGGCTGTCGCTGCGGGCAGCGCCGACGATCCGCGTCGCTTACGGCGGCAAGGCAGGCCGAGCGCCGCAGTCACGGTCAACGCGAGCACGGCACCGCCGCCGAAATTGATCCACCGCTACTCGTTCACGCGACGCCGTCGGAAGCACGACGATCAAGGATTCTGTCGGCTCAGCGAATGGCACGCTCAAAGGCACCGGAACGCTTGGTGGCGGCAAACTGGTCCTCGATGGCACGGATGAGGTGCGTTGACCTCTCCCAATCGTTTGATCTCCGCACTGACGGACGCCACCTTCGAGGTCTGGGTCACTCCAAGGAACGCTCGGGTTTGGGAACGAATCTTTGACTTCGGCAGCAACAGCAACGGCGAAGATAACTCGGGCACTGGACGTAACATTCTTTTATTTGAGCCCCGTGGAGGTTCCCAAGCGGTGCGTGTTGGCTTCGTCACGGGCGGAGAGTCCCGAACCTCGATATCGATGGCCCTGGGATTGTTGCCCGACAATCAGGAATCCCATTTGGCGGTAGTCGTCAACGACACGCTGGACGCGCTCCGTGTGTATGTGAACGGACAGCGTGTCAGCCATCGGCGTGCTCGCTCATCATCTGGCTGGTCTGGATGATTACAACGTCTGGCTCGGACGTTCCAACTGGCCTGACCCGTTCTTAGCCTGCTCGACGGCGAGTACGAAGGTCTCCGCGATCTTCCCTCCCACGTCGGACACCGACGCCGTGGTCAGACACCGGCGACTGACCGAGGCAGTCAAGCGGGTGGCGCTCGTGGCCCCAGGCGCAACACCAGTCCGGCTGCTTTCACCGACGGCCAGGTCGTGATCGAGGCCAGCCAGGGTGACGATGCGCAGGCGAGTGAGGCGGTCGAGCCGCGCTGCAGGGTGAGGAGATCGAGATCGCGTTCAACCCACACTTCCTGCTCGACGGCCTCGGCGTGATCCCGGACACCAGCGCGCGATTGTCCTTCACCCAGCCGAGCAAGCCAACTGTGCTGCGCGGGCAGAGCGAGCTCGACGGTAGCGCGGACGACTCCTACTACGTGCTCGGCTTGCGCCCGTCCGCCTGGCCGGCTAGGGGCCTCCGGCGCTGACCGACCACGCCCGCTGCGACCGCTACGGCGGGAAGGGAAGAAGATGCACATCGGACTCGTCGGCTCGGGCAAGATGGGCGGCAACATGCGCACCCAGCTGCGCGCGCGCAGGCATGAGGTCATCGGTTGCGACTCATCCAGCACGGACATCGCGGTGACGCGCATCCCTCGAGGAGCTGGTCGGCCGCGCTCGCCGCGCCCACGGGTGGTCTGGGTCATGGTCCCAGCCGGCGAGCCCACCGCGCTGCAGACGGTCGCCGAGCTCGGGCGACGCTGCCTCGGCGCGGGCGACCTCGTCGATCGACGGCGGCAACTCGCGATTCACCGACGACGCAGGTGCAACGCGCGCACTGCTGGCCGCAGAAGGGGATCGGCGTACCTCGGACTGCGGCGTCGTCCGGCGGCGTCTGGGGGCTGGACAACGGCTACAGGCCTGATGGTGGGCGGCGACGCGGCCCGGTCGACTGGCCATGCCGATCTTCGACGCGCTGCGACCCGAGGGCCCGCGCGACGAGGGCTTCGTGCACGCCGGCGCGGTCGGCGCCGGACACTACGCCAAGATGGTGCACAACGGCATCGAGTACGGGCTGATGCAGGCGCTACGCCGAGGGCTACGAGCTGCTCGCGGCAAGGGACATCGTCGAGCGACGTGCACGGCTGCGTTCAAGGCCTGGACCCGGGGCACCGTGGTCCGCTCCTGGCTGCTCGACCTGCTGGTCAGGGTCTGGAGGCGGACCCGGGCCTGGCCCAGATCCGGTGGCTACGATCGACGACTCGGGCGAGGGCCGCTGGACCGTCGCAGGAGGCGCATCAACAACGCGGTGCCGATGCCGGTCATCTGCGGCTGCGCTGTTCGCCCGGTTCGTCTCTCGGCCAGGACGACTGCCCGGCGATGAAGGCGGTCTCCGCGCTCCGCAGCCAGTTCGGCGGGCACGCCACGAGAGGCGGCCGAGGCGCACGGGCCGGGCTCCTCGGTGCCGGCTCGACCCAGAATGACGCACTGACGGCGTGTACGTCGCTCACCTGCGCTGACCGACTTCCGCAGCTACTCCGAGGTCGAGCTGCCCTGATCCTCGAGGGTCACCGCCCTGGTCGGGCCCAACGGCCAGGGCAAGACCAACCTGGTCGAGGCGATCGGGTACGTCGCCACCCTCGAGTTCAGCACCGGGTGCCACCGACGCCCCGCTGGTCCGGCTCGGCGCCGCCCGCGCGCGTCGTCCGCGTGCGGCGGTGGTCCGACGGACGGCCGAGCCGCTGGTCGAGATCGAGATCACCCCGGGCAAGGCCAACCGGGCCCGGCTGAACCGGTCACCCGGTGCCGCGCGCCGCGCGGAGGTGCTCGGCGTGCTTGCGCACGGTGCTGTTCGCGCCCGAGGACCTGGCCCTGGTCAAGGGCGACCCGGCCGAGCGGCGGCGGTTCCTCGACGACCTGCTGGTCGCTCGCGCGCACCCCGGCTGCGCCGGGGTCCGGGCCGACTACGACCGGGTGCTCAAGCAGCGCAACGCCCTGCTGAAGTCGGCGCGGGCCCGCGATCAAGCGCGGGCCAGGGCGACATCGCGCACGCTGGACGTCTGGGACTCCCATCTGGCCGCCGCCGGCGCCGAGCCGCTCGCCGCCCGGCTCGGCGCTGGTCGCCGATCTCGACGCCGCGTCGCGGCGGCGCACACCAGGTCGGCGACAACGCGGGGCGCCAGCGCGGCGATCAGTCGACTGGGCGCAGCCTCGGCCGAGCGTGAGCCCGACGCCGCACCGGTGATCGCGGACCGCGGAGCAGCTGGCCGCCGCGGCTGCTGGCCGCGATGGCGCGGGCTGCGCAAGGCCGAGCTCGAACGGGGGATCTCCCTGGTCGGGCCGCACCGCGAGCGACCTGGCGCTGGCGCTGGGGCCGATGCCCGGCCAGGGCGCACGCGCAGCCACGGCGAGTCTGGTCGTTCGGCGCTGGCGCTGCGGCTCGCGTCGTACGAGCTGTTGCGCTCCGAGCCTGGCGCGTGAGGGCGAGCCGGTGCTCGTGCTGGACGACGTCTTCGCCGAGCTGGACACCGGACGGCGCGAACGGCTGGCCGACGGCTGGTGGGCGGCGCGGAGCAGGTGCTGGTCACCGCCGCGGTGCCGGCCGACGTGCCGGCCGCGCTCAGCGGCGCGCGGGTGGACTGCTCGCCGGCGAGTCCGCCGCGTGCCTCCTGACCAGCGTCCGGCTATCCCGGCGCGGCACTGTCCGGCTGATCTGTCCGCAACGCCGGGCAACCCGGCGAGCTCGGGGATGTGGACGGGCGCGGCGGGTCGCTCGGCCAGGCCGCTGCCCGGGCCAGAGGCCTGCGGCCCGGTCAGTCCAGGCGAACGCGCAGGGCGGCCCGCCGCCGGGCCTGGATCGCCGGCCGGGGGCCGGTTCAGCGCGGCCGGTTCGGATGCGCTAGGACCTCAGCTCTTCGGCGAGACCATGGAACGGGTCGTCGGCGAGCCGCGGCTGGACCGTCAGGTCGCGGTCGGAGGGTCGGCGGGCGGCGGTGGGCCCGGGTGTGGTCGGCCCGGGGTCGCCGCACGTGACACCAGGCTTCGAGGACGGTGTGCTGGGTGTACGCGCGGACTCCTCCGGCCTGGAGCCGCAGGTCGGGTACGCTGACCCCATGCTGTTGCGCCAGGTTCGGCCGAGGTCGGCGAGGGTGTCGTGCGGGCAGGTCACCGTCGCGGACCGGTCGGCCCGAGCTGGCGCAAGGGGATGCGCCGGGTGCCGGGGCCGTGGTCCTCGAGGTCACCTACGGCTGAGGTTGCCGAGGACGACCGGACCCGCCGTCTCCGGTAAGGGGGGATCACCCACCAGCTCGTTCGAGCGGCTGAAACCGGCCTGACGGGGCCGCTGGAGGTCGGTCCTGACCCGCGCTCCGCGAATCTCAGCGGTGGACAGCACGGTTTGTCCGTCCCAACGGATAGGATGAGGGGTTGCTCGGCCCCCGATGGCCGGTATCCGTCGGAGGGAGTCTCGTGCCGTCTGGCCCGAACAGAACCCGCGCAGGCCGCGTCGAACCCGCCAGCGGCGGGCGATGCCGATGACCGAAGGCCGCCGTCAGGCGATTCTCAGGCTGGCCAGCGCGGTCGCCGCGGAACGGCCGCAACGCGAGTCAGTACGACGCGAGCCAGATCCAGGTCCTCGAGGGCCTCGAGGCGGTCCGCAAGCGTCCCGGCATGTACATCGGCTCGACCGGTGAGCGCGGCCTGCCACCACCTGGTACTAGCGAGGTCGTCGACAACTCCGTCGACGAGGCGCTCGCCGGCCACTGCGACACGCATCGACGTCACGCTGCTGGCCGACGGCGGCGTCCGCGGTCGTCGACAACGGCCGCGGCATCCCGGTCGACATCGCACCCGGTCGAGAAGAAGTCCGGCCGTCGAGGTCGTGCTCACCGATCCTGCACGCCGGCGGCAAGTTCGGCGGCGGCGGCTACGCGGTCTCCGGCGGCCTGCACGGCGTCGGCGTCTCGCGTCGTCAACGCGCTGTCGAGCCGGCTCGACGTCGAGGTCAAGCGGCACGGCCACGTCTACCGGCAGAGGCTACACCGATCGGCGTCCCGGACGCTCCGCTGACGAAGGGCGAGCGGACCGACCGACCACGGCACCACGATCACGTTCTGGGCCGACGCCGACGATCTTCGAGACCATCGACTACGACTACGAGACGCTGCGCACGCCGGCTTCCAGGAGATGGCCTTCCTCAACAAGGGCCTGACGCAGCTCTCGCTGGTCGACGAGCGGCCGGACGACCCGACGAGGACGGCGAGGCTGCGCCACGGTCGTCTCCATGTACGAGGGCGGCCTCGTCGACTACGTCCAGTCACCTCAACGTCGAAGCAAGACCGACGCCGATCCACACCGACGGTCATCGACTTCGAGCACGGAGGACACCGAGCCGCGCAGATCTCGTCGAGATCGCGATGCAGTGGACGACGCTCGTACCGGAGAGCGGTCTACACCTTCGCGAACACGATCAACACCCACGAGGGCGGCACCCACGAGGAGGGCTTCCGCGCCGCGCTGACCGACGCTCGTCAACAAGTACGCGCGCGAGCAAGGGCTCCTCAAGGAGAAGGACGAGAACCTCACCGGCGAGGACATCCGCGAGGGCCTGACCGCGATCATCTCGGTCAAGCTGCGCGAACCGCAGTTCGAGGGCCAGACCAAGACCAAGCTCGGCAACACCGAGGCGAAGGCGCTTCGTGCAGCGGGTCGTCGCAGCGACCAGCTCGGCCGACTGGTTCGAGCGCAACCCGACCGAGGCCGCGGACATCATCCGCAAGGCGATCCAGGCGCGGCCGCCGCCCGGATCGCGGCCCGCAAGGCGCGCGAGCTGACCCGGCGCAAGGGCCTGCTCGAGTGCGGGCTCGCTGCCGGGCAAGCTGGCCGACTGCCAGTCGACCGACCCGGCTCGAGTGCGAGATCTTCATCGTCGAGGGCGACTCGGCCGGCGGCTCGGCCAGGAGCGGCCGCGACCCGAGACCCAGGCGATCCTGCCGATCCGCGGCAAGATCCTGAACGTCGAGAAGGCCCGGATCGACCGGGTCCTCGGCAACAACGAGGTCCAGGCGATGATCACCGGCCTTCGGCACCGGCATCCACGAGGACTTCGACATCAGCAAGCTGCGCTATCACAAGATCGTGCTGATGGCGGATGCCGACGTCGACGGCCAGCACATCACGACCCTGCTGCTGACCCTGCTGTTCCGGTTCGTGCGACCGCTGGTCGAGCGACTGCCCAAAATTTGCCATTTCAAGGCTCTCCGATGCCCTCAGGATCGCCGGGCCGGCCTGCATCGGATGTCCGCGCAACCGGCGTCGCCAGCGCCCGCCCGGACGCGCCGGGGACGAAAGGGCCGTGCCCAAGCGTCAGGTCCGCCCGCCGATCATCATCCTATGCCGCCTTTCGAGAGGAAGAAATCCGCGCCCATGGAGCAGTTTGCCAAAGAAACCCCTTCCGGTAAGCCTCGAAGCTGAAATGAGGCATTCGCTACCTCGATTACGCAATGAGCGTAATCGTGGGTCGGGCGCTGCCGGACGTCCGCGACGGCTCGAACCCGTGCATCGCCGCGTGCTTTTCGCGATGCACGAAGCCGAACATCGTTTTGCAACCGGCCGTACGTCAAGTGCGCGCGCGTCGTCGGCGACGTGATGGGCAAGTACCACCCGCACGGCGACATCGCCGATCTACGACGCGCTGGTGCGGATGGCGCAGGATTTCTCGCTGCGCTATCCGCTGATCGACGGCCAGGGCAACTTCGGCTCGGTCGACGGCGACAACGCCGGCGGCGATGCGCTACACCGAGTGCCGGCTGCAGCAGATCGCCAACGGCAGCTGCTCGCCGACATCGACAAGGAAACGGTCGATTTCGTCCCGAACTACGACGGCAAGCGAGCAGGAGCCGAGCGGTGCTGCCGGCGCGCATCCCGAACCTGCTCGTCAACGGCTCGTCGGGCATCGCGGTCGGCATGGCGACCAACATCCCGCCGCACAACCTCACCGAGGTTATCGACGCGTGCCTTGCGCTGCTCGCCGAGCCGCGACATCGACGCATCGACGAGCTGATCGACATCGTGCCCGGCGCCGGATTTTCCGACCGCCGGGATCATCTACGGCGTCGAGGGCGTGCGCGAGGGCTACCGCACCGGGCGCGGCCGCGTCGTCATGCGCGCGCGCACGCACGTCGAGGACATCGGCAAGGGCGAGCGGCAGGCGATCATCGTCGATGAAATCCCGTATCAGGTAAACAAGGCCGAACCTGCTGATCGCGGATCGGCGAGCTCGTCCGCGACAAGAAGCTCGAAGGGCATCTCCTGATCTGCGCGACGAGTCCGGACAAGTCCGGCATGCGTGTGGTGATCGAGCTTAAAGCGCGGCGAGATCGCCGAGATCGTCCAGAACAACCTCTTCAAGCTCACGCAGCTGCAGGACAGTTTCGGGATGAACATGGTCGGCGCTGGTCGACGGCGCACCGCGGCTCCTCAACCTGAAGCAGTTCCTCGAGTTCTTCCTGCAGCATCGCTGCGAGTCGTCGTCGCGGCCGCACGCTTCGAGCTTCGCAAGGCGCGCGAGCGCGGGCCACATTCTGGAGGGCCTCGCTGTCAGCGCTGTCGAACGTCGACGAGGATCATCGCGCTCATCAAGGCGGCGCCGACGCCGCCGGACGGCGAAGGCCGCGCTGATGGCGAAGACGTGGCGCTCGCCGCTCGTCGAGGACATGCTGAAGCGATGCGCGGCGGCGGACGCCGCGCGCCCCGAAGGTTTGCCGCTCGCAATTCGGCTGGCAGGATCGCGTGAACGGCTACCGGCTTTCCGACGCGCAGGCGCAGGCGAGATCCTCGAGCTGCGGCTGCAGCGCCTGACCGGCCTCGGAGCAGGACAAGATCTTTAGCCGAGTACAAGGGACGTGATGGCGCAGATCGTCGACCTGATCGACATCCTCGCTAATCCCGACGCGGGTGACGACAGATCGTCGCCGACGAGCTGACCGGCGATTCGCGAGCAGTTCGGCGACGCGCGGCGACTCGGAGATCGTCGACGCAGGGCGTTGACCTGTCGCATCGAGGACCTGATCGCGCCGGCGGACATGGTCGTGACGCTGTCCCACGGCGGCTACATGAAGGCGCAGCCGGTGGCCGAATACCGCGCGCAGAAGCGCGTGGCGGGCGCGGCAGGCAGGCGACGGCGACGCAAGGAAGACGATTTCATCGATCGCCTGTTCATCGCCAACACGCACGATTACATCCTGTGCTTCTCCAACCGCGGCCGCGTGTACTGGCTCAAGGTGCTACAACGTGCCGCAGGGGCCGCGCGCCGCGCACGCGGCAAGCCGATCGTCAACCTGGTGCCGCTGCGTCGAGAACGAGAAGATCACCGCGATCCTGCCGGTCAAGGAGTTCACCGACGACCGCAATTCGTGTTCATGGCCACGGCGATGGGCACCGTGAAGAAAACGCCGCTGTCCGGATTCTCGCGGCCGCGGCACGTCGGGCATCATCGCCGTCGACCTCGACCGATGGCGACGCGCTGATCGGCGTCGCGCTGACCGACGGCACGCACGACGTGATGCTGTTCTCCTCCGCCGGCAAGGCGGTGCGCTTCGATGAGAACGGACGTGCGGCCGATGGGCCGCGGCGCGCCACGGCGTGCGCGGGATGATGCTGGACAAGAAGCACCGCGTGATCTCGATGCTGGTCGCCGAAGACGAGGAGCAATCCGTCGCTCACGGCAACCGAGAACGGCTACGGCAAACGCACGCCGATCGTCGAGTACACTCGCCACGGCCGCGGCACCAAGGGCATGATCGCGATCCAGCAGACCGAGCGCAACGGCACGGTGGTCGCGGCGGCGCTGGTGCGACCCGACGACGAGGTGATGCTGATCTCGACCGGCGGCGTGCTGATCCGCACGCAGGTGAAGTCGATTCGCGAGATGAGCCGCTCGACGCAGGGCGTCACGCTCATCAATCTCGGCGAAGGCGAGAAGCTGGCCGGGCTCGAGCGCGTCGTCGAACGCGAGAGAGGCGAACGACGAGTAGGGCCAGCGTCGGCGCGCAGCCGCCACGGCAGACGGCCGACGACCGCGAGCGAGAGCTCTGCTCGCGCCATCGCGCCGCGATCGATGCGCTCGACCGCGAGATGCCTCGCGACGCTCAACGCGCGCGCGCGCGCACGCGCAGGCGATCGGCGCGTCTGAAGACCGGGCGGCGCCGGCCTATCGGCCCGGAGCGCGAGGCGCAGGTGCTGCGCGCAGTTGCAGGCCGAGAATCGCGGGCCGCTGCCCGATGAAGCGGTGGCCGGCGTCTTTCGCCAGGTGATGTCGGCGTGCCTCGCGCTCGAGCAGCCGCTGCGCGTCGCGTATCTCGGTCCCGCCGGAACGTTCTCGCACGCGCGGTCGCGCAGGCACTTCGGCGAGTTCGTGACATGCCGAGCCGTACGCGACGATCGACGAAGTGTTTCGCGCCGCTGAGGGCGGGCAGACCGACCATGCGGTCGTCCCGGTCGAGAATTCCACCGAGGGCGCTGTCGGCCGCACGCTCGATCTCATGTGCCAGACGCCGCTCATCGATCTGCGGCGAGATCAAGCTGCGCGATCCGGCAGAACCTGCTGTCGACATGCGACATGCGCTCGCCGACGTCACGCGAGTGTACTCGCATGCGCAATCGCTGGCGCAGTGCGTGCAGTGGCTGGCGCCGCCATCTGCCGCGCGGCCGCGCGCGTCGCCGTCGCGAGCAACGCCGAGGCGGCCCGACTTCGCCGCGGCCGAACCGGGTGCCGCGGCGATCGCCGGCGGAAATCGCCGCGACGATCTACGGCTCGACGTGCTCGCGCCCGCACATCGAGGACGATGCCCAACAACACGACGCGCTTCTGGGTGCTGGGCATCGCAGCGCGGTACCGCCTTCGGGCACGCGACGAGACCTCGCTCGTGATGTCGGCGCCGAACCGCCCGGGCGCCATGCTACGCGCTGCTCGAGCCGCTTCGCGAAGCACGGCGTGAGCATGATCGCGGCTCGAATCGCGGCCGGCGCGCACGGGTCTGTGGGAGTACCTGTTCTTCGTCGATCTGGTCGGCCATGCGACCGACCCGCCGGTTGCGGCAGCGCTCGCCGAGCTTGCGACAAAAAGCCCCGTTTCTCAAGATGCTTAGGATCGTATCCTGCAGCGATTTATTAGGAATGGAATGAGCGCCGAATGCCGCTCGTCGCCGAGCCGTCGGATCCATCGCGCCTGGCCCCCGAGTACGTGCGCGAGCATCGCGCCGCTACATGCCCGGGCAAGCCGATGGACGAGCTCGCGCGCGAGTTCGGGCTCGACCGCGACTCGAATCGTCAAGCTCGCGTCCAACGAGAATCCGCGCGGGCCCGAGCGCCGGCGGTGCGCCAGGCGATCGCCGACGCGACCGAGGAGCTGTCGCGTTATCCCGACGGCAACGGTTTCGCGCTCAAGGCCGCGCTCGCCGCGCGCTACGGCGTCGACCGCCGACGCAGATCGTTCTCGGCAACGGCTCCAACGACGTGCTCGAGCTCGTGACGCAGGCGTTCCTGCGGCCCGGGCGATCAGCGCGGTCTACTCGCGCCATGCGTTTGCCGTCTATCCGCTGGCGACGCAGGCGCGGGGCGCGACCGGTATCGAGGTCGCGCGCCGCGCGATTACGGGCACGACCTCGCCGGCGATGCGCGCGGCGATCGACGCCGGCCACGCGCGTCGTGTTCGTCGCCAATCCGAACAATCCGACCGGCACTGGATCTCGCCCGCGGCGCTGCTGTAGGCGTTCATCGCGTCGATGCCCGCGACGATGTCTGGTCGTGCTCGACGAGGCGTACAACGAATATCTCGAGCCCGGCGCAGTGTGCGCCGCAGCGCCGCATGGACCCGCGACCATCCGAATCTCGTCGTGTCGCGCACGTTCTCCAAGGCCTACGGTCCTCGCCGCGCTGCGCGTCGGTTACGGACTCATGAACGCGCAAGGTCGCCGAGATGCTGAACCGCGTGCGCCAGCCGTTCAACGTCAACGCGCTGGCGCAGGCCGCCGCGCTCGCCGCGCTCGGCCGATGTCGACTATGTCGAGCGAGAGCCGCGCGCTCAACCGCGAGGGCCGCGCCGCGCTGCGAAGAAGGCGTTCTGCGCAGCTCGGCCTCGCCTTCGTGCCGTCGCACGCCAATTTCGTGCTGGTCGAAAGTGGGCGATGCGGCGCGCGCGTATCAGCGGCTGCTGGAGCAGGGCGTCATCGTGCGCCCGGTCGCGAATTACGCGCTGCCGGAATGGCTGCGCGTCACGGTCGGCGTCGCGCGGGAGAACCGCCGCTTCCTCGACGCGCTCGACAGCGCGCTCGCCGGCTGATCGTCGCACGGGCGCTCTATCGCGATGAACGCCGCCGCGCACGCGCATCGACAAGCTCGTCGTCATCGGCGTCGGGCTGATCGGCGGATCGTTCGCGCTGGCGCAGAAGGCGGCCGGGCGCGGCCGGCACGATCGTCGGCGTCGGGCGCGGGCGCGCGTCAACCTCGAGGAAGCGCGCGAACCTCGGCATCATCGACCGCGTTCGTTCCGCTCGACGGCGACTGGACAAGCGAGCTCGCGACCGCCGATGTCGTGCTGCTGGCCGCGCCCGTCGCGCAGTATCCGGCGCTCGTTCGCGGCGATGGCGGCCGCACCTCGGGCCGCACACGATCGTCACCGACGCCGGCAGCACCAAGCAGGACGTGATCGCCGCCGCGCGCGCGAGCGCTCGGCGTCGCGCTGCCGCGGTTCGTTCCCGCGCCATCCGATCGCGGGCACCGAGCAATCGGGCGCCGCCGCCGCGTTTGCGACGCTGTTACGCGAGCCGCAACGTCGTGCTGACGCCGCTGCCCGGAAACGGATCCGCTCGCCGCTCGCGACCGTCGCCGCGGCCTGGCAGACCTGCGGCGCGCGAGGTGCGCACGCTCGATGCCGCCGCGCACGACCACGTCTTCGCCGCGGTGTCGCACCTGCCGCATCTGCTCGCGTTTGCGCTCGTCGACGAGCTTGCCCGCGCGTCCCGACGCGGACGAGCTCTTCCGCTTCGCGGCCAGCGGCTTTCGCGACTTCACGCGGATCGCCGCAGGCTCGCCGGAGATGTGGCGCGATATCTCGCTCGCCAACCGCGACGCGCTCGCTCGCCGAGGTCGACGCGTATCGCGCGCAGCTCGACCGCATCGCTGCGCTGGTCGACCGCCGGCGACGGCGCCGGCCTCGAAGCCGTTGTTCGCCGCGCGCGCGCGACGCGCGGCGCGCGTGGGATGCGCGCCGCAACGCGACCGGCGGACCGCGTGCCCGACGACGGTCCGCGCGAGGCGTGATGAAGCGCCGTGACGCGTCTCCCGCGCTCGATCTTCCGCCGGTGGCGCACGCCGCGGGAACGCGTCGCGCTGCCCGGGCTCGAAGAGCATCTCGAATCGCACGCTGCTGCTCGCGGCGCTCGCGACAGCGGCACGACGCGCGTTGCGCGGGCTGCTCGACGCCGACGACGTCGATCGGATGCTGCGATGCGCTTGCGACGCTCGGCATGCGCGTCGACGCAGGCCCGCGACGCGCGAGTTCCGTCGTCCACGGGACCGGGCGGCGTCATTCCCGCGCGGTCACGCGTCGCTTGTTTCTCGGCAACGCCGGCACGGCGTTCCGCCCGCTGACGGCGGTGCTGGCATTCGCGCGCGGCCACTACGAGCTTGCGGGCGTTGCGCGGATGCACGAGCGGCCCGATCGGCGATCTGGTCGACGCGCTGCGCGCGCTCGGCGCCGACATCCGCTATCTGGACAGCGACCGGATATCCGCCGCTGGCGATCGGTCCGCGGCGCCGCGCCGGGTGCGCCGCAGTCCCGGGCGCGTCAGCGTGCGCGGCGACGTCTCGAGCCAGTTCGCTGTCCGCGTTGCTGATGGCGCTGCCGATGCTGACCGCATGCTCCGGGCGCGGTGTCACGCGTCGACATCGCCGGCGACCTCATCTCGAAGCCGTACGTCGCCATCACCACGAACCTGATGGCGCGCTTCGGCGTCAGCCGTCGAGCAGGACGACTGGCGTGCGTTTCGCATTCCCGCGCGGCGCGCGCTACGCGAGCCCCGGGCACGCACTCGACGTCGAAGGCGATGCGTCGTCCGCGTCGTATTTCCTCGCTGCCGGCGCGCTCGGCGGCGGCCCCGTGCGCGTCACCGGCGTGCGGGCGGCGTTCGATCCAGGGCGACGTCGCGTTTGCCGACGCGCTCGAGCGAGCATGGGCGCGATGGTCGGTCGCGGCGACGACTGGATCGAGGCGGCGGCCGGCGAGCAGCTGCGACGGGCATCGCGGTCGATTGCGTCGCGATTCCCGATGCGGCGATGACGCTCGCCGTCGTCGCGCTGTTCGCGCAGGGCCGACGACGCTCGACCGGCATCGCCAGCTGGCGCGTGAAGAGACCGACCGCATCGCGGCGATGGCGACCGAGCTGCGCGAAGCTCGGCGCGCGCGTCGAGGCAGGCGCCGACCGCCTCACCGATGCACCCGCCGGAGCGGCTTCATGCCGGCGACGATCGACACTTACGACGACCACCGGATGGCGATGTGCTTTGCGCTCGCAGCGCTCGGCGGCGTCGCGGTGCGCATCAACTGATCCCGGACTGCGTGCGCAAGACGTTTCCGGGCTATTTCGAGGCCTTGCGTTCCGCCATGCGGATCGAATCGACCGGCATGGAGGCGCTCGGCGGCAGAGCGGCTGCCGAGTCGCACGTGCCGGTGGTCGCCGTCGACGGTCCGCCGCCTCCGGCAAGGGAACCATCGCGGCGGGGTCGCGCAGGCTCTCGCGCTTCCACCTGCTCGACAGCGGCTCGCTCTACCGGCTCGTTGCGCTGAAGGCGCTGGGAATCGAGCGTCGCCGTCGGACGACAGCGCCCGAGCGCTCGCCGCGATCGCCAAGGCCTCGACGTCGCTTTCGCGACCGGCGCGATCGTAGCTCGAGGGCCGCGACGTGACGAGCCGCCATCCGGCAGCGAGGACGTCAGCGCCGCCGCGTCCGCGCGTTGCCGTCCACCCGCGGTGCGAGCGGCGCTGCTCGAGCGCCAGCGGGCGTTCCGGCGCCGCCCGGGCTCGTCGCCGACGGCCGGGACATGGGGACCGTGGTCTTTCCCGACGCCCGTCTCAAGGTGTTCGTGACGGCGAGCCCGGAGGAGCGGGCACGCCGCCGGTATAAGCAGTTGATCGAAAAAGGAATCTCCAGTACAATTGAAAGTCTTTTGCGCGATATCCGGGAGCGCGACGCGCGCGACGCCAGCCGGGCGGCAGCCCCGCTTCAAGCCGGCGGCGGACGCCGTGATCCTGGATACCACCGGATATGGCAATCGCGGCTGCGATCCGACTTCGTGCTCGACCAGTACCGCGCACTGGGCGGCGACCGGAGGCGAACGCAACTGAGGGCGCCGAGCGCAGGCCGTGACGGGCGCAATGCATGGAATGAGGCGTGCCGCCGGAAGAGCGCTCAAGCCGGCGCTCAGCCGCGGATTTCGACAACCAGCCCGCCGCGCGAGACACAGGGTTCTCGCATCCGGCGGTTGATCACGACAGAAGGAACCAACCCGTCATGGCTACCGCCACGCACCAGCATGTCCACTCCACCCCGACCGAAAATTTCGCCGCCCTGTTCGAGGAATCGCTTTCCCGGCAGGAAATGCGGCAAGGCGAGCTCATCACCGCCGAAGTCGTCCGCGTCGACTACAACATCGTCGTCGTCAACGCCGGACTCAAGTCCGAAAGCTTCATCCCGATCGAGGAGTTCAAGAACGACAAGCGGCGAAGTCGAGGTCAAGCCCGGCGATTTCGTCACCGTCGCGATCGAAAGCCTCGAAGACGGCTACGGCGAGACCAAGCTCTCGCGCGACAAGGCCAAGCGCCTCAAGGCGTGGCACGATCTCGAAGCCGCGATGGAGCAGGGCACGATCGTCTCCGGCCTGGTGACCGGCAAGGTCAAGGGCGGCCTGACCGTGATGGTCAACGGCATCCGCGCGTTCCTGCCGGGCTCGCTCGTCGACATCCGGCCCGTCAAGGACACGACGCCGTACGAGAACAAGGCGCTCGAGTTCAAGGTCATCAAGCTCGACCGCAAGCGCAACAACGTCGTCGTCTCGCGCGCGCGCCGTGCTCGAAGCGAGCCTGGGCGAGGAGCGCGAGAAGCTGCTGTCGACGCTGTCAGGAAGGCGCGACCGTCAAGGGCATCGTCAAGAACATCACCGATTACGGCGCGTTCGTCGACCTGGGCGGCATCGACGGCCTGCTGCACATCACCGACCTCGCGTGGCGCCGCGTCAAGCACCCGTCGGAAGTGCTCGCGGTCGGCGACGAAGTCACGGCGAAGATCCTCAAGTTCGACCAGGAAAAGAACCGCGTCTCGCTCGGCATGAAGCAGCTGGGCGAGGATCCGTGGGTCGGCCTGTCGCGCCGCTATCCGACCGGGCACGCGCCTCTTCGGCAAGGTCACCAACATCACCGACTACGGCGCGTTCGTCGAGATCGAGTCGGGCATCGAAGGCCTGGTGCACGTCTCCGAAATGGACTGGACCAACAAGAACATCCATCCGACCAAGGTCGTGCAGCTGGGCGACGAAGTCGAGGTGATGATCCTCGAGATCGACGAGGACCGCCGCCGCATCTCGCTCGGCATGAAGCAGTGCATGCCGAACCCGTGGGACGAGTTCGCCGACGAACCACAAGAAGGGCGACAAGGTGAAGGGCCAGATCAAGTCGATCACCGACTTCGGCGTGTTCGTCGGCCTGCCGGGCGGCATCGACGGGCTCGTGCACCTGTCCGACCTGTCGTGGACGCTGCCCGGCGAAGCCGCGGTGCGCGACTACAAGAAGGGCGCGGAAGTCGAAGCCGTCGTGCTCGCGATCGACGTCGAGCGCGAGCGCATCTCGCTCGGCATCAAGCAGCTCGACGGCGATCCGTTCACGCAACTACGTCGCCACGCACGACAAGGGCAACGTCGTGAAGGGCACGGTCAAGTCGCTCGACGGCAAGGGCGCGGTCATCGCGCTCGACGGCGACGTCGAAGGTTACCTGCGCGCTTCCGAAGTTGCGCGCGACCGCGTCGAGGACATCCGCACGCATCTGAAGGAAGGCGACCCGGTCGACCGCGATGATCATCAACATCGACCGCAAGAACCGCTCGATCAACCTTTCGATCAAGGCGAAGGACCATGCCGAAGAGTCGGAGGCGATCCAGAACGTGAAGGCGGACACGGCGGGCGCGACCACCGGGACGACCAATCTCGGCGCGCTGCTGCGGGCGAAGATGGACAACAAGACCACCGAATAAGCGGGCCGCGTGATGACCAAATCGGAGCTGATCGACCGCCTTGCGGCGCAGTTCCCGCAGCTGGTCGCGAAGGATGCCGAGCTCGCGGTCAAGATGATCCTCGACGCGATGGCCGAAAGCCTCGCCAAAGGGGAGCGCATCGAGATCCGCGGGTTCGGCAGCTTCGGCCTCAACTACCGGCCGCCGCGCACGGGGCGCAATCCCAAGTCCGGCGAGAAGGTGCTGGTGCCGGAGAAGCACGTCCCGCACTTCAAGGCCGGCAAGGAATTGCGCGAGCGCGTCGACTTCAAAGCATGAGCGTGCGGCGCGGCTGAGCCCTACGGCGCCGTCCTTGGCGGAGTCGCTGATGCCATCGTGCGCTGGATCGTCGGCGCTGCGCTGTTCCTGGCGCTGCTGTTTCTGTCGCTGCAGAACTCCGAGCCGGTGACGCTCAAGTTCTACCACTGTGTGGAGCTGGCAGGCGCCGCTCGTGTTCGTCGTGCTGATCGCGTTCGCGATCGGCGTCGCCGCAGGACTGCTCGCCGGGCGCGCTGCGCGCGTCGCAGCTCAAGCGGCAAGTCAACCGCGCTGACGCGCGCGGACGAAGGCGCGCGCCGACGGAGTCGCACGGCGCACGCCAGGCGAGAGGCCGAGCGACGGGCGCCTGACGCGCGCGACACGTTCATCCGCCTGCATCGTCGCAGGCCAGCCGGCATCCATGGAATTCGAGCTCTGGTGGCTGCTGCCGATCCCGGTCGTGTTCTTCGCGCTCGGCTGGATCGCCGCGCGCATCGACATCCAGCATCTGCTGCGCGAGTCGCGCGCGCTGCCGCTGTCCTATTTTCGCGGCCTCAACTTCCTGCTGAACGAGCAGCCGGACAAGGCCGATCGAGTCGTTCATCGAGGTGGTCAAGGTCGATCCGCAGACGGTCGACCTGCACTTCGCGCTGGGCAGCCTGTTCCGCCGGCAGGGCGAGATCGATCGCGCGATCCGGATGCACCAGAACCTGCTCGACCGTCCCGACCTGCCGGCCGACAAGCGGCGCGCCGCTGAATTCGAGCTCGCGCAGGATTTCCACCGCGCCGGACTTCTCGATCGCGCCGAGGAGCTCTTCACACAAGCTGGACGGCTCGCCGTTCGAGCACGCGTCGCTCGGCTTCCTGCTGTCGATCTACGAGCAGGAAAGGACTGGCCCAAGGCCATCGTCGTGACGCGCCGGATGGAAGCGCTCGCCAAGCAGCCGTACTTCAAGGAGATCGCGCACTACTGCTGCGAGCTCGCGCAGGCGGCGCTGCTGTCGTCGGACTTCGCGGCGGCGCGCGCAACACATCGACGAGGCACTCGCCGAATATCGGGCGTGCGCGCGGGCGACGATGCTGCTGGGCGACCTCGCATGCGCAGCAGGGCGAGCTGACCGGCGCGATCGCCGCGTGGCAGCGGATCGAATCGCAGAATCCGGCGTTCCTGTCGCTCGTCGCCGAGCGCCTCGCCGACGCGTATCGCCAAATCCGGCAACGCCGCGCAGGGCCTGCGCGTGCTGCAGCGCCTATCAGCAGCAGTATCCGTCGCTCGATCTTCTCAACACGCGTTTTCGCGCTGACGCTGGCCGACGAAGGACCCGCGGCCGCAGGCGAGCTCATCAAGGAAGAGCTCGCGCGCAATCCGACGCTGCTGGGACTCGACCGCCTGCTCGAGGCGCAGCTCCTCGCCGCGCCCGCCGATCGCCGCCACGATCTCGAGCTCGTGAAGCAGCTGGTCGGCCAGCACATCAAGCGGCTCGGCATGTACAAGTGCGAGCACTGCGGTTTCCGCGCCAAGCAGTACTACTGGCGCTGCCCCGGTTGCGGCAAGTGGGAAACCTATTCGCCGCGACGGACCGAAACCCCGATGGATACGCCTGATGCCTAAGGGATATGCCTGATCCCAAAGTCATCGTCGCGCTCGATTTCGCCAATCCGATGCACGCGCTCGCGCTCGCCGATCGGCTCGATCCCGCGTCGCTGCGCGCTCAAGGTCGGCAAGGAGCTCTTCGTCGTCGCGGGCCCGAGCCCGTGCGGTGGATGATCGAGCGCGGCTTCCGCGTGTTCCTCGACCTCAAGTTCCACGACATCCCCAACACCGTCGCCCAGGCGTGCGCCGCGGCGACCAAGCTCGGCGTCTGGATGCTCAACGTTCACGCCGCGGGCGGCGCGCGATGCTCGCCGCAGCGCGCGAGGCGGTCGACAACGCCGGCAGCGCAGGGCAGCAACGTCCGGCACCGCTGCTGATCGCGGTCACTGTGCTGACGAGCCTCGCCGACGTCGATCTGCGCGAGACGGGCGTCGGCTGGCAGACGCGCCACGCAGCAGGCGCTCGATCTCGCGCGACTCGCGGCAACGTGTGGGCTCGACGGCGTGGTGTGCTCGGCGGTCGAGGCCTCCGCGCTGCGCGCCGCGCGCGGCAAGGACTTCAAGCTCGTCACGCCCGGGCATCCGACCCGCCGGCAGCCAGCCGCGACGACCAGGCGCGCATCATCACGCCCGAAGCCGCGCGATCGCCAACGGCGCCGATTACCTCGTGATCGGGCGCCCGATCACGCAGGCGGCCGATCCCGTCGCGGCGCTCGCCGCCATCAACGCCTCGCTGGGAGTCAACGCTTGAAGATCACGATGATCGGCACGGGCTACGTCGGCCTCGTCACCGGCACCTGCCTCGCGGAAGTCGGCAACGACGTGCTGTGCCTCGACGTCGACGCGCGCAAGATCGCGACGCTCAACGCCGGCGGCGTGCCGATCCACGAGCCCGGGCTCGAAGCGTTGATCAAGCGCAACGTCGACGGCAGGGCGCCTGCGGTTCACCACGGACGCCGACGCAGCGGTCGCGCACGGCGCGCTGCAGTTCATCGCCGTCGGCACGCCGCCCGGCGAGGACGGCTCGGCCGACATGCAATACGTGCTCGCCGCGGCGCGCAGCATCGGCCGGCGGATGACCGAGTTCAAGATCGTCGTCGACAAGTCGACGGTGCCGGTCGGCACCGCGGATCGCGTGCGCGCCGCGATCGCCGAGGAGCTCGCGACGCGTGGCGTCGACCTCACCGTTCGCCGTCGCGTCGAATCCCGAGTTCCTGAAGGAGGGCGCGGCGGTCGAGGACTTCATGAAGCCCGACCGCGATCGTGATCGGCGCCGACGACGAGCGCGCGATCGCCGCGCTGCGCGCCGTCTACGCGCCCTTCCATGCGCAATCACGACCGGCTGCTGGTGATGGACGTGCGCTCGGCCGAGCTCACCAAGTACGCGGCCAACGCGATGCTGGCGACGCGCATCTCGTTCATGAACGAGCTCGCCAATCTCGCCGACGACGCTCGGCGCCGACATCGAGCACGTGCGCCAGGGCATGGGCTCCGATCCGCGCATCGGCTACTCACTTCCTGTACCCGGGCGTCGGCTACGGCGGCGCGCTGCTTTCCGAAGGACGTGAAGGCGCTGCAGCACACGCGCGACGCGAGCATCGGCGGCCGCTGCAAGCTCCTCGACGCGGTCGAAGCGGTCGAACGATGCGCAGAAAGCTGCGCCTGGTCGACAAGATCGTCGACGCGGCTCGGCGCCAACCTCGCCGGCACGCACGTTTGCGCTGTGGGGCCTCGCGTTCAAGCCCAACACCGACGACATGCGCGAAGCGCCGTCGCGCGCCATCGTCGCCGCGCTTGCCGCGCGCGGCGCCAAAATTGTCGCCTGGGATCCGGTCGCGATGCCCGGAAGCGCGCCGCGTCTTTCGGCTCGGCGCCCTCGCTTCGCTATGGCTCGTCACCCGATGGCGGCGCTCGCCGGCGCCGACGCGCTCGTCGTCGTCACCGAATGGCAGGAATTCCGCAGCCCGGATTTCGACGCGATCCGCGGCGCGCTCAAGCTGCCGCTCATTTTCGACGGGCGCAATCTTTACGATCCCGCCGCCGTGCGCGCAGCGGGTCTCGAGCACTTCGCCATCGGACGACGCTGATGGCGCGCGCGCCGCGCTGCGATATCCCCACGGCCAGGTTCTGCGGACTTCCGCGACCGCGTAGCCCGCACGCGCGTGCTGGTCGTCGGCGACGTGATGCTCGATCGCTACTGGTTCGGCGACGTCGAGCGCATCTCGCCGGAAGCGCCCGTGCCGGTCGTCAAGATCGCGCGCACGCGAGGAGCGGCCCGGCGGCGCGGCCAACGTCGCGCGCAACGCTGCGGCGCTCGGCGCGCGTCGCTGACGCTGCTGTCGGTCACCGGCGACGACGAGGCCGGCGCCGCGCTCGAGCGGCTTGCTCGCCGCGGATCGGCGTGCGCACGCTCGTTCCACCGCGACTGCCGATCGCAACCACCGTCAAGCTGCGCGTGATCGGCCGCCAGCAACAACTGCTGCGCATCGATTTCGAGACCGCGCCGTCGCACGAAGTCCTCGCCGGCAAGCTCGCCGACGTACGAGCGTCTGCTCGCCGATGCCGACGTCGTCGTGCTGTCCGATTACGGCAAAGGGCGGCTCGCGCACATCGCGACGATGATCGAGCGGGCGCGCGCGGCGGGTAAGCCGGTGCTGGTCGATCCGAAGGGCGACGACTGGACAAGATACCGCGGCGCGACGCTGATCACGCCGAACCGCGGCGAATTCCGCGAAGTCGTCGGGCGCTGGCGCGACGAGCGCGACATGGCGGCGAAGGCGCAGGCGCTGCGCGCCGATCTCGGCATCGAGGCGCTGCTCGTCACGCGCTCGGAGGAGGGGATGAGCCTCTCACCGCGACGTCGACCGAACATGTTCCCGCGGTTGCTCGCGAGGTCGTTCGACGTTTCCGGCGCCGGGCGACACGGTCATCGCCACACTCGGCGTTCTGATCGGCGCCGGCGCAGCGTTTCCGGTCGCCGTGCGCATCGCCAATCAGGCCGCCGGCGTCGTCGTCGGCAAGCTCGGCACGGCTGTCGTCACGCCGGACGAGTTGGACTGACCGCCGACGCGCCGCACGTGGCCAAGTCCAAGACTGTCTACACCTGCACCGAGTGCGGCGGCCAGAGCCCGAAGTGGCAGGGCCAGTGCCCGCATTGCGGCGTGTGGAACACGCTGGTCGAAACCATCGCCACACCCGCCGCCTGCCCGCTTCCAGAGCGTCGCCGGCAAGACCGGGACCGTGCGGCGCGCTCGCGAGCGTCGATGCCGCAGCAGACACCGCGCTTTCCGACCGGCGTCGAGGAATTCGATCGCGTCCTCGGCGGCGGCCTCGTCCCCGGCGGCGTAATCCTGCTCGGGCGGCGATCCCGGCATCGGCAAATCGACGTTGCTGCTGCAGGCGATGGCCGCGATCGGCGCCGCGGTCAGCGCTCTACGTCACAGGCGAGGAATCGGTCGAGCAGGTCGCGCTGCGCGCGCAGCGGCTCGGGCTCGTCAACGCGCCGGTATCGCTGCTCGCCGAAGTGCAGCTCGAAGCGATCATCGCGACCATCGGCAACGAAAAGCCCGAAGTCGTCGTCATCGATTCGATTCAGACCGCCTACACCGAGGCGCTGACCTCGGCACCGGGAAGCGTGGCGCAGGTTCGCGAATGCGCGGCGCAGTTGACCCGCCTCGCGAAGCAGCGCGGCATCGTCGTCATCTTCGTCGGACACGTGACGAAGGAAGGGCGCGATCGCCGGCCCGCGGGTGCTCGAGCACATCGTCGACACCGTCCTCTACTTCGAAGGCGACACGCATTCGAGCTTCCGGCTCGTGCGCGCGATCAAGAACCGCTACGGCGCGCGCGAACGAGCTCGGTGTCTTCGCGATGACCGAGCGCGGCTTGAGAGGCGTCGCCAACCCGTCGGCGCTGTTCCTGTCGCAGCACGCGGAGCGGTCGCGGGTTCCGCGATCGTCGCTACGCTCGAAGGTTCGCGTCCGCTGCTGGTCGAAATTCAGGCGCTGGTCGACCCGGTCCAGGGAGGAATGCCGAAGCGGCTCGCCGGTGGGCCTCGACCCGCAGCGGCTCGCGCTGCTGCTCGCGGTGCTGCATCGCGCATGGCGGCGCCGAGACGGCGGGCTACGACGTCTTCGTGAACGCGGTAGGCGGCGTCCGCATCAACGAGCCGGCCGCGGATCTCGCGATCCTGCTTGCCGTGCATTCGTCGACTGATGGGCCGGCCCGCTGCCGGCGAAGACGCTGGTCTTCGGCGAAGTGGGCTTGGCAGGCGAGATTCGGCCCGTGCAGGGCGGTCAGGACCGGATCAAGGAGGCGGCGAAGCTGGGCTTCCGCCAATTCCTCATCCCAACTCTCAACAAGCCAAAACAACCTATTGATAATACTAAACTCATGACGGTTGATCGTGTCGACCAAGCCGTCCGGCTTCTACGCAATTGAAGCCTCGGCACCCCGAGTCACTCGCGTCACCCTTATTGGCCGCTTCCCGAGTTCAACGTGGAGAGGCTATCGCGCTCCGGATTCGAGGTCCACGAGGCTCGGCCATAGGCTCGTCGTTCCGGACATCGACGGCCGCCGGCGATACCGATAGTCGTGCCGGGTGCGCATCGACGTGCGCGCTTCGTGCGATACCGATAGTTTGAGCGCGCCGGGTCTTGCGCATCGACGTGCGTCAAGCGATGGCGGGCTGGCCCGTCCATCTGCCGCGGAAGCCCAGAAGCCCTGGCTTTCCTGCGGTGCCCGCCACATCCTAATGTCGCATAATTTGTATTATGTCAAAATTGAGGATGCGAGGCCGATTCTTTGATCCTCCGCAATGCGCGCCCCCTCTCTGGCTTGGCATGCTTTCTGCGTCTTGGCCCATAGTCGACCGACCCGTGAGGAACGCCATGAAGCTCCCGGAGTTCATCCACGATCAATTACGCGCCGATCACGGTGGTTCCTGCTCAGCGTCTTCTCGCTGGGTTGCCCTTTATTCCGCGTGTACGCGAACTTGGGACAAGTGGGATTCGACCTGCTGCAGGGCCCAGGCGTCGTACGCTCAATGCCGAGGGCATGCTGCTCGTCGGGCTTCATGCCGCGGGCCTGCTGCTGCTCCCTGGGGCTTGCGCTCTCGGGGCGATCGCCGTCCTGACCAGGCTTGGTATGCGCGGTGAAGGCGCAGGCGGACCATTCCGACCAACGTTCTAGCGTCCGCTGTAGGCTACGCGCGGCTGGGCCGGTTTCTGGCTAGACCTGCCCCCAGGGGCAGTTTTTCTAGCCCAACGCGCGGCGGATCCCGGCGGCTGGGTCGTCTGCGCCGCGCCAAGAGGGCCTTCTGCGCACTAATCTGCCCTCCGCAACGCCCGGCGCGATCAGGGCTGCGCTGGATCCGTGTCGGGCGCCCGCGTGCACATTTTCGAGCGCCTCGTGCAGCGTCGCAAAAGATCCGCGATGGACCGAGCGCGGCGCTGATCCCGTGGCGATCCATGTCCGGAGCGCAGATGCGTGCTCACCCGGCCGAAGACGACCGTCACGCCACGCGCCGTCAAGCGATTCGATCAGGTCGCGGACCAGCGATCGCGCCGCAGAATAGTCGATGGCGGTGGTCGCCGACGCGTCCACCACCAAGTGACGCACCGGCGCGAGAGCCTGCTCGACGAGGCGCTCCACTTCATCGACGAATCGCGCTTCGTTCGCGTAGAACAGGTCGGCGCCGAACCGGTAGACGATCAAGCCGGGTTCGGTCTGCATTCCGGGCAGGACGTCCTTAGGCACCCACCGACCGGTTGCGTCCGGCGCGAGCAGCATCGTATGCGGCCGATAGCTGTGGCGAACATGCGCAGCAGCAGCGACAACGCAATCGCCAGCAGGATGCCCCTGCTCGACGCCGGATCAACGCGACCGCCGCCGCCGTGACGACCGCCAGCGTAAACTCGCCGGGACTCTCGCGACGGATGGCAGCGCAGCCCGCGCAGATCGATCGAGTCCGGACGGCGATCGTGAACACGATGCGCGGCGAGCACGCAGCGCGGAAGGAATTGCAGCGGTCCGGTCGCGAACAGCAGCACCAGGCGCGACGACGCCCGCGCACACGACTTGCGCGAGTCTGGCTCCGCGCCCCAGCGCGTTCCGCCATAGCGGTCTGGGTCGGACTGCCGTTGACGACGAACGCGCCGCTGACGCCGGCCGAGGCGTTTGCCATCGCGAGGCCCAGAATGATCCGCGTCGGCGTCCACCCGCTCGCCATGGCGAATGGCGAATGCACGCGCAGCAGACCGCGCTTTGCGCCATGATCATCACGAAGCACGAAGCGGCAGATCGGCAACAGCGATCAGGACGTCGCCCCAGCTGACATCGGGCAAGCCGATCGACGGCAAGCCGCCGGGCACCGGCCCGATCACGGCGATGCCGCGCGCGCGAAATCCCACGTTGAAGCTCGCGCCGATCGCGCCCACGCACGACCAGCATCGGAACCGGAATTCGGGGCGCGTAGCCGGTGCCCTATCAGGATCACGGCGACGACGACCGCGAGCGAGAGATCACCGTGTCGGCCCAGGATGTCCGGCAGCGCCGCGCGCCAGTTCTGTCAGTTGCTTGCACGGCGCGATGAGATACTCACACGGCGAGTCCGCATCATGTCCGGGAGCATCGCGATGCCCACCTGATCCCGACACCGGCCAGAAACCCGACGAGCACTGTCCGCGACAGGAAATCGGCGAGAAACCCGAGCTTGAAAATGCGCGCCAGCAGACAGCATGCGCCGCCGTCAGCAGCGCAACCATCGCCCACCGAGCGCCATGTACCGCTTCGCTGCGTCGGCGGGCGCCATGTCGGCGAGAGCCCTCCCGCGAAGATAGCGGCCGTCGCCGAATCGGCGGCGACGACCAAGGTGGCGCGAAGATCCGAAGACCGCAAACGCAACGAGCGGCAGCAGGACGGTGTAGAGCCCGGTGACGACCGGCGTCCCGGCGATCGCGTGTAACCCAAAACCTGCGGGATGTTCATCGACGCGAGCGTGACGCCCGCAAGCGCATCGCGCGCAGCTCCGCGCGCGGCTCAGAGGCCGGATGCCTTCAAACAGCCGCACGGCCATCTTCAACGCTCTTCACGAAGTAGCGACAAGCCGGAATAAAATCGTCGGACAGATTGGACTCGGACACTGCGCATGGCGACGAAACAGAGCACCAGAGGAAACGGCGGACGAACTCGCGCGACTTGCTCGCGCAGCTCGAACGCGCCGAAGCCTATGAACAGCAGCGCTGCGCCAGCGAATCGTCGAGATCAAGGATCAGCTGGCTGCCGGCAACACCTCGCGTGCACTGTCGATGCTGAACGAGACGTTGAACTTCATCGACTCCGCTACCGACGTCGTCACATGAACCATCCCGGCGCATAGTCGTTTATCAGTCTTTGCGCGCTTCGGCAACGCAAAATGCCGCCAGCGCCGCGATGACGCCCTCGTCGTCCCCGCGGCGCGCCGGCGCACAGCTCGATCGCAACGCCGGGGAGCGATTGCGCGATATCTGCGACGATTGCCGGGACATCCGTTGCAAAGGTGTCCCCCTTGGTCCTGAAAAACGAATGGACGACCGCGACATCGACTGAAGCTTCGCCAGCACGCGCACGAGCCGGTGAACGGCCGATTCGAGATCCGGCGCCATCAATTCCAGAAAGGCGAGCTCTACGGTCGCGTATCCGGGCCGCAACCCGAACGCGCGGTTGTCACCCGATGAAACGGCAGTCCGCCCAGCGCTCATCGCGGGCGCCGTGAGCAACAGGACGATCGCAAACCCCTTCGCTTCGGGGTCGGCCATGCTCAAGTCTTCCGGTGCATCCTTGGGCCATATAGCGCCGTGGCCCTTGGTCATGACTCGATATTCTTTCCGATTATAGCCGCGGACTTATACCCTGTGGTCTTGTGCATAAGCAGGGCTGCAACGCATGTATCGCTACGACGACTTCGACCAGCGCATCGTCGACCAGCGTGTCGCCCAGTTCCGCGACCAGACGCGCCGCTTTCTGGCGGGCGAGCCTGACGGAGGACGAGTTCCGCCCGCTGCGCCTGCAAAACGGCCTTTATATCCAGAAGCACGCGCCGATGCTGCGGGTGGCGATCCCGTACGGATCTGCTGTCGACCACGCAGCTGCGCACGCTCGCCCATATCGCCCGCAAGTATGACCGCGGCTACGGTCATTTCACCACCCGCCAGAACATCCAGTTCAACTGGCCGCGCCTCGAGGACACGCCGGAGATTCTCGCGCGAGCTCGCGACAGGTCGCAGATGCACGCGATCCAGACCTCCGGCAATTGCGTGCGCAACATCACGAGCGACCCGCTGGCCGGCGTTGCGGGCGACGAGATCATCGATCCGCGCCCGTGGTCCGAGCTCGATCCGCCAGTGGTCGACGCGTCAATCCCGAATTCGCGTTCCTGCCGCGCAAGTTCAAGATCGCGGTCACCGGCGCGACCAGGATCGACCGCGCGGCGACCTGGTGCACGACATCGGCGCGCAGGCGGTGCGCAACGAAGCCGGCAAGACGGGCTTCCGCGTGCTGGTCGGCGGCGGCCAGGGCGCACGCCGATGATCGGCCAGCGTGATCCGCGAGTTCCTGCCGGCGGCAGAGCTTCTCAACTACTTCGACGCGATCCTGCGCGTCTACAACCGTCTACGGCCGCCGCGACAACATCTACAAGGCGCGGATCAAGATCCTGGTGAAGGAGCTGACGCCCGGCCGAGTTCACGCGGCAGGTCGAAGCCGAATGGGAGCACCTGCGCGGCGGCCCGGGCACGGTTCCGCGCGAGGAAATCGCGCGGCTCGCCGCGCATTTCGCCGATCCGCCGTATCGCGAATTCGCGCGCGACAGCGTCGCGTCACCGCGCGGCGCTCGCCGACAGCCGCCCGTTTTCGCGCTGGGCCGAGCCGCAACGTGCGGCCGCACAAGCGCACGCGGCTATGCGGATCGTGACGCTGTCGCTGAAGCGCACCGGCACGCCGCCGGGCGACGCGACGCGCGAGCGGAGATGGACGCGATCGCGGACGCTCGCCGACCGCTTCAGCTTCGGCGAAGTTCGCGTCACGCACGAGCAGAACCTCGTCTTCGCCGACGTGCTGCAGTCCGACCTGCACGGCACTGTGGACGAAGCTCAAGGCCGCTCGGGCTCGCGACGCCGAACATCGGCCTGCTGACCGACATCATCTGCTGCCCGGGCGGCGACTTCTGCTCGCTCGCCAACGCGAAGTCGATCCCGATTGCCGAGGCGATCCAGCGCCGCTTCGACGACCTCGATTACCTGCTACGACATCGGCGACCTCGAGCTCAACATGTCCGGCTGCATGAACGCGTGCGGCCACCACCACGTCGGCCACATCGGCATCCTCGGCGTCGACAAGAACGGCGAGGAGTGGTACCAGGTCTCGCTCGGCGGCGCGCAGGGCAACAACGCGTCGCTCGGCAAGGTGATCGGCCCGTCGTTCGCGCGCGGCCGAGGTGCCTGACGTCATCGTGCAGCTCGATCGACGTCTACGTCGAGACGCCGCCACGACGACGAGCGCTTCATCGACACCGTGCGGCGGATCGGCCTCGAGCCGTTCAAGGAACGCGTCTATGCCGCCGCTCATTAAGGATCGCGCGGTCGTCGACGATCGCTGGACGCTGCTCCGCGAAGCCAACGACGCTGGCCGACGTTCCCGCCGGCGTGCCGGCGATCGTCCCGCTCCGCTCTGTGGCGGAGCGAGCGCGACCGCCCTCCTCGCCCGCGGCGACGTCGGCGTCTGGCTCGCGCCGACCGATGATCCTGATGCCACTCGCCGACGATATCGCGTGCGTTGCCGCTCATCGCCGTCGACTTCCCGAAATTCACCGACGGCCGTGGCTACTGATTGCGCGCCTGCTTCGCGACCGGCTCGGATTTCGCGGGCGAACTGCGTGCGATCGGCGACGCGCTGCGCGACCAGTTGTTCGCGCTGGCGCAATGCGGCTCGATGCCTTTGCGCTATCCGCGCCGACCGCGATGCGCCACGGAAGCGTCTCGCGAGCTTCGACGATTTCGATATAGCGTTTACACGTCGACGACGAAAACGCGGGAACCCTGGTTCCGGCGTCCGCGCCGGCCCCTTAGGGCAAGCGTCCGCCGAGGACCCCGCCCACGGCGCCCGCTCCCGCGGGTACAATTCTGCGCAACGGCCTTTGTGATTGTGGCCGCGGCGCATCGAATGCCGCATCCCCTGTTCCGGCTTTCACCCGACGATCAGCGCGACTGGCTGGTGCAGGCGCCCCGGCGCGCCGCCCCGCCCCTCCCGGCAGCGCAATCTGTCCGATGGTTTCCGCTTGCCCGGCCAGGTGAAGGCACGCCGACGCCCCGCTGCGGTTCTCGTGCCGCTCGTCAATCGGCCCATCGGATTGCAGGTGCTCCTGACGCAACGCAGTGCGGATCCTTCCCGATCACCCCGGCCAGATCAGCTTCCTGGGTGGACGCATCGAGCCCGCCGACGTCTCCACTGATGCGGCCGCGCTCCGCGAAGCGAACGGAGGAAATCGGCTTGCCGCCCGATCGGGTCGCTGTCCTCGGCCGCTTGTCCGACTACGAAACGGTCACCGGCTATTCCGTCACACCCGTGTCGGGTGGGTCGAGCCGCCGTTCACTCTGATGCCCGACCCGGTCGAAGTCGCCGACATTTTCGAAGTGCCTCTTTCGTTCGTGCTCGATCCGCGAACCAGCAGCGCCATTTCAGATGCTGGGGCGCCCGACGAGATTTCTGGCGATCCCGTTTGGCGAACGCTACATCTCGGGGCGCTACGGCAGCGATGCTGATGATTCTCGACCGTACGCTGCGCGCATCCGTCAGTTGACTCTTGATTACGCCGCCCAGCGGCGGTCCGCCGCCGGCCGGTCGGCGGAAGGTTGGCGATGATGCAATCAACTGGAGCGGTCCGTAGTCGCCCCGCCGCCGAAAAAGCCGTTGATCGAGCTGCGGTACTCGGCCGGCGTCTTGCGCTGGTAGTAGAGCTGCGACGTCGCATCGAAGAAATAATCGAAGTTGTCACCGTAGACGCCCAAGCGCTGCAACCGGTAGGTCATGTCGTATTGACCGATCATCAGCGGCTTTGCACGCTGATCGCGATCTGGTCCATGTACGCGTTGAAGCCGGTTGCGTATTTGTTGGTCACGGCATCCGGCGCGCAGGCAGCGAGCGCCGCCATGGCGGCCAGTGCGATCAGCGCGCGGCGCGAGTGTTTCGGGCTGTGTTTCATCGCGGGACCCGGTAACTTTTCACGTGCAGATTTTCCTGCAAACGAGCGCGCTCTGACCAGTCGCACGACGCCGGCCTTCGTTTGCGTTAACCTTCCGCATGCCTCCCGCACACCGCGAGTGGCCATTTCCGCAGCCTTTCGCCGCACGGTTTTCACCGGGTCGTCTACGACGAGTGGGGCGATCCGGGACAATCATGCGCGTCGTCGTCTGCGTCCACGGCATCGGGCGCAACGCGCGCGACTTCGATGATCTTGCGCGCGGCGTTGTCGATACGCACCGGCGTGCTTGCCGTCGACATGCCCGGCCGCGGCCGCGGCCAGTGGCTCGCCGATCCGAGCGATTACGTGTTTCCCGACCTATCTCACCGTCGCTCAACGCTGCTTGCAAGAAGCGGCGCCGAGACGGTGGACTGGGTCGGAACGTCGATGGGCGGGCCTTCTCGGCGATCATCGATCGCAGCGCAGCCGGACACGCCGGTCACGCGGCTCGTCGTCAACGACGTCGGACCCACGATCGAGCCCGCGGCGCTAGAGCGCGATCCGCGGGATACTTCGGCGCTCGATCCGACATTCGCGACGTACGGCGAAATCGCGCAGTACATCACGCACCGTCTCCGCACCCTTCGGTACCGCTCAGCGGACGACCAGTGGGAGCGCCTCACGGTCTCCAACGTTCGTCAACGCGCCGACGGGCGCTGGGGCGCTCGCGTACGATCCCGGCATCGCGGTGCCGTTTCGGGCGAGCGCCGCACCGCCGAATTTGTGGGCGCTGTGGGATGCGATCCATTGCCCGACGCTTGTCCTGCACGGTCGCGATTCGGACTCTGCTGCTCGTCCAAGACAGCAGCCGAGATGGCAGCGCGCGGGGCCGAAGCCGACGCTGTATTGGATTTCGCCGGCGTCGGCCATGCGCCGATGCTGCTGTCTGCCGGATCAGATCGACCCCGGTGGTGCGATTTCATCCGCGTCTGCTGATCGCCCGCTCTGTTCCCGTGGCCGGGAAATCGCTTCCGTTGGCCGGGGCCGCGGGCACAATCCGCTGCCATCCCTTACAATCGACTTCGGTCACCGTCCGCTCGACCGCCATGCCGCTTACCGTCAGCCTGCCGCCCGTTGATCCGCGGCCGGCCAATCCGCCGGAAATTCGTCCCGCCAAGGTGTTCCCCTGGCTCGATGGTCGTTGACCCGCGACCCCGTCGAGGCCGCCGGGGTCATCGGCGATTCGCTGGCGGCGATCAACCGGGTCGAAATGAGCGACTCGAAGCGGCTGAGTTGGCGGAGCGATACTGGACGACCGCCGCCGCGCTGTGGCCGCAACTCGAAAACAGTTTTCGAAGGCATCGCACCCTCTTTCCGGCGATTCGTTGGAGTCGGCCAAAGCGGCGCTCGGACTTGGCCACGAGCTCTTCGTCGCCTACAAGCGTTTGCTCGCTGCACGAATCGGAGAAGCGGATCCTGCTCACGGGCAACCGCCTCCTGGTTGCGCTCGTCCACCGCTGCCTGCAATGCGTCGCCCGCGTGCTCGATCAACAGCTACCTGTCCGTATTCACCGGTGCCGCCGAAAACCTGGCTCGACGCGCATGCGATCTATGCGTTCGCGCGCGAGCGCGGCATCCATCAGAGCGCGATCGCACAGGACCAGCCCGAGATGACGCCGGAGCGGCGTCTATCTGCAGGCGCTGCTGCTCGCCCTTGCGAATCCGTACGGTTTCCTGCCCGGGCAACTCAACACCGTGGTCCGCTATCTGCAGGAGTTCTGCCACTGGGCGAAGCTCACCGACGTCGGCGCCGGTGCACCGGATGGCCAAGGCCGTCGCGATCATTCCGGTGGGCCACGACTTTCCGCCGTTCTCGGCCAACAAGGGTGGCTCGATCGATGGCAGCAAGATTTTCCTCCTCACGTTCGATCTCGCGTTTCAGATCCAGGAGCAGTTGCGAGCGCTCGAGGCGGGGGCGAGGTCCCCGCCGGCATCGGCGAAGGATCCGGCAGCGAGACTCCAGTACGTGACGCTGCTAAAGCGCCTGCTGCGGCAGTGGGCGATTCCGCCGGCGCGCCAGTTCAACCGGCTGCCGTCGCGCGCGCGCGTCGTCATGTGCGCCGGGCTCGTCCGGCGTCTGGCAATACAGCCGCGGCGTCCATGCGGGCGTCGCGCGCGCGCCACCGGCCTGCCGCCGATGACGCAGTTGCCAGGTGATCAACCACACGCCCGCGGGCTACGCGCTGCGCCAGATCGACCCCAACCCGACGTCGCTGCGCATCGGCGACCTGATCGCGCTGCGCGTCGAAGGCCGTACCGGCTTGCAGGTCGCCATGGTGCGCTGGTTTCGCAACACGCTGAAGGCGCAGCGGCCTCGAATTCGGCTGCGAGCTTCTCTCCGACAGCCCGGAAGCGCGGCAGCGGCGTGCGATGGAGGAAGCGGTGGACGGAAGCCTTTCCCCGGTCGTTGTATTGCCCGGAGGACCGCGCGCCGTCCGGACCGGAGGCGTCGCCCCCGCAGATTCTCGTGCCCGCCGGCGCCTTCCAGGTCGAGCAAGGCATTTCGCTGAAGCGCGGCAGCGACACCGGGCTTCGCCGTCTTGCTGAAGCTGGTCGAGCAAGGCCCGGGATTCGAGCTGTACGATTTCGCCCCCGTCGGTTGACGAGGGTTGAATTCCACGCCCGCATTTCCGACGATTCGCCGGCAGCGATTGGCGATCGGATTGATCGGCGCGCTGGTGCTCATGTTGGTTCTCTGTGGAAACCGTGCTCGGCGCCGGTCCGGCCCGGCGGCTCCTGGCTCGCCTTGAAGGCGCTGCCGCTCGCGCTCGTTTGGCTGGGAATCGCGCGCGCGGAGGCGCCTTCGTTCGCGGCAAATCGCGTCGCTGCTCTTGCCCTTCTATTTCGCGGAGGCGATCGTGCGCGCAGTGACCGAGCGGGGCCGGCATGCGGTCGTGGCGGGATTCGCCGCCGCGCTTTGCGTCGCGGCCTTTGTCGCGCTGCTGCGCTCGTTTCGCAACGGACGCTGAGGACGTTTAGCTCTTCGCCGCCGACGCATGCGCGGGCGGCAGCCCTTTCGGCATAGGGAACACGACATCTCAGGCGCGCCGTGGAGCTCGCGCACGCTGCCGGCGCCAAGGGCCCTCAACCTTGCGAGCACTTCCTGACGAGCACTTCGGGCGCCGACGCGCCGGCGGTGACGCCGACGCGCGTCTTGCCGCTCACCCAGCTCGGATCGCAGGTGATCGGCGCGATCGACCATGTACGCGGGGATGCCCGATGTCGCGGCAACCTCGCGCAGCCGGTTCGAATTCGAGCTGTTGGGACTGCCGACGACGATCACGACGTCGCACCTGCGGCGCCATGAACTTGACCGCGTCCTGGCGATTCTGCGTCGCATAGCAGATGTCGTCCTTTTTCGGCCCGACGATGCGCGGGAACCGCGCGCCGGAGCGCGTCGACGATAGCCGCGGCGTCGTCGACCGAAAGCGTGGTCTGCGTGACGTACGCAAGATTGGCCGGATCCGCGACCGCGAGACGCTCGACGTCGGCGACCGATTCGACGAGATGGATGCCGCCTTCGCACTGGCCCATCGTCCCTCGACCTCCGGATGTCCGGCGTGGCCGATCATCACGATCGTCGCGGCCGTGATCGCGCATCCTGGCGACTTCGACATGGACCTTGGTGACGAGCGGGCAGGTGGCGTCGAATACACGCGAGGCCCGCGCGCCTCGGCGTCGGCGCGCACTGCCTTCGAGCACACCGTGCGCCGAGAACACGACCGTGCTGCCGGCCGGGACTTCGTCCAGCTCCTCGACGAACACCGCGCCCTTCGCCTTGAGGTCGTCGACGACGAACTTGTTGTGGACGACCTCGTGGCGGACGTAGATCGGCGCGCCGAACTGCGCAAGCGCCTGCTCGACGATCGCGATCGCGCGGTCGACACCGGCGCAAAAGCCGCGTGGATTGGCGAGCATGACGTCCATCAGCTGCCTCGTCCGGATGGCACGCGACCGTTCGCGCGGCGGTGCATGAAGCTGTCGATGATCAGCAGCGCCGCGCCGATCGCTGATCGCGCTGTCGGCGACGTTGAACGCCGGCCACGACCAGCGCTCGTAGTGGAAAAGCAGGAAGTCGATCACGCTGACCGATCGTGAGCCGGTCCCAGACATTGCCGAGCGCGCCGCCCAGGATCAGCGCGAGGCCGAGGCAGTACATGCGCACTGCCGCCGCGCTTCAGAAGCCAGGTGATGATCAACCGCCGCGCCCAGCGCGACCGCGGCGAAAAACCAGCGCTGCCAACCTGCGCGCGTCGGCGAAGATGCTGAACGCAGCGCCGGTGTTGAACGTGAGCGATCAGGCTGAAGAAGCTCGTGAACGGCGCGCTCTTCACCCGGCGTGAAACGTAGCGACGATCGCGGCCTTGGTCGCGTAGTCGGCGACGATGACGACGACGCTCACCCAGAGCCAGCGCAGCCCGCTCGCTGGCAGTGTCGATCGGCATCAGCGTTCGACCCAGGCGAAAGGCGCGAGCGTTCGCCGCCGCCGTAGAGGTTTGCAACGCAGCGGCTGCACAAGAGCGGGTGCGCGGGATCGGCGCCAACGTCCGATCGCCAGTGCCAGCACCGCTCGCATTTGTCGCCGCCGCTCGGATTGACGGCAATCGCGAGCGCGCTCGCCGTCTGCGGCGCGCTCGAGCACGCGCGGCGGACGTGATCAGCGACGAAGCGCAGGTCGTCGCCGAGGCGAGGCCAGCGCGTCGTAATCGTCGCCGGGCGCGGCGATCGTCACTTCCGCCTGCAGCGACGAGCCGATCTCGGCCGTCCTGGCGCAGCGACTTCGAGCTCCTTCAGCACCGCGCGCGCGCACGGCGAGAATGCGCGGCCACTTCGCCAACAGCGCCGCGCGCATCCGGGACCGTCGGCAAAGCGTCGCCCCACGTGTGGACAGAAGATCGTCGGATCGTCCGGATGCACGATCCGCCACGCTTCCTCGGCGGTGAACGAGAGGATCGGCGCCATCAGCCCGAGAAGCGCGTCGCGGATGCGCGCGGAGCGCCGTCTGCGCCGACCGGCGCGCGCTGGCTCAGTCGCGCCGCCGTGTAGAGCCGATCCTTGAGTACATCGAGATAGAAGCCGCCCAGGTCCTCCGAGCAGTACATCTGCAGCCGTTGCGCCACCAGGTGGAATTCGTAGCGGTCGTAGTCGCCGCGACGAGCTCTCGACCAGCGCGCGCATGTTGGCGAGCGCGTAGCGGTCGAGCTCCAGCATATCGCGTTACCGGCGACGGCATCCTTCGCAGGGTCGAAGTCGCTGGTGTTCGCGAGCAGGAAGCGCAGCGTGTTGCGGATGCGGCGATAGCTTTCGACGACGCGCTTCAGGATCTCGTCGGAGATCGACAGGTCGCCCGAATAATCGGTCGCCGCGACCCACAGCCGCAGGATCTCGGCGCCGAGCGTGTCGGACGACCTTCTGCGGCGCGACGACGTTGCCCTTCGACTTCGACATCTTCTTGCCTTCGCCGTCGACGGTGAAGCCGTGCGTCAGGAGCGCCTTGTACGGCGGCACGCCGTTCAGCATGCACGAGACCAGCAGCGACGAGTGGAACCAGCCGCGATGCTGGTCCGAGCCTTCGAGGTACAGGTCGGCGGGAAAGCGTCCGGCGCCCGGATGCGGTTCGCGCCGCGCGCGTCGCCTTCCGGTCCGCCCAGTACCGTCTGATGCGTCGATCCCGGAGTCGAACCAGACGTCGAGCGTGTCGGTGAGCTTGCGGTATTTCGCCGGATCGACGCCGAAATCCTCGTGCGTCGCCTCGAACCATGTCTCGATGCCGCCATGCTCGACCTTCGCCGCCGCAAGCTCGAGCAGCGCCGGCGTATCCGGATGCAACTCGTCGGTCGTCCTTGTCGACGAAGAACGGCAGCGGCACGCCCCACTGCCGCTGCCGCGACAGCGTCCAGTCCGGCCGGTTGGCGATCATGCCGAAGAAGCCGCGCCTTGCCCCACGACGGGAAAGAATTCCGTCGCCTCGATGCCCGCGCAGCGCGGTCGCACGCAGCGTGCTCGCGGCTTCACGCCGCGGTAGCCGGGACGTCGTCCATGCCGGCGAACCACTGCGTCGTCGCGCGATAGATGATCGGCGTCTTGTGCCGCCAGCAGTGCATGTAGCTGTGCTTGTACTTCTCGGCGTGGAACAGCGCGCCCGCCTCGCGCAGCGCCTCGACGATCTTCGGATTCGCGTCCCAGATCTTGAGCCCGCCGAAGCGCGGCAGGTCGGCCGCATACACGCCGTCCGCCCTGCACCGGATTCAGCATGTCGTCGTCGCGTCATGCCGTAGCGGCGGCACGGACTAGAAGTCGTCGACGCCGTACGCCGGCGACGAGTGGACGATGCCCGTGCCCTGCTCCAGCGTCACGAACTCGGCGAGGTAGACCGGCGCTGCGCGATCGTAGCCGAACGGGTGCCGGAACTCGAGATCGCTCGAGCGCCGCTCCTTTAGCAGTCGCGACAATCTTGCCTGCGCGCTTGTAACGCTTGAGGCAGCGCGTCCACCAGGTCCTCGGCCAGCACGAAATAGACGCGCATCGCGTCGCACGAGCGCGTACGTGATATCCGGGTGGACGTTGAGCGCCTGGTTGGCCGGGATCGTCCACGGCGTGGTCGTCCAGATCACTGCGTAAGCCGGGCCGTCGAGCGGCAGCGAATATCCGAACGCCTTGGCGAGCTTCGGCAGCATCGGCGTCGGCCATCCTGAAGCCGACATCGATCGCGAAATCCTGCCGGTCCTCGTATTCGACCTCGGCCTCGGCGAGCGCGCTCTGACAGTCGAAGCACCAGTTGACCGGCTTCAGTCCGCGATACAGATAGCCCTTCTGCAACAGCACGCCGAGCGTGCGGATTTCCTCGGCCTCGTTGCGAAAGGCCATCGTCGTGTACGGATGCTCCCAGTCGCCCAGCACGCCGAGGCGCTGGAATTGCGTCTTCTGCCGCGCGATCTGCTCGGTTGGCATAGGCGCGGCAGAGCCGCAGCGTTTCTTCCACCGGAAGATGCTTGCCGTGCGTCTTTTCGATCTGCACCTCGATCGGCATGCCGTGGCAATCCCAGCCGGGCACGTAGGGCGCGTCGAACCCCGCCATCGTCCGGCTCTTGACGACGAGGTCCTTCAGGATCTTGTTGAGTGCGTGACCGATGTGGATATCGGCGTTCGCATAGGGCGGGCCATCGTGCAGCACGAATAACGGGCGCCCCGCGCATGCCTTGCGGATGGTTTCGTAGACTTTCTTCTGCTGCCACTCGCGCGACCCAGCCCGGCTCGCGCTTGGCGAGATCGCCACGCATCGGGAACGGCGTGTCGGGCAGATTCAGCGTCGTCTTGTAATCGGTTTTCGGGTCGTCGGGCATGCGATGAGCTCGTCGGAATGGCAGTCAACGCGCCGCGAGCTCGGGCGCCGGGTCGCTGTGCGAAGAACGCACGGGCGTCGCCCACGTCGGCGCGAATGCGGCCGTGCGAGCGTGTCGAGGTCCGGCAAGCGCTCCTCGTCGCGCAGCTTGTGCAGGAATTCGACGACGACGCGACGGCCGTAGATCGCCTCGTCGAAATCGAAGATGAACACTTCGAGCACCGGTTCGCCGGAGTCGGTGATCGTCGGCCGCACACCCGACGCGCGGCGACACCCGGTGAGCGGCATCTTCGCCGAGGCCATGGACGCGGACAGCGAAGACGCCGGAAACGCGGCGGCATGCGCTTCAGGCGAATGTTGGCGGTCGGGAAGCCCAGCGAGCGGCCGAGCTTCGCGCCATGCGCGACGCGTCCGGCCATCGTGAACGGGCGGCCGAGCATCGCGGCGGCATGCGCGAGGTTGCCGGACGCAAGCGCACGGCGGACCGCGGTCGACGACGCACGCTCGTTCTCGACCGACACGGTGCGCATCGCCTCGACGCTGAACGTCGTCGCGCAGCGGCGCGCAACGTCGCGATATCGCCTGCGCGGCCCTTGCCGAAGCGAAAGTCCTCGCCGACCAGCACCCAGCGCACGTCGAGCCGGCGTACGAGCACTTCCCGTCGATGAATGTCGTCCGGCGACAGCGACGCGAGCCGCTGGTCGAATCGCGCGATGATCGTGCGCGCAACGCCAAGGCTGGCGAAAGCACTCGAGCTTGTTCGCGCAGCGATGATACACGCGGCGGCGGCACGAGCCGGCGCGCGAAGAATTCGCGCGGAGGCGGGTCGAACGTCAGCACCGCGGACGGCAGCGCGAGGTCCTCCGCGGCTTCGATGAGCCGGGAAAGCATCGCCTGATGGCCGCGATGAACGCCGTCGAAATTGCCGATCGTCAGCGCGACGGGGCCGTCGGGCGACGAGGGCAGCCCGCGAATCACCCGCACGGTAGCGACCTCTGTGCTGCAAAGCTGTGAATTTTAACCAGATTTTCGATGCACGCTGCCGTCGCCGCGCTTTGGACGTTCATTCTCAGCCGCGCAAACGGCCACTTCGCGCCAGCCGCGGAGCAGCGGATGGTAAAGACCAAGTCGGATCGGGCGATCGTCCGAGCGACGACACGAACCGCGCGTAGCGATGCAGCTGATCGCGATAGCGCTCCATTTCGCGATCGAGAAATGTTCGACGTCGGCGCCTTCATGGCCGCCCGTCTTGAAGTCGACGATCCAGCGCACGCCATCGGCGACGAACGAGCGGTCGAGAACCACGTGCGCGATCGCGCCGTCATCGATGCCCGCGAGCGCCCATTCGCTCGCCGCGTCGGTGTGTTCGGGTGCGAACAGCCAGCGCCCGCGCGCGTCGCCGAGAACATTGGCGAGCGCGCGGTGCACTTCCGTCGCGGCGAAATCGAGCCCGCTTCGTCGACCCCTCGCCGGCGAGCTCGGTGCGGATACGCTGCAGCGGCGGCGGCAAGGCGCGCTTCGTTCCACGCGGCGAGACCCTCGCGCCCGAATTGCGCGAGGAATCGATGCGCGACGATACCGATGCAACGGACGGTCTCGCGCGCCCAGTCGAACGGCAACGACTCGTGCGACGATTCCAGCGTCGCTCCCGCCGCAACTCCGGGCAGGGGCATGGGAACCGTCCATCCACTTTTGACGCGCGCAGCGAGCAGCGGCGCTGCTGCGATCGTTCTGCTGGTGATCGTTGCGTTGGGATCCGGTGGCGCAACTTGATTGCTCACAGCCTCCCACAAGCGCGCGAGCGCCGTTGCCGCGGCCGGAACCTTCCACGCGAGACGTCCTTCGTCATCGGGTCCTGACACCGAGCGCCGCGGTCAGGTGCAGCCGTCTCCGCGCGCGCGTGCAGCCCGACATAGAGGAGTCGACCCAGCTCGGCACGATCCTCGTCGATCGCGAGATGGCTCAAGTACGTGTAGACGGGATCCATGTCCCCGCCCTCGCGCGCATCGGCGCCAGCAGCAGGCCTTGCTCGCGCACGCGCAACCGCAGGACCTCGGCCCCGCGGTTGCGCGGCGTCTGGCGAGCGCCGGGATGATCACCGTGTCGAACTCGAGCCCCTTCGCCCGATGCAGCGTCATCACCTGCACGCGCACCGCCGGATCGGCAGGCGCTTCGGCGCGCAGGTCGTCGAGTGCCGCGACGAATGCCGGCCAGTCCGGAGATGTCACCCGCCGACGTCGTGTTGCGCGAGCAGCGCGAAATAGCGCTCGGCCGCGCCGATATCGATCGGCTTCGTCGAGCATTGCGCCACCGCCCAGCGCAAGCCATGCACCCCGCACTCGTGTCGCAAGCGGCGCGCGGCCGCGCGGCGGCAATGGCGGCCCAGCAGCCGTTGCGGCGACGATTGATCAGGCGCTCGCGCCCATCGACCGACAACCCGGCGATTCCTTCGGGAGCCTCGAGCAGCGCCGCAACCGTTCGCGAAGGCTCCGCGTCGACCGCCGCCACGAGGGCGACCAGGTCGTGCAAAGCGAGACCGCACCACGGCGCGCGCAGCACCGCGAGCCACGCAAAGCGATCGGCGGGCTGGACCAGCGCATGCGTCAGTGAAACGAGATCCAGAATAGCCTGGCGTTCGGCGAGCGCATCGAGCCCCACCGCAGCGTATGCAATGCCAGCCTCACGCAACGCGGGCAAAATTTGTTCGAGATTCGTCCGGGCGCGCACGAGGATCGCGATCGACGACTTCGCTCGCTGCAACGCCAGCCCGCACGTAATCGACGACGCGATCGGCTTCGGCACGGTCGTCCTCCAGCGATGTCGAGCGTCACCGCGTGCCGGGCGGTGCGGACGCTTCGCGCGATGCGCGGGCGCGTACGCGACCATGCCGCGCCATGGATCGCTGCGGCTGCCGAGCACCTGGTGGAAAACGTCGTTCACCCACGTGACGATTCCGGCATGCGAGCGGAAATTGCGCGCGAGGACGAGACATTCGACGGGCACGCCCGCGATCTCGCGCTGCGCCTGGGCGTCGACGAAAATCCGCACTTCCGCTTCACGAAACCGGTAGATCGACTGCATCGGATCCCCGACGGCGAACAGCGTGCGTCCGTCGCCCTGCTGCCAGCCGGCAGTAAGCCGTCGCAGCAGCTCGAGCTGCGTGAACGACGTGTCCTGGAACTCGTCGATCAGCAGATGATCGATTCGCAGATCGAGGGCAAGGAGGAGATCCGACGGCGTCTCCTCGGTGCCGAGCGCATCGAGCGCTCCCAGCATCCCCTGCGTGAAATCGAGCGAGCCCGCGTCGCGAAAGACGAGCGTCAACCGCGCCGCGAGGCTGGGGCAGAAGATCGAGCAGCGCCGATACGACGGACCATGCGTCGTCGGAATAGCGAGGCGTGGAAGATCGGCGGGCAGCATCGAGCGCTTCCGCGAGTCCGGGACCGCCGCGAGTTCCGCCAGTATCGCTTCCATCGCGTCGATATGCGCTCCGCGAATCTCCGCCAGCCGGACCGGAATCTCGCGGTGGAAAGCCGTGGAGCTTGTTCACCGCCTGCCGGAACTGCGGCGCACGCTGCAACGCAGCAGCCACGATGCCAGCGCGCGCCAATCGTCGAGCGCCTCGACACGCGCCGGCTGGAACGCCGTTGGCATCGGCGCACGCCATCAAGATTTGACGCGATGTCTGCAATCCGCGTGGCGCCGTCGGCATTCGCCACGGCATACGCGCTGGAGGCGCGGCAGCAGGCGCGCAAGCGTGCGCCGGAAAGGCGCCCGCGATCGTGGCGAGCTCTGCCGTCGATCTCCTGTGCAAGCGTAGCTTCGAGGCGCGTCGGAACGCGTCGCGATCTCCGCGCGGAAGCTCGACGCAGCCACTGATCGCGCTTGCCGAGCATGTTCGGCGAGCAGCTGCCACCGCAGCGCCTGCGTCGTTGTCGAAATGCGCGAGAATGCGCCGCCAATCGCGATCGTCGGCGCCCTGCTCCCGCCAGCGCGTCCCGAACCGCGGCTTCGTAGAGCGGGCGCGCGCGCTCTTCGAAGCGCGCAACGCCGCCGAGGCGGGTCGCGAGCGGTGCCTGCCTGGCGAGGCCGGCGCAGAACGGCGTCGATCGTCTGCACGGCAAGACGCGCCGGATGCTGCGTCAGATGCCAGCCCTGCCGGGCGTCCTGCGCGAGCGCCTTCGTCGCGAGTTCCCACGTCAGCCGTTCGTGCGGCGTCGCGGGAGGAACGCCTTCTTCTGCGTCAGCAAGCGCGGTGACGATTCGCTGGCGCACTTCGCCCGCCGCCTTGCGCGTGAACGTCATCGCGACGATGCGTTCCGGCCGATCGACGACGGCCAGCAGCGCGAGAAAGCGCTGGATCAGGAGCTCCGTCTTTCCGGAGCCCGCCGGCGCCTGGACCAGGAACGAGCGCTTCGATCGTCGAGCGCGCGTGCTCGCGCCGCCGCATCGGCACGATGGGTCCGCTTGAATACCGACATCGTCCGCCCGATTACGCATCGGCGCCCTGCTTCGCGATCCTCGATGGCGAGGGCGCCAGATCCGACACAGCGGTCTTCGGCCGCAACGGGCGCACGTTTCCTTTCCGTCGCGCGGCGAGACCGCGGCGGCGCCAGCCGACGATCTCGGCGC